>OLQV01001060.1_pt1 | contig 21938 bp, 24 predicted proteins | sample 1672371 | NCBI WGS metagenome assembly OLQV01 (sample SAMEA3136676, study PRJEB25190) | human gut metagenome
ATTTTAACATTAAATAGGGAAAATAAAGAAACTGTCCTTAGGTATCATCCTCAGATGGTAATGGTAGAGTAGGTAGAATGATAATGTTTAGAGAATGTTTATATAATAATATAGTGCCTTTTTATATTGAAGATAGAAATAAGAGTTTTTATATTAGAGGATTAAAAGAATATCAAAATAATAATGAAAAAAATTATTTAATTGATACTTGTTTAAATAGTCAAGATAATTATGAAAAAATGGCAATTTACTTTTTAGAGGAAAAATAATTTTTCTTCTTTTCTTTTTGTTATATATTTGGTATACTTATGTTGTAGTTAGGATGTGGATAGATGGATAATTTCTTTAGTGAAAAGGAAATAAAAAAGAGTAAAAGTAATGGTGTTGTAGGAATACTTATCTTTCTATTTTTAGTAGTGGGAGGCTTATTATTTTACCTAAGTAGATATAGTACTTCTAATGATGAGAAAAAAGAATTAATTAATAGTATTATGTCTTATGATAATAGTTATAGTTATGATTTTTTAGATTATATTTATAATGAGTATGGGTATAAGGTAATTACTTCTATTAATAATGAGTATGTTAATAATACTTATGATTATAATAAATGGCATAGTTTTACTGGTAATACTTTAAAGGTATTATATGAAAATTATAATGATGTATATAAAGATAATGATAGAATTAAAATTATTGATAAGAAAGGTGATATTACTTTGAGTTTTGTTGGTGATGTTTCTTTAGCAGATAATTTTGATATTATGCCTTATTATGATGAAAGAAATATTGGAATAGAGGGTATTTTATCTAAGGAAGTAATAGATATTATGAAGAATTCTGATATAATGGTAGCTAATAATGAGTTTACCATAAGTAATAGAGGTACTCCACTAGATAAATTATATACTTTTAGAGCTAGTCCAGAAAGACTTAATATTTATAAAGAAATGGGTGTTAATTTAGTTAGTACAGCAAATAATCATATATATGATTATGGAGAAGAGGCTTTTTTAGATACTTTAAAATATTTAAAAGAGTATGATATTCCTAATGTAGGAGCGGGGACTAATATTGATGAGGCAAAAGCTGCTTTTTATTATATAGTAAATGGTTATAAGATTGCTTTTATATCTTCCACTAGAGCAGAGAAGAATATTAAAACACCAGGGGCTACTTCAAATACAGGTGGTACTTTTAGGTGTTATGATAATACTTTATTAAAAGAGACGATTAAAGAAGAAAAAGAAAAGGCTGATTATGTTGTTCTTCTTATTCATTGGGGACGAGAGGATTCTCATGAGTTAGAAGATGTTATGATATCTTCTGGTAAAGAATATATTGATAGTGGAGCAGATCTTATTGTAGGTAGTCATGCTCACAATCTTCAAGGAATGGATTTCTACAAAGATAAATTAATTGCATATAATTTGGGTGATTTTATTTTTAATAGGGAAACTAAAGATACTGGTATTTTATCAGTTAAAATAGATAAAGATGGTAAGATGAGTTATTATTTTATTCCTTGTAAACAAGATAATTATAAGACTAGTATGCTTAATGGTGATGATAGATTAAGAGTTATTAATGATATGAATACTTATTCTTTAAATGCTATTATAAAGAATGATGGTAGTATTAATATTAAATCATAGCTTGAAAATTAGATATCTTGTTAATGTGATTGACAAATAAAGGTATTTTTGCTATAATACTTGTGCTCTTGAAAGGAGAGATATTATGGATTATTATACTGGTATTAATATAAATGGTAGTAAAAGTATGCAATTTTGTGATTATATAGAAGTTACTGATGTAAATGATGATGTATATTTATATAATGTATATCATTCTAATAGATATGGTTTTTGCTTGATTTCTGACGATGAACCACTTATTAAGTTTTTACATATTAATAATTCTAAATTAGACTTTTATTATGCTACCGGTGAAGTGAAAAATAGTGATATTGAGGCAAAAAGAATTAAAATTGATAGTCACTGGATAGAAAAGAAATTAATGGGTTTTAGTATTGAGGGAACATTACTTCAATATAATGATGAAATGGGTATGAAATATGGTTTAAATAGTGAAGAACACTATAATAAATATCCTAAATGTTATGGAAATAATGTTAAAATCAAGAAGAAGATTAAAGGGGAATAATTAATATTCTTCTTTTAATTAAGTTATTGATAAATAATAATATTTAATATATAATATATTTTAGAAAAAGGTGTAATATGAGAGAATTAGAAGAATATGCTAAAATTAATAATATACCAATAATGCAAAAAGATGGTATATTATATTTAATTAATTATATTAAAGAGAATAATATTAAGAATATATTAGAAATAGGGTCCGCTATCGGGTATTCATCTATTATGATGGCTAGTATTAATAGTGATATTAGAATAACTACTATTGAAAGAGATAAGGATAGATATGATTTAGCAGTATCTAATATAAAGAAATATAACTTAGATAATCAAATAAATATTATCTATGGAGATGCTGTAGATACTGATATTACAGGTATGTATGATTTGATATTTATTGATGCTGCAAAGGGTAAGAATATTTTCTTTTTTGAAAAATATAAGAATAATTTAATTAAAAGAGGAACTATTATTACAGATAATTTATCTTTTCATGGTTTAGTTGAAGATAATTCCCTTATCAAGACTAAAAATCAAAAAGGTATTGTAAATAAAATTAAAGATTTTATTTCTTTTCTTGATAATAATGATGAGTTTGATACAGAATATATTTCAGTAGGAGATAAAATAGCTATATCTAAAAGGAGAAGTGATTATGAGTAATTTAGTAGTCATTCCTGGTAATAAGGAAGATATAAATAAAATATTAAATAAAGATATAAAAGGTATTATCTTAGGTATTAAATCATTATCCATATATCCATTAGAACTAGATATAGATAGTATTATAGATATTAAGAATAATACTGATAAAAAAGTATATGTTATCATAAATAAGATGATTCATAATAATGATTTAGATATAGTAAGAGAAGTTATTAATAAAATTAATGATTCTAATATTGATGGTATTATTTTTTATGATTTAGGAGTATTCAATATTATAAAGAAGATGAATGTTAATAAAGAATTAATACTAAGCATGGAACATTTAAATGCTAGTATTAATAGTCATTTATTTTATAAGAAGAGAGGTATTACTGGGAGTATAGTTACTAATGATATTACTTATAATGAGGTGTTAGATATTAAAAGTAATACTAATATGAATATATTTTATACTGTATATGGTTATTTACCTATCTTTTATTCAAGAAGATGTCTTATTACTAATTATTTTAAATATATTGATAAAGAAAATAATAGTGATAGATATTATATATATAATGATAATATGAAATATATGGTTATAGAACATAATTTTGGTACTATTATATATAGTACTTTAGTTAATATGATTAATGAAATAGATAAGTTGAGTGATATAGATAATTTAATTATTGATTTATCTTATAATAATGATATAGATATTATTGATAAATATTTAAATAAAGAACATATGGATAATACTTATAATGGTTTTTTTGATAAGAAGACAATATATAAATTAAGGGGTGGTAATAATGAATAAGATAGAATTACTTGCTCCCGCTGGTAACTTAGAGAAATTAAAGTTTGCTTATCTTTATGGAGCAGATGCCTGCTATATCGGGGGAAGAGATTTTTCTCTTAGAGCTAATGCTAAAAACTTTAGTATAGAAGAAATTAATGAAGCATGTAGTTATGCTCATAATCTTGGTAAGAGGGTTTATGTAACTGTAAATATTGTTTTTCATAATGAAGATATAAATGGTATTATAGATTATTTAAAGGAACTAGCTAAGGCTAAGGTAGATGCTATTATAGTTAGTGATCCATTAGTTATAGATATAATAAAAGAGAATAATATTGATTTAGAAGTACATATATCTACGCAAGCTTCTACTTTGAATTATGAAACAGTAGATTTTTGGAAGAAAGAGGGGGCTTCTAGAGTAGTTCTTGCTAGGGAATTATCTAAAGATGAAATAAAGGAAATAATTGATAAAACAGGTATGGAAATTGAATGTTTTGTTCATGGTGCTATGTGTTCATCTTATTCTGGTAGATGTGTTTTATCTAATTATTTTACTAATAGAGATGCTAATAGGGGTGGTTGTGCTCAAATATGTAGATGGGAAATGCCTTTATTTGATAAAGATAATAATGAGATAAAGAGTGATACTTTATTTACAGCATCTTCTAAAGATTTGATGATGGCTAGAAAGATTAAAGAAATGATAGATATTGGTATTGTAAGTTTAAAGGTAGAAGGTAGAATGAGAAGTAATTATTATGTAGCTACGGTTATTAATACTTATAGGGGAATAATAGATGATTATTATGCTAATAAATTAACAGATGATAAATTAGATTATTATACTAAAGTATTAGAGCGTGTTGCTAATAGAGAAGCTGTAGTTCAGTTTTGGGATAAATTACCTTCGGCAAATGAACAATATTATTTAGGTAGAAATGAGGCTTCTAATCAAGATTTTTTAGGTATCGTACTTGATTATGATGAAGAAAATAAGATGGTTACTATTACTGAGAGAAATTATTTTGAAAAGGGTATAGAAGTAGAGGTGTTTGGGCCGAATATAGAGACATTTTCTTTTGTAATGCCAGATATATATAATGAAGAAAATGAATTAGTAGAGGCTGCTAGACATCCTGAAGAAATACTTAAGTTTAAATTAGATAAAAAAGTATATAAAAATGATATGATAAGAGTAAAAATTAGTTAGTATTGGAATATAATATTAAAGTTAGAAAACTATTGACAAAAGGACTAAAATCTAGTACAATTGTGAATTGTAATGAAAACAAAAAATTAATTGAGGTGATAAATAAAATGAAAGATAATAAAGTTTATCTAACTGATGAAGGTTTCCTTGAGTTAGAAGAAGAATTAAATGAATTAAAAAATGTTAAAAGACCTGAAGTAATTAAAGCTTTAAAAGAAGCTAGGGCACTTGGAGATTTATCAGAAAATGCTGATTATGATGCTGCTAGAGCAGAACAAGCACAAGTAGAAGGTAGAATCCAAGAATTAGAAAAGATTATGGAGAATGCTCATATTATTCAAAAGGGAGAGACTGATAAAGTATCTCTTGGTACTACTGTTAAAATTAAGTATGTAGATGATGATGAAATAGAGGAGTATAGGATTGTTGGTTCTAAAGAAGCAGATCCATCTAATAATAAGATTTCTAATGAGAGTCCTATTGCTAAAGCCATTATGAATGGTAAAGTAGGAGAAATAAAAAAAGTAGCATCTCCTAACGGAGAATATGAAGTAGAAATAGTTGCAATTTGTTAGGAGGTAATATATATGAAAAAACAAGTTAACTATAAAGTAATTGGAGAAGAATGGAAAGAGGCTAAAGATAAAGCATTCAATAAACTAGTTAAAAAAGTTAAAGTTGATGGCTTTAGGGAAGGAAAAGTACCTAGAAATGTTTTTGAAAAGAAATATGGTACTGGAGATATCATTAGTGAGGCTATGGAAGACTTAGTTCAAAAAAAATATGGTGAAGTTATTATTACTGAAAAATTAGTTCCAGTAGTAGAACCTAAACTTGAAATAGTAAAAGCTGATGATGAAGGCTTTGAAGTTAATATGACATTTATTTTAGATCCTGAAGTAACACTTGGTGAATATAAAGGTTTAAAAGTTAAAAAAGATAAAGTTAAAGTAACTAAAGAAGAAGTAGATCATGAAGTTGGTCATATCCTAGATAGATATGCTGAATTAGTATCTAAAGATGGTAAAGCTGAAGAAGGAGATACAGTAGTTATTGATTTTAAAGGATTTAAAGATAATGAAGAATTTGAAGGTGGAAGCGCTGAAGGTTACTCTTTAGAACTTGGTAGTCATTCATTTATTCCTGGATTTGAAGAAGGTATAATTGGAATGAAGAAAGAAGAGTCTAAAGATATCGAACTTACTTTCCCTAAAGATTATATGGCTAAAGAATTAGCAGGACAAGAAGTAGTATTTAATGTTACTGTTCATGATATTAAAAAGAGAGTTATTCCTGATTTAGATGAAGATTTCTTTAAAGATTTAGATATGGAAGGTGTATCTAATAAGGAAGAACTTGAAAAAGTAGTTGAAGAAGAAATTAAGACTCAAAAAGAAAGAGATATCGATAATAAATTTATTGAAGATTTACTTGAAAAAGCTTCTAAAAATATGAAAGTTGAAATTGATGAAGAAATCATCGATGCAGAAACTGACAGAATGTATAAGAATTTTGTTGAAAGACTTAAGATGCAAGGTGTGAATGAAGAATTATATTTTGCTTACTCTGGTGCTAAAAAAGAAGATATCATGAAAGATATGAAAAAAGAAGCTAAAAAGAGAGTAGAATATAGATACTTACTTGAGGCAATCGTTAAAGCTGAAAAAATTGAAATAGAAGAAAAAGAAGCTAAAGAAGAAGTTAAGAAAATGGCTGATATGTATAAGATGGCAGAAGAAGATATTATGAAAGAAATTGGTTCTTTAGAAGTTGTTAAATATGATTTAGCTATGCAAAAAGCTATTGAATTATTAAAAGAAAATAATTAATAGGAGTGTTTTATGACAATATTTAAAGCGATAATTCTTGGAATTATTCAGGGAGTTGCGGAGTTTTTACCAATCTCTTCATCTGCTCATTTGATTATTTTTCCTTATTTATTAGGCTGGGAAGAATCGTCACTTGCATTTGATGTGGCTCTTCATTTTGGTACAATGATGGCAGTACTAGTGATCTTCTTTAAAGATTGGTGGAACTTGTTTGTTGGGGCTATTAAAGATGTAAAAAATAAAAAGAAATCTACTAATGGAAAGATGTTCTGGTATTTAGTAGTGGCTACTATTCCTGCTGCTATTGTAGGTTTCTTACTTGATGATATAATTGAAAGTGTAATTAGAAATAATATTTGGATTATTGCTTCTGCTCTTGCTATAATGGGTATGCTTATTTATCTAGGAGATAAATGGGCTACTCATCATTATAAAAGAGAAAAAAAGTTTGAAGATATTACTTTAAAAGAAGCTATTATTATAGGTATATCACAAGCCTTTGCAGTTATACCAGGTTTTTCTAGAAGTGGAACAACCATACTAGCAGGTAGACTTCAAGGTATATCTAAAGAAGCAATAACAAAGTTTACTTTCTTATTATCAGTACCAGTAATATGTGGTGCTACAGTACTTAAAGTAACAGATCTTGCTTTAACTAAAGAAGTAATAATTGGTATTATATCTTCCTTTGCTATGGGTATTATTGCTATTAAGTTCTTACTTAATTATATCAAAAAACATGACTTTTCAGTATTTGCTTTTTACAGGGTAATACTTGCATTAGTGGTATTTGTAAAATTAATATTCTTTAAATAGAATATTAATTCTCTGCTGATTTAGTATAGTGGTAGTACAGAAGCATGGTAAGCTTCAGGGGTAAGTTCAATTCTTACATTCAGCACCAGATTGATGTTAAACTTGGACACATTATGATTTTAAGTAATAGATTACTAACTAGAAATATTTTCTTTGGAAGGTAAATTAAGACAGTGGAAACAAAAATAAAGATATTTATAATGAAAAAATCATAATTTATGGTATTATATATATAGATGTGATTTCTAACCAACTTGGTGGAAGGCTATTACATCTTTTTTTAATTATATTTCTATATTATAGACTTTTCGTTAGAAAATTGGTATAATATTTAACAAGGAAAGAGATAAAAAGGTGGATATTTATTAGAAAGAAGGAGAAAAATATGATTAGTACAAGCAGTCATAATGATTGGCAGTCAGATAAATATATAACCTATTCTATCTCTGGTAATCGTGGAAAAGATGTTAATTATCAAGGAAAATGTTATCCAGAATTAGCACCTAAATTATCTTTTTTGAAAGTATGGCATAATAATATTGGTAGAATTTCTGAAGAAGAAAATAATAGATATTATGTACAAGAATATTGGAATCAAGTTTTATCAAAACTAGATCCCGAAAAAGTGTTTAGAGACCTTGATTATTCTGTCTTACTTTGTTACGAACCTAATACAGAGTTTTGCCATAGACATATTGTTGCAGCATGGTTTGAAATATTATTAGGTGTAAAAGTTCCTGAAGAAAAAGCAAAGGATTATCAAATAGAAGAAATTGATAGACCAGAATATATTAAAGATTATTTAGAAGATGCTATGAGATTGAATAGAAATATGCGAGGATTCAAATCATTGAGAGCATTATATTTATTTGAAAAAGGAGAAAAGTTAGAAGCAAAGGCAGACGAATTAGAAGAAAAAACCGGGAAATGCTATGATGATTATAGACAAATGGCTTGTTTCTTAAGATGTGATGCTGATATGGCAGAAGCTGAATATAGAGAATTACAAAATCAAAAAAAATTAATAAAAACACAAAATAAGTAATTTAATAAGGGCTAGTATAGATTTATTATTGTTAATAAGGAATACTATGCTCTTTTTTAGTAGAAGGCAGTAAAGTGGAGCAAATTAATAAATATGTTAATGAGGGATATAATGAGATATATACTAGTGCAAAAGTGGCTCAAGATATTATACTAAGTTACTTATTTAAATCCGAATATAAAAATAACGTTACAATTAAGGGTGGAGTTGTAATGTACAATCTAACAAATGATAAAAGACGTGCCACAATTGATATTGATTTAGATTTAATAAAAATATATTTGGCTGATGATAATTTATATAAAATATTTACAAGTCATAAATTACGTGGAATAACTATAATAGTTGATACTTTTGGTATCACTAATTTAAAACATCAAGATTATAAAGGCAAAAGAATTCCAATTATAATAAGAGACACATTTAATAATGAAATAAGTACCAAAATAGATATTGGAGTTCATGCGGAATACAATATTATACAAGATGAGTTGTATTTTGATACTTGTATTGATAAAGAACAAATAAAGCTGTTAGTTAATAGTAAAGAACAAATTTTTGTTGAGAAAATTATCCCAATTATTAAATTCGATAGTTTGTCTACAAGATATAAAGATTTTTATGATATATATTGGCTAATACAAAATGGAAATTTAAACAATGATAAAGTGTTAAAAATTATGGAAGATAAAATTTTTTCCTATAGAATTAATAATATAACTAATATAGACGAACTTATAAAATTAATAGAAAATATTTTATCAAATAGTAAATATTTAGAAAAATTAAATGATAGAAAAAATAATTTGATAGAGATAGATAATGATAGTTTAAGAAAAACAATAGTAAATTATTTGAAATCTAATATATTGGTTGAAGTTTAATTATCTTTAATACGTAATTAAAGTGATTAGTTAATTTATTACTTTATATATCAATTTATGGTAATTAATAGTTGTTGTACTTTTGCCAAAAGGACAACAGATTGATTGATACTCGAACTTTTTCGAGATAATATAAAAACTACTCTCAAATTAAGTTGAAAGTAGTTTTATTTTGATATTTTATAACTTGCCACGACTTTTATCTATGCATTCCAGTTGATTCTTTTTTTTCTAAACCTTCAATATTAATAAAGTACTTATCTCTTGCAACATCAGATAAATGATCTTTTTCTATATCATAAATTGAAGCAATAGCCACTGATGCATATTTAACTTTATCTTCATCAGAATATGGAAGTTTTGATTCTAGCCAAGTTAAACAACCATTTGCCATTCTTCCAAGAACTTTAACATCATAATTTGCATTTGTATTTTCAAAATGTAAGCAACCAGGATGTGTCATTTCAAAATATGCCATCATTTCTTGATTTTTTTCAAACCAATTTGCAAGTGCCTCAGAAGAATTAATTAAAGGTTCGATTTCTTTTTTAAAATTAACGTCTAATTTCATAATAACCTCCCTCCTTATTTCAATTATAACATTTCTTTATAGTAATGTAAATTTTTTTTACTCAAAATGTAAATGTTGTGTATACTTGAGTAGTTATTACTGTTTATAAATTTATGCCTAGTCGTTGTGTTTTCACCAAAAGGGCACCAGATTGAATATCACTCAAACTACTTATTTTAGTTTGAGTTTATTGTATAATTTTATAACGAAACAATTTCTTATTTAAACTTTATACATAATGATAATTTTAAAGGGGCGAATTCGATACGTTTAAAAAGTAGGAGTAATAAAAATAATTACTACCATTCCAAATAAATTAAAGAAAAAAAATAAGAATAAATGTTATAGTTTAGTTAGAAACAAAACTAAGAAGAAATAGACACTAGTCCTATCTCTTCTTTTATTATATAGTAATAACTAATATATGATATAAGTATGGTTGATACTTTAGTTTTAGACTTCAGACTAAAACTAACACTGTAAGATTATAAGCTTACAGTGCATATGATAAAAAAATATTATTAATTAATAGATTTTTATTTCTAAAGATGTTATAATTATATATGTGGTGAGTTATGAGATTAAAAAATATTAAAGGTGCAAGTGAAAAGATATTAAAAGGAAAGTATTTTATTAAAGAACCTAATTTATATAGGGGTAAATGGAATACTTTATTTAATAATAATAATCCTATATATATAGAGATAGGGATGGGTAAAGGTAATTTTATTATTAAGAATGCTATAGAGAATCCTAATATTAATTATATAGGTATAGAAATGTATGATTCTGTTATATTAAGAGCAGTAGAGAAATCTAATGAATTAGAATTAAATAATTTATATTTGATAAGAATGGATGCTAGATTAATAAATGATATATTTGATAGGGAAATAGATTTAATTTATTTAAATTTTTCTGATCCATGGCCAAAAGATAGACATGCTAAAAGAAGATTAACTAGTCCAATTTTTTTAGCAAGATATGATGGTATATTTAAGGATGATAAGAGAATTATAATGAAGACTGATAATAGGGGGTTATTTGACTATTCAGTAGAATCTTTAAAAGAATATGGTTATATAATAAAAGATATTAGTTATGATTTACATAAGGATAAAGATAATATTATTACTACTGAATATGAGGATAAGTTTACTAATATGGGTATAAAGATAAATTATGTTGAAGCCTATAAGGAAGGTGATAATGATGAAAGTGTTTAATAAATTAGATATTAATCCTACTAATATGAATTTGTATAGTGCAGCAGTTACTCATTCTTCTTTTACTAATGAAAATCCTAGCTATCCAGACTATGAAAGATTAGAGTTTCTAGGAGATGCTGTATTAGAGATTATTATTAGTGAATTTTTATACAAGGAAAGACATCTTGAAGAAGGGGTTATGACAAGAATGAGAGCAACTTATGTATGTGAAGAAGCTTGTGCTACTTATGCTAAAGAAATTGGTTTAGAAGATGATATTAGGGTAGGTAGTGGTGAAGAAGTAAATCAAACAATACTAGCAGATGTCTTTGAGGCTTTTGTTGCAGCTCTATACCTAGATCAAGGATATGAGTTTACGAGAGATTTTGTTCTTAATATTATTATTGATTATATAGATAGAGGAGTAGATTTTTTACATGATTATAAGAGTACTTTGCAGGAATTTGTTCAAACTGTTAAAAAATCTATTATCTATGAAGTTATAGATGAAAAGGGACCTGCTCATAACAAGACATTTACTTCAATTGTTAAGATAGATGGTATAGTAATGGGTAAAGGTACTGCTGGTAGTAAGAAAGCTTCAGAGCAAGAGGCTGCTAGAGATGCTTTAAGTAAAAGAGCTAAAATTAATTAGGAGATATAATGAAAATACATAGAGTGGTAGTAGGTTATTTAGAAGAGAATTGTTATATATTAGAAAAGAATGGTAAAGTATTAGTAATTGATCCTGGTGATGAGATTGATAAGATTAGAACTGCTATTGGAGATAATGAAGTAGTAGGAGTACTAGTAACTCATAATCATTTTGATCATGTGGGAGCTTTATCTTATTTTGATAAGAGTATTATATATAGTTTTAATAATTTAGAAGAAAAAGAATATAAGATAGAGAATTTTACTTTTAATGTTATATATAATCCTGGTCATAGTAATGATTCTATTAGTTATTATTTTAGGGATGAGAATATTTTATTTGGAGGAGATTTTATCTTTTATAGAAGTATAGGTAGATGTGATTTAGAAGATGGGGATTATAATAAAATGCTTATTAGTATTGATAAGATAAAGAATTATCCTAAAGATATGGTAATATATCCAGGACATGGTGATAAAACTACTTTAGGTGATGAAATTAAGTATAATATATATTTTGAGAGGTAGTTATGAAAGAAGTTGTTGATATATTGATTAGTAATAATAATACTATTAGTACTATGGAATCTTGTACTGGCGGTGGTGTTAGTAATGCTATTACTAATATAGAGGGTTCTAGTAGTATATTTAAGTTTGGAGCTGTTACTTACTCTAATGAATATAAGATTAAGATGGGTGTTAATAGTGATATAATTGATGAATATAGTGTTTATTCTATGGAGACTGCTAATGAGATGAGTAAGAAGATTAGTGATTTTACTATTTCTGATTATGGTATTGGTATTACAGGGAAGATTAATAGGATAGATAATAATAATTTATTTGGTGAAGATAATAGGGTATTTATTAGTATATATGATAGGAATATGAATAAATTTTATAATAGTGAAGTTATTACTACTGATGGTAGTAGAAGTTATAATAAAGATATTATTATTAATAATGTTATAGAAATGTTACTTGGTATTTTAAAATAATACTGAGTTTTTTTTATAAATATACTTATTATATATAAGTTATTATTATATATTAATGTATAATAATGGCTTGACAGTAATGTTGTCAATAAATGTAGATATATGTAGAAAAATAAAAAATAATATGATATAATTTATAAGAGGTAGAGTGTATGAAAAAGATATTATTTGTTAGTTTATTATTTTTATCTTTTATGAATATATGTAATGCTAGTACAGTTAAAGGAAAAGTATATTGTCCTGATAATGATGAGCCGGTTAATTTAAGACCTAGTGTTAATGTAGCCGCTAATGATTCGTTAGTATGTAATTCTGAAGTTGAAGTACTAAATACTAATGCTGGAACTAATTCATCTTCAGGTTGTACAGGGCCTTTTTATCAAGTAAGACAAGGTATTAAGACAGGGTATGCTTGTAGTGATTTTATTAAAATTACGGAAACTCCTCTTGATGAGAGTGAAGGTAAGGTATTATGTATTGAGGATACTTCTCCTTTATTTATGTTTAGAGATTTGAATAGAACAGATAAAATAAATAATGGGGGACTTAGTTGTAATACTAAAGTTAAGATATTAAATACAAATGCTGGTAAAGATGGTAGGGGTACTTGTGCCACTAGTTTATATAAAATTAAATATGGTAATGATGAGGGGTATGTATGTGGTACATATATTGAAAAGACTAAAGCAAATATAGATATTGATTTTAATACTCCTGATTTAAAAAAGTATAGGGAAGAACTTAGTAAAATATTTCCAGAAAGTTATTTAGATGATTTAGTTAAGTTACACACATTATATCCTAATTGGAAATTTTTACCTTTTTCTTCTAATTTAGATTTTAATTATATACTTAATAAAGAATATGATGGTTATTATAAAGGATGGAGTCTAATTGAAGATTATTATGGTAATTTAGATGGTCTTAAGTCCACGGATAGTTGGTCATATAATTACTTTACAAATGTTTTTAATAATAGTTTTTCAGGTGGTGGTAGTAGATGGTATGCTGCTAGTAAAGATACTATTGCTTATTATTTAGATCCGAGAAACTTTTTAAATGAAAGAAATATCTTTATGTTTGAAGAGTTATCATATAATGAAACTTATCATACTAGAGAAGGAGTAGAATTAATGCTTAAGGGTACTTTTATGGAAGGTAAGTATGCTGATAGTGATAATTCTAAAACTTATGTAGATGCTTTTCTTGATGCTGCTTCAAAGTATTCTATTAGTCCTTATGTTTTGATATCGAGAGTTATTCAAGAAATAGGGGCAGGTGGTAGTACAATTGTTAGTGGTACTGTCAGTGGATATGAGGGTTATTATAACTTTTATAATATTGGTGCTACTGCTAGTGATGGTGATAAAAATCAGACAATAATTAATGGTCTTGAGTATGCTAAAAGTGAAGGTTGGAATAGTCCATATAAGGCTGTTGTAGGTGGTGCTTCATTTTTAGGAAATAATTATGTTAAGGTTGGTCAAAATACTGAATATTTACAAAAATGGGATTTAGTTGGTCCTGAGTATGTTGATCATCAGTATATGCAGAATATTCAAGCTCCTTACTCTCAAAGTTATAAAACTTATAGTGGGTATAGTAAAATTAATATGTTAAATAGTGCTTTTGTATTTTATATACCAGTATTTAATAATATGCCTAAGGAAACAAAGTTTCCTAGTACTGGTAATCCTAATAATTATTTAGCTAGTTTAGTTATTAATAAGACTTCATTATTTAGTAGTCCTTCTAATGAAAAAGATTTTAATATAGAAGTAGAAAGTGATGTTTCTAGTGTAGAAGTTAGTGCTACTACAGTAGTTAGTGCTGCTAGTATAAGTGGACTTGGAACAGTTGCTTTAAATAGTGAAAATACTAAGATAGAATTAGTTGTAACAGCAGAAAATGGTAAGACAAGGACCTATACTATAAATGTTAAAAAGAAAGAGGCTCCTATTCCAGAACCTGAACCAACTCCTGATCCAGAGCCAGAAAAAGTTCTAGTAAGTGATGTTCTTAATAAGGCAGGTATTAAAGTTAATGATAATTATTTATATGGTTTTGAGGTAGGTAGTGATATTAGTAGTGTGTTAGACAAATTAAAAAATACAGGATTAGATATTATGATTACTTCTAGTAAAGATAAGGGATTAATTGCTAGTGGTGATAAGATTAAAATTAAAACTAATATAGAAGAAAAAGAATATGTAGTAATAATTTATGGTGATGTTAATGGTGATGGTAAGATTAGTTCTGCTGATTATATTAAGATTAAAAATTATATAATGGATGTTAAGAATTTAAGTGATGATGAAAAGGTATTTGCAGATGCTAATAAGGATGGTAAAGTTAGTTCTGCTGACTATATTGCTATTAAAAATCATATAATGGAAGTAAAGAAAATAAATCAATAGGAGGTATGTATGAAAAGAATAGTTAAATATTTTAGTTTATTTGTATGTATGTTTATTATGTCTATTAGTTATGTTAAGGCTGCTGGTTATGATGTATCTGTTACTAGTAATACTATAATTGTTGGTAATAGTGTTACTTTAAAGATAAGTGCTAATGATTTAGCGGGTAGATTTGATTTTTCAGTATCTAATAGTTCAGTAATTAGTATGTCTTCTAGTAATGTGTTTCTTGATAATGATAGTAAAAGTATAACAATAACTGCTAAAAGTGCTGGTACTTCGGTTATTACAATTACTCCTACTGATGCTACTTCTTATGATGGTGATGCCATTACTGGTAATAGAACAATTACTATTACTGTTAACAATAAACCAACTTCTAATCCTAATACTGGTGGTAATGGTAGTGGTACTTCTAATACATCAACACCAGTTAAGAAGAAGAGTAATAATAATTATTTATCTAGTTTAACAGTAGATGGATATAGTCTAGATAAAGAGTTTAAAAAAGATGAACTTGAGTATTCTTTAGTAGTAGAAAGTGGTACTGATAAGATTATAATTAATGCTCAATTAGATGATGATAAAGCTAAAGTTACTGGTATTGGTGAAATTGCTTTGAAAGAAGAAGATAATAAACTAGAAATTAAGGTAACAGCTGAAAATGGTAGTACGAGAACTTATATTCTTAATGTTAATATTGAAGAACTTAATCCAGTAGAGGTAACAATTGATAAGAAGAAATATAGTATTGTAAGAAAAGAAATTGATAGTATTAAAATACCTAATGGTTATGAGAAAACGACAATAAAAATAGGTAATGAGGATATTCTTTGTTATAAGAATAATAAGACTAAAAATATTCTTATGATATTACAAGATGATAAAGGTAATAATAATCTTTATTCTTATAATGAAAAGACAAAGAAGTATACTTTATATAGTAGTTTAACTCTTGGTAATACTACTTTAAGTATTATAGATATGCCTAGTAATTTAGTTCCTAAGGGATATACTAAAGTTTCATTTAAGTATGATGATACTAAATTAGAGGGATATCAATATATTGAAAGTAATAAAACTTATGCCGCTGATGATGGTGTTAAGGGTAGTGATTTTTACTTAGTATATGCTATTAATGAAAAGACTGGGGAAAAGGCTTTATATGTATTTGATAAATTAGAGGGTACTATTCAAAGATTTAATAGTGACTTAGTAAAGGCTTATGAAGATGAGAATAATCAGTATTTCTTATATATGTTAATATCTCTTGCTTTACTTGCGGTATCAATTATTGTATTATCTGTTGTTTTAATTAAACAAAAGAAGAATAAAAATAAATTTGCTTAATATAATATAGTATCATTATAGTACTAATAATGACAGAGGGAAATATAAGGATTTATATTTCTTTCTTTAATTTATATATTAAAACTATCTAACTTTGTGTAAAGTAAGATAGTTTTTTCTTTTAAAATATTAAAATATATATTATAATATATGTAAGAGGTGTTAAGATATGAAATTAAGTATTGGTGTAATATTTGGTGGTAATAGTTTAGAACATGATTTATCAATATTGACCGCTATTCAAGCTATGGATAATATTGATAAAGAAAGATATGAAATAGTACCTATATATATTACTAAAGATTTAACTATGTATACGGGTGGTATGCTTAGGTATATTGATAGTTATAAGGATTTTAAATTAATAGAGAGATATGCTATTAAAGTGCATTTAGTAAATAAGAAAGGTAAGTTTATATTACAAAGAGTAAAAGGCATAAAAAGAGAATATAAAGAAATACATTTAGCTTTCCCAATGGTACATGGTAAAAATACTGAAGATGGTAGTATTATTGGATTTTTAACAACACTTGGTATTCCTTTTGTTGGTAGTGATATATATGCTTCTAGTTTATGTCAAGATAAGATATTTACTAAAGAAGTATTAGTAAGTAATGATCTTCCTGTTACTGATTATGTTCATTTTACTGATAGTGATTATAGATTAGATAAAGAAGATATTTTTAAACAAATAGATAAACTATCTTATCCACTTATTATTAAACCTGCTAGACTTGGTAGTGGTATTGGAATAGAAATTGTAAATAGAAAAGAAGAATTAGAATCTTCAATTGAAAAGGTTATGGAAGCTGATGATCATATTTTAGTTGAAGAATATATAAAAGATAGAAGAGAGTTTAATGTAGCTATTCTTAAGAGTAAAGATAAACTTATTGATTCGGTAGTAGAAGAAATAGAAAAGGATGGTTTTTGTAATTATTATGATAAATATCATAAAGATGATGATAATGATGATAATTTTAAGAGAATATATCCTGCTGATATATCAAAGGCTCTTACTGAAGAGATATGTAAGACAGGAAAGAAGTCTTATAGTGCATTATCTTTAGGTGGAGTTGCTAGAATTGATTATATATATGATGTTAAGAAAAAGAAGTTATATATTAATGAAGTGAATACTATTCCTAATTTCTTTTCTCATCATTTATTTGAAGATAAGAATATCGATTATAGAGAATTACTTGGTATAATGATTAAAGAAGCTATTGATAAAATCCATAAAGAAGCTAAAATGTTACATACTACTGATGATATTATGTTTTCTAAAGTTACTAGTAAAGATGTAAGGAATATGAAATAATGTATGGTTATATAAAAGGTAATATTACTGATATTGAACCTAATTATATTATTTTAGAAAACAATGGTATTGGTTATCAAATTTATGTTCCTAATCCTTATGGTTTTATAATGGGTAGGGAGTATACTGTATATACTTATACTAAAGTAGCAGAAGATGAATATACTTTATATGGATTAAAAACAAAAGAAGAAAAAGAATTATTTTTAAAACTTATTTCAGTTAAAGGTCTTGGCCCTAAAATGGCTCTTCCAATGCTTGCAACTGGGTCTATTAGTATGATTGAAGAAGCAATAGAAACAGAGAATATTAATTATCTAAAAAAATTCCCTAAAATAGGGGATAAGGTAGCTAGACAATTAGTACTTGATCTTAAAGGTAAATTAAATGTTATTAATACTGGTTTATTTAAAAGAGAAGATCATACTAGTGAGCTTATGGCAGCTTTAATAGGTCTTGGCTATAAACAAGCTGATATTAAAAAAGTCTTAAATAAGATTGATAGTTCTTTAGATTTAGAGATGCAAATAAAAGAAGCACTTAAGTTATTACTTAAGTAGCTTCTTTTTTTTAAAACTTTCTATATAAGCCAATAGCTTTACCTAAAATAGTTATATCTTTAACTATAATAGGGATCATATAATCATTTTCTGGCTGTAATCTTATATAATCACTTTCTTTAAAATATCTTTTAATTGTTACTTGGTTTTCTTCATCCATAGCTACAATAATATCACCATTTTTAGCTGTTTTACATCTTTCTACAATAACAATATCATTATCATAGATACCAGCATTAATCATAGAATCTCCTGATACTTTGATAGTAAATACTTCTTTTCTTTTTGGTAGAAGATATGATGGTAAACTGATAACCTCATTAGGTACTTCAATTGCTTCAATTGGATTACCCGCTGTTACTTTTCCTAGTAGTGGTACAGTAACAACATCATCATTTTTGTATTCATATTCATTAGGTACTTGTAATTCTAGTAAGTGATTACTAGTTTTTCCTCTCTTTAGATATCCTTTTTCAATTAATTTTTTTACATGTACATGAGCAGTAGCAGGCGAACTCAAATTAAAATTAGTAGCTATCTCTCTAATTGATGGAGGATATTTCTTTTGAGCTGAATATTTTTTTATGTATTCAAGTATTTCTTTTTGTCTTTTAGTTAATTTTCCTTCTTTAGCCATAACGCTCTCCTTTCATTTATAATATTAACACATAAAATGTAAAATGTCAAACATTTATTCGTTAAAACAACATTTTAATATTGACACGAACATAAGTATGTGATAGAATAAAAATGTAAGGAGAAGTGATAGATATGGATTTTGTAAAAAACAATAAAGGAGTAATTATATTTTATCTACTACTTGTGGTTATTACTTTAGTAGTAGTACAAAACAATACAAAAAGTTTTGATATAGAAAACGATTATGTCTATCTGGAAAGATAGCTTTTTTTTATTTACTTTTACTAGTAATTATATTATAATTGTATTAGGAAGAAGGTAATATGAATGAAAGAGAAAGTAATGAGTGAGAAGACTGCTAAAATGCTAGTAATTGTAAGTGCAATATTTCTTTTATTAGTTGGTTTTGGTTTATATAAATTATTTGATTATCAAGGTATTGGTAAAGATAATTCTAGTAAGAGAATTAATTACGATATAAAAGATTATGTTGATACTGTTCCAGTAGTATTTAATAATTATGGAAATGTATATAATAGTATTAATGTTTCTAGGGTTAATTTAAAGAATTTAAAAGAGGATAGTATTAAAGATTTTATTTATGAAGAAGATGAATTAATTAGTTATATTACTAGTTATTATAATGAAATATCAAATACTAATAATTATACTAATGATAATACTGTTAGTAGTACTATAAAAATGCAAATTAACAATGCTATATTGTCTATATATTATGAACTTGATTTTGATTTAGATAATAATATTATGAAGTATGTTATTACTACTAATATTGATTTAGCTACTGGTAAAGTACTTACTAATGATGATTTTTTAATGAAATATAATTATACTAAGAAGTATATAGCGGAGAAATTATATGAGGAAGATTTACTTATAAATGAAGGTCAAATTGTTATTGATAAGAATACTAATATTTCTCTTACTAAGAGTGATATTGAAAGAAAGAAAAATGAATATATAGATAGAATAATTTCAGAGTTTGATAATATAATTAAAGTGTATATAGAAAATAAATCTTTAACTTTAGTATATAATAAAAGGGATTTAAGAAATATATTTTTTGATAATAATTTTGATTCGGAAATAATAGTAAGATATTTAAAATAAAGAAAGGGTGATGTATATGGATGGAGAAGAAACATATGATGTAAGAGTATTACCTCTTGTTAAAAAAGTAATAGATGAAGATAGTGGTAAAACTAATATTGTTGAAAATCTATCTAGAATTGAAATTAAAGAAATGTCTTGTGAACCTAGAATGTTACATAGAAATAATGAAGGTACATTTTTTATGGAACTTCCTCCTACTTATCATGATACAAGAATTAAATGGACACTATTTTATCTTTATGATGATTTAAATAATGAAGAACAAGTTAAATATTATGATAGAACGGAGTGTATTCCTGTTACTAGTCTTACTGTATTAGAATTATCAAAAAAGAAAATTAGAAAGAAGAAATAATACTTCTTTTTTCTTTTGGCTAGCATATACTTTATTGGTGATAATGATGAATGAAATAGATAAGAAGAAGTATATGAGTATTATTAATAAGAATAAAAAAAGTAATGATAAGAAATGTAGTGATAGTAGTCATGTTAAAAACTTTTTTATAAAGTTATTTATTCTTTTAATTGTATTTTTTTCTTTAGCTATTGTTTGTAAAGAAAATGATATGATAAAAGATAAAATTGTTAAATATTTATATAGTGAAGATATTTCTTTTACTAAAATAAAGAAGATATATAATAAATATTTAGGGGGAATATTACCAATTAAAAAAGAAATTAATACAGAAAAGGTATTTAATGAGAGTTTAAAATATAATAATAGTTCTTTATATTTAGATGGGGTTAAACTTGAGGTGGATGATAATTATTTAGTACCTTCTTTAAGTGAGGGTATGGTAGTTTTTATTGGTGAAAAAGATGGATATGGTAAAACAATAATAATAGAGGATTTAGATGGTATATATAATTGGTATGGTAATATAGAGAGTAGTTCTTTAAAATTATATGATTATGTAGAAAAGGGTAGTTTAGTTGGTGAAGTTAATAAATATTTATATTTAGTATTTAGTAAAGGTGATAAATATTTGAATTATGAAAAATATATTAAATAAAGTAGAGTTTCATTATACTTTTATTATTGTTGCTTTTGGACTTGTTATTACTGGTCATTTTGTTAATTTAATTATTTTTACTTCTCTTATTATTATTCATGAGTTTGGACATATTATTATGGCTCTTTTATTATCTTATAAGATAGATAAAGTAATAATATATCCTTATGGGGGATTTACTAAACTTAATACTAAGATTAATACTAAAATAGAAAATGATTTATTAGTGGCTATATCTGGTATAATTATGCAGTATATTTATTTTGGTATAATCTTTTTTTTATATAGTAATGATATTATTAGAGAATATATTTATAATTTATTTTTTTTATATCATAATAGTATGGTTATATTTAATTTACTTCCAATATATCCTTTAGATGGTGCTAAAATATTTAATTTATTGCTATCTAAGTATATTGGTTTTAATCTTGCTAATTATATTACTATAGTAATATCTTTTATTACTATTATAGTATTTGTTATTAGTAATAGTTATGAAAATAATTATAGTATATTAATTATTATTGGGATACTTCTTAAAAATATATATAGATTTTATTATAATATAGAATATATTTATAATAGATTTATATTAGAAAGATATTTATATAATTTTAATTATAAAAATAATAAAATAATAAATAATAAAAATAAAATGTATAAAAATA
>OLQV01001068.1_pt1 | contig 21850 bp, 11 predicted proteins | sample 1672371 | NCBI WGS metagenome assembly OLQV01 (sample SAMEA3136676, study PRJEB25190) | human gut metagenome
AATAAAATCCTTACCGATTTATTCTTCTTTAATCAAACCTCTCGTCTAAAACCTCCGCGGGCAAAGATAGAAGGAGAAGCAATCAGATTGGCAGGGAATGCCTGAAATCAGAGAACAACTATGGAGAGACAGCAAGAAAATATGGTGTAAACTGCCGGCAGGCTCGCGCAGCCCACTGCATGGACAATGGCTCGATGGAAAAGTTCCGGATGGCATTCCCTGCGCCGTTTTCCGAGCGAAGTCATCCATGAAGTTATAACGTCACAGCGTTACAACTTCATAACTTCATAACTTTACAAAGTCCCACCATCCGTACTTTCAATCCGGTTTACAGGTGCAGCGCCGGGAAAAGCACGATACGCGCGGCGTAGTGCGCGGATTTTTGCCTGTTTCAGACGGAAAAGGGCGAAATCCCTTGTATTTCCGCCCCAAAAGTGCTATGCTGTTTATATATTGCCGTTTTACAGCGGCAGGAAAAAAGAGAAAACAAAGGAAGTACGGCCTTCCGGGGAGCGGCGGCCGTCACGGGGTAAGGAGACGGTTTATGAGAAAGAAAAAGATGCGGCGCGGTCTGTCCCTTGTGCTCGCGGTACTGATCGCAGGCGTCTGCCTGCTGTCCGGCTGCGGCGCGAACAAGCGCGCGGCGCAAGAGGACGCGGAGACCATTCAGGTCTATCTCTGGAACACCACGCTGTACGAAAATTACGCCCCCTATATCCAGTCGCAGCTGCCGGACGTGAACATCGAGTTCATCGTCGGCAACAATGATCTGGATTTCTACCGATTTCTGAACGAGAACGGCGGTCTGCCGGACATCATCACCTGCTGCCGCTTCTCGCTGCACGACGCCGCGCCGCTGAAGGACAGCCTGATGAACCTCGCCACGACCAACGAGGCGGGCGCGGTCTACAACGCCTACCTCGACAGCTTCAAGAACGAGGACGGCAGCGTCAGCTGGCTCCCGGTCTGCGCGGACGCGCACGGCTTCGTAGTCAACCGCGGCCTGTTCGAGAAATACGGCATTCCGCTGCCGACCGATTACGCCAGCTTCGTTTCCGCCTGCCGCGCGTTCGAAAAGCACGGCATCCGCGGCTTTGACGCGGACTATACCTACGATTACACCTGCATGGAGACGCTCCAGGGACTTTCGGTCTCCGAGCTTTCCTCGGCGGCGGGCCGCAAATGGCGCACCGCGTACAGCGACCCGGCGAACACCGAAAAGGTCGGTCTGGACGACACCGTCTGGCCGGCGGCCTTCGAGAACCTCGAGCGCTTCATCCGCGACACCGGCCTGAACGCCGCTGACCTGACGCTGAACTACGACGACATCATGGACCGGATGCGCGGCGGCGAGCTCGCCATGTACTTCGGCTCGTCTATGGGCGTCAAGCGGCTCGCGGACGAGGGCATCGACGCCGCTTTCCTGCCGTTCTTCGGTCAGGACGGCCAGAAATGGCTGATGACCACCCCGTATTTTCAGGTCGCGCTCAGCCGCAGTCTCGAGCAGGACAGCACCCGCCGCGCAAAGGCGATGCAGGTGCTCCATGTCATGCTCTCCGAGGACGCGCAGAACCGCATCGTCTATGAGGGACAGGACCTCCTGAGCTACAGCCAGAACGTCAGCCTCCGTCTGACCGATTATCTCGAGGATGTGCGCCCGGTGGTCGAGCAGAACCATATGTACATCCGCATTGCCTCGAACGACTTCTTTGCCGTCTCGAAGGATGTGGTCTCGCGCATGATCGCGGGCGAATACACCGCAAAACAGGCGTATCAGGCGTTCAACGCACAGCTGCTCGCGGACGATACGGACACGGCTGAGACCGTTCTGACCTCGGACAAGGGGTATTCGAACGTTTTCCATGCGGACGGCGGAAACGCCTCCTTCTCCGTGATGGCGAACACGCTGCGCGGCGTGTATGGTTCCGATGTGCTCATCGCCGCCGCGAACAGCTTCACCGGCAGCGTGCTGGCGGCGGACTACACCGAAAAGCAGGCCGCCTCGATGATCATGCCGAACGGCCTGCTCGCCTACCGCCGCACGATGACCGGCGCGGAGCTGACCGAGACCGTCCGCGCCTTTGTCGAGGGGAGCGAGGACGGCTTTACGCCGTTCAACCGCGGCTCCCTGCCGGCGGTCAGCGGCATCGCCATCGAGGTCAAGGAGGAAAACGGCGGCTTTGCGCTGACCGGGGTCACGCGGGACGGCAAACCGCTCCAGGGCGACGAGACCGTGACCGTGACCTGCCTCGCGACGGCGAAGCAGATGGCGCCGCTGCTCGCGGACGACAGCCGCCCCTTCGAGGGCGGAGACGCGAAGGTCCGGGACACATGGAGCGCGTATGCCGCCGGGGGCAGCGCCGCGCTGGCGGAGCCGGAACACTATATCACACTGAGGTAAACGGGAATGACTGACAGAAAACGCGGAAGAAAAACAAAATACCGCCTCCCGCAGAACTGGCGCAGCACCGCCGCCGCCCTGCTCATCCTGTTCGTGATGCTCGGCTGCATCTGCTCCCGGTACGTCTCGTTCGTCTCGCAGACGGTCTATCAGGAGAGCACCTCGCATCTGTCCGAGCTTGTCCATAAATCCGACAATATGCTGAACCATCTGGTCCGCCGCAACCGGACGCTGCTGCATCTGTGGAACGATTGTATGAAAAACGACTTGAGCGAGGAGCAGATCCGCGCCAGCCTGAACGAGATGCAGAAGGAGACCGGCTGCGCCGCCCTCTACTTCCTCGCCTCGGACGGCAGCTGCATGACGCCGGACGGCGAAAGGGGCTCTCTCGGCTCGCAGGTCGACCTGAACGAGCCGTTTTCCAATGGCGAGGACATCGTGCTGAACGCGGCGCTGCCCGGAAAGCCGCAGATGCTCGTGTTTATTTGCCCGGAGACGCAGGGAACCTACCGCGGCTTCGCCTACGACGCGGTCGCCATCGCCTACTATAACAACGTGGTGCTGAACGCGCTCGACAATACCGCCTTCGGCGGCGCGGCTCACAGCTATGTCATCTATCCGGACGGGCGCGTCGTGCTCGACAGCAGCGCCGACAGCGCCGACCCGGTCTATAACCTGCTCGCGGAGCTGCGCGAGCATTCCGACCTGACCGGGGAAAAGCTCGACGCGCTGAGCGGCGACCTCGCACAAGGCCGGAACGGCAGCCGGATGCTGACGCTGCGTGGGACGCGGTACTATCTGGTCTACGAGAGCACGGGCATTCAGGACTGGACCATTCTCAGCCTTGTCCCGGTCAGCATCGTCAACGCCAGCATGAACAGGCTGTGGTTCCGAACGATTGAGATCGTGGTCGCTGTCATGGTCCTGCTCGCGGTGCTGATCATCACGCTCATCCTGCGCCGCAGCCGCGCCGCGCTCAGACGAAAGGATACCGACATCCTGTACCGGGACGAGCTGTTCAACCGGCTCTCGCACAATGTCGACGACGTTTTCCTCATGCTGGACGGCGAGACCTCGCACCCGGACTATATCAGCCCGAACATCGAGCGTCTGCTCGGTCTGACGCTCGAACAGGTGCGGCAGGACGTCCATATCCTCGCGGCGCTGCACGAGGCGGACTCCCCCGGCCGCGACACGAACTTCCTCGAGGGACTTCAGCGCGGCGAGCAGCGCGAATGGGACACGGATTATATCCATCAGCAGACCGGCGAGCGCCGCTGGTTCCATATCGTCGCCATGGGCACCGAGGCGGCAGGCCGGACCAAGTACATCCTTGTGCTGTCCGACCGCACGGCCGACCGGGAGGTCAATCAGGCGCTTTCGGATGCGGTCGCGGCCGCCCAGTCCGCCAGCCGCGCAAAGAGCGACTTCCTGACCAATATGTCGCACGACATCCGCACCCCGATGAACGCCATCATCGGCTTCACCACCCTCGCGGTCAGCAACATCAGCGACACCGAACGGGTCCGGGACTATCTGACCAAGACCCTCGCCTCGAGCCGCCATCTGCTCTCGCTCATCAACGACATCCTGGACATGAGCCGCATCGAGAGCGGCAAGCTCCATCTCGAGGAGAGCGAGGTCAGCCTGTCCGATGTGCTGCACGACATCAAGACCATCATCGGCGGACAGGTGCACGCCAAGCAGCTCGAGCTGTACATGGACGCGATCGACGTCGCGGACGAGAACGTTTACTGCGACCGGACGCGCCTCGGGCAGATCCTGCTCAACCTGCTGTCCAACGCCATCAAGTTCACCCCGGCGGGCGGCACGGTCTCGGTCCGCGTCCGCCAGAACCCCGGTACGCAGCGCGGCTGTGCGCAGTATGAGTTCCGCATCCGCGACACCGGCATCGGCATGAGCGCGGCGTTCGCCGCGCGCATCTTCGAGCCGTTCGAGCGCGAGCGCACCTCGACGGTCAGCCGCATTCAGGGCACCGGCCTCGGCATGGCCATCACCCGGAACATCGTCGACATGATGGGCGGCACGATCGAGGTGCAGACCGAGCAGGGACGCGGCACCGAGTTCACCGTCTGCCTGCCGATGCGCGTGCAGACCGGGCGGCGCTGCGAGGAAAAGATCGAGGAGCTCGCCGGACTCAAGGCGCTCGTCGTCGACGACGATTTCAACACCTGCGACAGCGTGACCAAGCTGCTGACCCGCGTGGGGATGCGCGCCGAGTGGACGCTCTCCGGCCGGGAGGCCGTGCTGCGCGCGCGGCAGTCCATCGAGCTGGGCGACCCCTGCCGCGCCTATATCATCGACTGGCGCCTGCCGGACATGAACGGCATCGAGGTCACGCGCCAGATCCGCAGCCTGAACGACGACACGCCCATCATCATCCTGACCGCCTACGACTGGTCGGACATCGAGGCCGAGGCGCGGGCCGCGGGCGTGACCGCCTTCTGCTCCAAGCCGATGTTCCTGTCCGACCTGCGCGACACCCTGCTGACCGCCATCGGCCACGCAGCGCCTGCGGCGGCGGCGGAGCCGGACGTTCTGCCCGAAGCGCAGGCGGACTTCCGCGGACGGCGCGTGCTGCTGGTCGAGGACAACGAGCTCAACCGCGAGATCGCGGTGGAGATCCTGCATGAGTACGGTTTTCTGGTCGATACCGCCGAAAACGGCGCGATAGCGGTGGATAAGGTGCAGACTTCGCCCGCAGACCGCTACGATCTGGTGCTGATGGATATTCAGATGCCGGTCATGGACGGCTATACCGCCACCCGGCGCATCCGTGCGCTGAACGACCCGGCGCGCGCCGCCGTTCCGATCGTGGCCATGACGGCCAATGTGTTCGAGGAGGAGCGGAAGCGGGCGTTTGACTGCGGCATGAACGGCTTCCTGTCCAAGCCGCTCGTGATCGAAGCGCTCATCTCCGCCCTGCGGGACATCCTGCACTGAGCGGAGCAAAGTCACAAAGTTATAAAGTTATAAAGCTGTAAAGTCGTAAATTTGTAAAGTTCCAACGTCTTAACGCTGCAACTGCACAGAAAGCCGGGGGGGCAGGCTTGACTTGCCGCCGCGCACGCGGTATCATAAAAAAAGTATCATCAATAAAACGAGTAAAGAAGGTTGAGATATGCGGTCGATAAAGGATAAACGGGGGTTCACGCTGGTAGAGCTGATCGTCGTGCTGGTCATTCTGGCGATACTCGCGTCCGTTCTGATCCCGGCCCTGATCGGCTACATAGACAAGGCGAAGCAGCGGGCGGTCATCGCGGAGGCGCGGGACGTCTGGACGGCCTCGCAGGCGGCGCTGTCGGAGTGCTACGCCATGTACCCGGAGAGTTTTGCCGCGTCGTGCAAGTTCAAATCCACGATCGGCGGCGTACAGATGACCAAGCTGGGGCGCATCACCAACGGTGCGCTGCACGCGCTGCAAAAGAACCCGAACGACCCCACCGAGGCGGGAACCTCCAGCCGGAGGATCGCCGGGCAGGTGCTGGCCTATCTGGACAGCGCGGATAAAAAGGCAAGTCCGCGCTATACCTTCGGCAGCGGCGCCATCCCGACCGGGAACACGCGGCCGAGCAATTATTTTACCGGCGAGCCGAAGCCGACGGATGTGATCATTCAGATTTTCCATACGGCAGACGGCCGGATGGTCGCGCTCAACTTCGGCAAGAACGGATATATGGTCACGATGGTAAGCGGTCAGGAGACGACCTGTGTGAGGGATGGAAACTGCCTGCCATCATAAAAATTGCCGCCGAAGGCGGCACGGAGACGCCGCCGTCTGGCGGCGGAGAAAACGCCGTGCCCACGGCGGAGGGAAAATTGCCGCCGTCTGGCGGCGGAGAGAGCCGGTGTTCACCGGCGGGAACAAAAGGGGACAGGACACCAAGTATGGTTTCGGCCGTAGCCCACTATCCTCTTTTCCGCGCCGTGCGCGGATTAAATGAGTACTAGTCCCCTCTTGACTCCCCTTACCTTCCTTTGCGCTGACACATCGAAGATGTGCAGCGAAACGGGGGTTACGGGGGCTCGGTTCCGTGCGTCGGGCAGATTTCGGGACGCTGTTATGCCCTGAATTCACTTTGCGTAGTTCGCCGCGCATAACAGTGCGCGGCCAGACGGTGCAGGGCGTTCGCCTTGTCCTGCGAAAAGCTCCGCTTCGATCAAGCGTTGACCCTTGGAGCACCAAACGTCACTGTGGGCCCCTCGCTTTTAGACGCGCGACCGAAGGGAGTCGCGTCCTAAGGAAGATGAGGGGGAGTCAAGAGGGGGATAAGAAACCATTCGGTGTCTTATCCCCCTTTTGCCCCTGTCGGTGGGCACCGACAATCCCCCCGCCGCCGGGCGGCGGCTCTCCCGTGCCGCCGAAGGCGGCAATTTTTCCCCCGCCGTGGGTACGGCTATAAATCAAAGGAGCGGCTTTCGCCGCTCCTTTGCCGTTTTTGCGCATTCTATGCCGTTTTCTGCTCGATTGACTCCCTGCTTCTGTAAATCAGGGTGACGATCTGCCCGCGTGTGCACGTGACATCCGGAGAGAATGTCACGCTTCCCGTACCGCTGGTGACGCCCTCCTTCGCCGCCCACAGCACCGCATCATAGTAATATGCGTCCGCGCGGACGTCGACAAACGGGTTCGCGCCGCCCGATGCCGGGGACTGCTGCGCCCGCCACAGGAAGGTGACGATCTGCGCACGGGTGCAGGTGGCGTTTGGAGCGAACAGCGTGCCGCTCACGCCCTTCGTGATGCCGTTTTCGACCGCCCACGCGACTGCCTTCGCGTAATAGCTGCCCGCCGGGACATCGGCAAACGGCAGCAGGACGGACTTCGGCTCGGGCGAGCCTGCCGCGCGCCACAGGAAGGTGACAGCCTGCGCACGGGTGCAGCCGGCGTTCGGGGCGAACAGCGTATCCGTCATGCCCGTCGTCACGCCGTTCTCGACCGCCCAGCGGACGGCCTGTTCGAAATAGCTGCCTGCCGGGACGTCGGCAAACGCGGCCGTCTCCGCCGCCTGCCAGCCGGCATAGACCGTCCGGCTGCTGCGGAGCGTGACCGATGTGACCTTTTCGGTCAGCGCACGGTCGGCGTACCAGCCGGTAAAGACATAGCCGCTCCGCGCGGGCGTGAACGCGGTCAGGTCGACCGTCGTGCCTGCGCTCCGGCGCAGCGCCGCGATGCTGCCGCCGCCGTTCGTTTCGAAGGTCAGCGTGCAGGAGGCGGAGCCAGAGCCGCCCGAGGACGGCTGCGGCACGAGACGGATGGTGTAGGTGCGCTCGGACGCGCCGTTCGGTGCCTTGACCGTTATCGTGACCGTCCGCTCATACGAGCCGCCCTCGATGACCGCCATGCCGTTTTCCGCCGGTTTTCCGTTCACGGAGACCGACGCGCCGCGGCTCTCGGGGATGACGGTGAGCAGGTACTGCCCTGCCGCGACGTTTTCGACCGTCGCGCTGTCCTTGTCGTCGAAGCTGTCCAGCGTCAGCGGCAGGCCGTCCAGCGTGATGCGCGCGGCGTTTGCCGTGTTCGCGTCCGATGCTTCGCCGTACCGCACGGCCACCCTCGCGCCGGCCTGCGAGAAGGTGACGCGGCTCTCGCGGAGCTGCTCCGCCGCCAGCGTCAGACCGTCCAGCGTCCTTGTCTCGAGCAGTGCGCCGTTCCGGTCGAGCAGCGCCGCCGTCAGCGTGCCGCTGCGGCGCGGCTGGAGCGAATTGTTCCGCACCTGCACGACCGCCGAAGCGGCGCTGCCGTTCTCGAGCTCGGCCGACAGGGTGACGGGCGTGTTCTCGCTCCGCGCGAGCAGGCTTTCAAAGGTGAGGCTCTTCTGGTTGTTCCGGCTGTCCGCCTCGGGCAGCTCGACCCACTTTCCGTCGCGCTGCTGCTCGATCCGCGCCCGGACGAACAGCATGACGCCCGGCTCGGGGATCTCCGTGAGACCCGCGTCCGCGATGTACTGCGCGATGTCGAACGTCATTTCCTGCGTGTTTCCGGTCTCGTCCATCGCCTCGAGCGCGTCTCCGGTCAGCGTGAGCGTGAAGCCCGTGCCCGCCGTTCCGCCTTCGAAGTATTTGCCGTCCACCGGCGTCTCACACGCGGGGTCGGAGTACACGCCCACGGTCACGCGCCGGTCGGTGCGGCCGAGCGAGGACGCGGACTGGTTGTACAGGTGAACGAGGAAGCCTCGCACGCCGTCCTGCTCCTTCGTGACCGTCAGAGCGGAAATGCCCGCGTCCGGGTAGTCCAGATGCACCGTGCCGCTGCACGACTGCTCCGCCGCGCCGGTGAATTCCGCCGTGACTGTGTAATCCAGGTCGCGCAGCTCGCTGCCGGTCTTTGCCGCCGCGGACAGCGTCCGCGTCTGGCCGGGCAGGAGCGCGAGACCGTCAAAGTGCTGCGTCTGTGCGCCCTCGAGCGCGACCGTCACGCGGTCGATCACGTGCATGCCCTGATTGGAAACGGTGAAGCTGACCGGGACATAGCTGTCGGCGGCGAGCGTGGTATAGTCGACCGTGGTCGAAACGACCTCGACAGCGTCTGTGAACGTCTCGGCGGCGCTGAACAGGTTTGCGGTCTGCCGGGGGATCGTTCCGGTACCGGTATAGGTCTTTCCGTTCAGCTCATAGGAATAGCTGACCGTGTCGGACTCGGTGGCGCTGTACGTCGTGCCCTGCATGACGGCGCAGATGCCGCCGCCGCTGCCGGTGACGCAGGCGTCCATGTGGTCGAGTCCGGTGCGCGCGGGGAGCGCCGCCACCTCGAGGGGCGCGGAGGAGACCAGACCGCCGTCTGCGGACACGAACCGGACCGCGCGGATGACGTCATTCTTGTCCTCGCCCGCGCCTGCGTCGTTCCACAGGACGGTCAGCTCGTCCAGGCTCTCCGCGCCTTCCGCCAGCGCGAACCGGCCGTCGAACGAGCCTGCGGACACCATGTCGCTGAGCGACTCGGGCAGGTCGGACTGCGGCGCGCCGTTTTTGCCGAACACGCGCAGACCCACGTCGCGCTGCTCCGCGCCGGTGAGCGTCCGGACGCTGCTCCAGCCGAGGACGAACTGCCCGCCCGCCGTGGTCAGCTGCGGCTTTTCGTCGCGGCTGCCGTCAGCGGTCGCGCGGATGGTAACGGCCGCGTCCTCGGGATTTTCCGCCGCGGTATCGACGAGCGTGTAGTAAATGTCGCTGCTGTCCCCGTTCTGCACGGAGAACGCGACCGCCGCCGTGCCGTCCGCGAGCAGCTCTGCGTCCATGCCCGTGACCTCGCCCGCGCTGCCGTTGTAGAGCGTATAAGTCTGATCGCTCCACTTCGTGCCGTCATAGATGCGGCACAGGATGCGGTTGTGTGTAAAGTCGAAGGCGCTTTCATCGGTCTGCACCGCGCGCCACACGGCGATGGCCTTTCCGTCTGCCGCCGCGATGACCGGGTCGAACTCCTGCGAGCCGTTGTCGGTCAGGCGCGTCGTGACCCATTCGCTGCCGTTCCAGAGCGACGCCATGACCTCCAGACCGTTCAGAAGGATGGTCTGCTGACCCTCGTTCAGCTCGGTGCCGGCCTTGAGGCCGAGGGTCGCGGCCTCGCGCAGCCAGACCGCACCGGCGAAAGCCCCCGTGCCGTCAAAGTCGGGCGCGCTGTCGCCGTAGCCGGAAAAGCCGTCCGCGCCGTCCGGGATGGCCGTGCCGTCGGGGAAGCCGCCGCCAGACGACCGGCTGAAGCGAACCTCGGTGTCGGTCACGTCCGTGCTGTCCGCGTCGGACAGGTAGACCAGCATATCGCCGTCCTCGGACAGCATCGGCGTGCTGAAGGGGTAGGAATTGGTCTCGATGGCCTGCACGCGGCTCGGCTCGTCCAGACTCATGAGCGCGATGCCGCTCCCGCCGCCGAGCCAGACGCGCTCCTCCTCGTCGAGATAATCGCGGCTCTGCATCCTGACCACAGGCTCGCTCGCTGCGACCGCGCCGCCGTTCGCGGGCAGGCTCTGCCCTGCCGTGCCGCCGTCCAGCCAGCCGGTCGAGCCGAGACCGCTCGAGGCGCTCTCCCAGTAGTCGCGGATCTCGTTCCAGTCGTTAAACCGCCATGCCGTGCCGTAGCCGAGCGAGACCAGCGTGACCTCGGTCACGAGCGGCCCCACGCCCAGCGCCGCGCGGATGCCGGCCTCGCCGTCGAGCTGGAGGAACTGGCCGCGCACGTCGCGTTCGTTCGTATTTTTCAGGTATTTGCGCGTCAGGAAGCGGTTTTCGTTGTTGATGTCGATGGTGCCGAACACGCCGACCTTGGCGGTGAAGCCCTGATCGTAGCCCACGCCGCCGAAAAACTCGAAATAGGCATTGATGCGCAGCGCGGTCAGGTAGTCGTTGACCGCCTTCGCGGTATCGTCGTTCCATTCCAGTCCGAGCTGCTCGGCATAGCGCACGGCGGTCTTGAAATCCACCGTCGCGCCGCCGCGCACCTTGAAGCTCGCGGTCAGCGGGATGCCGTAGGCCGAGCAGCGCAGCACCTTTTCAAATTCCAGCTGCGCGCCCGCGGTGAAGCCGCCGCCGGTCGTCAGCACCTGCCACTGGCCCCTGTCGAAGCTGTAGCGGATCTCGGTACTCACCCAGCCCTCCAGCTGGAGCATGATGGGCAGGCCGATCGCGCCGCTCGCCGCGCCGTACAGGCCGCTGCGGTCGTCGAAGTACGAGCCGTCCGCCATGGCCTGAAAATCGCTCAGGGTGAAGGTGTCGTTGACCTGCCCCAGCAGGCTGTCGTAGTCCTGTCCGATGTAGCTCGGCTCGAGCGAGATGCCGCTGCGGTCATAGTCCAGATCCTCGAGCTTGGTGGTGTTGAGTCCGGTCCAGAGATAGGCCTCATAGCGCGTGGGGTCCTCGGTGGGCATGAGGACGGCCTTGACGAGACCGGTCTCGCCGCCCATTTTCTCCAGAAAGGACAGCGCGTCCATCATGATGCCATCCGAGACCGTGTTTACGTACCCATACTCGGTGTTCGCGCCGCCGACCGTGCCGTAGGCGGCGAGGTTCGCCATCAGCGACATGACGGACGGGGCGTCCTCGACCCGTTCGATGGAGGTCAGGTCCGCCAGACCGAACGGCAGCGCGATGGTGCAGACGAGGTTTTCGCCGCCGTCATAGAGCGCGGCCTCGAGCGGCGTGCGGCGCGTGCCGTCGAAGTTTTCAAAGCTGCCGCTCGTGATCTCGACCGAGCTGCTCACCAGCGGGATGGAGGAGAACGGATAGCTTGCGTCCCGGACGGTCACGGCCTTCTGCCCCGGCACGGAAACGCCGGTCTCCTGCGCCCGCAGATAGAAATTCCAGCCGGTGTCGTCCATGGAGACGCCGTCCGCGCCCCAGAGCATGACCGTGCTCTCGAGACGGGCGCCCGGGTAGTTGCTGCTCGGGCCGATCACGCCGATGTGCCGCCGCACGCTGATCGCGCGGCCGGTGTAGCTGACCGTCTGGGCGGCCACGAAGGGCGCTGCCCGTTCGGCGCTCACGAGCGTGACGATGTCCTCGCCCGAGCGCATCGCGTCGCGCCGGGTCAGACTGCCGTCGACCGTGATCAGCTCGGGGCAGTACCCGTCCGCGCGCACCTCGAAGATAAATTCCAGACTGTCGCCCACGCCGACGGCCTCGGGGTCGTGCGCCGAGGTGAACTGCGACAGGTCCATGTGCACGGTCAGCAGACCGCTGGAGTCGGTCGTAAAGGACTGATCCTTCGTGCCGTCGAGCGCGGCGGCCTGACCGGCGGCCTTTGCAAATCTCGCGCCCGTGCAATAGGCGTCGTCACGGTTTTCGGCCGCGAGGCGGTTGCGGTATACGCCGCCGCGCAGGGTCACGCCGGTGTTCGCCAGCGGCGTGCCGTCCGGGCGGAGCAGCTGCACCTGCGCGACCGCGGCGCGGCGCAGCTCGACGGTATTGAGCGGATACAGCTCGCCCCGCACGCCGCTGCCCTCGCCGCTCTTGAGCGCGAGACGGGACACCGTGCCGCGGTAGGACACGCTGCTGCTGACCGCCGCCGCACGCAGGTCGGAGGCGATGCCGTTCGGCTCGAACAGCGCCAGAGAGCCGTCGCTGTTCGTGTAGAGCGTGTGGGTCTCGCCCAGACCGTCCTCATAGGAGATCTCGGTCCTGACCGCCGGGGTGAACTGGAACAGATACAGCCTGTCCTTCAGCGTCTCGACATTGACCTTGACCGTGTCGCGGAGCGCGGGCAGGGCGCTGTGCGCGGCGGTGACGGTGTTCGTGCCGTCCCGCAGGCCGCTCAGCAGCAGGATGGTCTGGGGCAGGTAGCTCGAGTAGGAATACTGCTCGAGCGGCGCGTACAGGCTGCCCTCGCGGTAATTGAGGCTGACCGCGCGCTGCGTCTCGTCCTCGACCGCCCCGCCCTGACCGGTCGAGGTGCTCCACTTGACCGTGTCATACAGGATGCTCCAGTCGAAGTCCCGGGTGTTGATGCCGATGGTCTCCATCAGGCTCAGCTCGCTGCGCAGTCCGGCGACCGCCTGCGCCGAGGTCAGGCCGCCGATGGTCTCGCCCGCATACGTGCTGACCGACGGGGCGGTCGTCGTGCCGCCGGAAATGGTGTTTTTGAGCGTGACCTCGTCCCGGCTCTCGCCGCCCGTCAGGATCTCAAGCGCGCCGGAGCGGTAGACCGTGACCGTCGCGGAGGCGATGCTCCAGGTCGGGTCTGCGCCGTTTTTCGCCTTCGCGGTGACGATATAGCAGTCCTTGAGCTGCTGCGGCGTCTCGGGCGTCAGGGTATAGCTGCCCGAGGCGGCCTTTTCCGCCGTTGTGTAGACGGTCTTGCCGTCCTTTTCGACCGTGAACGCGAACTGACACGCATCCGGGTTCGCGGTCAGGTCGAAATTGTCCACCGTCCAGCCGATCTCGATCGGCTGACCGCTCGTGAACAGCGTCGTTTCCAGTCCGGTCAGCGTGATCGCCGCCGGCTGAGAGCGAACGAGGATCTTCGCGTCGGTCGACAGCTCCTGCACCGTGCTGCCCGTCTGCGCCTGCGCCGTCAGACGCAGGATGCAGGACGGCGCGCCGCCGCTCGAGATGGCGGTGAGGCGGTCGCCGGGGATGGTCAGGCTGGTCGCGCCGCGCTCGAGCACGGTCTCCCAGACCGGCTGCGCGTCCGCTGTGACACGGGAGCCTGCATAGAGCCGCGCGGTGATCTTTCCGTCCGCCGGGGCGTGCTGGGCGAGGTTGGAGGCGAAATGCACGGTCTGGTCCGCGCCCAGACGGGCGTATACCGTGTCCGCGCCCGCCGGGAACAGCAGGCTCGGCCGGCCGCTGTCCCGGACCGTGACCGTGATGGTGTTGGAAGCCGCGGTCGTGCCCTTGCCGCTGTTGCCGCACTCGAGCGTGATGCTGGCCGTGCCCGCCTTCAGCGGCGTGAGCGCGGCCCTGACCGTCTGGCTCAGGGTCAGGTCGGTGCCGCCGCCCTCGGCGGCGCTCAGCTGCACGACATCGGGGTCGCTGACCGTCCAGCGCACATCCGCGCCGGCCGCATCATAATAGGTATAGCCGGTCTTATTGTCGGTGAAGGCGAGCACCGGGACCTGCGCGTCCTGCATGAACACGGTCTGCTCGATGCCGGACGGCCAGCCGCCGCTGACGCTGATGGTGTAGGCGTCCGTGCCCGCGAGCGTGACCGGCGTCTGCGTGAACGAGGCGCACGCGCCGTAATACAGCGAGTCGTTATAATAGATCTCCGCCGTGTGCACGGTGTCCGCGCTCACGTTCGGCAGGTCCATCGTGCCGGTGAGGATGTATTTCTGGCTGCTGCCCGTGCCGGAAACGTCCAGATGCAACTCGGCTTTCTGCGCCGGGTCGCCGTCCAGCACCGCCGTGACCTTCGGCGCGCTCTCGTCCTTCGACCAGGCCAGCCACTTGGTCTGGAAGGTCTCGTCGCCCGCGAGCGCCACGGTAAAGACGGCCTTTGCGGGGTCGTTCGGGTCGGTTTCGGCGGAGAGCGAAACAAAGCTGTCGGTCAGATTTCCGCCCTGCAGGCTGTCGAGCACGGTGGTTTTGAATTCCTTGTACGCGCCGTCGTTTTTGGATTTGAATTTGTTGCCGAAGGCGTCCGTGCAGGCGTTCTCGTCCGCAGGTCTTACGCCCAGCACGTGAATGCCCGTGCTGTCCGTTTTCTGAACCGGGTAATAGAACACGCGCGTTCTGGAAAGGGTCGCGTCGGAGGAGGGGGATACCGTTGCGTCGATTATGCCCCCGATGCCGGTGTTCACGGCGGACAGATACTTTGTCTCCGTGCCGTCCAGATACGCCAGCTCATAATCGCCGGAGACCGGCTCGGAGAAGGTCACGACGATGGGAACATAGTCGCCCGGATAGAACGAGGAATACCAGTAGTCCGTGCTCCCCGTATACTTGGGCGCGCGCGCGCAGGTGTCGATGGACTCGATGGTCGGCGGGGTCTCGTCCGCGAGCGTCAGCGCGCCGTGCATCAGGATCTCCTCCGGGCGGATGTCCTGATCGTCGTTCTGCGCGATCCAGTCGACCGGCAGATACCAGTCCTGCGGATAGCTGACATAGTTGGACTGCGTGGGCGTGATGGGGACTTCTACGTTCGTATACCGCCGCACGCGCCATTCGTGGTTTTTGACCTTCTTATAAAAATTGAGGTCGCTCGGGTCGGAATAGTCCCAGTTTTCCTCCTGCGTCCGCGCAAGGTCATTCAGATAGGCGGCATCGTCGCTGTTGGAAAAGTCTCTCGTGTCATAGCTCGACGCGCCTCTCGCGATCCTAACAAGATCCTCGCCTTCCTTGATATAAATGGACTTGGGGATGATCTCCCGGCTGCCGTCCTTGGTCCAGAGCGTTACGTTCGCCAGATTGACCATCGGTTTCTTATCGCCCGCGCCCAGCCGGATCGCCTCATTAAAATAGTTCATCCAGCCGTGGGTCTCGTTGGATGTGCCGGTCGAGCCGTAATCATAGCCCTTCGCGGCCGGAACGGCGGTATTGATCTTGAAATAGTCCGTGCCTTTGATCGTGACCTTTTCGGTCGCGCTGTCATGCTGCTGCCAGTCCAGCTGATAGGGCAGGACGTTCGTGCCGGACGGGGACTTTCTGCCGATCTGCGTGCCGCCGGTGATGGCGGAAACGATGGCGTCCGCGTCGCGGGACGCTGCGAACTTCACCGTTACCGACTTCGAACCGGCGGGCATGGCGGCGTCATAGGCGGTGCGGGCCTGAATGAGCACCCTGGCATACCCGTCCCAGTGGCCCTCATAATCGCGGAGATACCCGCGCAGCTTGTTCATCGACAGATTCAGCTCTACCGCCTTCTCGCCCTTCGAGATGGTGAAGTCCTTGAAAAAGTTGCCGCCGGGCATGCCGTCCGCGTAGAAGTCCGACTGATGGGGCGTCAGGAAATCCGCGAACATGCCGATCTTGAGCTTGATGTCATGGGGCGCGGGAACGTCCTCTTTGCCGCCCTTTGTACGCAGACTGGCGTGGATGGTCAGCACGTCGTTGTCCTGATTATGCCCGGCGCTCATGTAGAGCGACAGGTCATGCACACTCGTGTCCGCCGACTGCGCGGCGGCGTCCGCGTCCCCTGCCGAGGTCAGAGCAACGCCGTCCGACGAGGCGAGCTTGCTGAGCGTCTGCGCAAGTCCGGTCATCTGGTACTCGATGGACAGCGCGTACATCAGCTGCTCCGCCGTGGCGGTGCGGCCGGTCGCGTCCACGGTGATGACGGTGTCCAGCTCGTCCGCGGTGCACTGGTTGAGCCAGTCGGTCAGCTCGTCCAGCGAGGACAGGCGCGTGCCGTCCTCCACGGTAAAGCTGTTGTCCTCGATCAGTGCGCCGTCCCCGTCGACCAGACCGAGCTCGAGCATCTGTGCGTAAAGCTGCTCCTGCTCCGGCTGCGCCGCGAAGGCCCCGGCCGGGAACATGGTCAGCGCCATGCACAGGCTGAGCAGCATGCTGAGCAATCGTGTTTTCATAGGATCTCCTCGCTTTCTTCCGCAGCCGATGTGCGGTCTGTTCTCCTCTTTCGCCGGCGCACGCAGACAATGGTCAGCGCCGCGCCCGCCGCGAAGGCGGCGATGCCGATGACGGCGTACCGTCCTGCGCCGCGGCGCAGCAGCACCGAGCCGAAGCCCTGCGCCGCAAGGGCAAGGCCCGGCGTCTGCGCGTCCCTGCACAGCGTGCCGATGCCGGTCAGCAGCAGCAGGCTGCACACGGAAAGCGCACCGTTCAGCCGTCCTTCGCGGCGGCGTCGGTACTGACGCGCCCTGCGCCTCACCTCGCGCGCCCGGCGAACCGTCCTCTCGTTCATTGCTGCGCCCTCCTTTCTGCGCCCTTTTCGGGACGCCTGTTTCGCGTCCCTATATCTTCTAAAAGACCGGAATCCGGAAATCCTTGCACCGAACGCGAAAAAAAGCAAAAAAAAATCAAAAAAAATCAGCCGCCCCGAAGGGCGGCTTTAGACTGTCGAAAAACTTCGTTTTTCCGACAATCTGTGTTTTGACTTCGCAAAACACGGACGTCCGAAAGTTCCCGTGCGGAAACTTTCTCCCTCTCAAAGTATAAAAACCGAGGTACACGCCCCCGGTTTTTATATATTTGCTTCGCAAATATTATTTTATGCGCGCTGCGGCGCGAAAACGGACTTTACCGGCGGCGCGGGAAAAAATCGAGTTTTTTCGACAGGATGGCGAGCACGGCGAGCAGCGCCGACGGGAACAGATAGCCCGTCATGCGCCAGCCGCCCTCCGCCGTAATGAGCAGGTTGTAGATGGCGTGAAAACCCGTGCACGCGCCAAGGATGCCCGCCGTGCCGGTCACGGCCAGCCAGCGGCGGCAGAATACCTGCGACACGCCGAAGCCGGACAGCACGCCGCACAGGATGTGCAGCGCCCCCGCCGCGATGCCCCGGATCAGCAGAAAACGGAAGTCCGCCGCCCCGTTCTCGGTCAGATAGCAGACGTTTTCAAAGGTGGCGAAGCCTGCGGCGAGCGCGATGGCCGCCGCCGGCAGCTCCTGCGGCGCAGGCTCGAAGATCAGATAAAAGAACAGCAGCGGCAGCAGCTTCATCCCTTCCTCGCACACGGGCGTGATCTCGATGACCGCCGTCGTGCCGTCCGCACCGTAATACCCCATGAAAAAGCTGCTGACATAGGCGCTGAGCAGGCAGACCGTCATGCCGATGACCAGAAACAGCGCGTATCGGCGCGAGCGCCCCCGGATGAAGAACAGGGACAGGAGCAGCGGCAGCGCCAGACAGAGATAGATGTTCTCGATATAGGTCATCTGTCCCCCACCTCCCGCAGCGTCAGCGGCAGCAGCGCCGCCATGGACAGCGTCAGCGTCAGGTCGACCGCGTAGTACAGGTTGAACCGGGTGTAGTCCCGCGTGAAATTCGAGACCAGATACAGCAGCACCTGCAAAGCCGCGCAGCCGGTCATCAGCGCGTCCCGGCCGCGGCGCTGTACGCCGGTCTGCATATGAAAGACCGAGAGATAGACCGTCGCGCCCGCCGTGAGGGCGAACAGCGCTGACAGCAGACGGGACGGGCCGAAATCGCGGTCGAGGAATGCTGTCGCGGCGAGGACGGCCGCCGCGAGCGCCGCCGGACACGAAAAGCCGACCCTGCGCCCCTCGGTCCGCTCGATCTGCGCGGACAGGTAGAACAGCCACGCCGCCAGCCACGAAATCTCCGCCACATAAAAGACCTGCGGCCAGATGCCCATGATGACCAGATACAGCACGTAGTAGGTCGTGCCCATGGCAAAGCAGGCGTAGGCGAGCGACAGGATCAGCAGACTGCGGCTCTTGTGCCGCAGCGCGAAAAAACCGGCGGCGCAGCACGCGCAGAGCAGCACCGCGATCTGAAACAGATTGTCGAGCAGTTCAAAATTTCCCATTTCCGGCGTCCCTCCCTCTGCCTGCTATTGTAGCGGAATTTCCGGGCGAATACAAGTGCGCGGCGGGAAATAAAGTTATAACGTTTCAAAGTTTTAACTTTGCTTTCCGCATAAGTTCTCAAAAGACATAAAAATCCCGGCAGAGCCGTATACAACCTGCCGGGATATGCTTTATAAAGTTATAAAGTTGTAACGTTTCAACTTTACAAAGTTACGACTTTATAACGCTGTAACGTCTCAGCGTTACGCAAAGAACTGGTCGAGCGCCTGCCGTACCAGCTCGGACATATCGCAGTCGCGGTGGAAGGCGGCGTCCTTGAGCTGTCTGTGCTGCTCCGGACGCAGACGCACCGTCACCTGCACGGTGGATGCCTTTTTCTTCTCTGCGGCCGGTGCGGCGGCCTCCTGTACCGGCTGCGCGGCAGCCGTGTCCCTGCGGCCGATCATATTCTTGAACATTTCTTCTGCACTGGGTCTTGCCATTACTGCTCCCTCTCCTTCTCCACAAATTCCCTGACGAACGCCAGACAGTCGCCTACGAAATTCCGGCTCGACTCGGTCACGCGCTCGCCCTTTGTCTGCGACTTGCCCTCGACGTAGTCGAACACGTTCTCCTGCGCCGCCTGCGCCTCCTTGATGATGACGTTGCTGCGGATGGTCGTGCGGTAGACGTCCGCGCCCATGTACTCCGCGATCTTGCCGGTCAGCTCCTGAATGGTCTTTGTGACCCGGGTGCGCTCGGTGCGCGTGAGCAGCACGCCGTCGATGCGGAGCGCCGGGTTGGTGTATTTTTTGACCGAACGGAAGGTGTCGTACAGCTGCGTGATGCCCGAGGCTGCGAACGTCTCGGCCATGGTCGGGATGAGCAGATAATCGGCCGCCGTCAGCGCGTTGACGGTCAGCAGACCGAGCGAGGGCGGACAGTCGATCAGGATGTAGTCATAGTCGTTCGCAACGCCGCTCTCCTCGTCGCGCAGCTTCTCCCGGAGCGTCATTTCCTTGCCGACGCTGTGCAGCTCCTGTTCGATGCCTGCGAGGATCGTGTTCGCCGGAATGATGTCGCAGGCGGCGGTGTGCTGGATGGCCTCGCGCGCCGTGACCGTGCCCTTCATGACCTCGTACATGGTCGCGCCGCTCTGGTTGTCGGCCGCCATCGACATGGACAGGTTGCCCTGCGGGTCGCAGTCGATCGTCAGCACGCTGAAGCCCTGCTTGTGCAGACCGGCCGCCAGAATGCCCGTTGTCGTGGTCTTTGCCACGCCGCCCTTCTGGTTGGCCAGCGCAAAAATTGCAGACATAGTCGTCCCTCTCTTTCTTCGCGGTTTTCGCTGCTCTGATTATATACCCGTAAAGTTATAACGTCAAGACGTTCTGACGCTGAAAAGCTGTAACGTTTTAACTGCATAACTTTATAACGTTATAACTTCTGTCTACGAAATCGTCAGAAAATCATTTCTTTCCTCGCTCTTTCGTCCCCTTCGCCCGAGGTTTTAGACGAGAGGTTTGATTAAAGAAGAATAAATCGGTAAGGATTTTATTAGACTCCGCCGATTTGCACGCCTTCGAAAACCATGACTTCTGTTTCCATATTGCCCGTAAACAGCCTACCCTGTAAAAACAGGGGAATGGTGTGACGGACAAAGAAAAAGGGCGGCAGGGGAGCCGTCCTTTGTGCTTCAGCCGGGAAATCCTGTTTTCCGTGCACGACCATCAGCCATGACGCTTGTCATGGCTGTTTTTTTAATCCTGATATTCGCCGCGGGCAATCGCTTCTTCGCGGCGGCGGCGTGCCTCGGCTTTCTGCGCGAGCCATGCCTGCTCCCAGTCGGCAAGCGGCTTGTCCGGCGCTTCGTCGGCAGGGGAGGCGTCCGTGCTGCACTGCTTTTCGAGGAAGGCGAACAGCGCGGTCTGTAAGTAGGCGGCCGGGTTTTTGATACGGCTGAGATCCAGCGTGGTGCTGTCGAGGAAGCGCTCCACATTTTCCGGGGAAATCATCTGCGCGACGGTCTCGCGGCGCTCCTGCGTGATCTCAGCGCCCTTGATGAACAGCTTGTCCGCGTGCCTGATATTATAGACCGCCGTCACGACCGTTCCGGTCAGGTTGTTTCCGAAGCGCTGACGGAGCGCGTCAGCGTTCAGCTGCTGCTCGATCTGTCTGCGCTCCTTGCGGCGCACCGCGCGCGGCTTGTCCTTCTTCTTGATAGACACGTTCTTGCGAATGCGGGAAACGCGCTTCTTGAGCTTCTCGAGGAAATCACCGATGGTTGCAATCGTGGAGACCGAGCCGTCAGCGTGGTAGTTGGTGAGGTACGGCGTTTCCAGATCGGGCGTCTCGCAGATCTCATACTCGTAAGTCCAGCGGTTTTCCTCGCCCGCCGGGTGGCGGTGCTGCTTGAGCAGACCGGAAATCTTGAAGCGCTTCCAGAGCGTCGAGAAATGCTTGATCTTCTCCATGCAGAACGAACGGATTCCTTCGGGACGAAGAACAAAGCCGGGAATTTTCATCAGATGGCTGACGAGCGCGAACAGACCCTTGCTCGCGAGGGAAATGGACTTGTCGCGCAGAACGGCAGTGGAAATATTCGTGTAGTCGCGCTGGGCGCCGGAAATGCAGACAACATCGCCGTTCGGGCGGTCGATGGCCGGGGAATAAACGAAATCCACCGGCGCGGACGGGTACTGCATCAGATTGTAGACATGGCAGAACGCACCATTTTCCGACTGGGAGAAATAGTGCTGCAAATATCCCTTTTGCTTGAGCTCCTTCCACGCCGCGTTCAGCAGGTAGCCGCTGTCCGAGCAGGCATAGGAAAGACGGCGCTTGCTCAGCGCGAAATCCGGCAGGCCGACAAAAGACTTGATGACGGCGAACAGACCCTTGGCGTCGAGGGAAAGCGTGCTGTCGCGCAGGACTTCGTTGTAGATTGTCGTGTAGCCGGTCGCGGACATTGCTTTCCCTCCTTTCCGATGGTCAATTTTTTGCAGAAGAAATAAAAAAATCGTCTGATGCTCTCACACCAGACGATTGAAAAACCATGTCTAAATTCGCACTAAAAATCGAAAATTCGTAATGTTGCACAAGTAAAATGTGTCGTACAAGGAAGAAAAATTGATTTTTGTCGAAAAACGCGCGTCGTATTGACATAACCGCTTGTTGATTGTATAATAGTTATACAAGTAAGCGGTATGCGCCATTTGGCGCGTTATTGGTCTCAGTTTGGGTGAGATCTTACCGCCCGCTGGTGTTGGTAGCACCAAGTGGCGGATACCGTTTATCAAAGAGCTGATGCTTGCCGGCATTGGCTCTTTTTATTTTCTGTAATTAAGAATACCATGGAAAATAGAAAATGTCAATTGCAAACATGGAAAGTTGAAAAATACTCGGGGAATTTGTGCGCTGCCCGAACTGGCCGCGGGGTTTTGGGAAGAAGCCGCCCTCGGCGGCCGGGGGGTGCCGGTGTTCACCGGCGGGAATGCCGCCGCCCGGCGGCGGGGGCAAAAGGGGGCAAGGGCACCGTATGGTTCCCTTGCCCCCTCTTGACTCCCCCAAACC
>OLQV01001073.1_pt1 | contig 21810 bp, 17 predicted proteins | sample 1672371 | NCBI WGS metagenome assembly OLQV01 (sample SAMEA3136676, study PRJEB25190) | human gut metagenome
CGCACGGGACGATGTGCTCGGATTTCCGGGCTTCGAGCTTGAAACGATCCAAGGCGGGCGTATGACGGTTCGTTACTTCTATGCGCTGACGGGGCAGGGCTTCGTCTATGCGGGAGAAGCCTTTGGCTATGGCTTTGATGATACAGAGTGGGGCGACGGCGTGTGGCCGCTCGACCTTATGGGCGACGGGCGCAGCGAGCTGGTCACGCGCAGCACCTTTGGCACCGGCGTACCGCGCGTTTTTGTCTACCGCTGGAACGCAGCGGAGGGAATCTCGCAGCACAGCGGCATAGACTGGGAGAAGGCGGATGCACAGCTTGCGAAGCTGAGCGCGCCGCTTGGCTCGGTCGCGCGGGCGGAGACCTATCACGCGGAGGATAACACCGTCACGCTGACGCTCTACACGGAAAACGGCACAAAGGAAACGACGCTGCCGCTCACCACGGATATTCTCGGCGAGTGGTTCACAAACGTCTGATTGGAAGATACAAAAAAGGAACCGATCCGCAGGATCGGTTCCTTTTTCTTGCTGCATAGAACCTTACTTCGCCAGCACCTTTTTGAGCTTTGCGAAGCGGGGGAGAGAATCCTCCTTCGGCAGCTTCGGCTCGCCCTGAATGAGCGGCAGAGCATAGTCGATGAAATCGTGCGTCACGCCGTTGCCTTCGGCGTTGATCCACTCCTGCGGCACCTTCTTCTCGGCGTTCGCGACCTCGGTGAGCGGCAGCAGCTTGGTCTTGCAGGCATAGCGGCCGTTGACCGTGCCGCGCTCAAAGGCGACCATCTTGTCGGTGATGCCCGCGACGGCGTTCTCCACCGCAGCGCGTCCGGCCATGACAGCCTCCTCGATGTCGGTCTCGCTGGCGAGGTGCGCGGCGCAGCGCTGGAGCAGGGAAAGCTCGATGCCGCGGACCTTCGCGCCGGTCTTCTGCTTCACAACGTCGGCAAGACGTGCGGCAAGACCGCCGAGCTGCGCGTGGCCGAAGCCGTCGGTCGCGCTGGTCTTTGCCTCGGAAACGAAGCTGCCGTCGGCATAGTGGATGCCCTCGGAGACCGCGACCATGCAGTTGCCCTTTTCCTTGTAGACGCGCTCGACGTCGGCAAGGAATTTATCCATATCGAAGTCACGCTCGGGCAGGTAGATGAGGTCGGGGCCCGCGCCGTATTCGGTGGCGAGCGCGGCGGCGGCGGTCAGCCAGCCGGCGTGGCGGCCCATGATCTCGATGATGCAGATCATACCGGTGTCGTACACGCGCGCGTCCTGATAGACCTCCATGCAGCTCGTGGCGATATACTTCGCGGCGCTGGCGTAGCCGGGGCAGTGGTCGGTGCCGAAGAGATCGTTGTCGATGGTCTTGGGAACGCCCATCACGCGGCACTCGTAGCCGACCTTCTGCATATACTTGGAGATCTTGTTGCAGGTGTCCATGGAGTCGTTGCCGCCGTTGTAGAAGAAATAGCGGACATCATGCTTCTTGAACACCTCGAGAATACGCTTATAATCGGTGTCGTCCACATCGGGATCGGCGATCTTGTAGCGGCAGGAGCCGAGCGCGGAGGAGGGGGTGTACTTCAGCAGCTCCAGCTCGCGCGCGTCCTCCTTGCTCATGTCGAACAGGCGGTCGGCAAGCACGCCCTTGATGCCGTGCTCCGCGCCGTAGACGGCGGTGATGCAGTCGGAGTCAAGCGCCGTGCGGATCACGCCGTAGGCGCTGGCGTTGATGACAGAGGTCGGGCCGCCGGACTGACCGATGATGCAGGCGCCTTTCAATTCACTCATATCGTTTCTCCTTTGACGGTTTAAGCCTTACCGGCGCAGCCGAGCACGTCGACGAGCTTATGACGGACGAGCTCCTTGATGTTGGCGCGGGCGGGCTTGAGATACTCGCGAGGGTCGAACTTGTCGGGGTGCTCATCCATGAACTGACGGATGGTGCCGGTCATGGCGAGACGCAGGTCGGAGTCGATGTTGATCTTGCAGACCGAAAGCTTCGCGGCCTCACGCAGCTGCTCCTCGGGCACGCCGATGGCATTGGGCATCTTGCCGCCGTGGTCGTTGATCATCTTCACATACTCCTGCGGGACGGAGGAGGAGCCGTGCAGCACGATGGGGAAGCCGGGCAGACGCTTGGAGACTTCCTTCAGAACGTCGAAGCGCAGCGGGGGCGGAACAAGGATGCCGTCGGCGTTGCGGGTACACTGCTCGGGCTTGAACTTGTAAGCGCCGTGGCTGGTGCCGATGGCGATGGCGAGAGAGTCGCAGCCGGTCTTGGAGACGAACTCCTCGACCTCCTCGGGATGGGTGTAGGACGCCTCGTGCGCCGCGACCTTGACCTCGTCCTCAATGCCGGCGAGGGTGCCGAGCTCGGCCTCGACGACCACGCCGTGGTCATGCGCGTACTCAACGACCTTCTTGGTGATCTCGATATTCTCGGCAAAGGGCTTGGAGGAGGCGTCGATCATAACGGAGGTGAAGCCGCCGTCGATGCAGCTCTTGCAGGTCTCAAAGTCCGGGCCGTGATCGAGGTGCAGCACGATGGGGATGTCGGGGCAGCACTCCACGGCGGCCTCGACGAGCTTGACGAGGTAGGTATGGTTCGCGTAGGCGCGGGCGCCCTTGGAAACCTGAAGAATAACGGGAGCGTGTTCCTCCTGGCAGGCCTCGGTGATGCCCTGCACGATCTCCATGTTGTTGACGTTGAACGCGCCGATGGCGTAGCCGCCGTCATACGCCTTCTTGAACATTTCGGTAGAGGTAACGAGTGGCATGATATCGTCTCCTTTTGTAAAGTTATTTCAAATGATTGGTACGTTTGGTACTACTTATATTGTAGCACAGAAAACGGAAAATACAAGAGAAAAGTGAAAAATATTTCCTTAAAAAAGAGAGACAAAGTGTGTGCTTTGTCTCTCTTTCTCTCATCAGATGTTGGCCTTGATCGTTGCGGCGATCTGATCGGCGGTCAGACCGTACTCGCGCAGCACGTCGGCTGCCTTGCCGGACTGGCCGAACTGGTCGTTCACGCCGATCTTATGGAATTTGCAGTTGACCTTGCCCATGAGGACGTCGGCCACCGCGTCGCCCAAGCCGCCGATGACGCTGTGCTCCTCAACGGTGATGACCTTGCCGCACTTCTCCGCCCACGCAGTCACGCATTCGACGTCGATGGGCTTGATGGTGTGGACGTTGATGACGGCGGCGTCGATGCCGTCCTTGGCGAGCTCGTCGGCGGCCAGGAGGGATTCATTGACCATCAGGCCCGTCGCGAAGATCGCGACATCCTTGCCTTCGCGCAGGACATTGGCCTTGCCGAGAACAAAGGGCTTGACCATGTCGCCCTCAAAAACAGGCGTGGCGAGGCGGGCGAGGCGCATATACACGGGGCCGTCGAAATCGGCGATCGCCATGGTCGCGGCCTTGGCCTCGTTCGCGTCGGCGGGGCAGAGGACCGTCATGCCCGGAATGACGCGCATGAGCGCAAGGTCCTCGATGCACTGATGGCTGCCGCCGTCCTCGCCGACGCTCACGCCGGCGTGGGTGGCGCAGATCTTGACGTTGAAGTGCGGATAGGCAACGGAGTTGCGGATCTGCTCGTAGGCCCGGCCGGCCGCGAACATCGCGAAGGTGGAGCAGAAGGGAACGAGACCCATCGTGCTCATGCCGGCGGCGGCGTCGACCATGTTGGCCTCGGCAATGCCGAAGTTGTAGAATTTCTCGGGGTGCGCCTTGGCGACCTTGCAGGTCTGGGTCGCGTTGGCAAGGTCGGCGTCGAGCACGACGACCTTATCGTTCTTTTCCACCAGCTCGATCAGCGCTTCGCCGTAAGCCTGACGGGTCGCAATTTTATCAGCCATGTTCTTAGTCCTCCAATTCCTTCAAAGCCTGATCGCGCTGCTCGGCGTTGGGCGCCTTGCCGTGCCAGCCGACCTGATTTTCCATGAACGAAACGCCCTTGCCCTTGACCGTGTGGGCAAGGATCGCCTTGGGCTTGCCGGGCATCGTCGGCTTCGAGAGCGCGGCCTCCACCGCGTCGAGATCGTTGCCGTCCGGCAGCTCCACAAGGTCAAAGCCGAAGGCGCGCAGCTTTGCGCCGAGGTCGCCGAGGCTCATGACCTGATCGTTTGAGCCGTCGATCTGCAGACCGTTGTTGTCGATGATGACGGTGAGGTTGTCCAGCTTATAGTGGGCGGCGGCCATGTAAGCCTCCCAGATCTGCCCCTCCTGGCTCTCGCCGTCGCCGACGAGGGCAAAGACCTTCGTATCCTTGCCGAGGTGCTTGGCACCGAGCGCCATGCCGACGGCGATGGACACGCCCTGACCGAGCGAACCGGTGGAGGCGTCCACGCCCGGGACCTTTTTGGCGTCGGGGTGGCCCTGCAGGATGGAGTGGAGCTGACGGAAGTTCGCGTATTCGTCGCGGGAGATGAAGCCCTTGGCGGCAAGCACCGCATAATAGCACGGCGCCGCGTGGCCCTTGGAGAGCACAAAGCGGTCGCGGTCGGGATCGTGCGGATTGCTGGGATCGACGCGCATGTGGTTGAAAAAAACGCTGGTCATCAGCTCAACGGCCGAAAGGGAGCCGCCGGGATGGCCGCTGCCGGCATTGGCCGTCATCGTGATGATGTCGCGGCGCACCTGACGGCAGACCTTGGAAAGCTCTTGCGTGTTCATGGAAGACCTCCTTGCAAAATTTCATTCGCTCAATTTAACAGTATACCGAAATATGGACGCAAAGTCAATTCATTCCTACGACATATTGTGGCCGATTTCCGCCTTTTTGCATACGTTGGGAGAGGGGAGGGGAGAGGCCATGCTCGCTTTACTACCATACGACCGTGCCGCGGCGGTGCGCTATGCGCATATCTGGGCGTACGGGCGCAATCCGCGCTATTACGACTACGAAGGCATCGGCGGCGACTGCACGAATTTTGCGTCCCAATGCATCTATGCCGGTACGGGCGTGATGAACTACACGCCGACCTTTGGCTGGTACTACATCAATGCCAACGACAAAGCGCCTGCGTGGACGGGCGTGGAGTATCTCCATAATTTTCTCACGCGCCGCACGCCGTCCGCCGGCCCGTTCGCAGGGGAAGTCGCGCCGGAGCGCATCCGGCCGGGCGATATCGTGCAGCTCTCGTTCGACGGCGCCGGCTGGCAGCATTCGCCGGTCGTCGTGGCGGCGGACCGTCCGCGCAGCTATGCGGACATCCTCGTCGCCGCGCACAGCTTCGACGCCGATGACCGCCCGCTGTCCACCTATGAATTTGTCCGTGCGCGCTTCCTGCACATCGGCGGCGTATACCGGCAGGGATGATTGAAAGAGACGGAGCATGCTCCGTCTCTTTCTCATTTTCCCGCTTTATTTTTCTTCGGCGGCTTCACGCGTGACAAGGGATTTGCCTTTGCGGCAACACGCAGCGCCTCGTTGTCGATATGCGTGTAGATCTCCGTTGTGTTGAGGTGCTCATGGCCCAGAACCTCCTGCACGGCCTTGACGTCCACGCCGTTTTGCAGCATCAGCGTCGCCGCTGTGTGGCGCAGCTTGTGCGCGGAATACTGCGTCGAGTCGAGCCCGGCCTCGCTCAAGTGCTTTTTCACCAGCGCGTGGACCGTCGAGCGGCTGACGCGCTCGTTGCGGGAGGAGAGGAAGAGGGCGTTCTGATCGCGCCCGACGATGGGGCGGCGCATGGCGAGATAGCCGCTGAGCGCTTCCTTGCACGCGTCGTTGAGGTAGACGATGCGCACCTTGTTGCCCTTACCGAGCACGCGCAGCGCGTCGTCCTGAATGTCCGTGGTGTTGAGCGCGCAGAGCTCGGAAATACGCAGGCCGCAGTTCAGGAAGAGCGTCAGGATGCAGTAATCCCGCTCGCGGTTCTGTCCGTCCACCGAGGACAACAGCTGCACGCTTTCTTCCAAGGTGAGGTATTTCGGCAGCGTTTTCTTGAGCTTCGGCGAATCGAGGTCCTTGACCGGATTTTCCTTGATCAGGTGGACTTTGTTGGTCAAATACTTGTAAAAAGAGCGGATCGTTGCAATTTTACGCGCTCTGGAGGCAGCATTGAGACCATAGCCGGAGGCGTCGCTGTTCTGATGCAGTACGCGCTCGCGGCTCAGATAGGTCATATAGCCGTAGATATCTGTGAGCGTGACGGAGGACACGAAATCGAGATCGACGTCCAGAATGGATATTTCATTCAGCTCCAGACCGCGCAGCGATGGGTCGCGCGTCTGCTTGAGATAACGGAAAAAATTCCGCAGATCGAGAAAGTATTCGTCCACGGTTTTTCGGGAGTGCGCCTTGATCGTTTCATGGTAGGAAAGAAAGTCGCGCAGGATCGGCGGCGCTTCGGTACGGTAATCGTTCATGAGCTTTCACAAAAACAGCTGTTGTTCAAAGCGGGGGACCCCGATCGACCTAAAGATATAATTGAACAAAATAAAAATTTTGTTCAAAAGAGGGTAGCCCTGAAACGCTTCTTCAGCTGTTTTTGCGTTCCTCCTTTCCGTAAGGATAACTGCTTAAAGGCATTGAGTATACTGAAGATTCAAAAAACCGGTTTAATCCGTCGCTCCTTCGCGCAAACTATTTCCGAGAAAACTTTTCATTGGAAAGGGTCTGATCGAATGAGCGAGCTTTTCTGTCATGCCAACTGCGTGTTCCAGTCCGGCGGACGCTGCGGCTTCAAGTATTCCACAGCCTGCGGGATGCCGTCGTGCCGCAGCAACGCCTGCGTACACTATATCCCGCGCTCCGCGGTCAGCGGCGTTACGACCTCGCCAGCACACGCAGCGCTTCACCGACATTCTGCACCTCCGTCAGCTTCAGGCCGTCCGGACGTCCAAGACGGTTCCCATGCTGCTTTGGAATGATGCACTCCGTGAAGCCGAGCCGCCGCACCTCGCTGAGCCGTTGCGACAGATTGTTCACGTTCCTTAACTCGCCGGTCAGACCGACCTCGCCGATGGCGGCGACCTGTGCGCCGATGGGCTTGTCGAGATAGCTCGACGCCAGCGCCAGAATGGCCGCGAGATCGGCGGCAGGCTCGTCCAGCGTCAGACCGCCGATGATGTTCAGATACGCGTCGCACTGCGACACCTTGAGCTGCCCGCGCTTTTCCAGCACCGCCAGCAGCATCGCCGCGCGGTTGTAGTCAAAGCCGTTGCTCGTGCGCCGCGGCGTCGGGTACGATGAGCTTGCCAGCAGCGCCTGGATCTCCGCGAGCACGGGCCGCGCGCCCTCCATCACACAGGTCACGCAGGTCCCCGGCGCGTCGGCAGGACGGCCGGAGAGCAGCATTTCCGAGGGATTTTCGACCTCAATGAGACCGTCGTTTTCCATCTCAAAGACGCCGATCTCATTCGTCGCGCCGAAGCGGTTCTTCGCCGCGCGGAGGATGCGGTAGGTCATGTGCTGGTCGCCCTCAAAATAGAGCACGCAGTCCACCATGTGCTCGAGCACCTTGGGGCCGGCAATGGAGCCCTCCTTGTTGACGTGGCCGATCACAAACACCGTGACGCCCTGCCCCTTGGCGAGCTGCATGAGCGTCATCGTGCAGTCCTTGACCTGACTGACGCTGCCCGCGGGTGAATCCAGCTCCTCGTTGTAGAGCGTCTGGATGGAGTCCACGATCAGAATGTCCGGCGCTTCCTCGCTGACACATTCGAGCACATCGCCGAGACAGGTCTCCGAGAGCACATAAAGGTTGCCGCTCGCGACCTTGAGCCGCTCGGCGCGCATCTTGAGCTGGTGCGGCGATTCCTCGCCGGATACATACAGGACCTTGGCAAAGCGGCAGAGCTGACTGCAGATCTGCAGCATCAGCGTCGATTTGCCGATGCCCGGCGCGCCGCCGACGAGCACCAGTGAGCCCTTGACGGCTCCCCCGCCGAGCACACGGTCCAGCTCGCCCATACCGGTCGAAAAGCGCAGCTCCTGCTCGGTCTGCAGCTCGGCGATCGGATGCGCCTTGCTGCGCGTGAGCGCCTTGGTGCGCCCCTTCCCTGCCGCCGACGCCTTCGGCGCGGCCTGCTCCACGATGGAATTCCATGCGCCGCAGGCAGGGCAGCGCCCCGCCCACTTTGCGGTCTCGTTGCCGCACTCGGTGCAGTAAAATACGGTTTTTGCCTTCATGGGGTCTCCCCTTTTCTGTTTCTTATGCTGCCGCTTGCCCACCGGCGAGTCTCGCGAGAAAACCGGCGGCGACGGTCACAGCCAGCTTGCGCTGATAGTCCGTCTCGCAGAGCCTTGCGGCCTCCTCCGCGTTGGAGAGAAAGCCGCACTCGACCAGCACCGCGGGACAGCTGATGTTTTTCATCAGATAAACGCTTTTGTCAATGACCTTCCGGCTTTTCTCGTTTCCCGGGTTCACCGCCGCGTTGAGCGCGACCTGTACGCTCTCGGCGAGCGCCTCGCTGCCCTCCGTGCGGGCGTGGAACGCCTGCGCGCCGTGGACGCGCCGCGAGGCCGGAAGGCTGTTCTGGTGGATGCTCAAAAGCACGGCGTTCGGCGTTTCATTCACCAGCGCAACACGGTTTTTAAGGTCGGAGGCCTTCTTCTCCCGCAGTGTTCTCGCGCCGTCGGAATAGATGGCGGTATCCTCCGTGCGGGTCATCCTTGTCTCACAGCCAAGAAAGCGCAGCAGCGCGTCAAGATCCTGTGCAATGGCAAGGTTGATGCCGCTTTCCACCGTGCCGTCCGCCGCGACGGCGCCGCCGTCCTCCCCGCCGTGTCCCGCGTCAATGACGATCACGGGCGTTTCCGTGATCCCCTCCGGCCGAAAGACCGGTCGGGCTTCGCGCGTGAGTACGCCGCACAGCATGAAGGTGCCGCCCAGAACCAGGGCTGCGAATGCCAAAAATTTTTTACGCAGAAGAACGATCAATTTCCTCACCCCGTGCAACGCTATGCGCGGGGACTTTTTTCTATTCTTCCATGGACATATTGTAGCAGACATCGGGCGGAAAGAAAAGCCCTGTTTCCTCTTTTTTGCCGCGGCGTATACTGGTATGAGCGCAATGCTCAATGCCAAGAAGGAGGAGACCCATTTGGAAAAGAACGATACGGCGGTGAAGATCTGCGGCACGACGGAGGGCCGTCTGCCGGGCAGCTGTGCGCCGCTGGCCTTTCCCTATGTTCCTGTGCAGTGCGACAACCCCGCACGCTATTCCCAGCAGGACGCCCTGCAGGCCGGCACGCTGTTCCCCGGCTTGAACCTGCCCTTCCACGCCGACATGGAGACCCGCTTCCCCGCCGCCAACACGGCGCTCAGCGAGCTGATGGCGCTTGACTTCGCCATCGACGAGCTGGGATTGTACCTCACCACGCACCGCGACGATCAGGAGGTGCTGGCGCTCTACTGGTCGTATATCAAGCTCGCGCGCGAGGGACGGGAGAAGTATCAGGAGAAGTACGGCCCGCTGCTTCAGACCGACCTGACGCCGGGCAGCTATAAGTGGCTCGATAATCCGTGGCCGTGGGATCTGGGAGGGAACGACTGATGTTTGTTTATGAAAAGAAATTGCAGTATCCGGTGAAGATCGCCAACCCCAATCCGAAGCTCGCCGCGGCGATCATCAGCCAGTACGGCGGCCCGGACGGCGAGCTCGGCGCTTCGCTGCGGTATCTGAGCCAGCGCTACTCAATGCCCTACCCCGAGCTCAAGGGCCTGCTGACTGATATCGGTACAGAGGAAGCGTCATGGCCCCCAATTTTGGCGCGGTATTTTTCTAGTCCGTCCAGCACATAGACCCACTTGGCAGGCAGCAGATTGAGCGCCACCTCCACCCTGCCGTCCCGGTACACGGTCATTTGTTGGAGAAGATGCCCATAAAAGTCGTCGTCCGCCGTGCGTCCGCTGACGATGCCCGTGATGGCGGCGCGAATGTCCGGTTTTAGGGTCTGCGTGTCGGTGTTCAGCGTCTGCCGCTGTTTGATCGCGGCAATTTTTTCCTGCACCCGGTTCATTTCGCTTTCACAGCGGGCTTTGGCGCGCTGATAGTCAGCCTTGGTGATGCTCTCGTCGAAAAAGCGGTCATGGATGGTGTCATTGCGGGCTTGCAGCTTTTCAAGCTCCAGCTCCAGCCGCCGCAGCTCCTGCTCGCCGCTGTCCTCACCGGACGCCAGAACGCTTTCCACAACGCGGGTGAGGCTCGATATGATCGATTTCTTATCCAGCGTCACGGCGCTCACGGAGCGCCGCAGAAGATCCATGGCGATGTCGTCCCGGATCTGCCGACCGACACTGCATCCGATGGTATTTCCCGCGCCGTCTGTGCGCCGCAGGCCCTCGTTGGTGGCGGTGAAGCAGCACCAGCGATAATAGGAGCTTCCGTCCTGCCGCTTTTTGGTGCGGTGAGAGAAGCTTTTGCCGCACTCACCGCAGAGAATTTTGCCGGAAAGCGGATAGCGGTTGCCGTGTCCGCCGCAGCCTGTCGCACGGTTGCGGCGGGACAGCTCCCGCTGCACCGCCTGCCATGTTTCCCGGTCAATGATGGCCTCATGGTGGTCTTTCAGCGCTACCAGCGGTTCCTTGCCGTGGTTGTACTTCTTTTCGTGCGTCAGATAGTCCGGCGTGTAGGTCTTTTTCTGGATCAGGTCACCGCAGTATTTTTCATTCTTTAGGATCTTAGTCACGGTGGCAGACGACCAAAGGCAGTTGCCCTTGCTGCTGAGAATACCGGCCTCCCGCAGCTCCCGCGCGATGGTGCTGCACCCTTTGCGCTCTTGCAGGTACTTATGGAAGATGAGCCGGACAACTTCCGCGCCCTCCGGGTTGACGGTCATTTTGCCGCCAATCACGTCGTAACCCAGCAGCGAGCCGCCAAAAACGACGCCCTTCTCCATGCTGCGCATCTGTCCCCATTTGGAGCGTTCAGAGGTCCTTCGGCTTTCGTCCTGTGCGAAGGAACTCATGATCGTCAGCCGCAGCTCCCCATCGTTGGTGCGGGTATCCAGGCTGTCATTGAGAAACAGCACGCCTACGCCCCGCCGACGCAGCTCGCGGGTGATTTGCAGGGCGTCCACCGTGTTGCGGGTAAAACGACTGACCTCCTTGGTCACGATCAGGTCGATCTGTCCCAGCTCCGCCGCGTGGAGCATTTTATTGAACTCCACGCGCTTGTTGGTCGATGTGCCGGAAAATCCTTCGTCAGCATAGATGCCTTGCAGCTCCCAATCCGGCTGGCGCTGGATGTACTCGCGGAAATACCGCTGCTGCGCTTCAAAGGAATTTGCCTGGTCTTCCTTATCCGTGGATACACGGCAATACGCTGCTACTTGTAACATAAAAACTCCTCCTTTTCGTGGTATCATACGATACAGAATGTGCCTTTGCAATTGTGTGAATACTGAAAGGCACTATTCCTTTACAGATTTTGATTTTCCTGTATTTCTTTTCTGTTCTTCTAATTTTTGTACGCAGTTCCTACACTGCATTTCGTTAAGAACCCCTTGACGCTGCAAGGCGAGCAGGACGGCTCGCTGGTATGCGAAAAGAAAGTCCTGCCCGATCTCATCTGCCGCCTGATTATGCAGCAGCTCCGGTTTGCTTGCCATCCTGCTCCCCCCTTTCCTTGAAACTATGCGGAGAGACCGGTGAACTTGTTGCCGTTTTCCCGGAAGCGGTTTCCTGCCTGACGGAAACTCAATTTCTGCTCCTTGGCACGCTCGCGTCATTGACGGTCATGGCCTGCTTCCCTGAAAGAGAAATGCTCCGGCGGTCATTCAATTTTGTGGAAGATCGTTTGCGCTGGATTTCAACTTCCACAAAAATGATAGCAAGCGTTGACGGAGATTTCAATATGTGGTAAACTATTCGTGTGACAAATGATTTACCACAAACGATGCACAGCTGTGTCCACGAATGGAGGAGAAGCCTTGAGAGCCTTGTATTGCTTGAGTTTTGGCCCAAAAAAGGAATATGTAGAAACGGATTTCAAGCCCGTGGAATATCGTCTCGGGACAACCCTTATTGCCTTTTTGTCCACAGATTTCGCTTCTTTACGGGCGAAATTACTGGTGCGAACAACGCCCATGATGGAAAATCAAGCCATTACCGAGATCAAAAACGAGCTGAGCACGATCCACCCTTTTGGGGAACGCTTTGTGCAGTCCCTCTTTTTTGAAGAAAAGCTGGCAGACGTGCTTGATGAACGCATGGAAGGTTTTGAGAAACTGCAAAAGGAACTTTCCGCCTTTGCAGATGCCGTGCTCGTGCCGGACAGATCCAAGTTGAGCGCCAAGCAGCGTTTGGCGCTCTATATGAGCCGCGATTTTCAAGCTGCCACAGCGATCGCCGGTTTGGACCTGAAGATGCGCGCAGAACGAAAGCTGTATGTAGATGAGCAGAATTTTGATCCGGTGTTGGCGGCAGACCGCATTTCGACGCCACCAAAGTCCGTCCGGTTTGCCCGCATCGAGGGCTCGGACGATTTGGGCGCGACGCTGCTGACAGAACTGCTGGAGATGGTCGAGCAAGGAATTGAATTGAAAAAGTGTGAATATTGTCATCGTTACTTTATCCCGTTCTCTTCCAAAGCTCTTTATTGTGATCGGTCAGTCGGTGATACCGGAAAAAGCTGCAAAGAACTCGCAGTCAAAGAGAAGCATGAAAAGAAAATCGCTGCCGATGATGGCTTAAAGCTCATCCGGCAGCGGATCAAAACCTATGATATGCGTGTTCGCCGTACTCCGGCTATTTACACAGATGCCGCATTTCAAATCTGGAAAGCACAAGCGGAGAATGCACGAAACCGCTACGTGAACGGCGAATTGACCTACGAGGAATTGGCCGCTCTCACACAGCTCCCTAAGAAGAAAGGCGAAAAATAGACGAAGAAAATGCGAAATATTTGCGTATTTTTCTTGTCCTTTGCGTATACTGTGATATAATAAAGGCGAGGTGATGAGCGTGACCTTAAAAGAATTGCGTATTTCAAAAGGGCTGAATCAGGCCCAATGTGCGGAATACCTCGGTATGTCCACACGCAACTATCAGAATTACGAAAACGATGCCGCAAAAGCAAATACAGCCAGATACCATGCGATTTATCAAAAGTTGGAAATCTATGGTCAGCCTGTTGTTACAGCCGCTGTCCCCTCACAAATACCTGAGTTTTATACGAATGTTGTCACGGGTACGGGCTTGCAGGCGCTGGCAAACAGCGTGGCAAAGTACGGTAAGCGTGACTGCTTCAGCACCTTACAGAAGTTTGTGAACGGCTCCTATGATGGGAAGATCTGTATTTTATACGGTCTCCGCCGAACCGGAAAGACAACACTTCTGTTTCAAATGCTTTCCGAACTGCCCATAGAAAAAGCGGCCTACATCAAGGTGCAGACCATTGATGATATGTCGCGGCTGACAAAGGACTTGAAAGCTCTGTTTGAACTGGGCTATCGGTATGTGTTTATTGATGAAATTACGCTCCTGAGCGACTTCATCGACACCGCTGCCGTGCTTTCCGATGTGTTCAGCATGATGGGCATGAAAATCGTTGTTTCCGGTACGGACTCTCTTGGCTTCGCTATGGCAAACCGCGATGAACTGTACGACAGAAGCGTGACGATCCACACCTCTTTTATTCCCTTTCGGGAGTATGCGCGGCTCCTGAACATCCGTTCTGTCGATTCCTATATTGAATACGGCGGAACGCTGAAAATGGAAAATATGAGCTTTGACGATCCGGATGCCGCCTTTGACGAGGTCGCGTTTCGGGACGATGAAAGTACCCGGAAGTATATTGATACCGCCATCAGCCGCAACATTCAGCACACGCTGAAAAATGACCATTACGGTGAATATTTCAATCAACTGCGTGAGCTTTACGAAAAAGGTGAGCTGACCAATGTTATCAACCGCATTGTGCAGCACATGAACCACCGGTTTGTGCTGCGCGTGGTGGAGGACGAATTTAAGTCCCATGACTTTGGCTCCGCAAAGGAGCTGCTTCTGCATGATCTCCCTGCGGAACGGGCAACTGTTCTCTACGATGTCAATGAAAAGCAAATATTGGAGCGATTAAAGGCCATCATTGAGGTCAAGGAAAAGAGTGAAACAACCGTCCCGATCACGCAGGAGCATATCGACAAAGTGAAGAAGTATCTGCTTATGCTGGATCTGATCGTCAACTGTCCGGAACGGTACGAAAGCGGTAAGCAGGCGGAGCATATCGTCTTTTCCCAGCCCGGTATGCGCTATGCCATCGCAAAGGCTCTGGTCTACTCCTTGATGCAGGATGCCTATTTTGCATCGATTTCCGAAGCAGATAAGGCATATATCACAGGAAAGATTCTGGACGATGTAAAGGGCCGGATGCTGGAGGACATTGTTCTGCTGGAAGTCCGCAAAACCGCGCCCAGTACGATGGAAGCGTTCAAATTCAAGTTCGATGCCGGCGGCGAGTTTGACATGGTGATTTACGATAAAGCAGGTCAAAATTGCCGCATCTATGAAATCAAGCACAGCACCGAGGTCAACGAAAAGCAGACACTTCATCTGCGTGATGCAGAGAAATGCCAAATCGTTGAAAAACGCTTTGGCCCGATCAGCGGTAAATTCGTTCTTTATCGCGGAAAAGATACGTTTGCCGAGGGTGTTCAGTATTTGAATGTAGAAAATTTCCTGTGTGGTCTGAAGTAACTTTTTGAGGGGGATTTATCATGAACTATATTTTAAAGCAGTTCGATGAACCGTTGGTTAAATTCTCCGCGACAACAGATACCAGTGAGCCGGAGATCCAAATCCTTTGGCCAAACGAAGAAAAAGCGGCATTTCTGCCGCTTGGTCTGACGCTGACGCCGGATGGATTGAGCCGTTGGCTGCGCCGCCGCACGATTCCCAAAAACCGCGCCTACGTCCATAGCCTTTTGGCAAAATGCGGCTTAAACCTCAATCGACCGCTCAGTATTATCAGTGTTTGTAAAGGACTATCGCTTAACGATTGCTATTGGGTCGTCGAGGACGGTGAGACCGCTTCTTTCGGCAAGGTAAATCTCTACGACAACCCATTCAGCAATGTTCTGGCAGAGCTTGCCTTTACCGGCTATGGCAGCAGCGTCCGCACTTCCCTGCTCTCCAGCCCGGAGTTTACCACCAACGGAATGCTCCGCAAATGCTGGCGGCGCATCGGCGGTAAGGTGTATCTCTATAAGGGCGGCACAGAGGGCGCGGCCAATACCGGCAACGAACCATACTCTGAGTTTTACGCCGCACAAATCGCCGCCGCCATGGGCGTTCACGCGATCCCCTACGGCTTATCCCGTTGGAAAGGCGTTCTCTGCTCCACCTGCGAGCTTTTTACCGACAAAGCGTATGCCTACCTCCCTATCGGCCATCTCGTTTCTAAGGGCGGCATGGGGGCTGTCAGGGCGTATTATGAAAAGATGGGAGATAAGTTTGTCAACGCACTGAACGAAATGCTGGTGTTCGACGCAGTGATCTGCAACGCGGACCGGCATTTCGGGAACTTCGGCGTGATGGTCGATAACCGGACGAATACCATCGTCTCCCCCGCTCCCCTGTTCGACCATGGCAATTCCCTCTTTAACTTTGCAGGCGCGGACGCCTGGGCGAACGAGACCGCATTGGAGGAATATATCGGAACGCTGTACCCCAGCGTGTACGATGATTTTCTCGGCACAGCCAAGGCCGTGCTGACGCCGGAGCTGCGCGAGAAGCTGCGGCATCTGCTGAACTTCAAGTTCAAGAAGCACTCCCGCTATAACATGCCTGAAAATAGGCTGCGGATAGTGGAGCGGCAGGTACAGCGAAGAGCGCAAAAGTTATTGGAACTGTAAAAATAAGCACGGTTACTGGAAATAGCAGTAACCGTGCTTGTTCTTACGCGACAGCATTTGAATTGATTTTCTCTATGGTATTTCGAATTCCCATCCAAACTGTAAGATCTGTGAACACCTCCACGATGCTGCCGTGGTCGGTAAACGGCGCTTCCTGCAAAACGGACAGGTCCTTCATCATGCCGTTATGAACGATGTACTCCACGATCTGGTTCACAAAATAGATCTGTCGGCTATCGAGGCTGGCATCGTTCAGGTACTGCGCAAAAGCCTCCTTTGCCGCATTCATATCAAGCCCGACAATTTCCCGCACGAACTCGCCCAGCGGCTTCTGGCCATACTCAGCCTCATAATCCTGCTTCGTCCCGACCTCGCTCCAGAGTGCTTTCTCCAGCGCCTGCACATCCTCCGCAGTCAAAGGAACATTACTTTTTAGCTTGGCAATAACGGCGTCATCCATGTGCTGACGCACGTAGAACTCCGCCTTGGCCTTGTAGTTCTTCAGATCGTCGTTCTCCAGCTCAGATTCTTTCCAGTCCACAGACAGAATTTCGTCATCAAAATTCGTATCATAGTGCACTTTACTGACCGGAATATACTTGATGAGGTCACGCAGATTCTCCCGGATGTGCTCAAATTCATTGATTCCGGCAGTCTCCACATAGTCTGTATGCAAAATCTTGTCGATCAGCTCAGCCTGTACCATAATTTCCGGGATGTTCGCCACAGATGCAACAGCGGAAACTTTCTTAAACAGGTCGCTGCGGGCTTTAGCGTATTTCTTTCCGGCGAGATAGGCAAGCTCGATGCCATACATCAGCGCGTCGAACCGCAGCGCCTTGGCATCGTCCTCTTCCGGTGTAATGAGCGGTGCAAGCTCCTGCCCCATGAGCAGCGTGTCCTCATAGGTCAAGGCATTGTAACTGTCCGGTTCGGCATACCGCTCCACATATTTCAGGTGCTGTCGAACCGCAAAATTATCCTTGTTCAACTCCTGCACCTTGCGCACCATGTCCTCCACCAGCGTCTTGCGGAAGGCAATCAAGTCCGTCGTCTGATACGCCAAGTCCTGTAATTTGAAGGCAATTTGGGCCTTCAGATGGAAGATCGCACCTTGCAGGGCGATCATATTGGCGGTGGGCCGTCCCTTGTTCATGCGAAAGAACTCAAAGTTGCCGCAGAAGTCAAAAATATAGAACTTGTCCTTATCCTTACCATCCATCAGCCCCGGACACAGACGGGTGCCACGCCCAATCATCTGCCAGAACTTCGCTTTGCTCATGACCTTTTTAAAGAACACCAGATTCAGCACCTCCGGCACGTCAATGCCGGTGTCCAGCATATCCACGGAAATGGCGATTTGCGGCAGCTTTTTCGGATCGGAGAACTCGTCAATCGCGCTCTGGGCGTAAGTCATATAGTTATCAATGACCTTGGCAAAGCCGGGAAGGTGCGGGTATTCTTTATTGAAAACCGCGAGGATTTTCTCCGCATGGGTGTGATTTTTTGCGAAGATGATGGTCTTGCCCAGTTTGTTGCCGTAGTCGATGGTCAAGCCGTGGGTCATCAGTGTGTTCAGCACCTGCCGGATGGTATCTTCATTGAAGATCCATTCGTTCAGCGCCGAGGACGCAATGCGCTCCGGTAATTCTCCGTTTTCATCTTCGAAGGTGTCCTCATAGGCCTGCTTGTCCTCGTCGGAAAGCTCATCGTAGACGATGCCCTGCTCAATAAATTTCAGCTTCGTCTCTACCGACAGAAAATCCACCAGATATCCGTCCTTCACCGCCTGTGCCAGCTCATAGCCATAGGTGGGAACGCCGTTTTCCAGCTCAAATATCTCATAGGTATTCTTGTCAATCTCATCCTTGGGCGTGGCTGTCAGTCCCACCAGCGGCGCGTCGAAATAATTGAAAATATCCCGGTATTTGTTATAAACCGAGCGGTGCGCCTCGTCGCAGATCACAAGGTCAAAGTGCCCGCAGGTGAAGAGTTTGCCCTCCTCGTCCTGTACACTGTCGATGACGTTGTACATGGTCTGATAGGTGGAAAATACGCAGTGCGCTGTGTAGTTATCCTTCTCCTCGCAGAGATTGGTAACGGAGAGATCGGGCAGCAGATTCACAAAGCTGCGCTTGGCCTGCGTGACCAGACTGTTGCGGTCAGCAAGGAAGAGAATATTTTTCACCCAACCATGCTGGAGCAGCACATCGCATAGGGCAATAACTGTTCTCGTTTTTCCGGAGCCGGTGGCCATGACCAGCAGCGCCTTGCGCCGGTTGCGTGCAAAGGCATCGCAGGCAGCTTTGATGGCGCCCTCCTGATAATAGCGTCCGGCTATCTTCTGATCCACCATGACATTTTTCAGGCTTGTCCGCATGGCCTGGAGATTGAACAGTTTTTCCAGATCCCGCTTGGAGTAGATAGCGGCACACTTGCGTTCGGGATAGATATTGTCCGTAATGCGGGTCTCAAAGCCGTTGGTCAGGAAAATGACCGGGCGGCGGTGATACTTCTTCTCCAACAGGTCGGCGTAGAGCTTTGCCTGTTGGCGGCCCTTAGCTACGTCCACGCAGGTGCGCTTGGCCTCCACCACTGCCAGGGGGCGTCCGTCATCACCGTAGAGCACATAGTCCGCATAACCTACCTCGGACTTGTTTGGCATACCGGGCAGCTCTACCTCATTCAGCCAGTCCTTGCCCTCTGTCCAGCCCGCATCTGTGAGCATGGTGTCGATATACAGCTTGCGGGTCTTGTACTCAGACAGGTTGAGGGGCTTGGGCACATAGGTCTGCTGCTGCTCGGCTCGGCGGGCGGTGAGTTCCTCCTTCAGCGCAGCGTTCTCCACCATCAGTGCAGCGAGATCCACCCCCGGCGCTTCCTGCACCGGTGCGGCGGAAGCTTCACTTTTCTCCGTCAGCAGCGCACGGTCGAAATGCCCTTCGGTGTAGTTCTCACCGTAGCAATAGGCCACAAAATCCAGAAAGACATACAGGTTCTCCAGACACAGCGCCGCCTGCTCCTCGGTGATTTTCTTGCCGTTGTGGGCGGCGTTGTTGCCCATACGGCGGATCAGGTCCATCCGCCGCCAAATGTCCGCGCCCACGATGTCCCGGAAGTCTTCGGTATTCATGAGGCTCACCAGAGAGTCCTGATAAGGCATGACCAGCGCCTTGTCCACAGAATACATCCACTTCACGGCAGACTCCATCGCCCTGCGGCAGTTCAACATGCAGGCGGAGGGGTCGATATGTAGAATCTTTTCCGCCGATACCGCTACGGAGGCAAAGGGCTCGAATTGCGGATCGACAGCGAAAATGTCAAAGTTGGTCATGGCGTATCACCTCACGACAGTTTAACATACTTTATCATATGTTATAGCTTAATGGTAAGCGGTTTTCGTTTAGATATCGATTTTATGCTGTCATCGTCTTGTTCAAAATCGATTATTGATGAGGTGGATGGTTTGTCCACTATCGAGGGTATGTCTATACCTTTAACTGTACTTATGGCAGCGATGCCTTTGCCACTGCCTATTGTATTAACCTTCGGCAAATCATACGAGTTGTTTTCAATTCCTCCAAACATTTGTCCTATGCTTTTTCCATAGTCCGCTATATAAGGGAGCATATCAAATTTCTCCGACGCATCTTCTTTTTTGATAGACAAGTCCATCTTAAAAATATCATTGTTAAACCCAACATATATTCTTTCCTTGATTAGACTTTTTAGAGGCTCCGATTGTTTTGAAAAAGACAGCAATTTTTGAACTATGCTAATTCTTGACTTGCGTTGTTTATGTGGAAACCTAATAACATTTTCTTCCTGATGAGATAGTATTATAACTATATGCTTATCATCGGCACTCAGCCATTTTGAAATCAGAGTCCACCATTTCTTGTCGGTATCTCCAATAGACATCCCATAAATACAAATAATATCACTTTCGTTTATTTGCTGCGTTAGTGCTCGATCATACCCCGTTCTTGACTCAGCATTTTGAGTAGGTTTAACCATCTCTTGAATGACCGCTTCATCTTTTGAAAAGCTGATATTATCTATTTGTGTACTATCATTCACGCCAACAATCATGTTCTCTTCTATATATCCGTGAATATGTAATGTTGGTTTTATTTTGTAAGATGAGTTGTCTTTAATGAAATTCTTCAATATTTCTACGCATTTGTCAATACATTTCGTATAATTAAACGTTACAAATCTAAATACCTTTACACCCTTGTCTTGAGAATAAATCTTGTTGATTATCGCTCGGTCCTCCCGACAAATATTATAATAGCTGCCCTCTATCGCTTTTAGCATAGTATCCGAAATCACACTTTCATTTTCGACAAAGTAAACCTTCTTTACTTCCTTTTCCAAATAGCTATTAAAGCTCTCAATGAAGTGTTCAAAGCACTCAAGATAGAGATGCGAATCTTCTGGTGCAAACTGTTTAGCATACTGTCCAAAAGCAAATTCAAAGTCGCTCCAGTCAATTATTTTCTTGCTTTTATTATTTTGCCACTCTCTTAAAGTCCGTTTAAACTTAGTAATTGCCTCACTATCTGCTTTGTCAGCTTTGCAGTATTCTTCATAAAAATCCGAATACCGTGTCTTGAGTCCGAGCCCGATATCAAACCCATTTCCGACCAAAAATGTTACATTCATTTTAACTCCCTTCTCACCCAAAATATTTCTGCATCAAACTATCAAACAACAGTTGTGCTTCGTCCAGCGCCTTCTGTACGGCAACTTTTGATTTGTCGATTTGTTCAACGAAGGCGGCGAACTGGTTTTGAAGTTCGATTGGTGGGATAGGAACCATCAGATTTAAAATATCTTTATTGGAAATATTGGCCTGTCGTACCCCTCTGCTAATACCTGTTAATTTCTTTTTCACAGGTTCAAACTTCAACAACATAGACAGATAATATTTGTTTATCGTATCTTGCAATTCAAGTTTTGCATTTCGCTGATTTAGATAATACACATCATAATCGTTTCCAAGTATGCAAACATTGCCGTAATCGTCTTTTCCAACTGTTCCAGTAAGTGACATAACTAAATCCCCTGGATACATTTTGTATCTGTTTAGGGTATTGTCATCTTCCCAATAAACCAAATTAACAGGCTTGAAAAAACCAGAGTTTATATTTCCAATTCTCAAAACAGGAATACCCTCTTCAGAAAATTGCTCGCTTTTAAAAGCATAACCGCCAATAACAGTTAGGTGTTCTGAAAGTTCTTCCTCTTTCCAAGAAAGTGTATTTCTTTCAGGATCACCAAACATTTCGACAAATCGGGCTTTGACAAGCTCATCCAGCTTTGCAAGCTGCTCTTTCCGTAAGGCAATCAATTCATTGGCCTTATCTAAAATATCCGCAACTGGTTGCTGCACTTCCATTGAAGAAATAGGGAAGGTCAATTCTTTCAAAGCCGCCACATTAAAGCTAGCTTGATTGACAGATTTTTTTGTAATCCTAGGAATCTGGTGCAAAAAAGCCTCCGAAGAAAGATAGTAGAACGCATAACGGCTATCAACCAAATTTTTATTAGGTCGCAAACACAGCAAATTCATGCCATGAATAATCGTTTCCCCCTCATACTTTTCATAACGGGCGACTTTTCCTAAGTGTGTTTCACTGTTGATGTGGGACATCAAAATATCACCATCTTGCAAAACATAATCAGAATACTTTGTGATATCTGTTATGCCGGCATAACCCATTTTGTCTCGATCAACAGTTCGATTAGAAATTGTTTCTATACGGGTAATCGGATATCCTGAATCATCCAGTCCCTGCTTGATATTTGCACCGTTGCGAATTAAAGAAAATGCATCTGCGATTTTGTCCATTACAACATCCCCTCCAGTTCGGCGAGACTTTCAGTGATCTGCATTTCCAATTCATGCAGCTCCGCCATAATCTCGCTGGTGGGCGGGTACTCCACGGGCTTATTATCGCCACGATCATATACATAGGACTCAAAATCAAAATCCTCTTTGTGT
>OLQV01001075.1_pt1 | contig 21798 bp, 18 predicted proteins | sample 1672371 | NCBI WGS metagenome assembly OLQV01 (sample SAMEA3136676, study PRJEB25190) | human gut metagenome
CGTGGGGCATGGCGAAAGAGCTGGAGGCAGATGGGCCCTACTCCTTCGAGCAGGAGGAAGAAGAACGCATCTGCCATCCGGCGGAACAGGAGGACTAGATGTCGAAACGAAGACCGGTCGGTGACGGCATGGTGCGCAAGCGAGAGGACGGACGCTGGGAAGGGCGTATCGTTATCGGCCATAAAGAAAAAGTGGTCTCCGATGAGACCGTGGATGAGGTTGGCCTGAAGTTCGCAAAGAAAATGTCCAAGGCTGCGCCGATTGCAGCTCGCGCATTTAAAGAGTGTGTCCGCCGTGCCACCCTTCCTAACTATGAAGAACTGCGCAAGGAAGAAGAAGCAGTGGCTGAAATGATTTATCAGACGGAAGACTGCAAGCGTGGACTGATCTCCTTGGCCGAGAACGAGAACGGGCCTATGTGTGAGTTCCTCGGGCAGTAAAAGCGTCTGTTCAGATAAAAATTAACCGCAATCGAATACCCAGATTATAAAAATCAAAGGAGAAAAGAAAATGGTTAATTCCTCGACAATGACCCTGATCGTAATTGTTATGGCGATTTATTTTATTGGCATGATTGCGATTAGCTGGATGGGAAGAAAATACGGCAAGAATTTTGACGATTTTATCAGCGCCGGCAGAAATTGTACAACGCTGATGATTATTGGCTTCGCTGTCGGTTCACACATTGGTAACGGTTATGTCGTCGGCGGCGCGGCAAGCGGCGCAGCGGTCGGCCTGAGCGGCGCGTGGTACGGCATCGGCTGCGCTCTCTGCTATTTGGTAGTTGCACTGATTTTGAATCACCGTGTTTATACAAGATGGCGTATGACATGCGCGGGATCCAGCAGATTATCCCGTTCAGTAAGAAAATCTTCAATGTCTCTATGCAGCTCCCTGGAACGGCGGAGAATGAAGCACTGTGGGAGATTGCAAAGACGCAGGGCGGAGCTGCAATGGATGCAGAATTCACTCGACAGGCGTGTGCGCTTCGAGAGAAAGAGCGAAAGTTCAGAGACCCTTCTGAAATCAATTTCTAACATCTTTCGATTCCTTGCCAAAAGGTGTGCAAAGAGCTGTCAGATGATCCTACTGCCAGCTCTTTGCCCATTGCTTGCGGATAAGGACAGAGGAGGTGCGAGGTGAAAAAAGCGACGGTCGGATTTCTGGCGGGTGCAGGCTCGGCGGTGATTATGGGGCTGTCATGGTATGCGACAAAGCGCATCAGTCAAATTAGCGGTGCCTACGTTGCTGTGACAGGCAAGGCCAGCACGGAGTACTGCGGCCGGATCTGCGACAGCGGCGTGATCTCACCGGAGGAGTTCTCCCGCTGGCTGAAGGAGTCGTGAGAAAGAGGTGCCGCTAAACCAATGTCCTAATGGCGGTGAATGTGCAAAGTGGAAAGCGGATGATCCTTTTCATAAAACCTCCTGTTTTCGAAACTTTATGAGATTCCTTTGTCAGCGCAGGAACAGCCGCAGACCATTCGATGCGATGGCCTGCGGCTGTCGGTAATCTTTGATTATGGCATCCCACACCGTGGGGTGACCCTTCCATATGGAAGGGGACGCTGATCTGCATCAATTCTAAATCTGTCATTTCCGCCGACACACCCCGAAGAGGCTTCTCTTGCCCCTGTGGGGCAATTCGTTTTCTGTGCGGTGGAAGCGAAACTTCTCGCGCAGGTCAGCCCGACCTTTTCGCAAGAAATTGAGGACCGGTCTGCGGGCATCCTGACTCGAAAAAAGTGGCGAAGTCATTTTTTCGACAGCCGAAAACCACCAGTTTACTGATGGTTACGATTCTTGCGGCAGGAAGAAGCAAGCTGCTGCCGCAGGCATCAGGTCAGGGGAGAAAAACCGTAGCTGTTGGACAGCGCGTCAATTTTCTGCCCTGCCTTGCACATGGGACAATCCTTGACAAGGCTGGTCACATATCCGGGGATATCCTCCGGTGAAAACAGGCTGATCACGGGAATGTCGCCCACTTGCTTCAAGGCGCTGAAGACAGCTGCGACCCCCTGCGTGGTGCCACCGTAATACTCGATGCACTCGAGTGCGCGAGCCGCGGTCTTTCCCGAATTCACCGTGGAGATCAGCAGCAGGACATTCTTTTCGGACACCATGGGGCGAAGATTATTCCGGAAGATCAGAAGTCCGTTGGAATCGTGCTCCGGTGTGACGACGCAGACATTTTTTTCACTGCTCAGGGAAAAGAGATTCTTCTGAGAGAGCTGGCGGGCGAGAAACGTACCGATGACCTCGCTGCCGTCCAAGCAGACGACCGTATCAATCTCCTTTTCATAGACATAGTGATTGGCAAGAGAGGCGGCAGCGATATCGGCCATTGCACATTCATGCTTCATGCGGGTGATGTCGAGATAATGGCTGTTGTGAGAGTGGCGGGTCACAAAATGCCCATGGTATGCGGTCAGCTTCAAATCGTTTGCTTCTCTGGATTTGATGATCATTGCGCTCATAGCTCCATCCTCCTTTTTGTCTGCCAAAGTCCTGAATACAGGCAATGTTTTCCCTACATTGTGTAGACCGCAGCGGCGCGGAAGCCGTCCGGCAGCGCAAAGAGAACCTCGGGAGAGAGCTTCCGGGTCACTCTCCCCGCCCCACTGCGCGGCAACGACAACGACCGAAAAGCGAAGCGGTACGATGTCAAGATCCGGCGCTGCGTTGATCGGAAAAGAGAGAATTCAGCGATTCTTTTTAACTTCCAGATAGTCGTTCAATTCGGAATTGATGATATCCGTGATGAACATGTGGCCTGGGGCATGGGTGATAGCAATGGGCGGCTTCGCATTTTCGACCGCCGCCTGCGGCGTCACGCCGCAGGGCCAGAACACGGGAATCTCACCCTCGTAGAAATCAACCGCCTCGCCGTAGTCAGGCTTCATCACATCGGCAACGCCGACCTCGGCGGCGTCGCCCATGTGGACGGGCGCGCCGTGGACATTCGGCATTTTGACGGTGATGTCATACGCCTTTTTGGCGTTTTCCGGCGTCATGGGGCGCATAGAGCAGACCATGGGGCCGCAGAACGGACCGGCCGGCTCGGTCATGATATTGGTCTTGAACATCGGTACATTGCGTCCTTGCGCGATGTGACGGATCTCGATACCCTCACGCATGAGCGTTTCCTCGAACGAGAATGAACAGCCGATCAGGAAGCCGACATAGCCCTCTTTCCAGTAGTCGCTCACATCGGTCAGCTCCTTGCCATCCCACTTGCCATCGCGGTAGATGCGATACTTGGGAATGTCGGTGCAGATGTTGCCGCCCTCGCCCATATCGTGCGTCTCGGGCGTACCTCGGATGATCTCAAGGATCGGGCAGGGGAAGGGGTTGCGCTTGGCAAATTCCTCAAAATCTCCCGCGTATTCCGGCGGAAGGATGATAAGGTTGGCCTGTGCGTAGCCGCGACACATACCGGCGGTTGGGAAGTCGATGACACCCTCGCGGATAAGCTTGCGAACCTCGCTCGGCTTCTTATCGATATAAGGGGTAATATCAAAGGCCATGTGTCGTTCCTCCTATTACTATTATTTTTTGCGTTTTAGGGCTGCGTCAACGATTCATGGCGCCGCGCAGGCAGCGCAGCGCAGCGCGCTGGGCAAGCAGCGCCTCCTGTGCGGTGGTGATGGACACCTTTTCAAAGCGCACCCTGTCGCCCGCTTTGAGTTGGGCGAGGATGCGGAAGTCCGCGGAGATAACATTGGCGATCTTCGTGTAGCCGCCGGTGGTCTGGCGGTCAGCCAGCATGATGATCGGCTTGCCCGCAGAGGGCACCTGAATCGCGCCGAAGGCAATGCCATCGGAGATGATGTTGCCGTCCTTGATGTGTTCGATCAGCTCGCCGTCAAGGCGGCAGCCCATGCGGTCGAACTCCGGTGTAAGGGTGTAAACGCTGCTGAGAAAGGTCATAATGCCAAGCTCGGTAAAGGCGTCGTCCTGTGGGCCGAGCACGACGCGCAGCTTATACTCTGCGCGCGGCACGAACTCAGGTGAAATGTGGCGCACGCCGAGGTTCTTGAGGTCGGTCTTGGGCGCGCGGAAGGCGATGACGTCGTCCTTTTGCAGCTTGCGGCCCTGATAGCCGCCGATCTTCGCTTTCATGTCCGTTGAGCGGCTGCCCATGACCAGGGGGATATCGAGTCCGCCCGCGAACGCCACGAAAGCGCGGCAGCCGGTGCGCAGCATGGTGAAGCGCAGCGTCTGACCCGCGTTCACGGGAACGGCGCGGTAGGTGTCGATGCTCTGACCGTCGAGCGTTGCGCCGAGGTCTCCGCCGGTGATGGCGATGATGTTGGGCGCATCAAAGCGGAGGTGGGGCCCCATCATCGTGCATTCGAGCACAGCCTCGCCCTCATCGTTGTCGACGAGGATGTTGGCGATAGACGCGCTGCGCGGATCCATCACGCCGGAGACGGACACGCCGTACTGCTGGTAGCCGATGCGGCCGAGATCCTGTACGCTGGTGAGCATGCCAGGGTTGAGAATGGTGATGCTCATGCCTGCTCCGCCTCCTTTCTCGGGTAGGTGTGGACCGTATAGCCGCTGGAGGCCTCCAGCGCGGCGATACGGTCAAATTCCGCCTGATCGATGGCGTAGAACTTGATGTACTGGCCTGCCTTGGGCAGGATGGGAACGGCGCGGTCAGGGTCGTACATGCGCACGGGCGTGCGGCCGATAAGCTGCCAGCCGCCCGGGGAGTCGATGGGATATACGCCCGTCTGGCTGCCGGCGATGCCGACGCTGCCGGCGGGAATCCTGACACGAGGTTGGGCAAGGCGCGGCGCGGCAATTTCCTCGCTCATACCGCCAAGATAGGTGAAACCGGGGGTAAAGCCCAGCATATAGATGAGATATTCCGTGGAGGTGTGAATCCGGATGACCTCCTCAGGCGTTTTGTGATTGTGCTCGGCAACAAAGCCAAGGTCGGGGCCCATTTCATCCCCGCCGTAGAGCACGGGGATCTCCAACACATCGCTTGGCGGAATCCGGATGTGGTCAAGCTGATTGAGCAGGCCCTTGAGTTTCTTGACAAGCGCACCGTAGGGGATGACCTCAGGGTCGTAGTGAACCATCAGCGAGCGGTAGGTCGGCACGAGTTCCACGATCCCGGGGAGTTTGCTCTCGGTGAGCGCGATGCTGAACGCACGAATCTGTGCGTTGATGTGCTCACTGATCTCGTTGCCGAATTCCACGGTTACGGCTGAGTCGCCGCTGAGCAGGAATCTGATGTCGGGCATATCGTTCTCCTTTCAGGCGGAGCCGGCCTGCGGGACAGACCGGCTCGCGGAATGGTGCAGGTTCGTTACGCGAAGAGCTTGGTAAGGTTGGGCAGCGCCGTGACGGCAAGGTAGCCCGCGACACCGACCACACACCAGCCAAGAACCTGTAGCCACACAGGGTGCTTGTACTCGCCGACGATGGACTTCTTGTGGCAGCCAAGCAGCATGCAGCACAGGGAAATTGGCAGGATCAGGCCGTTGAGTGCGCCAGCCAGGATGACCATGCGCTTTGCACCACCAAGAATTGCCATAACGAGCGTGGAGAAGGCGATAAAGCCGACGATGAACCACTTGTCATTCTTGGCGATGAAGGGGTGAACAGTCTTGAGGAAGGAGACAGATGTATAGGCCGCGCCAATGACGGAGGTGATACCGGCAGAGAACAGTGCGAGACCGAAGAGACGGTAGCCGATGTCGCCGGCAGCAAGGCGGAAAGCCTCGGCTGCGGGGTTGGCAGCGCTGGTGACGGCCGTGACATTTTCCGCCACGACGACCGTACCGGCCGTGCAGACGCCGAGCACGCACAGGAACAGCAGAATACGAACGCTGCCCGAGACGCAGATGCCGGTCAGGACGGACTTGCGGAAGTGCTTGACTTCCTCAGGCTTGCCGCCCCAGCCCGCATCGAGCAGCTTGTGTGCGCCGGAGAAGGTGATGTAACCGCCGCAGGAGCCGCCGAGCAGCGTGACCATGACGGGAATGAGTTCCTTGGGATTCTCAGGGGTAAAGATATGGGCGACCGCATCGCCGACGGGGGGCTTTGCCATGAAAGCCACGACCAGCATGACGACGATAATAATGCCGCCGAGGATCTGGGCGACCCTGCCGACGATGTCGTTTGCCTTCTTGGAAAGGAAAATGCAGATAGCAAGCACGCCGCCGATGATGACACCGGCCTTTTCGGGAATGCCGATCATGGCATTGAAGCCGAGTGACACGCCGCCGACATTGCCGATATTGAACGCAAGACCGCCGAGCACAACAAGCACGACAAGCAGATAGCCGAGACCGGGAAGGACCTTATTGGCAATCTCCTGACCGCGCAGACCGGAAACGCCGACGATGGACCATACATTGGTCTGCGCGATCATATCCATGATGATGACGCAGACGATGACGAAAGCGAAAGAAGAGAGATACTTTGCGGTGAATTGCGAGGTCTGGGTCAGAAAGCCGGGGCCGATGGCGGATGTCGCCATCAGAAAGGCCGCGCCAAGGCTGACGGAAAGTGAGCGCTTCTGGGTAGTTTCGTTACTCATGATCATCCTCCTGAAATATTGCCGCAGTGCGGCAGATTTGGGGTGTTGGTCTTTGCGGAACGGAACAGCTGGAAACGAGGCTCTTTTTATACGATCTCGCGGATGGGGGCAATCTCCACGCCACGGGCGGTGAGCTGCGTGCGGATATTTTTGACGAATTCGACGGCCGAAGGGTTGTCACCGTGGACACAGATGGAGTGAGCCGCGATTTCGACCTCCTCGCCGGTGATGGCCGTGACCTTGCCCTCGGTGACCATGCGGACGGTGCGCGCGATGGCCTCGTCCTTATTGTGGATGACGGCGCCGGGCAGCTTGCGCGGCACAAGCGAGCCGTCGGCCTGATAGGCGCGGTCGGCAAAGACCTCGTTTGCGACGCGCAAGCCCAACTGCTTGCCTGCATCAATCATCTTGCTGTTGGCAAGGCCAAGCAGGATAATGTTCTTGTCTACCTCGGCAATCGCCTCGGCGATGGCAAGCGCCAGATCCATGTCTTTACCAGCCATGTTGTAGAGAGCGCCGTGGGGCTTGCAGTGCTGGAGCCTGATACCCTCTGCCGCAGCGAAGGCCATCAGCGCGCCGAGCTGATACTTGACATACGCCTTGACCTCCTTGGGCGAGACGACCATGTTCCTGCGGCCAAAGCCCATCAGATCGGGGAAGCCCGGGTGTGCGCCGACGGCGACGCCTGCCGCCTTGGCTGCGGCAACGGTCTTTTCCATCACCAACGGATCTCCTGCGTGATAGCCACAGGCCACATTGACAGAGGAAACATGCGCGATGACCTCGTTGTCGAGCCCGATGGTATACGCGCCGAAGCTCTCGCCGAGGTCGCTGTTGAGATCTACCTTGTACATACTGAAATACCCTCCTTTTCATAGTTGGTCTACAGGGTTTTTCGAGCAAACGGCGTTCCAATTTAATCAATGGAAGCGCTCTTTCAAAAATGCCTGCTCTCCTCTCCCTTGATAATGTCATTTTACAGGATACCGCCGGAAAAAGCAAGAATAATAATACAAGGTCTTAGTTGTCACAACAGCAGTATAATTCTGTCTTGCAAAATGCGATTTCGCAGGTTGACAGTGGCAGTCTTCCTCCTTGATGACAGCATCCCGCGTCGTGGGGCGGCCCCGGCGTGGGTTTTCTGTTATTTCATCGGGCGAAGGATTTGATCATCGAGGACGCTACAAAGCCATCACCGAAGCAACTCTGGCGAGGATTTGCCTTTGACCACATAAAATGCCACAGACATGTGTAGAACACATGGGAAACTCAGGTCTCAAGATGTTAGAGAATGAATTAAAATCGAGAAAAAACCGCTAAAAGCGACTAAAAGTGCAGAAAAAAGCAACAGCTCTTTGATTTGTCTCTTGCAGCGAAAAGAGAACAGCGCAGCGTCAAGGCGAAAAGCCCGTCCGCTGCGCTGTCCGATGTTCGCTTATGTGGTCATGCCAGCGGCTTTGATATTTAGCCGTATGTCAGCCGGTCACTTCTTGCAGCGCCAGAGGAAGGTCACGATCTGACCGCGGGTGCAGTCGTTGCCAGAGCCGAACAGTCCGCCACCGATGCCGGTGGTGATGCCCTTCTTCGCTGCCCACGCCACTGCGTCTGCATAGAAGGCCGTGGTGGAAACATCGCTGAACTCGGCTTTGTCGCTGACTGCGGGGCTGCCGGAGGCACGATAGAGGAAGGTCACGCTCTGCGCACGGGTGCAAGTAGCATCGGGACTGAACATACCCTCGCCGGTGCCGCCGGTGATGCCATTTTCAACGGCCCACGCCACGGCCTGCTCATAGAAGCTGCCGAGTTTCACATCGCCAAAGGCGGTGCCGGTGTTCTTGGGAGCGGGGCTGCCCGCCGCGCGCCACAGGAAGGTGACGATCTGCGCGCGGGTGCAGGGATCGTTGGGGCCGAACAGTCCATTGCCGATGCCGCCGGTGATCCCCTTCTCCTGCGCCCACTTGACCGCCTCGTAGTAGTAAGCGTTCGCGGGAACATCCTTGAAAAGCTGCTCCGGAACCTCCTCAACGAAGCTGGCCTTGATGGTGACCTTGCCGCTGGGCATCTTGAAGGTGTACTTGCCGTTCTTCTCGGTGAGCTTCAGCGCGTCGCCGCTGCGGTCGAGCACCTTGAGCATTTCGAGCTCGTAGCCCTTGTCGGGCGTCGCGGTGATGGTCACGGTGTCGCCGTGGCTCGCGTTTCTAGGCGAAACGGTGATCGTACCGTTCTTGGTCTTATCCACGGTGATGGAGTAGCTCGGCGAGCTGCTGCCGCCGCCACCGCCTTCATTGCCGCCTGTGCCGCTATTGCGCAGGATCGTCAGCGTGTAGGTTTTAGCGCCGATTCCCACGACAATGTCGGTTGTGCCGCTGTTGGGGATGGCAACGGTTGCGCTGCCGCCGGTGGACAGAGCCTGTCCGTTGATGCTCACGGGCTCTCCGTTTCCAGACACCGCTGTGACTAGCGTAGATGTTGCTCCGCTATCATTTTGCAGCGTATAGGTATAGTTCGTTCCGTTGGCGGTAAAATCGCCGAGCCCCACTGCCAGACCTTCAAAGGTCAGAAGGTCATTACCGGGCACTGCGGCTCGCACCACTACGCGGGTGCCAAGCCGGGAGAAGGTGACGGTTTCCGCCCGGAAGGTTTCCCCGGAGATGGCACCGCCAATACTGGTCTTTTTCGTTTCCAGAACGGCCCCGGCAGCATCCAGCAGCGTGGCCACCAGCTCTGCGCTAGTCTGAGACTGCAGGCAGTTGTTGCGCAGGGTAATGGCGGCGGTGCTGTGACCGTTGCCGTCGTTCCCCTGTGTCACATCCATCGTCAGCTGCTCTCCGGTGCGGGCCAGTGCGCCGGTCATATGGACGCTGGCCTCGCTGTCACTGCCGTCATACTCCGGCAGGCGCTGATTGCTTCCCGTTCCACCGATCTGGCCTTCCGCCCACGCCTCGGCGTACAGATAGGTACCCACATTGGGGATCTCGGTTTTGCCAATGGATTTCATATACTTGCCCAGATCATAGGTCAGGTCCAGTGTAAAGGTTCCCTGATCGATGCGGGCGAGGGCGCTGTCTTCGGAAATGGTGATTTCATTACCACTAACCTGTACGCCGTTTGTGGTGTAGACTACCTCTGCAGGTTTGGTATGCAGATCATCCGCATAGAACGCAAGCTTCACCTCGCGGTTCTTTCCGCCGGCCAGCGTGGCGGCAGAGGAATTATAGAGGGTCATGCGCACCGTGCGCTTGCCGGCGCTCTCCGCAATCACTTCCATTTGCGAGATGCCAATGTCGGGATAATCCAGATACACTGTGCCGTTTTCGTTGATGCCGCCGGCGGCGGTGATGGTATAGCTCGGGTCGGTCACGCGGTCCTTCACATGGTGCCAGACGGTAAGGGTGGTGCTTTCATTGGGCAGCAGTTTTTCCGTAAGGGTGGCGGTTTCCCCGCTGCCAAGCTTGACCGTTAGGTTTGTCACATCGTTCAGCCCGGTGTTGCGGATGGTAAAGCGAATGGGTGTCAGGCTGTTCAGCGCCAGCGTTGCATAATCCACACCGATCTGTTCCACTGCCACCGCATCGGTGATAAAATCAGAGGTAGCGGTATAGAGGATCGTTTCCTCACCCGGAACGGTCACGCCGCCGATTACCTCCGGTTTTTCATCGTCATACCGGGTGGCCTGAATGGCAGCCTGCACCTGATTGCTGCCGCTGACATAGGCATCAAAGTGGTCAGCCAGCGTGCGATCCGGCAGCTCTGCCAGTTCCAATGGTGCGGAGAGCGTGTAGGCATTTGCGGCATAGCGCAGCTTGGCCGCCTTCAAAATGCCGTGATCTACCGCGCCGTTGGCGTCATTGACAGTCTCATTCCAGACGATGGTAAGATCATTGAGGCTGCGATGATCCCCACTGAGGGAAGCGAAGCGGAAGTCTCCGCCCACGACGGCGTTGCCGCTGCTGGTCAGGGCAGACAGAGAGCCGGGGAAACTGTTGGACATGGTGCCGCTGCCGTCCACAGCCAACAGCTGGATATCGCTGCTGCCGTCTCGGACACTGTGCCAACCGATGACAAATCGGTCATCCCCGCTGCCGAAGTTGGCTGCAACGACCTGGGGGTTTTCGTCAAGATTGCTGTCACAGGTCGCCAGCATGGCTGTACCGGGAGTTCCGTCAGCAGCCACGGTACAGTAGGCGATCTCGTAGGCGGAGGTATCTCCGGTTTCGCTGCGGTCCAGCGAGTAAACCGCCATAGCGGTTCCGTCGGGCAGCATGGCCGCCTGCAACGCCTTCACGCGGCCAGTAGCACCGTTATAAAGCATTTTGGCACCGCTCCAGTCGCCGTCAGTGCTGTCATAGCAACGGTACATGATACAATCTCTGGTCGTGAAGTTCAGCAGGTTGTTGCTGCCCTGCGTACCGGGATCGGGGGTGTAGACGCTGCGCCAGAACACGATGGCCTTGTCGTTGCCGCCCACTGCCGTGGCTGGGGCCAGATCCGGCGTGCCGTCGTTGGTTAGACGGGTGGAAGTCCAGGTTGTGCCGTTATAGACGGACGCTACGATCTCCGTGCTGTTCATCAGCAGGTTTTGCTCTTCCAATGTCACGGGATCACCGGCATTTTTACCCGGCAGGTCGGTGCCCATGCGAACCCAAGCCGCCGCCGCGAAGCTGTCAGTGCCGGACAGAGAAACGCTCGTGTCGCCGTAGCCGGGGAACCCTGTGGGATCGGCAATTTGGCTGGAGACAGAATAGACGCCGCCATTAAGGGTGGAGAAATGTGCCCGGCTGGCGTAAATATTGCCGATGTTGCCGTCGTTGATGTAGGCCAATACCTTCCCGTCATCGCTGAGCTGTGGATAGGATGTGGGGTTGGCATTGGTCTGGATGCTTTCCAGCCCACTGGGGGAGTTCAGAGAGCGCAGCACCATCCGCCGCTGGGGCTGACCCCAGGTACGGGCATATTGCTCCAGATAGTCCCGGCTTTGGAGCGTTGCACTGGCAGAAGCCACCTGCATTCCGCTCTGGGCCGCCGCCATCCGCAGCGAGGCAAGGCTCAGCCCACTGGTGGCGTTATCCCAGTAGTCGTTGATTGTTTCCCAGTCATTAAAAGTCTTGGTGGCTCCAAAGGATCCGGAGGCGATCACCGCCTCGTAGGAGATAAACAGGAAGGTGGCCACAAATTTGATCCCCACTTCGCTTTGGATCCCCAGGGCCTGACCGTTGATCTGGCGCTTTGTCTCGTCGGCAAGATAGGTGCGGGAAAGGAACTTATTCTGACTGTCCACATCCAAATTGCCGAATAGGCCGATCTTCAGCGCCACGACCGAATAGTCAAAGCCAATGCCGCCAAACGCGTGGACATAGGCGTTGATACGCAGCGTGGTCAAAAAGTCATTCACTGCCGTGGCCGTGGGATCGCTCCAGGCAAGCTCTGTGCCCTGTCCCTGCTGGCCGTAGCGCACTGCGGTACGGAAATCCAGCTGAATGGCGCCGCCCAGCTCAAAGGTTGCCGTCAACGGCACGGGGCCAGCCATGGCGTTCACGCTGAAGGTGAAGCCCACGCCAACGCCGGCGGTAAAGCCGCCGCCTACGGTGAAAACCTCCCACTCCTTTTTTTCGGCGTTATAGCGGATCTCCGCTTCGTAAAAGCCCTCCAACTGCAAGTTGAGATCCGTGCTGGTGACATTGTCGGCCAAGGAGTTGGTTTTGTAGTCCCCCTTGGGATCATAGGTTCCCTGGGCCATCTGGCTCAGATCCCCGGTACCGGGCACGCCCACCTCCAGGTTCTGCGTCAGCACATTCGCACCCAACGCCACGCCGTCCTCGGAATAGTCCATGTCCTCCATCTCCAGCGTGTTGTACCCGGCCCAAATCATGGCACGGAACACGGAGGGATCTTCGCTGGGGGTGATGATCATTTTGAACACGGAAGTGTCCACCGGACCGCTCAGATCATCCAGCCGTCCGGTCAGCACCTTGAGAATGTTACTGCCCTCCACTTTTCTAAAGTCGACTCCCTCCACTATACTGGAGGCGCTCATCGTCGCCAGAATACCGGTGACGCGGTCATCCTCTGTCACCTTGGGCACTCGGGTCAGATCAACGACCCGGAAGGGCATTATTTTCTCCTGCAGCAGGCTGCCGTTCAGGCTCAGCTGCGTTTTCATACCCACATCCTTGCCGTCGGCGATCCATCCAGAGGTGGTCATGGTGGCCTCGGTGAGGGTCAGATCGTTTTCCGCTACGGGGATGGATGAGAAGGGATACTGCTTGGTACTGCTGCTCTGGGCGGCAGGAAGAACGCCGTATTCGTCCGCCAGCTTGAGACTGTAATTCTGCGCCTTGGCAATATCCTCGCCCCAGAGGAGCATGGTGGTGTGCAGGCTTGCTGTTTTAAAGCTGCTGTTAGGGCCAATCTTCCCGGTCGAGCTGCGGACATCCACCTTCTGACCGTTGGCAAGACCGTAATCAACGCTTTGCGCCACAATAAAGGGTTTCTTTTTCTCCCCCGCCGGCACGCTCTCCAGAGAGACAACGCCCTCTGCGGTGCGCATTACATCGTCCACGCCCAGCTTGCCGTTGACGGTCAGCAGCAGCGGATAGTACTTGTCGCCGTCAATTGCGCTGATCTCCAGAATGTACTCCAGCTGATCCAGAGCGGAAAGCGCCGTGGTGTTGCTCTCGCCCTTTTCGGCCGACCAGAACTGGGTGGAATCCAGATAGACGGTTATATTTCCCGCCGCATCCGTGATATAGGTGCCGCCGGTGGCGCCGTCGGCAAGTGCGTCTGCCGCGGGGCCCAGCTGAGCCCTCTCGCAGTAGCCTCCGTTTTTATAAACGCCGCCGCGAACGGTCACCGTCTTGTTCGCCAGCGGATCGCCGCCCGGCGTGATGAGCGTCACAGATGCCCGGGCGACTCGCCGAAGGCTGAAGGTATTCAAGGGATAAAGCTGCAGCTTTGTGGCATCCCGCTCGCCGGAACGCAGATTTTCTTTATAGATGGTGCCCAGATAAATATCCGCGCCGGAGCCGGACCGCAGAGACACCTCACTGGCGATTCCGTTGGGTTCGTAAAGCGCCAGCACGCCATCACGGTTGGTCTTGACCGTTTTGGACGCACCTGTGCCGTCGGTGTATTGCAGCGTAGTTTCCGCTGCAGGCGTCAGCTGGAAGAGATAGAACTTATTTTGCAGTGTTTTCGCTGTCACCTGTACGGCGGCGCTCATGCCCGTGGCGGCATGGGTAGCCGTGACGGTTGCGGTGCCGTTGGCCCGGCCGGACAGCGCCATTTTGGTTTCGGGAAGGTAGGAATCAAAGGAGAAGTTTCTGATGTCCTCATACAGTCCGCCCTGCTTGTAGTTGACGGAAATGGCATTGTTGTTGCTGGAGAGCCACCGGATGCCGTCTTTAAAGGAGTTCCATCCGTACTCGTCATAGTTGATGCCTATGTACTCGATCAGCCCCAGCTCCTGGCGCAGCTGCAAAATTTCAGCTGTATCGGTGGGCAGGGTGCCGCTGACCTTGGAGGTATTGTCCATGGTCAGCTTAGAAATCGTGTCTCCTTTGTCGTCCTGCACCTTCAGTGCGTCGGCATCGTAGACATACAGGGGGAAGGAGTCGGTGCTGGGAGATTCCTCACCAGGATTCTCCACGCTCAAAACCACCTGATAGGTGTCCTTTAGATTGCCGGCTTTCACACTCTGTAATGGCAGGGAGTAGCTTCCGGAGGTACCGGATAGGCGCTCACTGGCCACCTCAGGGGTGTTGTTGTCCTCTGTGACCCGGGTAATGGTCAGCGTGGGCAGTTGAGAGGCACCGTCGGTGGCATTTTCCACCGACCAGTCGATATTGACGGTGCCGTCGGTATCCTTGAGGTAAATGCTCTGGGGCGGTGTCAGCTTGGCCGTGGCAGGTGGTGCCTGCACGATGATCCAGGCAAGTGCCGACAGGCGGACGTCCTCACCCCCGGCGTTGGGGTGCGGCATGGAGACCAATACCGTGTAGGCAGGGATATTGCCGTTGGAGAGCTTGGAGAGCACATTCTCCTCGATCCGCACGCTGTTTTTATCCTTGCCGGCGGTATAAGTCGCAACGGGATTGAGGCCGCTCAGCGCCGCCTCATTCGCGTAGTTGCCCTCATACAGGTCGATCCTGTAATTGAACTCTTTGTTCGGTGCCATCAGCGCGGCGTTGGAGCTCCACAGCACGGTGGCGGGCTGATTTACCCGCGTCACGATGGACGCGCCGCCGGGAATCACCAGTGCCAGGGAATCGCCTGCCGTCACGGTATAGGGCTGTGACTGGCCCGTCACATCATCGGCAGGGTCCTCAGTCCCGTTGTCCGCCGTAAAGGTAAAGGTGACGGCTCCCACCTTGGTTCCTGTGGTGGCAACAACGCCGGTATCCTCGTTGATGGTGGCAATGAGCGGGTCACTGCTGCTCCATTTACCGGTGGTGTAGCTGGCTTGCTCACCGTTTTCCCCCAAAACCTCGGCCTTAAGCGTGGGGCGGGCGGCTTCGGCGAGGGAAATCGTATAGTCGGCGGAATTCGCTTCCGGGACGACCTCCACCGTGCTCACGGAAACTTTCTTTGCCACCGTGAACTGCCGGGTCAGGGGAAGAACATTCACCCAGTTAGGGTTAGGATCGTCTCGCTTGCCCTCGTTGGCCTGCAGCGTCACCGTGTAGGTGCGGTCGAGAGCAGCGGGAACGATTGCGTAGTCGTGAATGGTGAAGCCTCCGCTCTCTGTGTCCAGATAGACCTGCAGATGGGTCGGTTCATCCGTGGAGTTGTACCTCAGCTCGAGGCGGAACGGGGCTTCCTTCGGGTCTGTGCCTGCCGGGGTGTGATAATTGCTGTATACGGTCTTGTAGGCCTCCGCCATGTTGGCCTGCATCGTGAACGATGCCTTGCCGTTGGCGTAGTCGGCGGTCAGTGCGGTGGGAGCGTTGCGCATCAAGACGCTCTTCAGCGCAACGCCGGTAATCGAGTCGCCATGATAGGATGTGGTATCCAGCGTATGCCCGAAAACATCCTCCACACCGGTCATACCATTGACGGTGACCGTGGTGGCATCCGTATCCTGCACCGGGTACCAGAGCATTGCCGTGACACCGTAGTCGTTCATGGAAAGCGCAGCGGCGGTATACTCTTCGCCGTTGATGGTCACGCGGGCGCTTCTAAGATCCACGAACTCGCTAAAGGTAACTGTGATGGGCACGTGCTGTCCGCTGGCATAGGTTCCCGCCGGGGCCGTGACGCTTTGAATGGTGGGATTGTCCGTGTCCACCAGCTTGGCGGAGACGTTGCTGGTCTTAGCGGTGGCGGAGGAATATTGGGTTCCGCATACCTTATCAGCGTTCAGATACAGTTCGAAGGGCAGATAGTACTGCTGTGCCCCTCTGTTTTGCGTGGTAGACTGCAGGGAGATGCTGACCGTATCGCCCTTGTTAATCGTACAGTCCGGCGGTTTTGTTTCGCCGCCGCTGATCCCCAGAGATTTTCCGTTGAACTTGTACTCCGTCAGACAGAACGGGGCATAGACTTGAGGGGTTCTAGAATTAGGATTGCCATACGGCGCAGGGCCGGTATAGGCCTCTACATTGGTACTCCAGTCAAACTCGATGCTGGCGTCGATTTGGTATGGCTGATAAAATGGGTCGGAGCCGGCGGGAAGCACCGAGTTGCGAGCGCCATCCAAAATTCCGATGGTATCGCTTAGCGCAACGAAGTCCGGATTTTCGGCACCGCCGCCGACAGTGTATTTATCTGCCAGCAAAGGAATATACATATCCCCCTGTATTGTGGTTGTGCTTTCGTATCTTTCCTCATAGTTCGGCGCGGTCATTGATGTTTGTATTGTGGGGACGCCAACCGTCTTTATTAGCTTGAGCTGACAGTGGTCGGCATAACCGGCGCCGTCATAGAACACCAGATTATTCGCATCGTAAAATTCAATCATCCCCAGCAGGTCGCCATAGGAATAAGTATTATCGTGCCAGGCTGAGGTTCCTCCTTTGGTTGTAACCTTGACAGTGATTTTACAACCACCTAAACTGAAAGTCGAGCCTACGTCATAGGTCAGCTTGTAGGACCCGTCGCTTTGCTTGACCCCACTCGTCTCGCCTATCGAGACCGTCACATCGGTGATATAATCGCGGAGCTGGCCTTCTCGAATGCGGTAGGAAAAGCCGACCGGTTTTCCGCCGTATACAGTAAAAGTCCCGGAGCTGCATTTGTTGTTGTTTGCTTCGGCCCCCAGCGTTAGGCTCGTCATGCCGCTCATATCCACCGTCTCAACGCCCTCAGGCTCTGTGGCAGAGGCGGAATACCGCAAACTGATGCCCTGCAGCTCCAGCTGCTCCATCAGGCTATTGAGATTCTCCAGTGCTTCCCCGGTAAACTCCCTGCCGGAGAAATAGGTGTCCTTGATCCGCTGCAGCTCCTGTTCGATTTGGATCATGGTCTTCAAATCGCCCAGCGCCACCGGAGTCCCATCCACGTCGGCTATACGGGTGAGATCCGTGGCGGGATTTTCCAGCAGCTCCATGACAGCCGCCAGTGTCAACACCTGGCCGTCCAGCGTGATGGTTTGATCCACCTTGAAATTGCCGTCTTCATCCAGCAGCCCCAAAGCGTTCAGCATGGAAAGCACCTGGTCGCTGCTGCCGCCGGTCAAGGCGGAGAGCTGCTCCAAAATCGCCTGATTTTCCTCGGGTGTGTTGCCCAGCGAATCGCTCACCGCTGCAAACGCCGCTGTCGGCAGCATGGTCAGCACCATGCAGCAGACGAGCAGTATGCTAAGTATTCGTTTTTTCATTGGCTTTTCTCCTCCTGTTCGTGTCGGTTCGGTTTGTCCGCCCCGCCTTTTTTCTGGTTTTCTCTGTTTCTGAGCCGGAAGCACAGCACGGTGAACGCTGCCGCCGCGGCAAAGGAGACGACGGCCACCAGCACATAGCCGCCCGCATCCTCCCGCAGCAGCATCGCGCCGAACACGCCCCATGCTTCCGGTTGCCCCGGCCCGACGACCGTGCCCGCCGCCTGCATCAGCACCGCGAACAGCAGCATACACGTAGCGCTCAGTCCATAGATGCCGCGCCGCTGCCTCCGGCGGGTGTTTTCCCGCACCCGCTGCTTGACGAGTGCGACCCGTCTTGCGGTATCGTACATATCGTTTGAACCCCCTTTCCGGTTTGTCTGGAACTGTGATAAAAACCCTTTCACTTATATAGGTACAAAAAATCGAAAAAACTCTCACCCAAAACGCAAAATTTTTCAAAAAAATTTGAGAGCCGCCAAAAAGCAGCTCTCAGGGAGTAAATATTCGGTTATTTCCTCTGCGATAAGCGGAAAGCGGACAGCTTTCCCGCCGCCACCAGCAGCACCGGCAGGGCGTAGGCGATGTACTGCGCCGCGCCGCCGCGGGCGATGAGCAGATTATAGATGGCATGGAGGGTGATGGCCGCGCCCAGCAGGCCGCAGGTGCCCGCGATCTTCAGCCACGTCCGCTGCCACGTATACGCCAGCCCGCCGCCCACGATCAAGCCACAAAGCACGTGCATGGCTCCCGTGCCGAAGCCGCGGAAGAAGATGAAGGAGAAGCGGTCCGCGCCGTTTTGGATGAGGTAGCACACATTTTCGAAGGTGGCAAAACTCAGGGCAATCGTGATGGCGGCGGCCTTGATCTTATCCCCCTCCGGCTCGAACACCAGAAGATAGAACACCAGCGGCAGCAGCTTCATCATTTCCTCCACCACCGGCGCGATCTCCGCCGTGGCGGCAAGGGCGTCCGCCTGACATACCGCCGCGAGGAAGGTGTTGATATAGGCCGAAAGCAGGCACACACCCATCCCGGCAATGCAGAACAGGAAGAAGCGGAGCTGCCGCCTGCCCATACACAGGGCGGCCACCAGCAGCGGGGATACCATGCAGATGAAGATGTTTTCGATGTAGGTCATGCGTCCACCGCCTTTCTCGTGGCGGGCAGCAGCCCCAATATGGCAAGCGTCAGCAGCATATCGCACCAGAAGGTGGGGCTTACCGGTGAGGTGTCCGGCCAGAAGCAGCCCACCGTCCAGAGCAGATACTCCGCGAACGCAAAGCACAGCACGCCGATGTGGAAGTGCCGCATATTCCGCGCCGGATCCGTCTGCTCGTTGGCGTAGACCAGCCCACGAATGGCACAGAAGGAGAGACATATCATCATGCCGCACCAGATCAGGTTGGAGAGAATGTCCCCGAAGGTGCAGTAGAACGCCAGCAGCGGCACGCCGAACGCAGGCGCGAGCCACGCCCTGCGGCAGCGGAAGCTGCGCTCGTCCTGAGTGGCGAGCGTTGCTTGCAAAATGCGCAGGAAGATGAGGCTGGCCACCCAGCCGAACTCCGACACATAAAAGACCCGGGGTGTGGTATCGAACAGCAGCAGATACAGCGTCCAGTAGAGCGCGCCGAGGGCAAAGCAGCCGTAGAAGCACAGCAGCAGAAAATACGCCTGCCTGCGACTTTTCCGGTAGGATATGCCCGAAAGCAGCGCGCCCACGAACGTGACCAGCAGTTGCAGCAGGTTCTCAATCAGCTCCATGCGCATCCTCGCTTTCCCTGTCCTGTCCGTCCTCGCGGTTCATCTGCCGCAGCCGGAAGCACAGAACGGTCACGCACACGCCGAGTAAAAACGCCAGCAGCCCGATGACGATGTATCCCAAGGCAGCGCCGCCGTGAAAGATGCTTGCCGCCGTTTCAAAGCCGGAATAATCGCCGGTCTGGATGCTTGTGGCAATGCCGGGCATGGCGAGGGACGCGCCGATGAGCAGCGCAAGGCACGCCGCCACAGCGGAAGCTATGGTAATCGTATCGCGCCGCCGCCGTTTCTCGCGCTCAATTTTGGTGATGCGCCGCTTCGTCTCAGCGACCCGTTCCTCATGACTCCGCATTTGTGATGCCCTCCCGTTCCAGCAGCCGTCGCAGGCTCTCTTTTCCGCGATACACCATGTTGGTGATCTGTTTTACCGTTTTTCCCGTGACCTCCGCCGCCTGCGCGTAGCTCATATCCTCAAAATAGGTGAGATACAAAACCTCCCGATAGTCCGGGTTCATTTCGCTCATGCAGAAATGCAGGATGCGGTTTCGCTCCTCCGTCCGGATGACCTCCTCCGCCAGCAGCCGTCCGTCCGGCTCGTCTGCAAGCGCGTCGAGGCTGAACAGGGGCTTTCGCTTGCTCTTATGGCGCAGCGCCATGTGCCGCGCCGCCTTATAGAGATACGCCTTGAAGCCGCCGTCCCGGATGCGGGGCTTTTTCGTGAACAGATAGGCGAAAACGTCCAGCATCAGCTCCTCCGCCTCGTGAACGTCGTGCAGATAGCCGTCAATATACAGGGTCAGGGGGTCACCGTATTTTTTCATCAGGGCATCCAGCCCCGCGTCGTCGCCGCTCAGATATTGGCGGTACAAAGCCTCGTCGCAGGTCATAGCGTTCACTTCCTTTTTGCGGATGCTAAAATGCAGAGGGGTATCCGTCAGGTGCTTGTCCTGCCGGAATCGCGGTGCTGTCCCTGAAAGCGCGGGTCGGACGGCTTTTCCGCGTTTTCCGGGATCGCCCATGAGCGCCCGAACCGGGACGCGCCGGGGATCCGCCCCTCGGCGCAATACTGGTTGACCCGCCGCTCTGACACGCCCCAACGGTAGGACGCCTCCCGAATGGAGATATAGCCCTTGATCCCGTTCATACCGCACCTCCGCATGGATAATACTCAACACGATACATTATATACGAATATCCGAAGAAACACAAGGCGTCCGGCGAAGTGTTCAGAGAAAAGTTGCGGATAAGGTTGATTTTTTTGGAAAAATCCTCCGAAATCTGGCCAAAACGCCTTGCTCAGATTGTAGTATGGGTAGAGGGGGAAAACGGGGGTACGGAGTAGTCAGCAAGCACAGCAAGCGAGTACCCGCTTGCGGATTTTGCGCTGTTCAGGTCCCCTGCCCGAACAGTCAAAATTGCTTGCTGGGGCGCGGGTCTCCGGTGGAGACCTCAAAGCGTGAAACGCTTTGAAGCGCTGACCGAGCCGACAGGCGAGACCCCAGACCCTTATGAGAAACGGAGGCTGCCCATGGCGAACCGAAAGCGGAACATTCAGATGAAATTCTATGTGACGGAGGAGGAAAAACGGCTCATAGATGAAAAGATGGCGCAGCTCCCCACACGGCGGTACGGCGCGTATCTGCGGAAGATGGCGATAGACGGGTATATCATCCAGCTTGACACCACGGATATCAAGCGGATGAACGCCGCCCTGTCCGCCATCGGCCGGAACATCAACCAGATCGCCAAGCGTGTCAACGCCGGAGGCGGCGCGTACAAAGCGGATATGCGGGAGATACAGGAGAGGCTGGATGAGATATGGCAGTTACAAAGACGCATCCTATCAAGTCAACGCTGAAAGCAGCCATTGACTATATCTGCAACCCGGAAAAGACGGACGGAAAGCTGCTTGTTTCTTCCTATGGCTGTGCCGCCGAAACTGCGGATATCGAATTTGCCTGGACCCGCCGCCATGCCATCGACAAGGGAACGAACCTGGGCCGCCACCTGATCCAAGCCTTTCAGCCTGGGGAGGTCACGCCGGAGCAGGCCCATGAGATCGGCATGGAGCTGGCAAGGGAGATCCTGGACGGCAGGTATGAGTTTGTCCTGACCACCCACACAGACCGGGATCACGTCCATAACCGCCTGATCTTCAATGCCGTCAGCTTCGCGGATCACAGGCACTACCATTCCAACAAGCGCAGCTATCACTTCATCCGCCGCACCTCAGACCGGATCTGCAAGGAGCACGGCCTGTCCGTCATCGTTCCCGGACAGGACAGGGGCAAAAGCTACATCGAGCATCAGGCGGAGCGGACCGGCCTCAGCTATAAGGCGAAGCTGCGCGCCGCCATCGACCGGCTGCTGCCTGGCTGCCATGATTTGGAGGAGTTGCTGGTACGGTTGCAGCGGGAGGGCTACGAGCTCAAGCGGGGCAAGTACATTTCCGCCAGAGCGCCGGGACAGGAGCGGTTCACAAGGCTAAAGACCCTGGGCGCGGACTACGCCGAGGAAGCCCTGACCGCACGGATGGCCGGACGCGCCAGACCCTCCCGCCAGCCGAAGCTCCAGAGCGGAAAGATCAGCCTGCTCATTGGTGTCCAGAACAACATCAAGGCCCAACAGAGCGCGGGCTACTGCCATTAGGCGACCATTGAGAATCTGAA
>OLQV01001076.1_pt1 | contig 21796 bp, 21 predicted proteins | sample 1672371 | NCBI WGS metagenome assembly OLQV01 (sample SAMEA3136676, study PRJEB25190) | human gut metagenome
CAAGGTTGTTCCGATGATGATCGACGCGATCAAGGCTGCTAAGGAAGCTAAGTAATTTTTGACTGCGAAATACCGGCGCAGCTCGTCGTCAAGCGGTTCGTTGCGTACATATGTGCGCGGTCTCGCCGTCTCCCTCGATCTGCTTGGTCTTTCTTGTCAAAAAGGTGACTTCGACTGGGGCTAACCCTCTCGAAAGTACATGATATGAATGTAAATCCCCTGTCCGTATGGATGGGGGATTTTTTCGTGTCCTGTCTTTGTCATCTGTCAAATTATCAAAATCGTCCGAAAACTGCCGAACGGTATTCAAAAAAATCCGTCTCTGTGCTATAATATAAACTGCATTTCTATCGAAAAAAGGAGGGAGCGCGATGACGGGTCCGCTCACGGTTTACCGCGGTACGGAAACGCTGCGGCGCGGCTGGACAACAGGTTCGTGCGCTGCGGCGGCATCGCAGGCGGCGGCGATCCTGCTGCTGACGGGGAGCGCACCGGCGGAAATTCGGCTGCTCACGCCGGGCGGTGTGACGTTCAACCTGCCGGTCGAGCAGGCGAGCCTGCATGACGGCGAGGCGGTCTGCGCGGTGCGCAAGGATGCGGGCGATGACCCGGACATTACGAACGGCGTGCTCATTTCGTCGGCCGTCCGGCGCGCGGACAGCGGCATCGTCATCGACGGCGGCAGCGGCGTCGGCCGTGTGACCCGTCCGGGACTCGCGGAGCCGGTCGGTGAGGCCGCCATCAATCCCGGCCCGCGTGCGCAGATCAAGGCGGCGCTCGAGCGTGCGGCACAGGAAAATGGCTATGAAGGCGGATTTTCGGTTGTGCTCTCGGTCGAAAACGGCGAAGAACTCGCGCTCCAGACCTATAACAGCCACCTCGGCATCATCGGCGGCATCTCTATTCTCGGTACCAGCGGCATCGTAGAGCCGATGAGCGAGAAAGCGCTCGTGGACACGATCTGTCTGGAAATGGACAGTCTGTACGCCGCTGGACAGCGCGTTGCGTTCCTCTGTCCGGGCAACTACGGCGCGGATTTCGCGCGCGAAACGCTCGAACTTGATCTGGAACGCGCGGTCAAGTGCTCAAATTATATCGGAGAAGCCTTCGATCATGCGGTCGTATGCGGCTATCCGGAGATCCTGCTCGTCGGCCACGCCGGAAAGCTCGTCAAGCTCGCCGCAGGTGTGATGAACACGCATTCCTCGGTCGCGGACGCGCGGCAGGAGATCTTCACCGCGCATGCGGCGCTGTGCGGGGCTGGCCGCGAGACGCTCGAGCTGCTCATGCAGGCGGTGTCGGTCGATGCGTGCATCGAGCTGCTTGACCGGGAGGGCGTGCGCGAGAGCGTGATGGCGCGCATTCAGGACGAAATGAAAAAACGCATCGCGAGACGCCTCAAGGGGCGTGCAGCGGCGGAATTTATTATGTTTACGACAAAATACGGCGTGCTTGCGCAGTCGGCAGGCGCGGCGCGGCTCTGCGAAAAACTGAGGAAGAATTTATGAAAAAGGGAAAGTTATACAGCGTCGGCGTTGGTCCGGGCGACCCGGAGCTGCTGACCGCAAAGGCCATCCGCGTCCTGTCCGAGTGCGATATCGTCGCGGTGCCGCAGTCGGACGGCGGCGGCCAGACCGCGCTCGATATTGCCGCGCAGTATATAAAAGGTAAGACCGTCCGCTCATTCGCCATGCCCATGACGCACGACAGGGCGGCGCGGGACGCGAGCCATGATGCGGCGGCGGACGCCATCTGTGCGCTCATCGGTGAGGGAAAGACTGTCGCGTTCCTCACACTCGGTGACCCGACGGTCTATTCGACCGCGTGGTATGTGCATAAGCGCGTGGCCGCACGCGGCTGTGAGGCGGAGCTTGTCCCCGGCGTACCATCGTTCTGCGCGGCGGCAGCCAGACTCGGCCGCGCCCTGTGTGAGGATGGCGAAATGCTGCACATCATCCCGGCTTCGCACGGCAGAGAGCGCGAGGGTCTCGCCCTGCCGGGCAGCAAGGTGCTCATGAAGGCAGGACGCGGTGTGCTGCGCGTGCGCGATGAGCTGCGTGAGAGCGGCCAGCTCGAACAGGCGGCGCTCGTTGAGCGCTGCGGCATGGAGGGCGAGCGTGTAGTATACGATCTGGACGAGCTCGACGAGCCTTCCGGTTATTTTTCCATCATTCTGGTAAAGGAGGAACGCAAATGATCTACTTTGTCGGCGCCGGCTCGGGCGCGCCCGACCTCATCACTGTGCGCGGCGCGAAGCTGCTCGGCGAGGCGGATGTCATCGTTTACGCCGGTTCGCTCGTCAATCCGGCGCTGCTGGACTACGCAAAAGAGGACTGTGCGATCTACGACAGCGCGAAAATGACGCTCGAGGAGGTCATCGCGGTCATGGCGCCTGCGGCGCGAGCGGGAAAGACGGTCGTGCGCCTGCACACCGGAGACCCCTGCGTTTACGGCGCGCATCGCGAGCAGATGGACGAGCTCGACAGACAGGGGCTTGCATACGAGGTCTGCCCGGGCGTTTCGTCGTTCTGCGGCGCAGCGGCGGCGCTCAAGGCAGAATATACCCTGCCGAACGTCAGCCAGACGGTCATCCTGACGCGCATGGAGGGCCGCACGCCCGTCCCCGAGCGCGAGCAGATCGAGAGCCTTGCCGCGCACGGCGCGACCATGGTCATTTTTCTGTCGGCCGGGCAGCTCGAAAAGCTGTCCGCGCGGCTCATCGAGGGCGGCTATGCGCCCGAAACGCCTGCGGCCATCGTTTACAAGGCAACGTGGCCGGACGAAAAGGTCGTGCGCACGACCGTGGGCGAGCTTGCGGCGGCAGGCGCGCGCGAGGGCATTACCAAAACCGCGCTCATCACGGTCGGCGGCTTCCTTGGCGACAGCTACGACCGCTCTAAGCTGTATGACCCGGCGTTCACCACCGGTTTCCGTGAGGCGAGCCGATGAAACACGCGAAATTCGTCTCCTTTACCGGAATCGGTGCACAGACTGCCGCGAAAGCTGCCCGGCTGCTGCCGGATTTTCTGTGTGAGCGCTACGCGCGCACGGTCGATCTGTCGCTCTCGAACACCTCGCTTCCGCGGTTTGCACAGCAGGCGATGGTGGACTGTGACCTGATCGTTTTCGTGGGCGCGGCAGGCATCGCGGTCCGCGCGGCCGCGCCCTATCTCGCCGGAAAGGCGTATGACCCGGCGGTCGTTGTGATCGACGAGCAGGGACGGTTTGTCATCCCGCTGCTCTCCGGCCATCTCGGCGGCGCGAACGAGCTTGCCGGACGGCTCGCGGAGGGGCTGGGCGCGACGGCAGTTATCACGACTGCGACCGACGGCCGCGCGGTTTTTGCAGTCGACAGCTGGGCGAAATCGCATGAATGCGTGGTCTTCGACCCGGAAAACATCAAATACATTTCGGGTGCGCTGCTGCGCGGCGACACGGTCGGCCTGCGGTCGGCGTTTCCGGTCGACGGCCTGCTCCCGGCGCATATCGACACGAAAACAGCGGCAGAAAGCGGTTTTGTCATCGGTTTTGACACCGAAGTGCAGCCGTTCCCGCACACGCTGCATCTGGTGCCGCGCGTGATCAGCCTCGGCATCGGCTGCCGGAAGGGCGCATCGGCAGGCGCGGTCGAGCAGACCGTGCGCGAGGCGCTCGGCCGGGCAGGTCTGCCGCTTGCGGCGGTGAAGGCTGTCGCGAGCATTGACATCAAGAAGGACGAGCCTGGCCTTGTGTCCTTCTGCGCCGCACAAGGGCTGCCGTTTGCCGTGTATTCGGCAGAAGAACTGAACGCCGCGCCCGGCGAATTTACGGCGTCGGAGTTCGTGAAAGACACGGTGGGCGTCGACAGCGTATGCGAGCGCGCTGCCGTCGTAAATGCCGGGAACGGCACGATCATCGCGCGGAAATACGCGCAAAACGGCGTAACAGCCGCGTTTGCGGCAGGCGGATACCGCGTCTGCCTTGAAGAATGACCGAGGAGGAACAAACGTGAAACTCTGTATGGCAGGCATTGACCATGTGAGCGCAGCACTTGAGCAGCGCGAAAAGCTGTCTCTGGTGCGAGGACAGGTGCAGGCGGTTCTGCCGCGCATCGCAGAGCAGACCGGCTGCGCGGCGGTGCTGCTCGCGACATGCAGCCGCACCGAGCTGTACCTGCACGCAGAGGGGGAGCGCGTGCTGCCTGACGCGGCGGAGGTGCTGTGCGAAGCCGCCGGAGCGCCGGCGTGCCGTCCGTTCCTCGTGCAGCGCACAGGCGGCGAGGCGGTGCGTCATCTGATGCAGGTCTCGGCAGGGATGCAGTCGCAGATCTTCGGGGATGACCAGATCGTTTCGCAGGTCAAGGATGCCGCCGCACTTGCGCGGGAGCTGAAAACAGCGGACGCAGTGCTCGATACGCTGTTCCGCCGTGCCGTCACCGCAGGCAAGCGCGTGCGCACCGAAACACGGCTGACCGGGGTGCCGGCCTCGGCGGCGCAGGCCGGCGTGCGCAGGGCGGAACGCTTTTTCGGCACGCTCGCAGGAAAACGCGCGGTCGTGATCGGCAACGGCGAGATGGGGCGGCTCGCGGCGCGTGCGCTCGTGGAGGCCGGCTGCGCGGTCACGGTCACGCTCCGCACCTACCGCCACGGCGAGACCGTCGTGCCGCAGGGCTGCGCCACCGTGCCGTATGAGCGGCGCATGGAGCGCATCGAGGGCGCGGATCTCGTCGTCAGCGCCACGACCAGTCCGCATTTCACCCTGACGGCGGAGCAGACCGCTGCGCTCAGCCATCCGCCGCGGCTGCTGCTCGATCTGGCCATGCCGCGCGACATCGAGAGCGCAGCGGCGAGCGGACACACGGCGCTGTTCAATCTGGATGACCTCGGTGAGCTTGGTGACGCGGATAACGCCGCGCGGGAGACTGCGCTGCGCATTCTCGACGAGGAGACGCGCGAGTTTTTCGCGTGGCTCAACTACCGCGCCGCCCTGCCGCTCATTGCGCAGCTCAAGAGTGCGGTCGCCTCTCGCGTGCGCCACATCCGGGACTATGATGCGCTCGTCGCGGACGGGGACGCGGAAACGCTCGCAGAGCTGGCCGCAAACCGCGCGGTGGAGCTTGTCCTCGGCGGCATGAAGCAGAAGATCGACGTAGAAACCATGAAAGCGTGTCTCGAACACATCGGAAAGGGGAGCGGGAGATGAAAATTTACTGTATCGGCATCGGTCCGGGCGGCGAGGAGCAGATGACGCTGCGCGCGGTGCGTGCGCTCGAAGCATGCGACTGCGTGGCCGGCTATGGCCTGTATCTCGACCTCATCGATAGCCTCATCGAGGGAAAGGAGCGCATCCAGACCGGCATGACACGCGAGGTGGACCGCTGTGCGGCGGCGCTCGAGCGCGCGAAGCAGGGCAAAACGGTTGCGGTGGTCTCGTCGGGTGACGCCGGTGTGTACGGCATGGCCGGGCTGCTCATCGAGCTGGCAGCCGGAACGGGCGTCGAGGTCGAGGTCATCCCCGGCATCACGGCGGCCTGCTCGGGCGGCGCGGTGCTCGGTTCGCCGCTGACCTGCGATTTCGCGTGCATCAGCCTGTCCGACCTGCTGACACCGTGGGACAAGATCGAGCAGCGTCTGCGCGGCGCGGCCGCAGGGGATTTCTGCATCGCGCTCTACAACCCCTCCAGCCGCAGGCGTGCGGATCATCTCGCGCGTGCGTGCGACATTCTGCTCGAGAGCGTGCCGCCCGAGACCGTGTGCGGTACGGTGCGCAGTATCGGCCGTGAGGGCGAGAGCTTTTCGCTCACGACGCTCGGTGCGCTGCGCGACACGCCGGTCGATATGCTCACGACGGTCTTTGTCGGCAACAGCCGCACGGTCGTCATCGACGGCCGCATGGTAACGCCCCGGGGGTACCGCGGCGTATGAGGATCTGCGTTTTTTCGGGCACGACCGAGGGGCACGAGCTCAGCCGCTTTCTCGCCGCGAACGGCGTTCCTGCGGAGGTTTTTGTCGCGACCGAGTACGGCGCGGCGGTCATGGAGCCGATGCCCGGCATCACGGTGCATGAGGGGCGTCTGGACGAAAATGAGATCGCGGCGCGGCTCGATGCGGACACGCTGCTCATCGACGCGACACACCCCTATGCCGCGCTCGTGACCGACAATCTGCGCACGGCGTGCGCGAAAACGGGGGCGCGGTACGAGCGGCTGCTCCGTCCGGCGCTGCGGCACGGAGAGGGGGAGACCGTGCCCGACACGGAGGCCGCTGTCGCGTGGCTCAGCAGACACCCCGGAAAGGTGCTGCTGACGACCGGGAGCAAGGAGCTTGAGGCGTATACGGCGGTCGAGAACTTTGCGGAACGGCTGTATCCGCGCGTGCTGCCGAGCGTCGGCGTGATACAGAAATGCGCGTCCCTCGGCTTTCCCGGCTCGCACATCATCGCGATGCAGGGGCCGTTTTCTGCCGGGATGAACGCTGCGCTCATCCGTCAGACCGGCGCGGAGATCCTTGTCACCAAGGACACGGGCGCGACAGGCGGCTTTGCGGAAAAGCTCGCGGCCGCGCGTGAGACCGGCATCAAAACGCTCATCATTGCCCGTCCGCGCGAGGAGAGCGGCCGCAGCCTTGCAGAAATGCAGGCGTTTCTGCGCGAAGAGCTTGGTCTTGCGGAGGAGAAAAAGCAGACGGCGTCGTCGCGCTTTCCGCTGTTCGTGCCGCTCGAGGGCAGGCGGTGCGCGGTGTTCGGCGCAGGGAAAATCGCGGCGCGGCGTGCTGCTGTGCTGCGGCGCTTCGGCGCGTGCGTCACGGTCACAGCGCCGGAAAAACGCGCGGAAATCGAGATAAATCTGTGCCGCGGCTACGAGAAAAGCGATCTTTCGGGGGTTTTTCTGGCAGTCGCGGCGACCGATGACCGCGCGGTCAACCACCGCATCGCGGAGGACTGTGCGTCTCTCGGCATTCCGGTGAGCGTTGCGGACAGCGCATCGGAGTCGACGTTCTTTTTCCCGGCGGTCTGTGAGGGCGCGGAGCTGACGGCTGGCGTGGTCTCGCGCGGCACCTCGCACGCGAAGACTGCCGAGGCGGCGCGGCGCATCCGACGGGTACTGGAGGAAATGACATGATAAAAGTTGGCAGCAGAGACAGCCGCCTTGCGGTCGTGCAGGCGGAGGAGGTCATGCGCCGTCTGGGCGAGTGCGAGCTCGTGACGATGAAAACGACGGGTGATAAGATCCTTGACCGCACGCTGGACAAGGTCGGCGGCAAGGGACTGTTTGTCAAGGAGCTCGACCGCGCGCTCGCCGCAGGCGAAGTCGACCTCACGGTGCACAGCCTGAAGGATGTGCCGATGGAGCAGCCGGACGGTCTGCCGCTTATCGCGTTCCCGAAGCGGGCGGACGCGAGAGACGCTCTCGTGCTGCCGGAGGACGGCAGCTGGGACAGGGAAAAGCCGATCGGCTGCTCGTCCGCGCGGCGGCGCGTGCAGCTGGCACAGCTGTTTCCCGGTATCGAGGTAAAACCGGTGCGCGGAAACGTGCAGACCCGGCTTCGCAGGCTTGACAGCGGCGAATACGGCGCACTGGTGCTCGCGGCGGCCGGACTGCACCGTCTGGGACTGGAAAACCGCATCAGCCGGTATTTTTCGCCGGAGGAAATGCTCCCGGCGGCCGGGCAGGGCATCCTTGCCGTGCAGGCGCGGGAGGGCGAGTGCCGCGCGGCGGCGCAGCTGCTCGATGACGCGGAGACGCGCGTCTGCGCTCTGGCGGAACGGGCGTTCATCCGGGCGCTCGGCGGCGGCTGCTTTTCCCCGGCGGCGGCGTATGCCGTGCTCGAAAACGGGATGCTGCGCCTGCGCGGACTGTACGTCAGCGCGGATGAGCGGAGTCTGATCAGGGGAGAGCTGACAGGCGCACCGGAGACGGGCGAGCGGCTCGGCTGCATGCTCGCGGAACGCCTGCGCAGACAGGCGGAGGAGGAAACATGACGGAAACGGTAACTCTGGTCGGTGCAGGGCCGGGCGGCGCGGAGCTTTTAACGCGCGGCGGCGGCGCGGCGCTCAGACAGGCGGACGCGGTCGTATATGACCGTCTGGTGGACGAGAGCATCCTCGACCTCATCCCGAAGGGCGCGGAGCGTATCTGCGTCGGCAAGAAAATGGGGCATCACCCCGTGCCGCAGGACGAGATCAACGCCCTGCTGGTGCGCCTTGCGCGGCAGGGAAAGCGCACCGTCCGCCTCAAGGGCGGCGACTGCTATCTGTTCGGGCGCGGCGGCGAGGAGTGCGAATATCTGAAGGCGCACGGCGTGCCGTTCCGCGTGCTGCCGGGCGTGACGAGTGCGCTCGCCGCACCGGCGTTCGCCGGTATCCCGGTGACGCACCGCGATTTCTGTTCATCGGTGCACATTGTGACCGCGCACGCACGGGCGGGGAAGCCGCTTTGCATCGACTTTGAAGCGCTCGTGCGCACGGGCGGAACGCTCGTGTTCCTCATGGGGCTGACCGCGCTCCGGCAGGTAACGGACGGCCTTGCGGCGGCAGGAATGCCGCCGGATATGCCGGCGGCGGTCATCGAAAACGGCGCGCGCGGCACACAGCGCAAGGTCGTTTCGACCGTGGGGGAGCTGGCGGACGCAGCAGAAAAGGCCCGGGTGCACAGCCCGGCGCTCATCGTGGTCGGGCGCGTCTGTGCGCTGAGCGGTACGCTCGACTGGTGGACGGCGCTGCCGCTCCACGGGAAAACACTTGCTGTTACGCGCCCGGAGAAACGGAACGCGGGACTGGTGGACGGTCTGCGTGTGCTCGGCGCGGAGGTCATCGCCGCGCCCTGTATCGAGCTGCATGAGCGCGGGGACACGGCTTCGCTCACAGGGGCGCTCGAAGAAAAACATGACTGGGCGGTGTTTACCTCGCCGGCAGGCGTACAGGCTGCGGTACGCGCACTGTTTCGCGCAGGACGCGATCTGCGCGCACTGTACGGGATGAAATTCGCCTGCATCGGCAGCGCAACGGCGGAGACGCTCGCTTCCTGCGGCATCAGTGCCGACCTCGTGCCCGAGGCATACGACAGCGAACACCTCGCGGACGCGCTCTGCCGGGAAATGCAGGGCGGCGGCGCGGCGCTCCTGCTGCGTGCGGCCGAGGGCAGCCGCATTCTCCCCGAAAAACTGAAAAACAGCGGCATCCGTGTCACGGATGTACCGCTTTACGATACCGTGCGCTGCTGCGCGAAGGCGGATGAGCTGCGTGAGCGCATCCGGAACCGGGCGCTCGACGGCGTGACCTTTACGAGCGCGTCCACCGTGCACAGCTTCGCGGAAGCTGTGGGGAGGGAAAAACTGCGCGGACTTGCCGCGCTCTGCATCGGCCCGGTCACGGCCGAAGCTGCGAAAAGCTATGAAATGAAACCATTTACCGCGCAGGAGGCGACCGAGACCGCCCTTCTCGCGCTTTGCAAAACTGTTCTGGAAGGGTGACAATATCAATGTTCAACAAGGATTTCCGACCGCGGCGGCTGCGGACGTCGGATACGCTGCGCCGCATGGTGCGCGAGACGCGCATTTCTGCGGACAGCCTGATCTGGCCGATCTTCATCATCGAGGGCGAGGGCATCTGCGACGAAATTCCGTCGCTGCCCGGACAGTATCACTATTCGCCCGATATGCTGGGCCGGGCGGTCGAGCGCATGCGCGCACACGGCGTGTCGCGTGTACTGCTGTTCGGTCTGCCGAAGCACAAGGACGAGAACGGCTCGTCCGCATGGGACTCGAACGGCGTTGTGCAGCAGGGCATCCGTGCGCTCCGCGCCATCGCGCCCGAGCTGTATATCATCACGGACGTCTGCATGTGCGAGTACACCTCGCACGGCCACTGCGGCATCCTGTGCGGTCACTATGTCGACAACGACAGGACGCTCGAGGTGCTGGCCAGGACTGCGGTCAGCCATGCGCGCGCCGGTGCGGACATGGTCGCGCCGAGCGACATGATGGACGGCCGCGTGGCGGCGATCCGCGCCGCGCTCGACGAAAACGGCTTTGTCAACACGCCGGTCATGGCGTATTCCGCGAAATTCGCGTCTACCTTCTACGGCCCGTTCCGCGACGCCGCAGGCTCTGCTCCGGCGTTCGGTGACCGCCGTTCGTATCAGATGGACCCCCATAATGGCCGTGAGGCCATGCGCGAATGCGAGCTCGATGTGCAGGAGGGTGCGGACATTCTGATGATCAAGCCTGCGATGCCGTATCTCGACCTCGTGCGCGAGTGCAGGGACAGATTTGACCTGCCCGTCGCGGCTTATCAGGTGTCCGGCGAGTACGCGATGATCAAGGCGGCGGCGAAGGCCGGTCTGATCGATGAATACGGCGTAATGTGCGAGAGCGCGGTCTCGATCTTCCGTGCCGGAGCGGATATTCTGATCACTTATTTTGCGTGTGAGCTGGCGGACGCCATTCGGAAGGGAGATATCGGCTGATATGACGAACTCAGAAAAGCTGTTTGAGCGAGGATGCAGGGTGCTGCCCGGCGGCGTCAACTCGCCTGTCCGCGCATTCCGTGCGGTCGGCGGTACGCCCCGCTTTATCGTAAAGGGCCTCGGCAGTCACATTCTGGATGCTGACGGACTGGAATATATCGACTATGTCGGCTCGTGGGGGCCGATGATCCTCGGGCACAGCCACCCCGATATCCTCAAAGCGGTGTATGACCGCATGGTCTGCGGCCTTTCCTTCGGCGCACCGACCGGCCTTGAGGTCGAAATGGCGGAGAAGATGGTCTCCATGCTGCCCGGCGTCGAGATGGTCCGCATGGTCAATTCGGGAACGGAGGCGGTCATGAGCGCGGTCCGTCTGGCACGCGGCGCGACCGGACGAGACAAGATCATCAAGTTCGAGGGCTGCTATCACGGTCATTCGGACGCGATGCTCGTCGGCGCAGGAAGCGGCGCGCTCACGCAGGGCGAACCGGACTCCAAGGGCGTGACGAAGGGCGCAGCGCAGGACACGCTGATGGCGCAGTACAACGACCTCGCATCGGTCGAGCGCCTGCTCGGGGCGAATGACGGCGCGGTCGCGGCGGTCATCGTCGAGCCGGTTGCAGCGAACATGGGTGTCGTGCCGCCTGAGGACGGCTTTTTACAGGGTCTGCGCACGCTCTGCGACAGGCATGGCGCGCTGCTCATCTTCGATGAGGTCATCACGGGCTTCCGTCTCGCGGCAGGCGGCGCACAGGAATATTTCGGCGTGCAGGCCGACCTTGTGACCTACGGCAAGATCATCGGCGGCGGTATGCCGGTCGGTGCTTATGCCGGCAGCCGCGCCCTCATGGAGCAGGTCGCACCGACCGGACCGGTTTATCAGGCCGGCACGCTGTCGGGCAATCCGGTCGCCATGGCGGCAGGTCTCGCCCAGCTGAATATTATCACCGATCACCCGGAGATCTACACGGTCATGGAGACCTCTGCAAGCTATATCGCGAACCATCTGCGCGCAAGTGCGGAAAAGCACGGCATCGCGATGCAGGTCAACCAGATCGGCTCGCTGCTGTGTCCGTATTTCACGGAAACACCGGTAAACTGCTATGCTGCGGCGAAGAAAAGTGACACAAAACGATATGCGGCATACTTTAACGGCATGCTGAAGCGGGGGATTTATCTCGCGCCGAGTCAGTTTGAGGCGATGTTCGTTTCGTCCGTGCATACGCAGAACGACCTCGCCTGCACGGTGCAGGCGGCAGAAGAAACACTCAGCGAGATGGCATAAAAAGGAGGGACGCGGATGCGCCAGTTCGATATCATAGGCGCCGGCATGGGCACACGGGAAACACTGACCGGCGAGGCCGCACAGGCGCTTGCCTCGGCAGAAATGGTGTTTGCGACGGAGCGCCTTGCAGAAATCTGCGAGAATGCGCAGATCTGCCTGTTTTCCGAGCTTGCGGAACGGGCGATTGCGTGCGGAGCGGACAGAGCTGCACTGCTGGTTTCGGGCGATGTTGGATTTTTCAGCGCCGCCGGAAAACTGCGGGAAAAGCTGCTCGCGCATGGCGAAGTGCGGCTGTTCTGCGGCCTGTCAAGTATGCAGTATCTGTGTGCAAAAATCGGAATCAGCTATGAAAATGCGTGCATTCGCAGCCTTCACGGCAGAAAAGGAGACCTGCTCGGCGCGGTCAGCTACCATGAGAAAACGTTCGCGCTGACAGGCGGTGACAACAATGTACAGTTCGTCTGCCGTTCGCTGGCAGCCGCCGGACTCGGCGGCGTGCAGGTATACATTGGAGAAAATCTCGGCTCACCCGGAGAAAGAGTGTTGAAGGGAACGGCATCGGAGCTTGCAGAAATCCCCTGCGCAGATCTTGCCGTGATGCTTGTCCTCAATCCGAATTCTGTGAATCCGTTTGAGCCTGTTCGGGACGAAATGCTGACGCGCGCGAAGGTTCCGATGACCAAAGAGGAAGTGCGATGGGTGTCGGTCGCGCGTCTCGGCGTGCAGCCGGGGGATACCGTATGGGACGTCGGCGCGGGCACAGGCGCGGTTACATTTGAGCTCGCGCGGAAAGCGATGGACGGAGCTGTCTTTGCGGTCGAACGCAACACGGAAGCAATCGAGCTTATTGCGCAGAATAGACAAAAGCTCGGAGGGTTTAATGTGCATATCGTCCAAGGACATGCGCCCGAAGTGCTTGCAGATCTTCCCAGACCGAACTGTGTTTTTGTCGGCGGAAGCGGCGGAAATATGCGTGAAATCATTGAGGCTGCATTGATGAAAAATCCAAAGGCACGAATTGCCGTGAATGCGATCGCGTTGGAGACTTTGCAGGAAACGCAGAGGCTGTTTGCAGAATTCGGTTTGCAGCAGGTCGAAATCACGCAGCTTTCTGCGGCGAGAGGGAAAAGCATCGGGTGTTACACGATGATGACAGCGAACAATCCGGTGTTTATCCTGTCGGGAAAAGGGGATAAATATGGCGAATAATGCACCGCGGATCATGATTGCCGGAACGGGCAGCGGCTGTGGAAAAACAATGGTCACGCTTACCGTTCTGCGCGCGATGCAGCGAAGAAATATTCCGCTTGCAGCATTCAAGTGCGGACCGGATTATATCGATCCCATGTTTCACAAGGCAGTCCTCGGCATTCCAAGCCGAAATCTTGACCTTTTTTTCATCAGTGAGCGTGAAGTACGCGGTCAGATTGTGCGCAGCATTCCGCAAAACGGTATCGGCGTAATCGAAGGCGTAATGGGATTCTATGATGGCGTTTCCGGCACGACCGACACGGCCTCCGCCGCGCATCTGGCGCGTGAAACAGGTACGCCTGCGATACTTGTTGTGCGTCCGAAGGGACAGTCGCTTTCTCTGGCAGCTATGCTTTCGGGATTTCGTAATTATGCGGAAAACACGCTGTGCGGTGTGATTTTAAATGGGATTTCGGATAAAATGTATCCTTTTTATCGTGATATTGTGCAGAAATCCGGATTGAAGGTTCTGGGTTATCTTCCGTCGGTGCCAGAGGCAGAAATTCCAGACAGACATTTGGGACTCGTAACCGCAGATGAATTAAAGGATTTGAATTACAGACTGGATTTGCTTGCAGATGCTGCTGAAAATAGGATTGATATTGAACAAATATTAAAAATATCGCGCACCGCATCGCAGCTGTCAGATGATTCGGAAAAGATCAGCCCGGTGACGAAAAAGCCGGTACGTGTTGCCGTTGCGCGGGATAGGGCGTTTTGTTTCTATTATGAGGATAATTTTGAGGTATTGCGCAATTTAGGCGCTGAACTGGTTGAGTTTTCTCCGATTTCTGACAGCTGCATTCCTGAAAATACCGACGGCCTGTACCTTGGCGGCGGTTATCCGGAATTGCATATTACTGAGCTGTCAAACAATGTGAAAATGCGAAATTTGATCAAAAATGCAATCGAAAAGGGACTTCCGACGATTGCGGAGTGCGGTGGATTTCTCTATCTTCATGAGCATCTGGAAGGTGCGGAGATGGTCGGCGTTGTTCGCGGAAACGCAGTTTTGACTAAAAAATTGCAGCCGTTCGGGTATGTCACACTGACTGCACAGGATGACAATATGCTGTCCGCATGTGGAGGACAAATCCGTGCGCATGAGTTTCATTATGCCAAATCCGAGAATAAAGGACATGATTTCGTGGCAGAAAAACCGAACGGGAGAAAATGGCCTTGCGTGCACACTACGAAGTCGCTTTATGCTGGCTTTCCGCATTTATTTTTACGTGCAAACATTGATTTTCCAGAAAAATTTGTTCGTGCCTGCATGGAATGGAGTGAGAGAAGAAAATGACGATCGAGGAGGCTGTATCGCGCGTCAGACCGCTGGACGCAGCAGCAATGAGGGCAGCAGAAAAACGTTTTTCTGATATTGCGATGCCGCTTGGGGGACTTGGACTGTTGCAGGACGCGATAATTCAGCTTGCAGGAATCCAGCGTAAACCTGTACCGATTATTCGACCGCGGGCTGCGGTTATTTTCTGTGCGGATAACGGAGTCGTAGCAGAGGGGGTGACGCAGTGCGGGCAGGATGTCACGGCAACAGTCACCCGAAACATGGGACAGGGAAGGTCCACCATGTGCATGATGGCGAAATCGATTGATATGGACGTATTCCCGGTGGATATCGGAGTAGCCGAAAAATTCTCATTTAAGGGAGTTGTTGATAAAAAAATACGAAAAGGGACAGAAAATATTGCGGAAAACGCCGCTATGACAAGGGATGAAGCTATTGCGGCGGTGAAAACCGGGATTGAGCTTTCAGAGAACTGCGCGCAGCAGGGCTTCCGTCTGGTCTGTGGTGGAGAAATGGGAATTGGTAATACTACGACCAGCGCGGCAGTCACAGCAGCGCTCACGGGTGTACCGGCATCGCGCGTTACCGGACGGGGAGCAGGACTTTCTTCTGAAGGCCTCCACAAAAAAATGCAGGTTGTTGAAAAGTCTCTTGCAATAAATCGTCCGAAACCTGATGATCCGGTTGATGTGATCAGCAAGGTGGGCGGACTGGATATTGCCGGGCTGACAGGCTTTTATCTCGGTGCGGCGGCATGCGGTCTGCCGATTGTGCTTGACGGCGTGATTTCCTGCACTGCTGCGCTGGCCGCGGTGCGCTTGTGTCCTCTTGTCGCGGACTATTTGATCGCAGCGCATTGCTCGGAAGAGCCTGCAAGCGCTTTGCTGCTTCAAGAACTTGGCAAAAAGGCATTTATAACAGCGGGGATGCACCTGGGAGAGGGCACCGGTGCTGCGGCAGGTATCGCACTGCTTGATCTTGCGCTCGCGCCATATAGAGAAATGCCTACATTCGATGAAATCGGTGTTGAGGCATATAAACCATTGAAGTGATGCTTGAGTGAATAAACAATATGATTTCAATAATTAGAACGGCGAGGGAGGCGAGAATATGCTTGTTTTGGTGACAGGAGGAGCTGCCTCCGGAAAATCGGAACATGCCGAAAAAATCGTGTGTGCGCGAGCACACAGCAAACTGTACCTTGCGACGATGCAGCCGTTTGGTAAAAGCGCCAGAGCACGAATCGCGCGGCACCGTAAACTGCGAGAAGGAAAAGGTTTTCATACTGTAGAACGTTCACTCGATTTGAAAGGCCTGCAAATTGATCGTCATTATGACGGGATTTTACTTGAGGATTTGGGCAATCTGCTCGCTAATGAAATTTTCTCTCCGGATGCCACGGCACAAAACTGTGTGAAATCCATACTTGATGGCGTAGAAAAATTGAAATCATGTTGTGATACGTTGGTGATCGTTTCCAATGAAATCTTTTCGGATGGAGGAAGTTATCCGCCGGAAACAGAAATTTATCTGCAAAAACTTGCGGAGCTTCATGAAAAAATTGCACGGGATGCAGATGCAGTTTACGAAAGCGTCTGCGGAATTTTATTGCCGATAAAGGAAGTGAAAATAAGATGAAAAGCGTAATCAGCGGTATTTTTGTAGCGTTTTCGATGTATTCTGCTATCCCTGTTCCGCAGGTGAACTGGGAAAAAAAGACGATGCGCTGGGCGCTCATTTTTCTCCCGCTTGTCGGCGTCATCATTAGCACGGTATCCTGGATTTGGTTTGCTTTTTGCAGCTTTTTTCGTGCAAATTCGCTGTTTTATGCGGTTGGAGCGACACTGATACCGTTGTGCATTTCGGGCGGCATTCATCTTGACGGCCTGTGCGATACCTGCGATGCGCTTTGTTCTTTCGGAGATCGTGAAAAGCGGCTCGCTATTCTAAAAGACCCGCATGTCGGTGCATTGGGTCCGATGTGGATTTGTGCATTTTTACTTGCTGAATGTGCCTGCTTTTCACAGATTTTTGAGTATTCCCGACTGTTTCCTCTTGTTCTGGTCGCATTCCCGGTCGCGCGCGCAATGGGCGGCCGCAAGGTGGTAGCTTCTCCCTGCGCGAAGGACAGCGGACTCGCACATATATTTGCGGAAAACAGCGATAAACGTGTGGTTTCGGTCGTTTTATTGCTGGAAACAATGGTATATTTGCTGATTTCCGGAGTGCTTCTTTTCGGCGTTACGCACGGTACGACGGCAGCGCTGATTCTGACCGTGCTCCTCATGCTGTGGTATGCCTTTCACGAAAAACTTTCAAAACAAACTTTTGGAGGGATAACGGGCGACCTGGCAGGCTTTTGTATTTCGATTTCAGAACTTTTATGCCTGGCTGTTGCAGCGTTCGGAGGACTTGTGTTATGACTGTACTTATCATCGGCGGTTCGTTTCAGGGAAAACGCGAAATTGCAGAAAAACTGTATCCTGATGAACCGAAAATCTATAATCTTCATGAAAAAGTGCGTGAAATGCTGCAAAGAGAGCAGGACCCGCTGGAACTTTCTGCAACGCTGCGCGGCCATGTGATAACATGCGATGAAATTGGCTGCGGCGTGGTTCCGATCGAACCAAATGCCGAAAACTGGCGCGAAGCCGTTGGTCGGCTGTGCTGTGCGCTCGCATTGGAAGCGGATGCGGTCATCCGTGTCTGGGCGGGCGTGCCGCAGTTTATTAAAGGAGAGTTGAAATAAATGGCTGTAACCTGTGCCGTCATGCTCGGCTTTGCGCTCGACTCGCTGCTCGGTGATCCAAGGTGGTTCCCGCACCCGGTCTGTGCCATAGGAAAGTTGATTTCCTGCATGGAAAAACTGCTTAGACGGCTTTTTCCGCCTCGAAAAGGTGCAATGATATTCGCAGGTGCCGTGCTTTGGATCGTTGTCTGCGGCGTCAGCTTCGCGGTTCCGTTCCTCGTCCTGCGATTTCTATCCGGAATCAACTTCTGGCTTGGATTTGCCGCGAATTCCATCCTTTGCTGGCTGATTTTTGCACGAAAAAGCCTGTCTGAAGCCGGGCAGCATGTTTACCGCGCCGTGAAGGAGTCGGTCGAGAAAGGCCGAAAGGCTGTCGCGTGGTATGTCGGCCGCGACACTGCTGCGCTTTCCGAAGAAGGCGTCATCAAGGCCGCCGTAGAGACCATTGCAGAGAACCTGACTGACGGTGTGGTTTCGCCGCTCATCTATATGCTCATCGGCGGTGCGCCGCTCGGGATGCTCTATAAGGCGGTCAACACGCTTGACTCGATGGTCGGATATCACAACGAAAAATACGAGAATTTAGGCAAGTTTTCTGCGAAAATGGACGATATTTTTAACTTCATCCCGGCGCGGCTGTCAGCGCTCTGCATCATCGCCGGCGCAGGCATGCTGCGGCTCGACAACCGCAGCGCGCTGCGTATTTACCGCCGCGACCGCAATCTGCACAAGAGTCCGAACGCCGGCCAGACCGAGTCTGCGTGTGCCGGGGCGCTGCACATCCAGCTCGGCGGTGACGCGAGCTACTTCGGGAAAACCGTCAGAAAGGCGGCGTTCGGAGACCCGCTGCGCCGTGTGAACCGCACGGATATCCTCGCAACGATCGACCTGATGAACGCCGCGAGCGTGCTCGCTCTCGCGCTGTGCTGCGCGGTCAGACTGACACTTCAGAGGTGATATAATGGCTTATTCCTATTGTCACGGCGGAGATATAGAAACTTTTGTGAGCGAATTCGGTGCGCAGCCGATCGACCTTTCCGCAAATATCAATCCGTTCGGCGTACCTGAGGCGGTCCGTGCGGCAATGCACAGGGCTGTGGATGAATGCGCGCATTACCCCGACCCGTTCTGCCGCGCGGCGCGGCAGGCTGTTGCGGAAGCGGAGGGGATTCCGGCGGACATGATTTACTGCGGAAACGGCGCGGCGGATGTGCTCGACCGGCTCGCGGCAGTGCTCAGGCCGAAGCGTGTGCTGCTCACAGCGCCGACCTTCGCGGAATACGAAAGAACGCTCACAGGCGCGGAAATCGACTTTCATATGCTCCGCGAGAGCGAGGATTTTGCGGTCACGGAGCGGCTGCTCTCTGATATTTCGTCTAAATATGATGCGGTCTATCTGTGCAATCCCAACAATCCGACCGGACGCACGGTGCAGCCGGAACTGATGAGCAAAATAGTTCAAAAATGCGCAGAAAACAATGTTTATCTGATCGCAGACGAATGCTTTAATGACTTTCTGCTCGATGCAGAGCAGCATTCTCTCTCCGGACTGCTCGAAGCATTTCCCTGTCTCATCCTGCTCCGCGCCTATACGAAAATGTTCGCCGTCCCGGGCGTGCGGTTCGGCTGGTGCATGACCGCAGACAGGACGGTCATCGACGGACTTTACCGCGCCGGGCAGCCGTGGAACGTGTCGGTCATCGCGCAGGCGTGCGCGGAGGCCGCTGCGAAGCAGAACGGCTGGCGTGAGCAGACGGCACGCCGCATCGCGGAGGAACGCGCGTATCTCATGGACGGTCTGCGCTCGTGCGGCGTCAGGGTCTATCCGGGTGAGGCGAACTTTCTGCTTTTTCACTATTCGGACGAAAAACTCGATGAAAAACTGCGAAAACAGGGTATCATGATACGAAACTGCTCAAATTACCGCGGACTCGGCCCCGGCTTTTACCGGACGGCGGTCAAAACGAGAGACGCGAGCGAAAAACTGCTGCACGCTCTGCGGCAGATACAGGAAATATAGGGAAGGACGGCTGGCATGGCAAAACTCATCATGGTTCAGGGCACGTGCTCGAACGCCGGAAAAAGTCTGCTTTGCGCGGCGCTGTGCCGCATTTTCAGACAGGACGGCTACCGGGTCGCGCCATTCAAATCGCAGAACATGGCGCTCAACTCGTTCATCACGGCAGACGGCAGGGAAATGGGCCGTGCACAGGTCGTTCAGGCCGAGGCGGCAGGCATCGCGCCCGATGTGCGCATGAACCCGATCCTGCTCAAGCCGACGAGCGACGTCGGCTCACAGGTGATCATCATGGGCGAGGCGCACGGAAACCGAACAGCGCGCGAATACTGGGGACACAAAAAGGCGCTTCTGCCGGTTATTAAGGAGGCGTTCGACAGCCTCGCCGCCGAGAACGACATCATTGTCATCGAGGGCGCCGGCAGCCCGGCCGAGATCAATCTCAAGCAGGACGACATCGTGAACATGGGACTTGCGAAGCTCGTGGACGCACCGGTGCTGCTCGTCGGGGACATCGACCGCGGCGGCGTGTTCGCCTCGCTCTACGGCACGGTCAAGCTGCTGGACGAGGACGAGCAGGCGCGCATTCGCGGCCTTGTCATCAACAAATTCCGCGGCGATGTGGAAATCCTCCGGCCGGGTCTGACACAGCTCGAGGAGCTGACCGGCAGGCCGGTCGTGGGCGTTGTGCCGTACGGACGGTTCGACATCGACGATGAGGACAGCCTTTCCGAGCGTCTGGAAACGAAAAGCACACCTGCGCTCGTGAATATTGCGGTGGTCAAGCTGCCGCGGCTGTCCAATTTTACCGATTTTTCCGCACTTTCGCGTGTTCCGGGCGTTGGAGTCCGCTATGCGGACCGTCCGGCGCAGCTGGAGGGCGCGGACCTCATCATCCTGCCCGGCACCAAGTCCACGATCGCGGATCTCCGCTGGCTGCGCGAGAGCGGCATGGAGGCGGCGCTACTCAAGGCGCACGCGGCAGGAACGCCGGTTTTCGGCATCTGCGGCGGCTATCAGATGATGGGGCGGACGGTGTCCGACCCCGAAAACACCGAGGGCGGCGGCAGTCTGCGCGGCATCGGCCTGCTTCCGGTCGAGACTGTGTTCCGCACAGCAAAGACCACGGTTCAGACGCACGGTACGGTCGCAGACACTGCGGGCGTGCTGCACGGCCTGTCCGGACTTGCGGTCGAGGGCTATGAGATCCACATGGGCGAGACCGTGCGCGACGCGGACGCGCAGCCGTTTGTCACGCTGAAGCACGGCGAACACGAAGTACCGGACGGCTGCGTGACGGAAAACGCCTGCGGTACCTACCTGCACGGCGTGTTTGACGCACCGGAGGCCGCGCAGCGGCTTGCGCAGGCGCTCGCAGACCGGAAGGGCGTGACGCTCGAGGGCGCGGCGGAGGACCCGGCAGTCTACCGGGAGCGGCAGTATGACCTGCTCGCGGCTACCGTGCGGCGCAGTCTGGATATGCAGCGGATCTACGACATTATGGAGGGAAAAGCATGAAAACCAGCGGACTGGTCCATCTGTACTGCGGCGACGGCAAGGGCAAAACGACGGCGGCCGTCGGCCTTGCGGTGCGCCACGCCGGACACGGCGGAAAGGTTGTTTTTGCGCAGTTTCTCAAGGACGGCTCATCGGGGGAGTGCCGCGTGCTCGCGAAGCTCGGCGTGACCGTGCTCGCGGCGAACCCGGCCGGCAAGTTCACCTTCCGCATGACGGATGAGGAGAAGGCAGAGACCGCCGCCGCGCTCGTCCGCACGTTCGATGCCGCGGCCGGCTATGCGGTGCGCGAGGGCGCGACGCTGCTCGTGCTCGACGAGGTATGCGCGGCAGTAAACGGCGGCTTTCTGCCCGAAAAGACGGTGACGGACTTTCTCGAAAACCGTCCGGACATGCTCGAGGTCGTGCTCACAGGCCGCAGCCCGTCGGCGGGACTGACGGCGCACGCGGATTATATCACGGAAATGCAGAAACGGCGGCACCCATATGAAAAGGGCGTCGCCGCACGGGAGGGGATTGAATTTTGAACGGATACATGAAGCCGCAGGATATTGAAAAGCGCTCGTTCGAGATCATCACGAAGGAGCTGGGCGCGCGCACGTTTCCGGTCGGCATCGCCGAGGTCGTCAAGCGCGTCATCCACACGACGGCGGATTTTGATTATGCGGAGAATCTCGCGTTTTCGCCGGACGTGATCGAGCAGGCCAAGGCCGCCCTGTGCAACGGCGCGACCATTGTCACGGATACGAACATGGCGCTCTCGGGCATCAGCAAGCCGTCGCTCACGAAGCTCGGCGCGAAGGCGCTCTGCCTCATGGCGGACCCGGACATCGCGCGCGAGGCAAAGGAGCGCGGCGTGACGCGGGCGGTTGTTTCGATGGAGCACGCCGCTAGACTGGACGGGCCGCTGATCTTCGCGGTCGGCAACGCGCCGACAGCGCTCATCCGACTGCACGAGCTGATCGGGAAGGACGAGGTGAAGCCGGCGCTCGTCATCGGCGTGCCGGTAGGTTTTGTCAACGTTGTCGAGGCGAAGGAGCTGTTTATCGGCGGAAAAACGCCGTATATCATTGCGCGGGGGCGCAAGGGCGGCTCGAATGTCGCGGCGGCGATCGTCAATGCGCTGCTGTACCAGCTGATCCGCCGGGAGGGCTTTTAAGGCTGCCGTTTGGCAGCCTTTTTACTTTATATCCCTCAGCAGAGGGTGAGCCTTTCCGCCGATACAGCGGCGA
>OLQV01001086.1_pt1 | contig 21703 bp, 19 predicted proteins | sample 1672371 | NCBI WGS metagenome assembly OLQV01 (sample SAMEA3136676, study PRJEB25190) | human gut metagenome
AAAACTTCATATACTCTAAGCACAAGGAGGTTGAGGTTTGGCTATGAACAACAGTGTAGTTTGAAGGTTATCCGTCTGCGGATACAAATGATAAAACTATCATTGTGAAATTTGTATAGCCGGAAACGGAAAAGGCGAGTTATAAGGATAGCAACTGCGAGTTGCTAGTTTTAGATAATGCGTGAGACTATAATAAAGGTGTATGGGAGGTACTTCATAATGGATACAAAACAGGTTATACTTGAACTTCGCACTAAAAAGGGAATGTCGCAGGATGAGCTTGCAGAAAAAGTTTTTGTAAGTCGTCAGGCAGTTTCACGTTGGGAAAACGGAGAAATAGTTCCGAATACGGAAACATTGAAATTGCTGTCAAAAGTATTCGATGTTTCTATAAATACACTTTTAGGCTCACCGAGAAAGCTTATTTGCCAATGCTGCGGAATGCCGCTTGAAGATGATGATATTATCGGACACAATCACGACGGTTCTTTCAACGAGGACTATTGTAAGTGGTGTTATTCCAACGGAACTTATACTTATAATGATATGGACGATTTGATTGAAGTTTGTGTTAAGAATATGGTAAGCGAGAATTTCACGGAAGAACAAGCCCGTTCTTATATGAAAGAGCTGCTTCCTTCTTTGGACTACTGGAAGAAATATGATGAGCTTAGTGATAATGGTCAATTTGAAGAATTCAAGAAAAAGCTAATCAATGAAATTAACGAATTGAATGTTGACGGAATGCCAAAGGTGGAAAAATTGAATGCCCTTGTGGGAAAGTACGTGAATCTTGAGTACCAGCTTCCGAATGGGCAAGCAGTTAAGCTTTTGAATGCCGCGAAGACATATCTAGGCAATCAGCTTGAATGTGAATACGGCGGCGATAGATGTTTCGGCGTTGTTGCAGATATGGATTTTATTCTTATTTGCACTTATGAAGAAGACGGTAAAAATCCGGAACTTGTATTGTATAAGAAAAGATGAGAATAGAGAAATATAGTAAGCCATTAGAGCTAATGATTTCAGTGCAAGCAAGAAAAATTCACATAATTAGTACGATGTATGGGGAGTCCTGAAATATGGATTGCCCATTTTTAAAGCAAACTGAAATAAAAATCGGAATACCTCCTGGTTGAAAACAATGAACATAACGAAATAATTATAAACGGTTATATCAGACATAAAAAAAGAGAATGAATCAGGAATGAAATAATTACATTTCATAGACCCCTAGATTCATTTCTCATTGTTGTTCCCCAGCTTCCCCCTAAATTTGAGCCCCCAGAAAATTTGGATACCCTGATAAAGGGTGTTTTTTTTCTTGTGCTACAGGAATTTTAAAATCTTATGAGGAATTGAAGAAAAGTTAATAATATAAAGTATAATAACTGTGAAAGGAATTGGAAGAATGAAATTGTTACCGACGGGAATTGAAAATTTCAAAACTATGATTGATAAAAGTGCGTATTATGTGGATAAGACAAATTTCATTGAGGATGTATTAAATGAACAAGTTGTTTCGTATACAAGACCTCGAAGATTTGGTAAAACACTGAATATGTCGATGCTTTATTATTTCTTTTCAATCAAAGAAAAGGAGAACGCTTATCTATTTGATGGCTTAAATATTTCGAAGAATAAGGATGCTTTAAAGCATCAAAATAAATATCCAACGATTTTTATTTCTTTAAAGGAAATGAAAAACTTAACTTTTGATGCGCAAATTTCATCTTTTTCAAATGTAATATATGAATTGTTAGAAAAAAACTTAGAAATATTATCTTCGGATCAATTGTCGGATACAACTAAAGATATTTTATATAAATTGCATAATCGTTCATCTAGTATTGAAGATTTAAAAATTTCATTGAGAGTCATAACGAATGCGCTATATACATATTATCAACAAAAAGTTATTGTTCTAATCGATGAGTATGATGTTCCTTTACAGGCTGCCTATCAAAATAATTATTATGAAGAAATGGTTGAGTTTTTAAGAAGTGTTTTTTCTTCAGCACTTAAAACGAATGATGCTTTAGAAAAAGGTGTTATGACTGGATGTCTTCGTATTTCTAAGGAAAGTATCTTTACTGGGTTGAATAATTTTACTGCTTATTCTGTTTTAAATAATATTAGTAGTGAATCTTTTGGATTTACTGAATCGGAAGTTAAAAAGTTGTTAAAAGATTATAATCTATCAGAAAAGATGGATGAAGTAAAAAAATGGTATGATGGATATCAATTTGGTAATAAAGAAATTTATAATCCATGGAGTACAATTATGTATGTTAAAAATATAACGCAAGATGTGTCTTTTAAACCAATTTCTTTTTGGGCAAATACTAGTGGAAATGATATTGTTGTTAAGTATATTCAAAATGGGGATAAAAAATTACGCAAGGAGTTTGATGTATTAATGAGTGGTCAATCACTCATTAAATATATCAAGCCTGAACTTACGTATCGTGAAATGGATAATATCAATAATATTTATAGCTTTTTATTACTAACTGGCTATTTAAAGGTCATTAAAGATAGGGGAGAAAATCAATACGAATTGGTTATCCCAAATAAGGAAGTTTATGAAATCTATAAACAATCCTTCATGTCATATTTTGAAGATTATACAACAAGTAGAAAAGGTGAATTGTATCAAGAACTTGTGGATGGAGATGCAAAAAAAGTAAATCTATTGTTGAATGATATACTATTAAGAAGTATTAGTTATTTTGATAATCAAGAATCCTTTTATCATGGATTTCTAGTAGGATTGTTGAATGATTATGAGGTAGTATCTAATAAAGAATCTGGAAATGGTAGATTTGATGTATGTGTTTTACCAGAAAACATACTTGGAACAGTGGTGCTTATTGAGTGTAAACATTCAATAAGTGAAGATGATCTAATTGATGATGCTAAAGAAGGAGCAAGACAAATTGTCGAACAAAAATATCTTGAAGAACATAAATTTAAAAAATATGAAAAAGCAATTGGCTATGGAATATCTTTCTATAAAAAACAGTGTTATGTAGTCAAAGTGGAATATAATTCTAAAATATAGTTAGAAAAATTGCCATTGTGATTGTAAGAGTAGAAAAAATAGCGGCAAGTCGCTATTTTTTAAACATAAATGTCAATGCTACTGAAAATAATGTCAAAACCGTGCAGAATTGTCAGTAGAATTATTTATCTCTAAAAAGTGATTATTAATGATATAATGAATATGCAAGTATTTGTTCTCAAATAAAAATTATAAATTTGAATATTATACAAAAATGGAGGACAAATATGAAAACACCAAAAGAATATAGGGATAATCTTTTAAATCACATTATCACCAAACAAATGCTAGTGGATTGTTTGTATAGTGTGAATAAACGAGCCAAAAACTATCGGGACAAAGAAAGGGAACAAAGAGCGTATTCTAGATGTCATCGGTATATAGATAATTCAGCATTTATTAAAGGGGCTAGAGAAAAGAAATTAGAGATGTATCGTATGAAAGATATATTGTTGCAAGTTTTGACACCCATTTGTATCCACAAAGAGTTTATTGGCTACAAGACTAAAAGAATCTACAGCTATGAAAATGAGGAGTATAAAAAGTTTAAGAAACAATTCTTTTACGAAGGACAATATATGGATGATGATTATTCCATTGTGTACTTTGGAGATATTGAACTTAAGGATGAGCCGATATATCACTATTACTTGTTTTACGATTTGGATTATGGACATACTTTCCATACACCAATTAAAGAAGAGGATGTAGAAAAGTATTCTTTACCTATTATTGAAATTAGTGAGTTAGAAACGACGGGTCATAAAGTCAATGATTTGGTAAGTGTACAGTTTGTACGAAAAGTGATTCGATTGATTGAAGAAAATATGTATATATTACAGTAAAAGCGCAGGAAAATTCCTACGCTTTCTTCTTTTCCATGATCTCTACAATGGTTCTATCCACTTCTTTCATGCCAACTTTAGATAGATAAGCCATGTTTTGAATACATTTTTCTGGTGTGCTTGCCACAATACCGTCACTATCCTTTAGTGGTGCATTGTTTAATGCAGTTTTTGCACAAAGAAGTGCGGATAAGGTTCCTGTAGTTACCTTTAAGCTACATCCCACTTTTCCACCATCACAAATCATACCTGTAACTGTACCGGTCATATTCTTGATCGCATATCCAATCTGTTCTTTGTTTCCACCAAACATATAGACAAGAGCTGCACTACAAGCTGTACTACTTGCCATCACACACGTACACATTGGGGATAATTTTCCAATATAAGAATTGATATAGCGATTGAATAAGTGTCCTAAAGCTAAAGCTTTTAATTCTTTCTCTTTTGGAATTTGTTGTTCTCTAGCGACAATATGAATCGGTAAGATTAAGGCAATCCCTTTTGTTCCTGCACCCGAACTAGACATCGTATTTAATGGACATCCAGAAAGTCTAGCCTCTATAGCACAGGTGAGTGTAGAAATAAGATTTGTTGAAAAAGAACTTGATAAAGCTAAGTTATGCTTTTTAGCATAGTCAGCCAGTTCTAAATTCATCTTCACTCCATCATACAAAAATTCAATGTCTTTAGGATCTAAATCATTGACTAGATTCACAATGTCAGAGATACTCATTTTTCTTAAATCTTGAATTAAATTGGATTGTTTACTAACTGTATTTTTATTATCGATTAAAATGTCATCGTTCTTAGATAAATATACAACATTTGTATGTTCATCCTGGATGATACAAGTACTCGTTTGATTTTGAGTATGAATGGTTCCTGTCACATAAAGATTTGTTTGAGATGAATCCACATGAACTTGTGTATCTTTAAATTTGTACACTTTATTTTTAATTTCATCATCAATATCTTCAAAGAGTCTTAAGCCTTTTTCTGGATTCTTTAAAAAAGCACCAAGACTTGCCGCATATTTTAATCCCACATGATCAAAGTTAGGAATACCGGCGGACATTCCATTTTTAAAAATTCCAATATTCACATCGACATTGATTGAAACAATTTTCTCATCTAATACTTTAGCTGCATGAGCTAAGCATAACGCAACACATACAGGTTCTGTACAACCTAGTGCAGGTGTTACATCTTGTTTTAATAATTGTATATATTCTTTTCTTGTTAACATAAAATCACCATAAATATTATACAAAAAGTTTACAGTTCTTAATAAGGGTTTGTGCTATAATATAAAACTGGAAAATATGACCGGGGTATAAGAAAGTGAAGAAAAAGACTATAGTTCCGTTGATTGTATTTCTTGTAGGAATATGTCTATTGAGTGTATTTACATATAATACAAATGTTCAAATTCAAAAAGATAGGCGTACAATCGCAAAATTAAATGTAGAGACATATGGTCAGCGTATAGAAAATGATATTGAAAATGGAATTGAAATAACAGATACGTTAAAACAGGTGTTGATAAATGGAAATGGTCAAATCATAAATTTTTCCAAAGTAGCCGAAAATCTAATGTCTTATTCTATACAAAGTGTGCAATTAGCACCAAATGGAGTGGTAACAGAAATTTATCCTGAAGAAGGAAATGAAGCAGGTAAAATTGATTTATTAAAGGATTCAAAGCGAGGTGAAATTTCGAATTACGCAAAAGATCATAATATAACCATTATCCAAGGCCCTATTAAATTGAAACAAGGAGGTTCTGGGCTTGTTGTTCGAAATCCCATTTATCTAGAAGATAAAAATGGACAAGAATATTTTTGGGGATTTACGATTGCAGTTTTGCGTGTTCCTGAAATTTTTGAGGATTCGACAAACGCTTTATCTAAATTTAAATATAATTACCGACTTTCAAGAGAAGCATCTGTTTTAGATAAGAAATATGTAGAGGTTGATGCGAATTGTGATAAAATGATTCGCCCAGTCACTTATAATTTGACTGTTGGAAAAGAAAAATGGAAACTTGAAATCATGCCTAGAGCTGGATGGAGCAACTCTACAACTTTATATTTAATTTTCTTTGGAGGACTATCCTTAGTTCTTCTACTAACTGGACTTACAATAGTCTTATTCCTTTTGGATGAAAGAAGAGTTGAATTAAAAGAACTAGCCCATAAAGATGGACTGACTAAGCTTTATAATCGATATGGATTTGATGAAATGGCAGAAAAGATGATTTCAAAAAATCCAAAAGAACATTGCGTAGCCGTATTATTAGATGTAGATGATTTCAAATTAATAAACGACATGTATGGACATGCCTATGGGGATAAAGCTTTAATAAGCCTATCTGAAAATATGCAAAAATTTTTTCCGTCTTCGGCATTGCTTGGTAGAAATGGTGGAGATGAATTCTGTATTCTTTTATCAAATTGTACAATGGAAGAAGTGAAAGAATCTTTGATTGAATTCACAAAAACGCCAAAAACATTTTCGTATAAAGGGCAAACATATTCTTTTTGTATCTCACTTGGTTATGCCGAATATCCAAATAATGCGATTGAAAGATCTCAACTCATGCGTTGTGCCGACACAGCTCTTTATGAAGTAAAACTTCATGGTAAAAATGGATGCAAGGCTTATCAGGAAGGTTTTCAATCTGGTGTTCGCAAACAACTAGGATTTGTGTTAAATGATATTTCTGAAAATTTACCTGGCGCTTTTATTATTTATCGAGCGGATAAAGAGGATGATGAAATTTTTTACGCAAATAAAGAATTTTTAGATATGGCCGGATATGAAAATCTAGATGCGTTCTTTAATGGCACAAAGAAAAGTTTCCGAAATTTAATTCGTGAAGACCAACAAAAAGCGGTAGAAACTAGTATTTGGAATCAAATTGAAAGTGGAAGTAAGAATGACTATATTCATTATCAATTAAGAAGACAAGATGGAACCTATATTCCTGTACTTGATCAAGGAAGAATTGTGGAAAGCGAACGTTTTGGTCGAGTTTTCTATGTTTTATTTATGGATTGGCAAGCTATGCAGTCGCATTATAGTGAAAAGTTTAACGCAAAAGATGTATGATAATTTTTGTCACACACCTTTTTTCGTTTTATAATGAAACCATGAAAAATAAAAATTTAATTTATCAAATACTAATTAGTTTTGTGTTGGTTTCTGTTTTAACGAATATGGCATGTTTGTTTATTCGTAACAGCGTAATTCAACAAGAAAAATTAAAGGCAGAATATACAGTAAATTCAACAATCAATCGTGTTGAAATAAAGCTTGAGTCGTATATTGAAAAAGTAGGCTTTTTAAAGAAGACCATTGAGGCTGGAATTGATTTAGACGATGCTTACTTTGAATCTGTGGCATCTAGACTATATGGAGATGATCCGGCTGTTAAGACAATTGAACTTGCGCCCAACGGAATTATTCAAAATGTATATCCATTTAAAGAAAATCAAAAAGCTATTGGCATGAATATGTTGGCAGAACATGAACGTAAAGAGGCTGCTACTTTGGCAAAAGATACAAGGAAATATACATTAGAAGGTCCTTATGATTTAAAACAAGGTGGAAAAGGAGCCTTATTATACGATCCCATCTATGTGAATGAAAAGTTCTGGGGATTTTCCATTTTAGTCATTGATTGGGATGCATTTTTAGATGAAATTCACTTAAGTGATTTGAAAAAAGCATCTTATGATTTTGTCATTTGGAAAACGGATCGTGTCACAAAGAAAAAGATTATTATTTCTCAAAGTTCAAAAAATATAGATTCAAATACATTGTTGATCAAATGTAAGCTTCCCAACAATAAATGGAATTTTGAAATTGTGCCAAAACAAGGTTGGATCAATACATATGTAATGAGAAGCTTAGTTGTCGCTAGTATTTTGATTGATTTTCTAGTAACGGCTGCCATTGCTCAATTTGAAATTCGCCATCGAAAAGATTTAGAGTATGCCAGTCAAATTGAATGGCAGGCAAAAAAAGCACAAGAAGCAAGTGCTGCCAAATCTCGTTTCTTATTTAGTATGTCACACGACATTCGTACACCTATGAACGCAATTATGGGATATACGGAATTGATGGAAAAGAATATTGGAAATGCAGAAAAAGAAAAAGATTATCTATCCAAGATTCACTCTTCTAGTAAATTTCTTTTAGATTTAATTAACTCCATTTTAGAAATGGCACGCATCGAAAGTGGAAAAGAAACATTGAATATAAAGGCATGTAATATATTTGATGTGTTAGATTCTTTGAATTCAGTCTTTGAAAAACAAGCCGAACAAAAAGGCTTAACCTATCAGTGCAACACAAAGATTGAACATCCATATGTGTATTGTGATCAAATTAAGTTTGAAGAGATATTGTTGAACGTGGTTGGAAACTCCGTGAAATATACTAAAAATGGGAATATTTCGATTCATGTTGAAGAAGTAGAAACTGGTAGTTTCCAATGTATAATTCAAGATACAGGTATTGGAATGAGCGAAGCGTATCTTCCACATGCCTTTGAAGACTTTTCTAGAGAAAAATCAGGTACGCAAACGAGCATAAAAGGTACAGGGCTTGGCTTATCGATTGTAAAATCTTTGGTTGAATTGATGCATGGTACAATTGAGATTTCAAGTCAAGTCAATCAAGGAACAACAACTCGAATGAAATTTCATTTTGAAATTGCCAAAGAAAGTGAGTTAGAAAAAAATCAAGAAACGAATATTATAGACCTTAAAGGAAAACACATTTTACTAGCTGAAGACAATGATTTAAATGCAGAAATTGCGATGACACTTTTATTTGACTATGGATTTATTGTAGATCACGTAAGTGATGGAATTGCTTGTGTAAAACAAGTCAAAGAAAAAGAATACGATGTAGTTTTAATGGATATTCAAATGCCAAATATGGATGGCTATCAAGCAACACAAAAGATTCGTGAATTTAGTGATATTCCAATTGTGGCGATGACGGCCAATGCCTTTGAAGAGGATAAACAAAAAGCATTATCCATTGGAATGAACGGACATATCGCAAAGCCAATCGATATGGATAAAGTTATTAAAACACTATCAAATGTTTTTGTGTTTAAATGTCCCGTTTGTGGAAAATATACATTTCAATCTGGACCAGGAAGCTATGAAATCTGTCCGGTATGTGGATGGGAAGATGATAAAGCACAATATAAAGATCCAAATTTAAAAGGTGGAGCGAACCGCTTAAGTTTAAAGGAGTACAAAAAACAATATGAAAAAAATCATGAATAAATATTTGCTCTTATTCCTTTGTATATTCTCACTTGTACTTCCAACAGGATGTGAAATTAAGGAACAAAAACAAGTAGTCGTAGACTATCAAGAATACCATTTTCGAAATAGGGATTTGTTAGAGTCTCACTATGAAAAACATGGGAAAGAAATGGGATTTTCGTCATCAAAAGAATACGAAATGAGTGCCAGTGATGTAGTCAATAATCCAGAGTCCTTACATAAAACAGAAAAAGAAGATGGAGATGATGTATACTACAAAGAAAATACCAATGAATTTGTGGTTGTATCCACGGATGGGTATATTCGAACCTATTTTAATCCAGATTCTGGTAAGAAATATTTTGATAGGCAATGATGAAAAAAAGACCGAATGTCAGATTAAAACCTGAATATTCGGTCTTTCTTGTCATTAAGCTAAAACTTTTTCTGGTTGTTTATAAATATTTCTATTTAAAATACGAACCAAAACAGGAATGACAATCAATTGAAGGATGATACCTGGAAGACAAGTAATAAAGCTAGCCATCATAAATACAGATAATGTATATCCTTGTGTACTAAGAATACATGTATTGACAAAACCATTCATAATTCTTCCTGCAAGCATCGCAATGATCAAACTCATATATAGTTTTGTCATTTCATTCTTCATTGAAATATATTGTGTACATAAACCAGCTACTAAACCATATACCGCAAGTTCAATCATCATTTGTGGCAACATCATTGCAGGTGGCATACCTGTTGTCACACTTGAAATGAAAGGTGTTAAAATTCCACATGCTAAACCATATGGCCATCCACAAAATAATCCACAAATTAATACAGGAATGTGCATTGGTAAAAATATGCTTCCAGCATTTGGGATCACATGAAATGCCATTGGAAGTAATACACCTAAAGCGATGCATAAAGCGCAAGATACTAGTTTTTTGGTGATACTATTCATCATTAAATACCTCTTCTTCTAAAAAATATTTGGTAAGGATGTATGGACAGATTAAGATTTAACATTGCACATATTGTTTTAAATAATCGATATCTAGAATTAATATTTTTTGATTTACAATCTTAATGACGCCTTCCTTTTTTAGCTCACAAAGAATTCGGCTCACACTGTTTCGAGTGGAAATTCCACAAAATCCTGCAATATCATCATTTGTGATTTGAAAATCAATAAGAATACCCGCCTCAACTTTTCGACCAAATAAATGGATTAATTGATATAAGAAGGAGCATATTGCACCTGTTTTTCCATTCATAATCATAAGTTGTTGGCGAAAAATAGCTTCCGTTAATTTTTCTCGATAATATGCGTTTACATAATCTTGTAATTTTTGATCTTGATTTACATAACTCCAAAATAACACTCGAGGAATTCTATAGAATGTGGCCACATCACTTTCAACACGAACATTAAATGGAGCCGATGTATATTGACTTACTTCATCTTTTAATAAAGAAATAATATCCGGTGTATTGATATAAGAAATGTTGAATTCACGACCATCATGCAGGATGATACTTGTCTTAATTACCCCTTCTTTTAACACATAGGTATCTTGTTGTTCAAGCCCATAATATGCTAAATAGGTGTGTCTTTTTTTCTGTATAATAGGCACATTTTTCTCTTTTAAAAAATTTAATAAGTATTCATTGTCCATATCCGTTCTCCTTTACCAGTTTTGGATTATAACAATACTCCAAACTTTGCGAAACAACAAATGATAACATGAAATGAGGTTTCACAATTTTTTAATTCGGATTATATTAATTCGGGAAAAAAGGAGAGATAAAAATGTTTGAAATGAATGTGCCTTATGATAAAGGTCAAATGAAAATCAAATTAGAAGATAAAAACTTAGCTGGTGTTTTAGAGGGTAGACAAAGCGATTATAAAACTACACTTTCAGAAAATGAAATTGTAGAACAATCATTGGACAATCCAATTGGTTCAAAAAGCTTAGAAGAACTAGCTAAGGATAAGAAAAATATTGTCATTATTAGCTCAGACCATACGCGTCCTGTGCCTTCAAAAATTATTACACCTATTCTTTTAAGAAGAATTCGTAGTGTTTCACCCGATGCACGTATTCGTATTTTAGTAGCGACAGGATTTCATAGACCAAGTACACACGAGGAACTTGTAGCGAAATATGGAGAAGAAATTGTAAAAAATGAAGAAATTGTTATGCACGTATCGACAGATGATTCTTCTATGGTAAAAATTGGACAATTACCAAGTGGAGGCGACTGCATCATCAATAAAGTAGCGGCTGAAGCCGATCTATTGATTTCTGAAGGCTTTATTGAAGCCCACTTCTTTGCAGGATTCTCAGGAGGAAGAAAATCAGTGTTGCCAGGTATTGCTTCTTATAAAACAATTATGGCAAATCATAGTGGTGAATTTATCAATGATAAAAAATCACGTCCAGGAAATTTGCAGCACAATTTAATCCATGAAGATATGGTTTATGCGGCAAGAACGGCTAAACTTGCCTTTATTGTCAATGTCGTATTGAATGGAAATCATGAGATTATTGGCTCTTTTGCCGGAGATATGGAAAAAGCGCATGAAAAAGGTTGTGATTTTGTTCGTTCTTTGGCAAGTGTAAATAAAGTCAATTGCGATATCGCAATCAGTACGAATGGTGGTTATCCTTTGGATCAAAATATTTATCAAGCCATTAAAGGTATGACAGCTGCTGAAGCTACATTAAATCCTGATGGTATTATCATCATGATTGCAGGTTGTCGTGATGGACATGGTGGAATTGGATTCTACCACAATATTGCGGATGTAAAAGATCCAGAAGAATTTGAACAAAAAGCGATTCATACACCTCGCTTAGAAACCGTTCCAGATCAATGGACATCTCAAATCTGTGCACGTATTCTAGCTCACCATAAAGTTATTTTGGTTTCGGATTTAGTAGATCCTCAACTTGTGAAAGATATGCATATGGATTTAGCTACAACTGTAGATGAAGCTTTAGAAAAAGCATTTGAAATAAAAGGAAAAGATGCCAAGGTTGCCGTCATTCCTGATGGTTTGGGTGTCGTTGTAAATATGTAAGGAAGGAAATTTGAATTTATGTTACACAATTTAATTGCGGAATTTTTATCAACAGGACTTATGATTTTATTTGGTGTCGGTGTACACTGCGATGAAGTTTTGACAAACACAAAATACCACGGAAGCGGACACATTTTTGCGATCACAACATGGGCATTTGGTATTAGCGTAGCCCTATATATTTTTGGTGGCGTTTGTATGAATCCTGCCATGGTACTTGCACAATGTGTTTTAGGCATGCTTCCATGGACAAGCTTTATTCCATACGTTATTGCCGAATTTTTAGGTGCACTTGTAGGAGCTTTGATTTGTTATGTGATGTATAAAGATCACTTTACAGAAAGCGAAGGAAATGTAAATCCAATCGCCATTCGTAATATTTTCTCTACAAATCCAAACTGCAGAAATTTGCCAAGAAACTTCTTTGTCGAAACACTCGCAACAACAGTTTTCTTGAGTGCAATTTTAGCTGTCGCCATAAAGTATGAAACACAATTACCAATTGGAGTAGGCCTTATTGTATGGGCTGTTGGTATGGGTCTTGGAGGAACAACTGGATTTGCGATGAATCAAGCTCGTGATTTAGGACCTCGTTTGGCCTTCCAATTATTACCTATTAAAAATAAAGCCAATAATGATTGGCAATATGGACTATTAGTTCCAGGAATTGCTCCTTTTGTAGGTGCATTGCTTGCTGCTTTGTTCTGCCATTTGTTTTTAGGTATTTAATATTAGAAAAGACAGATATTCAAAATCAGACTGAATATCTGTCTTATTTTATATTTTCTTTTGAGTTTTTAAATCATAAAGTGCAATACCTAAACAGAAGATTTCAGAGACGGTACAACTAATCCATATGCCATTTTCTTTAAATAATGTTGTACAAACAAATAGAGATAATAAGACAAATAGAATACCACGAGAAATCGAAAGCACAAAGGCTTTTCTAGGCTCTTCTAAAGCGACCATGTAGCCGCTAGTGATCACGACATGTCCCATAATCAAAAAGACAAAGCTAAATTGGCGTAGGGCTGTAATGGTATTAAAGTAGTTTTCTGTATTTACTAGAATAAAAGCAGCCGTAATATTTGGTGCAAATACTTCTACAATTAAGAATAATAAAACTCCAGCACAAGAGACTAAAACACGTGCATATTTATGGAAAGTTAAAACGGCTTTTTTATCGCTTCGACCATAGTAGTAGCTAACCAAAGGCTGCGTTCCTTGACTGGTTCCCACCATCACCATCAATACTAAGTTATAGATATACATTAAGACGGTAAAAGTAACAAGTCCATTAGTACCAAGGAGTTGATTGATACGATAGTTAAATACTGTAATCATTATGCCTGGAGAAATTTCAGAAATACAATCGGGAAGTCCTAAAGATAGAATTCTAGAATATTCATGCCAAGGATAGTTTGCCTTCACAAAATGGAAATGCGATTTGTGGCTAAACGCAAAATGATAAAAGAAGAAGCAGAAAGTTACAAGTTGAGATAAACCTGTAGCTAAGGCAGCACCACTAATTCCCATATTGAAAGCTCCCATAAATAATGGGTCAAGAACAAGGTTGGTTCCAGCGCCTAGACAAATACCTATAATGGATTTTTGTGGAAAGCCATCGGCCTTTAAGAGAACTTCAAAACAATAAGAAACAATATAAAAGAAGGAGAAGCAGGATAATACTTTTATGTAGGTATCTGTATAGTTAAATACATCTTCATTGGCTCCTAAAAATTCTGTAATATGATGCGAATTTATAAAAGATAAAACCGCAATGCATAGGGCCACACAAGAAATTGTGATGGTATTCATTGTGAACACTTCATGCATTTTTCTTTCTTCATTTGCGCCACGATAGATCGACATGACAGTACTTGATCCAATCGCAAATAAGACTCCAATGGAGAAGATGGTTGTGACATAAGGACTTGCCACGTTTATGGAAGCTAATGCCGTATCGCCTTCAAAGTGGGCAACAAATATACCGTCTACTAAAGTATATAGATTAAAGATAACCATCGAACATATGGATGGTATGACAAACTTAAGATATTGTTTCAACATAAAAATCACCAATTACAGTGTAAACCTTGGTATAATACTAAGGTCAAGGGTGATGGTATGAAAAAGTATTATAAAATTAATGAAATCGCTAAATTATACAATATTAAAGCAGACTCTTTACGATACTATGAAGAAGTAGGATTAATTTGTCCGATGCGCTCAAAATCAAATTATCGATTATATACACTGAATGATATTTATATCTTAAATATTATTCGTGATTGTTTAAAATTAGGGTATGATACATCACAAATCAAGGAATATTTAGACAATCGAAGCGTAAATAATACGATTGCGTTTTTAAAAGAAGAAGAGAAGTTGATTCAAAGACAGATTCGAGATTTACAATCTACATTGTCTTCCATTCAAACACGTATTGAAGATTTGGATCGTACCAAACAAATTGATTTTAATACATGCAAAATTGAAACATATCCCAAAAGATATTGTCGGTACTTAAAAGAAAAAATTGATCAAGATGAAAAAATTGACTTTTTATTAACGAAACTGAGTGAATCGATGGAAGAAGATATTTCTGTACTTGGAAATATGGATTCAGGCAGTGTAGTCGAATATAAAAATGATGAATTCGTCTATACAAGTGTATTTATTTTAACTCAAGAAGAAAAACATGACTTTATTCTAGATGAAGGCATGTATTGTACATATACGTATTCAGGCCAGTATGATCGTACAAACCAGCTCTTTTATAAAATGAAAGATTGGATTCAAGAACACAATTATAAAATCGAAGGACCATTCTTAGAATTTTTATTGATTGATATTCATGAAACAAAAAAAGTGGAGGAATATATTACTTCCATCCACGTTAAGGTTAAACCAAGATGATAAATCCAGATGCAATTGGTTTATATTCTTCAACATCCATTGAATCATAGTATAAATCTCCATTTGCATCTAATACTAGAATTCGATGATTTTCACAAATCATTGGTAAGACTTCTAAAGTGTTGTTGATTTTGTAGACTTGATTTTCTTTTTCAAACAATTGAGAATTATAGGGTTCTATATCATCTTCACAAATATAGGTGTAGCTAGCACAATATAATTTACCATCTTCAAAGTAAGGTTCAATACGATCTCTAGAACCGTTACAAGGCGTATTTAAATAGCTTTGGGCATGTGTATCATCGATCACTTCAATTGGAAATTCAGATACGACTGGTTCAGATTTATTGCCATGTACAATCAATGATAGTGTATCTTCTGTCCTATTAAATTCAACACTGCATAACATTTGGTTTGTGACAATATCATAAAAAGTTGTATCATACACAATATATTTCTTGTTTAATCTGGATTTCCAGACTGAGTTGAGTTCTTGTTTTTTGGCTTTTTGTGCAAACGCAACCGTACGATTTCTTGTTGTCTTTAAAAGATAATCTCCTTCAAAGAAGATTTGATTTCCTTTTTCATTGGTCCATTTGCCATCTACATAATTTAATAAATCACTCATGATCCAGCCTTTTTCTGTTTTGTCTTGCACAACCATACTTGATTTTATAGTTGTGATTTTTTGTAAACCAAAGGCATGGGCATAAATTCCTGAATAATCTGGATATGTATTTGGTTCTAAATAGGTGTTGAATAGGCGCATTAAAGTTGTCGGAACTTCTAATCCACAATCATGTGTTTCACTCAATGCCAATACGGCATTGTATTTAGGAACAATGATCAGTCTTGAACTAAAGAACATACTGTTTCCACCTTTTGCCAAAACTCCATCACCAAAATCATAGTCTGGATCATGGTGTCTGACTAAGTCCCAGCCTAAGCCAAAATCAATGGCGCCTAGATCCGATTCAAGAAATGTAGTGCCCCAGGATTTAGCCATTAAAGCTTTTGACTTTTCACTAATAATAGAATTAGGTTCTAGAAAGAGTTGACCAAATTTGCATAAATCAATCATAGAAGTAGTGATGCCACCAGCTCCTTGAATTGGAAAGTATTCTTTTGGTTTCTTACCTTCAGAAACTAAAGGATAATCTGAATGGATTGTATATGTCGTATTTGTGCTATTTGCGCCAATCTTTTCTGTAATATATTTCTTTAAGACATCTTCATAAGGCATATTACGAACTTTTGAAACGACCATTTCAGCAAGTGTAAACCCATCATTACAATAGGTACTGTAAGTTCCTGGATCTGCCTTTAGAGTGCTATTTGATAAATAGTTTAATACTTCGCTATAATAGTCAAACTTAGAAGTTGTACTCACACTAAAATGTTTCCATTGCGTACCTGGAAGTCCACTCGAATGGTCTAGGCACATACGTACTGTAATATCTTTATATCTTTCATCTTTCATTGTGAATTCAGGAAGAATATCTGCAACTTTATCTTCTAATTGAATTAATCCTTCATCTACTAGCTGCATGATGCATACGGTGCAATAGATTTTAGAAATGGAACATACATTAAATGTACAATCCGTCGTGATGGGTTGATTGTTGATTTTGTCGATGACACCTATCGCATCGGCACATACAATTTTTCCATCCTGCATAAAGGCATAGCTACAAGCTGTATAGTCTGGCTTTACCATAGCTTTTAATAATTGAGTAACTTGATTTTCCATATAATTTCTCCTTTTTTAAAAGAAAACGAGAAGATAATAAACCTTCTCGCTACTCTGCAACGGTATCAATTAAAATGCTGTGATAGGCATTCACAATATCATCAACCGTTTCTTCAACATTCGCATTGTTGACAGCTACATAAGCAGCGTATTTTTGGTACAATGGGTATCTTTCTTTATGCATTTGTTGAAGGGCTTGTTTAGAACTTGATAAAGGTCTATTTGGATCGGAACTAATTAATTTATTGATATCACGATCAATGAAGATCGTAATTCCATTTAAACGTAAAAAGTCCATATTGACTTTATGTTTAACGACACCACCACCTGTCGCAATGATTTTATTGTTCATCTTACTCGCTTCAATCGCAACTTCTGTTTCAATCGCTCTAAATCCAGCTTCTCCAGATTCTTGGAAGATTTCAGGAATGCTTTTGCCGGCTTTGGCAATAATCATATCGTCTAAGTCGATAAATTCTTTTCCAAGCTTTTCTTCAAGCATTTTACCAATTGTTGTTTTACCAGCACTTGGCATACCAATTAATACGATGTTACAACGATCTTTCAACATTTCTTTTTTGATTTCATCAATGATTGAATCATCAAAAGATATATTTTCAAAAATTTCAAATGTATATTTGGCCTGCGCAATCAACATCTCCAAACCAACTACACGCTTGATATCGGCTTCTTGAGCTTCAAAACATAAACGTGTAAGAATTGGGTTGTATACAACATCCAATACACATTCTAATTTGTGGAACCAACTTACATCAACGGGTGCATTCATAATATTTGGATACATGCCTACTGGACTTGTATTGACGATAATATCTGCATCTAAGTGAGATGTGTACATTTCATCATAGCTAATGGCACCACGATTTGCACTTCTTGAAACAATCACAATGTCTTTTGCGTTTTCGTGTTCGCAAACGGCTTTAACAGCAGCGCATGCACCACCGTTACCAATAATCAAGACTTTTTTGCCTTCCATATGCACGTTGTGTGCTTTAACCATATATAAGAATCCACCAAAGTCAGTGTTGAATCCTTTTAATTTGCCATCTACATTGATGATTGTATTGACAGCACCAATAGCTTTAGCACTTTCATCCATTTCATCTAAGTAAGGAATGACATCTTTTTTATATGGAATAGTCACATTGATTCCTTTGAAATCTTTCTTTTCCATAAATTCTTTGAATTCGTCTTTATCTAATTCCACCAATTGGTAGTCATAATCTTTTACGTTCTCAATCTCTGCAATTCTTGTCTGAATTTGTTTGGAGAAACTATGCCCCAAGTGCTCACCTATCAATCCGTATTTCATATCATTTCCTCTTTTCTAGAATAGCACTTTAAATGTGAAAAAAAGCATTTCGAATCAGAAATGCTTTTTGAATGCCCTGAAACTTAAAAATAACCATCGTATACATATGGCTTTTTTCAGGACTATTTAAAGTAGTAGTAATATTGTCTTGAATTGTTCATATGCATAGGATACACCATTTCATTGAAACTGGCAACCCTTAAATGAAAATAAATGTAAAAAACAGAAAATTGTTTCAAAAGCGTATAATAAAAGTGGTGATTATTATGAATGTTGGATTTGTGGCATGTATTACCTTGGCAGTGTTGTTTCTTGTTTTAGGAATAATGTTTGCGTTACTAAAAGAAAAAGGAGCATATTTTGTTTCTGGCTTTCGTACACTAAATCACCCGGAAAAATATGATAAAGCTTATATTTCTAGAGATATGCGTAATCAATGCTTCATCTATTTTGTGATTCTAAGTATTGGAGCTATTCTTTCTTATTTTATATCTGCTGTGATTTCAATACCTACCTATATTATTTGGGCTATTGATTTCTTTAAGTCTGTGCATTTGGATGCAGAAAAGGCATTCGAAAAGTATCTAATCAAGTAATTTAACACAGAAACTTTACATTTAACGTTACTAAAGTTAAAATGAAAATAACAGAGTTAAAAAGGAGGTTGCGATAACATGAAAACAGATGTATTTGGATTGACAATAAATTATAAGTCATGGGATAAAAAACAATCGTTACCACTTTATGTAGCTGGTAATTATGAGATTGATGAAGCTATTGTTTCAAATAATCGATTTATCGTGATGAGTCCCATTGGTGATTTGCCAACACTTCCGTCTATGAAAAAGCATATAGAAAAGATTCAAAAAATTGACGATGTACCTGTCGCATTTTATTTAAAAAATTTGTCTGATTTTCGAAGAAAAGGAATGTTAGAAAGTAAAATACCTTTTATGACAGAAAAACAAGTATTTCTTCCTTTTATTGGGACACTGTTAATGGAAGAGAAAAACAATAAATTGTGTAAAGAAAAATTTATGTTTTCTACACAACAATTATTTTTAATGTATATGTATAATGGTCAAAATAAAATGTATGTCGCAAATGCTGGAAAGAAACTTCCTTATTCAGCAATGACATTATCGAGAGCAGTCAAACAATTAGAAGCAAGTGATTTGTTTTTGGTATATAAAGATGGCGTTAATAAAGTGATTGAATCAAAATATAATAGAAGAGATTTGTTTGAAAGGGCTAAACCATTTTTATCAAATCCAGTTCGAAAATATGGTTATATTGAAAAATCAATGGTTGATGAAAATATGGTTCTTGCTTCAGAGAGTGCTTTGGCTGAAAAGACAATGTTGAATCCTTCCAAATTAAAAATATATGCGATTGATGAACAAAAAATGGATAAAAATCAAATGGAAAATGAATTGGTAGATCCAAACAAACAGATTCGACTTGAATTATGGGGTTATGATCCAAAATTATTTTCAGATGATAATGTGGCGGATGGTTTATCTGTGACACTATCTTTGAGAGAAATTGAAGATGAGCGAATTGAAGAAGCTGTAGATGAATGTATAGAAAGAGAGCTAAATGGAAAATGATAAATGGGTTCACTAAATTTAAAGAGTGGTTCAAAGGATTTGAAAATCAGTATGTTGTGATTGGTGGGACAGCATGTGATTTAATAATGGAAAGTGAAGAACTTTCTTTTCGTGCAACTAAAGATTTGGATATTGTTTTGATTGTTGAATCCGTTACGCCTGAATTTGGTAAAGCATTTTGGAAATATATTAAAGAAGCTGAGTATTTACATATAAATAAGAGTACTCAAAATGCTCAATTTTATCGTTTCACATCCCCGAAAAGTAATGAATATCCATTTATGATTGAAATCTTTTCAAGAAATCCAGACTATATAATTTTAGAGGATGATGCATATTTAACTCCACTTCCAATAGATGAAGAAGTATCGAGTTTATCAGCTATTCTTTTAAATGAAGAATATTATGAATTGTTGAAAACTGGACAAATAATTGTAGATGGAATTCCAGTGCTTAGTCCAACATGCTTGATACCATTTAAGATGAAAGCTTATCTTGATCTATCTATGCGAAAGAAAAACGGGGAACATGTCGACAGTAAAAATATAAAGAAACATAAAAATGATGTTTTTCGATTAGCTCAAGTGATTACGGCGGATACAAGACAAGTAGTAAGTGCTGAAATTCTAGAAGACATGAAGCAATTTTTGGGATTGGTTGAAAATGATAATGTAGATTTAAAGACAATGGGGATAAAGGAAATTTCATATAAAACAATGATTGAACTACTATATCGATGCTATTCCATAAAGCAATAATTTATATTGTTTCAATGAGATCTTGTATAGTTTGAACAAGGTAGTGCAATTGCCTTAACTGGCATTACTTTCTTAAGAAACTATATTCAATATGAAAACTAAAAGAAGAACTTGTAAAGGAGAATAAAAAATGAATACAGTAACAATGAAAAATGTTGAATTTGGTGCAGGCGTACCAAAGATTTGTGTTCCTATTTGTGGAAAGAGTAAAGAAGAGGTTTTAGAACAAGCTAAAATCATTCTTGATGCACCAGCTGACATTATTGAATGGCGTATGGATTGGTTTGAACAAGTTGAAAATACTGCATCTGTAGTAGAAATGGCTAAAGAATTACGAGAAGTATTTAAAGAAACTCCAGTCTTAGCTACTTTCCGTTCTAAAAAAGAAGGTGGAGAATTAGAAGTATCTACTGAATATTATGTAGAATTAAATTGTGCTGTTGCCAAAAGTGGTTATGTAGATGCAGTAGATGTTGAATTATATACAGGAGATAAGGAAGTTGAAACGATTGTAACGACAGCGCATGAAAATGGAGTAAAAGTAATTATGTCGAACCATGACTTCTTTAAAACACCATCAAAAGAAGAAATCATTTCTCGCTTATGCGCTATGCAAGAAAAGGGTGCAGACATTCCTAAGATTGCAGTTATGCCTCAATCAAAAAAGGATGTATTGACATTATTGTCTGCTACAAATGAAATGGTAGAAGAACATGCTGATTGTCCAATCATCACAATGTCTATGGCAGCAACTGGCGTTATTTCTCGTTTAGCTGGTGAAGTATTTGGTTCTTGTTTGACTTTTGGTGCTGCTAAAAAGGCAAGTGCTCCAGGTCAAATGGGTGTCAATGATCTTAAGACAGTTCTTGAAACTTTACACAAAAGTTTATAACCTGTCTTTTTTTTATTGACATACGATATCAAAATGATATCATTTAGATAGTGGAGGTGCTTATCATGACAGAAAAAGTTTTAAGCAACAAAGACACATTTAATAAAACAGGATATAGACATCATTAATGTCAAATAGACTTGT
>OLQV01001114.1_pt1 | contig 21458 bp, 18 predicted proteins | sample 1672371 | NCBI WGS metagenome assembly OLQV01 (sample SAMEA3136676, study PRJEB25190) | human gut metagenome
CAAAGGAAAGCACTTAATGTGCTTTCCGTCTTGCGCAGGACTGTAGAGCAGGAAACTTAGCCCGTGCCGGGCCCGCTGAGATCAGACTGGCGGGATAGACCAGTTCAGATGGGGCTTTGATGCATGGGTGGTCTGTTGTTGTGCAAATGGGTATCATATTGTGGTTATTACATCGACTCTGCGATGCATGTTTGTACGTTCCCGGCGGTCGGTTTGCCAGAAGCGCCCCGTCGGTTGTTCCAGACCCGTTTCGAAGAAAGGAAACCACACTAACCTATGGCAGCTAAAAAATCATCTCCCTTGAAGATCATTCCGCTCGGCGGCCTTGACGGCATCGGTAAGAACATGACGGTCTTCGAGTGCGGCGACGACATGGTGCTCGTCGACGCTGGCCTCATGTTCCCCGACGACTCCCAGCCCGGTATCGACCTGGTGCTTCCTGACTACACCTACGTTCTTGAAAACGAGGAAAAGCTCCGCGGTATCGTCGTCACCCACGGCCACGAGGACCACACCGGTTCGCTTCCGTACCTGCTGCAGGACCTCAACAACAAGGTGCCCATCTTTTCGAGCAAGCTGACGCTTGGCTTTATCGAGGGCAAACTTTCTGAGTTCCGCATCCGCGCACCCAAGTTCCGCGAGGTCAAGGGCGGCAGCCATGTCAACCTCGGCGGAATCTCGCTCGACTTCTTCTCGATGACGCACTCCATCCCCGGCGCTCTGGGCGTGTTCATCCGCACCAACCAGGGCACCGTTATGCACACCGGCGACTTTAAGCTCGACCAGACGCCCATCGATGGTGTCACGCCCGACTATGCCGCTATCAGCCGCTTTGCCAAGCAGGGCATCGACCTGCTGCTTTCCGACTCCACCAACGCCACGGTTCCTGGCTTTACCAAGTCCGAGGCCGAGGTTGGTCCCAATCTGCTGCACGCCATCAAGAACGCCCCGGGTCGCGTGTTCGTCGCGTCGTTCTCGAGCCACATTCATCGCCTGCAGCAGATCTGCGATGCCGCCCGTAAGTGCGGCCGTAAGGTCGTTGTGACCGGTCGCTCCATGCTCACCAACACCCGCGTCGCGCGCGAGCTGGGCTACCTCAACATCGACGATGCCGATATCATCGATGCCTTCGATATCGATAACCTGCCCGACGACAAGATCGTCGTCATGTGCACCGGTTCGCAGGGCGAGCCGCTGTCGGCCCTGTCCCGCATGGCCAATGGCGAGCACAAGACGCTCTCCATCCACGAGGGCGATACCGTCATCCTCTCAGCAACTCCCGTTCCCGGCAACGAGAAGGCCGTCCAGCAGGTCGTCAACAGCCTGGCCAAGCTCGGCTGCGACGTGTGGGATAAGAACCGCGCTCTCGTCCACGTCTCCGGTCACGGTAGCCAGGAGGAGCTCAAGCTCCTGATGGCCATGGCCAAACCCACGTACTTTATGCCGGTTCACGGTGAGGCCGTGCATCTGCGCGCTCATGCCCAGCTCGCCCGCAAGATGGGCATCAAGGACGATCATATCTTTATCCTCGATAACGGCGACACGCTCGAGATGCGCGGTGGTATCGTCAAGCGCGGTACGCCCGTCGAGTCCGGCGTCGTCTACGTCGACGGCCTGCGTATCGGTGATACCGACCCCATCGTCCTGCGCGATCGTCAGAAGCTCGCCAACGACGGTATGGTCACGGCCGTTGCCATCGTCTCGCTCAAGCACAAGAAGATCGAGGCCATCGAGTTCTCGGGCCGCGGCGTCTCGTTTGCCATCGACGACCAGTTCTCCGAGGATGCCTCCACGTCCATCATGAAGACGATCGAGAAGGGCAAGTTTAGCTTTACGAGCAGCGGCTCCGATGCCATTCGCAAGGCCGTGCGCGATTCGCTCTCCAACTTTATTTGGAGCCGTACGCGTACCCGTCCGATGATCATCCCGGTCGTCATGGAGGTTTAGTTTGGCGCGCGGATCTGCACAAAACGCCAAAGGCAATAAGGCCAATAACCAACCGGCATCTGCTAAGGGTGCCGGTTCCCATCTGCGTGCCAATAAGGGCCACGAGTCCGAGTTCGATGATTTCGAGCCCCTGGTCGAGCCTTCGGCCAATCGCGATATCGCCGGCGTGGTCATTGCCGTTTTGGCGATTGCGTCCTTTATTGCCGTGATTTCGCCGGCAACAGCACCCGTTACGGCTGCGGTTGCCGGTTTCTACCACCTGGGCTTTGGTCTGGGCGCCTACGTGCTGCCGATCGTCATTTTGCTGTTTGCCGCCACGCTCTTTTTAGGCGAGGACTCGCCGCTCAACATTCGCTCTGTCGCGGGCGGAGCCGTGGTCTTTATCGCCGTCGTCTCCATTCTTTCGCTGATGGTGCCGGGTACGAGCGACTCGTGTGACCTTATGTTTACGCCGCAAAATCTGTCCACCTCGGGTGGCTACATCGGTGCGTTTATTGCGAGTGCGCTGCAGAATGCCCTGGGTAAGCCTATCGCGATGGTGGTCCTGTTGGGTCTGGCCGTCGTTGGTTTTGTCATCATCGGCTTTTCGGTGGGTGGCGTGCTGCGCTCTGCTCGCGACCGTGCGGCCGATTTTGCCGAGCGCCGTCGTGCCGACGTCAACGCCAGTCCGTGGGGTGACGACGAAGCCCTGTCGGTGCCCGGCGTTGCCCGACCGCACCTGAGCATTCTTCGTCAAAAGGGCTCTGATGCTGCCGTGACCACGGTCATGGGTAACGATGTAGACCCGGTTTTGGACGATGACGACGAGGACGAGGATCCGTTTGTCGACGTGTCCGATGCCGTGGAAGCTGAGCGCGCTAGGACGACGCTGTTGCCGCGCCGCCATGCCAAGAAGGGCAAGGCTGCGCCTAATCTCAATACGAGTGAGCCTGACCCGTCTTGGTCCGATAGCGAGATTGAGCTCACCGAGGGCGATGACGAGGACGACGAGGCTCCGATTGAGACCGCAAAGACAACTTTGCTGCCGCGTCGCCATGCAAAGCGCGACCAGGTAACCGGTCAGCTTTCGATGGAAGACGACCCCGATAAGATCGACGAGTCCGAGCCGCCGTTTGCCGTGAATCCTGTTTCGGCAGCACCTCAGATTCCCGACTTTTTGAAGCATCCCAAGGTTGCCGATGTGCCTGCCTCGAGTGCTGTCGAATCGGCTGCGGCTAGCGATGGGGGAGCGGACGGCGGCACCGCAGATAATGAAGGCGAAGAAGAGGACGGCCTCAAGCTTCCGCCGCTCGAAATCCTGCATGCCAACCCGCAGTCGGCATCCTCCGCGTCTTCTGACAAGGAACTTGAGCAGACTGCCGAGTCGCTTCAGTCCACGTTGCTTGAGTTTGGCCGCAGTGCCCGCGTGGTCGGCTGGATCGCCGGCCCCACGGTGACGACCTTTAAGCTGCAACCTGGCGAGGGCGAGCGCGTGAGCAAGATTTCGAGCCTCGAGGACGATATCGCGCTTTCGCTCGCTGCTCAGTCGGTGCGCATCTTTGCCCCAATCCCCGGTACCTCGCTTGTGGGTATCGAGATCCCCAATCGCAAGCGCCAGAACGTCAACCTGGGCGACGTACTTCCCTATGTGAAGGGCGGTCCGCTCGAGCTGGCCATCGGTCGCGATGCCGAGGGCACGCCGGTCGTCGCCGACCTTGCCAAGATGCCCCACCTGCTGATCGCCGGTACCACGGGTTCTGGTAAGTCGGTGATGATCAACTCCATCATCACGACCCTGCTCATGCGCGCGCTTCCCGAGGACGTTCGCCTGATTATGGTCGACCCCAAGCGCGTCGAGCTCGCGGGCTATAACGGCCTGCCGCATCTCTATGTGCCGGTCGTTACCGAGCCCAAGCAGGCCGCGAGCGCTCTGCAATGGGCCGTGTCCGAGATGGAGCGTCGCCTGAAGGTCTTCGAGCGCCTTAACGTGCGTAAGATCTCGACCTACAACGAAAAGCAGGCCGCCGGCGAGTTTGAGCATTACGATAACCCGCCGCAAAAGATGCCCTATCTGGTCATTATCATCGACGAGCTCTCGGACCTGATGATGGTCGCCGGTAAGGATGTCGAGGCCTCGATCGTGCGTATTGCACAGCTGGGCCGTGCTGCCGGTATTCATCTTATCGTGGCCACGCAGCGTCCCAGCTCAAACGTGGTGACGGGCCTCATCAAGGCCAACATCACCAACCGCATCGCCTTTAACGTCGCCACGGGCATCGACTCGCGCGTCATTATCGACCAGATGGGTGCCGAAAAGCTCACCGGTTTGGGCGACATGCTGTTCTCCAAGGTCGACTGGGGCAAGCCTCGCCGTATTCAGGGCTGCTTTGTCTCGGACGACGAAATCAACGAGATTGTCGAGTTCGTCAAGTCGCAGAGCGAGCCCGACTACCACGAGGAGATCCTGTCTGCCGTGGCGCCCGCTTCCATGTCCATGGCGGGTGGCGGCGGCATTGTCCGCACCGGAGTAGCCGAGCCGCAAGACGATGATCCGCTCATTTGGGAAGCCGCCCATATTGTGGTGGAATCGCAGCTTGGCTCCACATCTGGCCTGCAACGTCGTCTGAAGGTTGGCTATGCGCGTGCCGGGCGTATTATGGACATGCTGGAAGAAAAGGGTGTCGTCGGCTCGCCCGACGGTTCCAAGCCGCGCGAGGTTCTGTTGGACGAGGAGGGGCTTGCCGCGCTGGAATCTGTCGACGCCGAGATGGCACGTGAAGATCGTGAGTTTGGAGGATTCTGATGGCTGCACGCTTTGGTGACATGCTGCTCGAGCAGCGTCGCCGAATGGGCCTTTCCATTCAGCAGGTCGCCAACACCATCAAAATCAGGCCGCAGATCATCGAGTTTTTCGAGACCGGTAACTTTGCTTCGATGCCGCCGCGCGGCTATGCGCAGGGCATGATTTCGAGCTATGCTCGCTTTTTGGGCCTCAATCCGCGCGAGGTCGTCAATGCCTATTTTGACGACCTGATGGCATACGAACGTGAGACGTCGCAGCAGGGCGGTCGTTTTCAGGACGCCGCCGGCTACGTCAATTCGCGTTCCTCGGTCGATAACGGGCGCTTCCTGATGGTTCAGGGCGGTCGTTCGACCCGCTATGGACAGCGTCCTCAGCAGGCCGGTTATATTACCGAGACGGGTTCGGGCGAGGAGATTCGCTCGCAGCGTGACCGGTTCCGCAGTACGCCGATGCCCGAGGACCGTGCGCTTCCCGCTGCCCGCGGCGTGGCGCGTGACCCTCGTGCCGGCTACGGCGACGGCGGCTATTCCGATCGCGGTTACCGTGGTGCCTCCACCGGACGCTCTCGCGGTGGCTATGCGGATGCCGATACCACGCAGGTGACGCCGCGTCTTCGCTCTCAATCACAGCCGTATGGCCAGCGCTCTTCGGCTCCGCGTTCGGGCCAGCGTGGCTATCAAGGTCGCGGTGAACTTGCGCCCCGCTCGGGTCAGCGCAGCCTTCAGGGCCAGGGTGGCTATCGCGGCCGTTCCGATAGCAATCGTGGTCGTATGCCTCAGGGAGGCGGCCGCAGCAGTTCCAGTCGTGGACGCGGCGGATCACGTACTCCTCAAAACACCGGGCTCGATCCGCGTATCGTCTACACCGGCATCGGCGCCGTTGCGCTGCTGTTGATTGTGCTCATCGTGGTGCTTCTGCGCGGCTGCGCATCTTCGGCGCCCGAGACCACGCCCGAGACGCCCACTGCCACCAAGACGACGACTAAGAAGTCTTCTAAGAAGACCGAAACGGTCGACGAGGACGAAGACGCCGATGAGGCGACGGATGAGTCGACTGATTCGGACGCTACCAAGACGACGGCCAAGAAGGAAGAGAACGAGGTTACGAAGGTCAAGGTCTCCGTTGCCAAGGGAAAGACCGCGTGGATTGAGGTCAAGGTCGACGGCAAGTCGGTCTATGGCGCCCAGGCGACTGGCCCCTTTGAGCAGGAGTACACGCCCGAGTCCTCGATCGAGATCACCACGTCCAAGCCTTCCGATGTCACCGTTACCAAGAACGGCGAAAAGGTCCGCTACGACACCAAGACCTCGGGCGTGGCGCGCGTGACGATCACCGTTCCCAAGAAGGAGACGTCTGATTCCGAGAATGGTGAAAGTTCTGATGGTACCGACACCACCGATGGTACCGATACCACCGACGGTACCGATGCCCAGTCCACGGATGGCGCCGATACCTCAACTGACGGTCAGACGCCCACCGATTCTACCGACTATTCGTACGATAGCTACTAAGCCGCTCGTACGCGAAAGGAAACATCATGGCTAAAGATTCCAGCTTCGACGTCGTGTCCGAGGTCAACATGCAAGAGGTCGACAACGCCTTCCAGCAGACCACGCGCGAGATTTCTCAGCGCTATGACCTTAAGGATTCCGGCGCCACGATCGAGCTTTCGAAGGGCGACAAGCTCTTTACGATCAACGCCCCGGCCGACTTTGTCTCCAAGCAGATTATCGACGTGCTGAGCTCCAAGCTCATCAAGCGCGGCATCGACCTCAAGGCCGTGTCCTGGGATGCTCCGCAGGCGGCATCGGGCGGCACCGTGCGCGTGCTCGGCCATATCGTCGAGGGTATCGACCAGGCGACCGCCAAGAAGATCAACAAGGACATCAAGGACCAAAAGCTCAAGGTCAAGGTGACCATCGAGGCCGACAAGCTGCGTGTTTCCTCTGCTTCGAAGGACGCGTTGCAGACCGTGATCCAGTTCCTGCGCGACCAGGACTACGGCCAGCCGCTACAGTTCACCAACTACCGCTAATATCTTTCGAAAGGACCGCTCTCCAACATGGATACACCGTTGGGCTCCGTGCTCTATATCACCCTCGGGTGCGCTAAGAACGAGGTTGACACCGACCGCATGCGTTCTCTTTTGACCGCCGCAGGCTACGAGGAGGCATTCGACCCGCAGGATGCCGATATCGCCATCGTCAATACATGCTCGTTCCTCGCCTCCGCAACGTCCGAGAGCATCGAGACCACGCTCGAGCTCGCCAACGAGGTTCAGGACGGCGTTCGTTCTTGCGCCATCGTTATGTGCGGCTGTGTGCCGTCGCGCTATGGCGACGACTTGCCTGACGAGCTGCCCGAGGTCGCTGCCTTTGTGAAGGCCGACGAGGAGGACGGCATCGTGGCGGTTATCGATGGCGCGCTGGGCGTCGAGCGTGAAATCGCGGCCTATATCCCTCAGGTCAAGCGTACCGTCGAGGGCGCCGTTGCTTACGTCAAGATTTCCGATGGCTGCAACCGCTTCTGCAGCTTCTGCATGATCCCCTATATTCGCGGTCGCTATCATTCGCGCAATGCCGAGAGCATTATCTCCGAGGTACGCGACCTGGTTGCCGGCGGTGTGCGCGAGATCGTGCTGATCGGCCAGGACACGGGTATTTGGGGCACCGACTTTACTGACGAGGATGTCGCCGAGGGCTCGCCGCGCAATCTGGCGCAGCTGCTGCGTGCCGTCGCCGAGGCCGTGCGCCCGCACAACGTCTGGGTCCGCGTGCTCTATCTGCAGCCCGAGGGCATGACCGATGAGCTTATCGATACGATTCGCGATACGCCCGAGGTGCTGCCCTATATCGATATCCCCGTGCAGCACTGCGACGCGCGCATCCTCAAGGCTATGCGCCGTTCTGGTTCGCGCCAGGAGCTCGAGGACCTGTTCCGCGATCTGCGTGAGCGTATTCCCGGCATCGTGATCCGTTCCACGGCCATGGTCGGCTTCCCGACCGAGACCGACGACGAGTTCCGCGACCTTATCGACTTTATGGACACCGTCGGCTTTGACTACACGAGCGTCTTTGCCTACTCGCAGGAGGAGGGCAGCCTGGCCGCTAAGATGGAGGGCCAGGTCGATGAGGAGGTCAAGTTAGAGCGCGCCCAGGAGGCCATGGACCTGGCCGAGTCGCTCGGTTTTGCCGCCACGGCCGCTCATGTGGGCGAGCGCGCCCAGGTAATCGTCGACGGTATCGAAGAGACCGAGGATGGCGCCGAGCTCATCGGCCATGCCTGGTTCCAAGCGCCCGATTCCGATGGTGCGGTGCATCTGGACGCCAGCGAGGCGTCCGTGGGCGATATTCTGACCGTCGAGTTTACCGATAGCTTCTGCTATGAGCTTATCGGTCATGTTGTGGAGTAGGAGAGCGTCGTGGCTAACGAGAGCAATAAGGAACTGACGAGTGTCTGGACGCCCGCCAATATCGTGACGTGCGTGCGCATTGTCTTTATCCCGGTGTTCATGATCGTGTCGGCGCTTTCTCACACGAGCGTTGCCGGTACGGATTGGAGCACCTTCGACGGCCCGCTCGCCGCCGCAGCTTTCATTCTGTACGTCATTCTGTCGTGCACCGATAAGGTTGACGGCTACCTGGCGCGCTCGCGCAACGAGATCACCGACTTCGGTAAGTTCTTGGACCCCATCGCCGACAAGCTACTCGTGTTCTCGGCCCTGCTACTGTTCTTGGACTTTGGCGCCGTAACCGTGTGGTCGGTGTTTATCATTCTGTTCCGCGAGCTGCTGGTAAGCGCCCTGCGCATGGTTGCGAGTGCCGCCGGCGTGGTCGTTGCGGCCGATAAGCTCGGCAAGTATAAGACGGCAACCACGATGGTCTCCATCTGCGGCTATCTGTGCGTCTTTGCGTTGTCTGGCCTTAACCTGGCCCCGGTGGCGCTGACGCTCGGTATCTATGGCGTCTCACGCTTCCTGTATGCCGTGGCCGTTATCCTGACCGTTATCTCGGGCGCTCAGTACTTCTGGAATTGCCGCAAGATCGTCTTTTCGGTCTAGGTCCTGGTGGGTATGACGGACTCTTTTGAGCAGATTGCCGCGCATAACGAAGAGCTCGCATGCGATATTGTCGAGCGTGCAAGCTTTCGTGGCGTGACGGTTTCGACGGCTGAATCTCTGACAGCTGGCATGATCGCCTCGACGATCGCCGATATCCCTGGTGCCTCGGCGGTACTGCGCGGTGGTGCGGTGACGTACTGCGATGAGATTAAGCATCGCGTGCTGGGTGTTGAGCAGGAGACGCTCGACCGCTACACCGCGGTGTCGCATCAAACTGCGCGCGAGATGGCGTCGGGTTCGCTGGAGCTGTACCAGAGCGATATTGCAGTGAGCGCAACGGGTTATGCCGGCCCCGGCGGTGGTACTGAGGACGATCCGGCGGGCACTTTCTATATTGGCTGGGCGCATCGTTCTGCCGATGGGGGCGTGCCGGTCGTGGACTCCATTCGTTGTCGCTATGAGGGCGATCGTTCGTGTGTTCGTGCCCATGCGGTCGCGGAGGCACTGGGTCGCATTGTCTGCGTGCTCGATTCTATGGAATAGACGTGTTTTAAGGGGCCTCCGGGCCCCTTAATTGTGGAGATAGGGACCTCGGAAGAATTTAGCGTTTGTGCTGTTCATAGGTGTATTTTTGCCTGCCTTGTTCCTATTTGGCTCTTTATGGTCAAGCATTTGGTCAGTGTTTGGTCGGCTTTTGGTTGGGTTTTGGAAAGGTCGGCTGCATATGATTTATCTGAACGGTTGACCACGAACAGCCGTTCGTTTATTATCGATGCAGGTTGTTAAGAGGAGGGCTATTCATGGCCAAGAATTCAGGTCCCGTACGTACCGTTCATGCTCGCACGACGGGTAAAGAGCGCGATGAGATGATCGCCACCACCAAGGCTGAGATCGAGAAGAAATTCGGCCAGGGTTCCATCATGAGGTACGGCGACGGTGGCCCCGAGCTCGAGGTCGAGGCCATCCCTACGGGCGCTCTGGCACTCGATGCCGCGCTGGGTATCGGCGGCGTGCCGCGTGGCCGTATCGTCGAGATTTACGGTCCTGAGTCCTCCGGTAAGACGACGCTTTCGCTCGAGATCCTGGCCGAGGCCCAGGCAATGGGTGGCGTTGTGGCATTTATCGATGCCGAGCATGCGCTCGATCCCACGTATGCCGCGCGTATCGGCGTGGATATCGACGAGGTGCTCATTTCTCAGCCCGATACGGGCGAGCAGGCGCTCGAGATTGTTGACATGCTCGTGCGTTCCGGCGCCATCGATGCCATCGTTGTTGACTCCGTCGCCGCGCTGACCCCGCGTGCCGAGATCGAGGGAGAAATCGGCGACACTACGGTCGGTCTTCAGGCTCGCCTGATGAGCCAAGCGCTCCGCAAGCTCGCCGGCTCGCTGTCTAAGTCCAACACGACGTGCATCTTTATTAACCAGCTGCGTGAGAAGATCGGCGTCATGTTCGGCAACCCCGAGACCACGACGGGCGGCCGCGCCCTTAAATTCTTCTCTTCGGTGCGTATCGACATTCGCCGTATCGATAGCATTAAGCTTAAGGACGAGGTTATCGGTAACCGCGTGCGCGCTAAGGTCGTTAAGAACAAGGTGGCAGCTCCGTTCCGTTCTGCTGAGTTCGACATTATGTACGGTACGGGCATCTCTAAGGAGGGCTCGATTCTGGACATGGCTGTCGAGTGCGGCATCTGCAAGAAGATGGGCTCCTGGTTTGCCTATGGCGAGGACAAGCTCGGCAACGGTCGCGAGGCCGCCAAGGCGTTCCTGCGCGAACACCCCGACTGCGCTGACGAGATTGAGCATAAGGTCCGCCTTGCCTGCGGGCTTGAGTTTGATGACGATGCTCCGTCCGAGGTCGAGCTGACCGATCAGCCTGCGCCTGAGGAGTTTGACGAGCTTTACGCCATCGATGGTTCCGCCATGCTCGATGATGACGACGAGTAGCGGTTACGCTCATGTCGTATACGGTGACCGAGGCCACGGTCGTCTTTCCCGATAAGAAGGCGGCCTCCTCGTTCTCGAGCGGGTATGCGTCCAAAAAGCCTTGCGCACATATCGATTGTGAGCTTGAGGGCGGTTTTGAGCGGTCCATTTGGATTCCCGTGCGGGTCGCGCGGCTGTATGTCAAAAACCGCCCCGATCTTCCCTGTGATTGGGACAACTTTCGTGAGGCGGTGCAGCTCATCGAGCGTAAATGTGCACTTACCATGGTGACCGAGATGTTATCGCGCCGCGACCATGCGACGGGTGAGGTCCGTGACAAGTTGGCTCGCTACGGCTTTCGCCAGCCCGCGATTGATTTCGCCGTCGAGCGCGCCACCGAGTATCGCTTTTTAGACGAGAACCGCTTTTGCTCATACTTTATCGAGGAACGCAAGCGGCGCGGTTGGGGACAGCGCAAAATCGAGACCGAGCTCAAGCGACGTCATGTTGTGCTCGATGACATTCCCGGTTATCCCGAGGATTATTTTGCCGTCGAAGACGATTTGGCGCGTGCGTCAGCCCTGCTCGCCAAGCGGCGTGTTCCAGAGACGCGCGGATTCGAAAAACTGGTTCGGTTTTTGATGGGCAAGGGCTTCTCGTATCACATCGCCGCCGATGCCGTTAAGGTACGTCTCGATGCCGAATGCGAGGAATGTGCGCTTTAGGCGTATGCGTTTTGTGGCCCTGCCGTTCACCGCGTTTTAACCGCCGTACTGGGGCCATTTATTTGACAGTTGTTGTGGTTCAACGTACGATAAACACTGTCATTTGCTTTGTGATATGTGCTCATCTGTGATGAGTTTGTTTATATGTTTATCTGTATCCGACCCGCATAAGCTGCGCCCATATTACTCAAATGTCGCGAGCCGTTCGTAAGGACGGTTCGCTTTGTTGTGTAACGAATCCATAAAAAGGAGTGAGCATGCCTATCATCGCAGCGCTCGTTGGCATCGTTTTGGGTGCCATCGCCGCCATTGCCTACATGCGCACCGCCAAGCAGGGTAGTCTTCACGAGGCCGACGAAAAGATCCAGTCGGCACACGCACAGGCTGAGTCCCTGATCGGTGATGCAAAGCGTCAGGCCGAGACCCTCAAAAAAGAGGCTCTGCTTGAAGCCAAGGAAGAGATCATCAAGAACAAGCAGGCCGCCGAGGCCGAGGACAAGCAGCGTAAGAACGAGATTCGTACGCTCGAGAATCGCGTGATGCAGCGCGAGGAATCCCTCGATCGCCGCAACGACGCTCTCGACAAGCGCGAGCATCAGCTGTCCAGCCAGGCCGGTCAGGTCGAGAAGCGTTCCCGTGAGCTCGAGGAGCTCTGCGCAAAGCAGACCTCCGAACTCGAGCGTATCGCCGACCTTACCCGCGAGGACGCCCACAAGGAGCTCCTCGATAAGGTTCGCGGCGAGGTCACCCACGAGGCCGCCACGATCATTCGCGAGTCCGAGCAGCAGGTTCGTGCCGAGTGCCACAAGACCGCCCAGGAGATTTTGTCCCTGGCGATTCAGCGCTGCGCTGCCGACCATACTGCCGAGGTCACCGTTACCTCCGTGCATATTCCCTCTGATGACCTCAAGGGCCGTATCATCGGTCGCGAGGGTCGCAACATCCGCACCTTCGAGCAGGTTTCCGGCGTCAACCTCGTGATCGACGACACGCCCGAGACCGTCGTTCTTTCGAGCTTCGACCCGGTCCGTCGCGAGACCGCCCGTGTCGCCCTCGAGAACCTCATCGCCGACGGCCGCATTCACCCCGCCCGCATCGAGGAGATGTATCACAAGGCTGCCGACCTGGTTCAGCAGCGCGTGCGCGAGGCTGGCGAGCAGGCTGCCTTCGATACCGGCATCCACGACCTGCACCCCGAGATCGTCAAGACCCTTGGTGCCTTGCGCTACCGTACCTCGTTTGGTCAGAATGTGCTTCAGCACTCCCTCGAGGTCTCTGATCTGTGCGGCGTGATGGCTTCCGAGCTTGGCCTGGACGTTGTTACCGCCAAGCGCGCCGGCCTGCTGCACGACCTGGGCAAGGCAATCGACCATGACGTCGAGGGCCCGCATGCCGTCATCGGCGCCGAGCTTGCCCGCCGTTATGGCGAGAAGCCCGTTATCGTCCACGCTATCGAGGCTCACCATGCCGACGTCGACCCCAACACGGTGCTCGATGTCCTGGTACAGGCCGCCGATGCTGTCTCTGCCTCTCGCCCCGGTGCCCGTCGCGAGTCTGCCGAGAACTACATCAAGCGTCTTGAGAAGCTCGAGGAGATCGCCAACTCCCATGACGGCGTCGAGCGTACCTATGCCATGCAGGCTGGTCGCGAGGTCCACGTCATGGTTCAGCCGGACAAGATTTCCGATGCCCAGTCCACGGTTCTGGCTCACGATATCGCCCATCAGATCGAGGAAGAGATGGAGTATCCCGGTCAGGTGCGCGTCGTCGTGATTCGCGAGAGCCGCGCTGTCGATATCGCTAAATAACATGAGCGACGCGAACGAGCTCATCTCATTTATCGCGTCGATGTCGGGGGAGGGCAACCTTCGCGTCGAGGAGAACCTTGGCGAGGGGTATGTCCGCCTCCGCGTTTCGGAGGCCGAGCGGCGCCAGGCAAAGCACGACATTCAGCATGTCGAGGATATCGTCATCGAAATGCTCCGTAATGCTCGCGATGCCGGCGCCGACAAGGTCTATCTCGCCACGACCAAGGAAGATGGCGTCCGCACGCTTGTCTTTCTGGATAACGGCTCGGGTGTTCCGCAGGATATGCAAGAGCGAATCTTCGATGCTCGCGTTACCTCAAAGCTCGAGAGCATGAAGATGGACCGTTGGGGCGTTCACGGTCGTGGCATGGCATTGTTTTCGATCAAGCAGAACACCGACGAGGCCCGTGTGGTCACGTCCGGCGTCGATCTTGGTTCAGCCTTTAAGGTGAGCGTTGCGGCCGACCGCCTTAGTGAGCGTGCCGATCAGTCCAGCTGGCCCCAGGCCGTCAAGGATGAGGACGGACGTTATGTCTGTGCTCGCGGTCCGCATAATATTATTCGCGCTGCCTGTGAGTTTGCGCTCGAGGAGCTGCGTGGTTGCGATGTTTATCTTGGTTCTCCGTCTGAGATTGCCGCGACCCTTTATGCTCAGGCGTCAAGTCGGCTCGATACGTCTCGTCTCCTGTTTATTGATGACGAGAGCGAGCTTCCGGTTGTCGACCGTTTGGGCCTTGCCTCTGATGCCGAGGACTTTATCCGCATCTGTTCGGGTTTGGGTCTTGAGATGTCCGAGCGCACGGCACATCGCATTTTGGCAGGGCAGATTAAGCCCGTTCGCGGTGTGACCGCGCGTCTGCTGCGCGAGCGTGATTCGTCCTCGCATGCGCCGGCTCCTGTCGATCTCGCGAAGGATCGTCGCGGGCTTCGTATTGCCAAGGATGACATGGCACAGTTTTCGCGTGCTGTGGAGCGCGACTTTAATGATCTTGCCGCCCGGTACTATCTCAACCTTTGCGGCGACCCAAAGATTCGCGTTTCGCGTGATCGAATCACCGTGACATTCGATCTTGCCAAAGAGGAATAGTGCCTTTACCGAGTCCACTCGGTACGATACAGTTATTGCAGTTAAAACGTACTTTTAAACGCAGGAGTTTCTTCATGGATTGCCTGAAGGTATCAAGCAAATCATCGCCCGCGTCCGTTGCCGGCGCCATCGCCGGCATGGTCAAGGATGGTGTGCCCGTCAACATTCAGTGTGTCGGCGCCGGTGCGGTCAACCAGGCCATAAAGGCCGTGGCTATTGCGCGCGGTTTTTTGATTCCAACCGGGTTCGATATTTCCTGCGCGCCCGTGTTCTCCGACATCCTTATTAACGGGGAGTCGCGCACGGCCATCCGTCTTTCTATTTACGTTCACCAGATCAATCGAGCTGCTATGGATAACGTCGTCATTGATGATGTTAAGCCTGTGGCATAGTTTCTGCTTGCCTCGTTTCGCTCCCCATCGTTAGGACTTATGCACATGGACCAGCGTTCCGTACGCGATATTCTTGCCGGTAAAACCTACTTTATCCGCACCTTTGGCTGCCAGATGAATCAGCACGACTCTGAGCGCGTGAGCGGTCTGCTTGATTCGTATGGCTGCCTCATGGCGCTCGATCCCGCGCATGCCGATATCGTTGTCTTCATGACATGCTGCGTGCGCGAGGCCGCCGATACTCGCCTGTACGGTCAGTGCAATTCCTGCAAAAGCCTGCCGCCTTCGCCTTCGGGCAAGCGTGTGGTTGCCGTGGGCGGCTGCATCGCGCAGCGTGATGGCGAGGGCCTGCTCACCAACGTCGATAACGTCAATGTCATCTTTGGCACGCATTCTATCGCACATGTGGCCGAGCTCATTGCCGAGGCGTTCCTTGACGGCAAGCGTCATATCCGCACCAATGAGCATGAGGATACGGATGCCATGAGCATGCCGTGGCATCGCGAGACCCAGTATCACGCCTGGGTGCCCATCATGACGGGCTGCAATAATTTCTGCACCTACTGCATCGTGCCGTACGTGCGCGGTCGCGAAAAGAGCCGCCCCTTCGAGGAGATTGTCGACGAGGTGACCGGTTTGGTGCGCCAGGGCGTGCGTGAGATCACACTGTTGGGCCAAAACGTTAACTCATATGGTCGCGATCTGTTTGGCAAGCCGCGTTTTGCCGATTTGCTGCGCGCGGTGGGCGCTACGGGCGTCGAGCGCATCTTCTTTACCTCTTCTCATCCTAAGGATCTGCTGCCCGAGACCATCGACGCTATGGCCGAGACGCCCGCCGTCATGCCGCAGCTTCACTTGGCTGTCCAGTCAGGTTCGACGCGGATCCTCAAAGAGATGAATCGCCGTTATACACGCGAGGACTATCTGGGCCTGGTCGATCGCATCCGCAACCGCATGCCCGATATCGCGCTCTCGACCGACATTATCGTTGGCTTCCCGGGCGAGACTGAAGAAGACTTCGAGCAGACGCTTTCACTTGCCGAGACGGTCCGCTATGCTCAGGCCTATACCTTCATCTATTCCAAGCGCGCCGGTACCCCGGCCGCCGAGATTGACGATCCTACGCCGCATGAGGTTATTCTCGAGCGTTTCAACCGCCTGGTTAAGGTTATCGAGACCACGGCACACGAGTATAACCAGGGCGAGCTTCATACTGTGGTGCCGGCGCTCATTGAGGGAACGAGTAAAAAGAACGACGCGGTCCTGCTGGGCAAGAGTCCCAAGAATCAGACCGTGCATGCGCCTATCCCCGAGGGCTACAGCATCGATCAGCTTGTTGGCAAGATCGTTGATGTTGACGTTGACGTTGCCAAGACCTGGTATTTGTCCGGCTCCGTTGTGGGCGAGCCGCGCTAATGGTTTCTCCCGGGGCAGGTCTTTCCGCCGTTGCGATCGTCGGTCCGACGGCGGTTGGTAAGAGTGATGTTGCCGACCGTTTGGCCGCTCGTCTTTCGTCCGAAGTGCTGTCGTGCGATGCGATGCAAATCTATCGCGGCATGGACATCGGCACCGCAAAGATGGCGCCCAATGAGTGTACGGCGCCGCTGCGTCTCGTCGACATTGTAGAGCCGGGTGTGGCGTACTCTGCGGCGCTTTATCAGGCTGACGCTCGCGCACATGTTGAACGTCTCCTTGGTTCGGGTTGCCTGCCGGTTTTTTGCGGAGGTACGGGGCTGTATCTCAAGGCCGCCCTTGATGAGATGGACTTTCCCTCGGGTGAACTTGAGGACGATCGCCGTGCGGGCTATCAGGAGCTTGCCGAGCGTATTGGCGAGGAAGAACTGCATGCTCTGCTTGCCGAGCGCGATCCAGAATCGGCTGCTGTTATTCATCCCCATAACGTGCGCCGTGTGATTCGTGCGCTCGAGATGCATGATGATGGTATCTCCTATGCAAAGCAAAAAAGTCAGTTTAGTGTTCCGCGCGAGCATTATCATGCCCTATGGTTTGGCCTGACGCGAAATCGCGAGGTGCTCTATGAACGCATTAACCTACGCGTCGATCTGATGTTTGAGCAGGGCCTTGTCGATGAGGTCCGCGGTCTTATGGACCAGGGGCTGGGAGATGCCCTGACGTCGATGCAGGCAATTGGCTATAAAGAGATCGTCGATGCTTTCAATGGCGTGATAAGCATGGATGAGGCTCGCGAACTCATTAAGATTCGTTCGCGTCGTTATGCCAAGCGTCAGCTTTCGTGGTTTAAGCGCGATGACCGTATCGTGTGGTTTGATATGGATGAATGTGCGGTCGATGAGGTCGTTGCGGATATCCTGCATCGTATTGAGGCTGCCTAATGGCCCGTTTCCCCCTTGTTCCCACGGCACCCGAGCCCGAGCGTGCCATTTTGGTTGGTGTTGAATGGCGCGACAATGCATGGCCGCTCGATCGCTCGCTTGATGAGCTGGAGCGTCTTGCCCACACGGCTGGTGCCCAGTGCATGGCACGCTTGTCACAGCGTTTGGTAAAGCCGTATCCTAAATCGTTTATCGGTTCCGGTAAGGTTGAAGAGCTGTGCGGCCAAGTGCATCGCATGGATGCCGATGTCGTTATTTTTGACGACGACCTGACGCCCTCGCAGCAATCCTATTTGGAGAAAGCCGTGGGCGAGCCGGTAAAGATTATCGATCGTACGGCACTGATCTTGGATATCTTTGGCCTTCATGCTCAGACGCGTGAGGGACGCCTACAGGTACAGCTGGCACAGCTTCAATATCTGTTGCCTCGTCTGCGTGGCATGTGGAGTCATCTCGCCAAGGAACAGACGCGCGGCGGCATCGGCTCACGCTTTGGTCAGGGCGAAAGTCAGCTCGAGGTCGACCGTCGCCTCATTCGTAATAAGATCGCTGCGCTTCGTCGTGAGCTCAAGCAGGTTGAACAGCGTCGTGATGTTCAATCCAAGAGCCGCATTGAGTCACCGGCGTTTCGCGTCGCGTTAGCCGGTTATACCAATGCCGGTAAATCGACGTTGCTCAATCGTCTGACCGGCTCTACGGTACTTTCTCAGGACAAGCTGTTTGCTACGCTCGACCCGACGACGCGTTCGTATCGCCTGCCCGGCGGTCGCGGCATGACGATTACTGATACCGTCGGCTTTATTCAAAAGCTGCCGCATGGTCTGGTCGATGCCTTTAAATCGACGCTGTCCGAGGTTTTGGGTGCCGATCTAATTCTCAAAGTCGTAGATGCGTCTGACGAGGACTATGAGCGGCAGCTGGAGGCTGTCGACCGCGTGCTTGATGAGATCGGCGCCGGAGAGCGCCTAACGCTGACCGTATTCAATAAAATCGATCTTCTCGATAGCGTTGATCGATTGAGCTTCCGTCGTCGCTATCCCGAGGCCGTGTTGTTCTCGGCCCAGACGGGCGAGGGACTCGACGATCTCGTCGACCGTATTGCTCGTGAGGCGGCTGCTACCGATGTGTTGCTCTCTGCTGATATCCCGTATCGTGAGGGCGCCCTCATCACGCTGGTGCATGAGCAGGGAACCCTTTTGCACGAGGAATATCTTGAGGACGGCGTTCGTATTGTGGCGAAGCTACCGGCCCGTATCGCGCCGCGGCTCGAGCGTTATCGCACCGAGTAGACGAGTTCCAAAATGCCCAGAATGATGGGCTGATGCAGTAGATAAAAGGGGAGTGCGTGACGTCCAAGGCTGGCGAGCGCCGGGATGGGATTGGCGTAGGCCCAGCTTGGGACGGTCTTATCGATTCCCTGCGCTATGTGTGCGGCGAAGTATCCTGCAAGATACATAAAGATAAACGGGATGATGGGGTAGTAATCACCTGAGACAAACCCAGGGCTTGGAAATCCCAGCCACGCCAGGTAGGGGACAGGGTAGATCGTTTTGGGGATGCTCCAGGTGAGGGCAAACAACACAAGGCATAGGGACATGCCCCATCTCGCCGATATCTTCTTAAGGACGGGATCGGTCAACGCCACGATGCCGGTACATGCGGCCATGCAGTAGATGATGCCAAAATTAACCGAATCGTCGACTGAGACAAGTGTTGTTGCCAACCAGACGACGAGTGCTGCTAAGGCGTATTTGGCGGCACGTTTGATATTGTTGCGCGAAAGGGTGCACATCCAACCCGCGATAAACAGGAATACCCAGCTGATGCTGGCACGCCAGATGTCTTGAAAGACGGTCTGTGTAAACCAGGGCATATCCCAACCGTACAGGTAGGCAAGATCGTAGCAAGCGTGAAAACCTGCCATTGAAATCATCGTAAACCCGCGGACGGTATCAAAGATGGTGATGCGTTTTTGCATTACGAGAACCGGCGCATCAAGCCGACGACTTTGCCCAAGATAACGGGATTCGTTGCATAGATAGGCTCCATGGTGTCATTCTCGGGCTGCAGGCGTACGCGTCCCTGCTCCTTGTAGAACGTCTTGACGGTCGCTGAACCATCAATCATGGCCACGACAATTTCGCCGTTCATGGCACTCTTTTGTTCACGGACGATGATGTAATCGCCATTGAAGATGCCGACATTGATCATTGAGCTCCCATGTACCTCAAGGATAAAGGAACCCTGATCAGTGGCGATTTCGGTCGGGATAGTAAAAGTGTCTTCGATATTCTGCTCGGCTAGAATGGGAATCCCAGCCGCGACGCGACCAACGAGCGGTAGCGAGACCGTTCCGCGAGGTGCGGTGGGCTCGTCAGATTTAGAAATTGAGACCGAGGAACCGTCCTCGTTAAAGAGTTCCAGGGCGCGCGGTTTGGTGGCATCGCGCTTGAGTAGCCCGCGCGCCTCCAGGGCAGAGAGATGGGCGTGCACGGTGCTGGGGGAGGAAAGACCCACGGCAGAAGCCATCTCGCGCACGCTGGGCGGATAACCCTTCTCCTGCTGATATTCCTTGATGAAGTCGTAAATTTGCTGCTGACGCTTGGTAATTTTGCGAGCCATCAGGGCATCCTCTCTACCCATGTCAAACAAATGTTCGAATTTTGCTTGACAGGAACAACTGTTCGAAGATAATAATAACCGAACATTCGTTCTCGCGCTAGACATTTTTGTCCGCGCGGCTTGATAAAACTGTTCTCAGCAAAACACGCGAGAGGAGAACATGATGAACGCAACGAATATGGTCCAGGGAAGCCTCGCCCTTAAGCTCGAGACGCCTGCAGAACCCACTTTTACGGTTGTTCAGGGTGGCCGCTCCGGCTTTCAGCCTTTGACCGTAAAGCCTGCTCGCAATCAGAAGGCTGTAGTCGCGCCGGGCCGCGTTGCCCTCAAGGTTCCGACGATTGTCGCCGTTGCCGTTGCGCTTACGCTCTTCTTTGTCCTCGCTACGTCGGTCTTTAGCGCTCGTCACGCCGCGTATGCCGAGTCCGTTTCCAACGTTACCTACGAGACCATTCGCGTTCAACCTGGTGATTCTCTTTGGTCGCTTGCCGAGGAATATCCAATCGAAGGCCTTTCCACGCAAGAGACTTCCGACATGATCCGTAACGTCAATCATCTGGAGCATGGTTCGCTCGCCGCCGGTGCGCATCTTAAGGTTCCTGCTCGTTCGTAATCATTATCGCGCTGCGCATGGTACCCTTGTTATCGTTTAAGAGGAGGTACCATGCGCTGTCCCAAATGCGGCAAGGCACATACCCGCGTCGTTGATTCCCGTATGCAGGAGTCAAATAACACCATTAAGCGCCGTCGTGAATGTTGCTCGTGTAACTATCGCTTTACAACGTTCGAGCGATGCGAAGACCCAATTGAGGTCATTAAGTCGGACGGAACCAAGCAGCGGTTCGATCGCAATAAGCTGCTCGTCGGCTTGATGCGTGCTACCATCAAGCGCGATATCGACACTAAGAAGCTCAATGAGATTATCGACGACATCGAGGTCGAGCTGCGCTCTCGCACGTTGACGGCCGTCACGTCGCATGAGTTGGGTGACATGGTGCTCAAGCGCTTGGCCAAGATCGACAAGGTGGCGTACATCCGCTTTGCCTCGGTCTACCGCGATTTCAAAGACGTCGATGAGTTTCTGCAAGAGCTCGACAAGCTAAGGTGATTCCATGTCCAACATTACCGTCAACATAAAGCGTCTCGACCCCACCGTCGAGCTTCCCAAATACGCCCATCCCACCGATGCCGGCTTGGATCTGCGCTCCAACGAGGACTGCGTCCTGAAGCCCTTCGAACGTCGTCTGGTCTCTACCGGGCTGGCCATCGCCCTGCCCGATGGCTACGCCGGCTTCGTCCAGCCCCGCAGCGGCTTGGCCATCAAGCAGGGCCTGTCTATAGTCAATACGCCGGGCCTTATCGACGCCCACTACCGAGGAGAACTCAAGGTTATCCTCATCAACCTTGATCCCTCCAACAACATCCAAATCAACAAAGGCGACCGCATAGCCCAACTTGTCATCCAAGAAGTCCCCACGGTCAACCTCGTAGAAGTAGAAGAACTAGACGAAACCGACCGAGGCAACGGAGGCTTCGGCTCCAGCGGCGTCGCCTAGGGCGCTCGTATCCCTCCCGCCCGTGGCTTACCTATATCATTCCATGCTCAAACATTCTCGCGTCGCTTCGCTCGCTGCGAAACTGCGCGTGGAACGATATAGGTAAGCCCCGGGCGGGCGGTTACTCGCTTGAAACAATATTTACTTTTCTAGTAAGCCGATGCGACAAAGGGGCTGTCCCTTTGTCGCATCGGCTT
>OLQV01001123.1_pt1 | contig 21337 bp, 11 predicted proteins | sample 1672371 | NCBI WGS metagenome assembly OLQV01 (sample SAMEA3136676, study PRJEB25190) | human gut metagenome
ACTGTTACTAATAGGTCGAGGGCTTAATCTGGTTAATAACGAAGAAAAACAAGTATATGAGAGATGAGTTTTTCGGTGTGGATTACAGTAATCAAATTTGTATGAAGTTTTGAAGGTACAAACCTTAGTAATCCTCGATAGCTCAATGGTAGAGCACTCGGCTGTTAACCGAGTTGTTGTAGGTTCGAGCCCTACTCGGGGAGTTTTTTAGTATAATATATGGTGACATAGCCAAGTGGTAAGGCCCCGGTCTGCAACACCGTCATCGCCGGTTCAAATCCGGCTGTCACCTCTCTTAAAAGGACTGCATCAGTTTATGATGTGGTCTTTCTTTTATATAATTTGCAAATAAAATATATTGTGAATTTATGTAATATTCGTAATATATGTTGTACAGATTTCATTATTTTTTAATTTTCTAAATTATTTTTTAGGATATTACACTAAATTAATAAAGAGAAATATAAGCCTGATAAACAGAATTATATTTCTCTTTTTTAACAACTCTTATCCTTTTTTGAATAGTTGTAGTATTATTATTATTCCTCTTCAGGATATTTCATACCCCATTCGGTTCTTATATCAGACATGATTTTCATGACATCATATGTATACTGACTGTGAATGAGGTTTTCTATTTCATCGGATGATGCAGAGTTTATGGCTTTTTCCATATCACATACTTCGTAATAAAGTGCATCTGATGTATCACCTGCATCAATTACTTCTTTATGACCATCCTCTGTGTATGTAATAGTTGCCTGCATTCCTCTTGGATACTCAAAGATTTCTACATATGCTTTGTCAAAAGATAGTGTAGCGCGTTTTGGCTGTTTGGAATGTAGAGATAATGTGACTGTTGCCATCTCGGCAGCATCATTCATAAGCAGAATGCCTGCCTGTTCATCAACACCGGTCGGAGCATATCTAACCTGTGACAATACATGCGACGGTGTTTCCTTGAAGAACCAGCGGATGAGAGAAAGTGAGTAAACACCAATATCAAGCAGTGCTCCTCCTGCAAGCTTACGGCTGAAAAACCTATTTGTCATATTGTAATCTTTGTAGCTTCCAAAATTGACCTGAATTAAATTGAGTCTGCCGAGTTGTCCACTTGAAATTATTTTATTTAACTTTTTATAAACAGGCATATGATATATAGTCATGGCTTCAGCAAGAATTACGTTATTTGCTTTGGCCAATGAGATTGCCTCATCGAGCTCTGTAATATTTAATGTGATAGATTTCTCACAGAGTACATGCTTTCCATTAGAAAGGGCTTTTCTTAAATAATTAATGTGAGTATTGTGTGGAGTGGAGATGTAAATGATATCCACATCAGGATCATAAAAGACGTCATCAATGTTGTCATATACCTTTGAAATGCCATATTTTTGTGCAAAAGCTTGAGCCTTTTCATGAGTCCTGTTGGCAACTGAATAAAGAGTGCGCCCTTCCTTTGAGAGAGCCTGCGCGAGCTCATTAGCTATTACGCCGCAGCCGAGTGTGGCCCAATTAAGCTGTTTCATATGAATTCCTCCTTTTTTAATAAGGTACTGTAGCTGTGAAGATATATAAATTATTACAAATTCAGCTAAATTACAAAATATCAACTTAAATCATAAAATATAATTAAATCAAAAATATTCAAATCATAAAATATGCACCGAAATCACAATATATGTACCTTAATGAAGATATTCTAGCATGATGATTTATGAATTACAATATATTTAGAAATGAAACAGTCAAAATCAGTCAAAGTTAGATTGATGCAAAATCTAAATTAGTCAATTTGAACTATTAATATTAATTATAAATTAGTAATAGAAAAGATACTAAAAATAGTATTTAGGCAAGTATTAATGATATATATAGTATATTCTGCACAAAAATGAACGTTACATTTGCATATATTGCACAATTTTAAAACTTGCTTTATATATTTTCAACAATTTTTAGTGTGATTATTTGTGAATATAAATGACGGATTATGATTGACAATGACGGATTATGAAAATATAATTATACTACAAGTTAAATGAATGTTGAAATGTTTAATACAGTAATTTGAAAATGAGCATTAAATAAATGGCTTATAAAATAAGTCTTTGAATAGTTTGATAAACAGGGGGGATTAGATGCTGGCGGAAGATAGATGCAAAAAAATACTCGATATATTAGATTCGATGGGAAGTGTGACTGTTCAGCAGCTTATGGATGAGCTTGATATATCTGAGTCAACAATCAGGCGTGATCTGGTTGCAATGGACAAGAAGGGTTATCTCACCAAGGTACATGGTGGTGCGATTGCAAATAATACGAATATCCATACTCAGGATGAGAAGGTTATCAACAGGCTTAAGCAGAATCGCAGCGAAAAGGAACAGATTGCCAGATATGCGGCATCACTTATTGTGGATAATGATTTTGTTTATATAGATGCCGGTACTACAACGGCAGTCATGATTGATTATATTACTGCAAAGAATGTGGTTTTTGTTACAAACTCTTTGACTAATGCCAAGAGAATTTCCGATAGGGGATATACAGTATATATTCTGGGTGGCGAGTTCAAGTCTACTACTGAGGCTATTGTCGGAGATGAGGCCGTTGTGACGCTCGATAAATACAATTTTACGAAGGGCTTCTGGGGAACCAACGGAATTACTGTGAAGAATGGATTTACGACTCCGGAGATAAAGGAGGCCATGATTAAAAAGAAATCCATGGAGAATAGCAAGGAGAAATACATTCTTGCGGATGACAGTAAGTTTTCACAGGTATCAAGTATCAAGTTTGCTGAATTTGAGGATGCTGTAATTATTACAAATGCACTAAGCAATGACAACTATAAGAAATACAAAAATATTAAGGAGGTCTAACATGATTTATACGGTTACTTTTAATCCATCACTAGATTATATAGTTGATGTAACAGATTTTAAGACAGGAGTGGTCAATAGAACGACTGGAGAGAAGATTTTTGCAGGTGGTAAGGGCATCAATGTTTCCATGGTTCTTAAGAATCTTGGAATGAGCAATACTTCACTTGGTTTTACAGCGGGTTTTACAGGAAATGAAATTAAAAGACTTCTAGGAAAAAAAGGTGTTGATACTGATTTTATAGAGGTGGAGGATGGTATTTCACGTATCAATGTGAAGCTTCGCTCAAATGAGGAATCCGAGATTAATGGTCAGGGACCGGTAATCACTGAGGACAACATTAAAAAGCTTTATGAGAAGCTTGACTGCTTAAAGGAGTCTGATGTGCTTGTGCTCGCAGGAAGTATTCCTGATGTGATGCCTTCATCAATGTATATGGATATTATGAAGCATCTTGAGGGCCGTGGAATAAATATCGTGGTTGATGCGACAAGAAATCTGCTCACAAATGTGCTTGCATATAAGCCATTCCTCATCAAGCCAAACAATCATGAGCTCGGTGAGATATTCGGGGTTGAGATTACAGACAAGGACGATGTGATAAAATATGCAAAGAAGCTTCAGGAGCAGGGCGCAAGAAACGTGCTTGTCTCAATGGCAGGTGACGGAGCAGTGCTTGTGACCGAGGATGGACAGGAATTTAAGGCACAGGCTCCTAAAGGAAAGCTCAAAAACTCTGTAGGCGCAGGTGATTCGATGGTAGCCGGATTTGTTTACGGATACCTCAAATCAAATGATTATAAGCAGGCATTTATTTATGGAGTATGTACAGGAAGTGCAAGTGCATTTTCTGAGGAGCTTGCTACAAAGCCTGAGGTTGAAGCACTTATTGATAAATGGGACAGTGCTTCCAATTAAACAAACGGTATCAAAAAGGTTGATATAAATAATTAATATATTCTATTAGGAGGAATGATGTATGACAATCAGGGATTTATTGGCAGCTGAGAGTATCAATTTGAATGGTACGCCTGCCGGAAAAACCGAAGCATTGAATCAGTGTATTGATTTGATGGCAAAAAGTGGCAAAATAGCCGATGTGGAGAAGTATCGCAAGGGTGTTTTTGCAAGAGAGGAGGAAGGCACAACAGGAATTGGAATGGGTATAGCAATTCCTCATTGCAAGTCTGATGCTGTTACTAAAGCAGGTCTTGCGGCAATGGTTGTAAAGGATGGGGTTGACTTTGAATCACTCGATGGTACACCTGCAAAGATTATTTTCCTTATCGCTGCACCAAACACAGAGGATAATGTGCATCTTCAGGTGCTTAGCAAGCTCTCTGTTATGCTGATGGACGAGCAGTTTACAAATTCTCTTATCAATGCCGGTTCAGTTGATGAGTTTTTAAATATCATCGATAGCGCTGAAAAAGCAAAGGATGAGAAAGAGGCTGCCAAAGAGGCAAAGGAGAAAGAGCCTGTTGAGGTGAAGAAGGACGATGTATTTATCGTTGCAGTTACAGCCTGTCCTACAGGAATTGCCCATACTTATATGGCTGCTGAGGCTATTGAGAAAAAGGCCAAGGAGCTGGGATATCAGGTAAAGGTTGAGACAAGAGGCTCAGCCGGAGCTAAAAAGGTACTCACAGATGATGAGATTGCAAAGGCTACCGGTGTTATAGTTGCCTGTGATACAAATGTGCCTACAGACCGTTTTGACGGAAAGAAGGTTATTGAGTGTCAGGTTTCTGACGGAATAAATAAGACAGAGGAGCTCGTAAAGAGAATTGCTGCCGGTGATGCTCCTGTATTTAAGGCATCAGGTAAAAAAGAGGCTTCACATTCATCTATTGGTGGAAAGGAGAGCATTGGACATCAGATTTACAAGCATCTGATGAACGGTGTTTCACATATGCTTCCGTTCGTAGTTGGTGGTGGTATCCTTATCGCAATCGCGTTCCTTATCGATGGATTCAGTGTTGACCTTAATTCACTGCCGGCTGACCAGAGAGCAAATTTCGGTACTATTACACAGGGCGCAGCATTGTTTAAGGGAATCGGTGGAACAGCATTTGGATTTATGCTTCCTATCCTTGCAGGCTTTATCGCTATGAGTATTGCTGACCGTCCGGGTCTTGCAGTTGGTTTCGTAGGCGGTTCAATCGCAGCAAACGGTACATCAGGCTTCCTTGGAGCACTGGTTGCAGGTTTCGTTGCAGGATATATTGTAAATCTCTTAAAGAAGATATTCTCTAAGCTTCCTGAGAGTCTTGATGGTGTGAAGCCGGTTCTTCTTTATCCGCTGCTTGGTATATTCCTCATAGGCGTTATAATGCAGTTTGTAGTTGAGCCTCCAATCGGAGCTTTAAATACAGCTATCAACAACGGTCTTAATGGACTTAACGGTGCAAGCGCAGTAGTTCTCGGAGTACTTCTCGGAGGAATGATGGCAATAGATATGGGTGGCCCTGTAAACAAAGCCGCTTATGTATTTGGTACAGCTTCAATCGCTGCCGGAAACTACAATATCATGGCAGCAGTTATGATTGGTGGTATGGTTCCACCACTCGCAATCGCTCTTGCAACAATCTTCTTCAAGAACAAGTTCACAGCAGAGGAGAGAAAGGCAGGACCTACGAACTTTATCATGGGATTATCATTTATCACAGAGGGTGCAATCCCATTCGCAGCATCTGATCCGCTTCATGTCCTTCCGGCATGTGCAGTTGGTTCAGCAGTGGCAGGTGGACTTTCAATGGCATTTGGATGTACACTCATGGCACCTCACGGAGGAATCTTCGTAGTTCCTACAATCGGAAATCCGTTAATGTATCTTGTTGCATTAGTAATCGGATCTTTCATTGCATGTGGATTACTCGGATTACTCAAAAAGAAAGTAAGTGAATAAGCAATCCTCAATTATCATTTTTTAATCCAACCTATAAACTAATCAACAAAGGCACTGCTTCGGCGGTGCCTTTGTTGTTATGTTGTGTATTAAAAATTAAAAGTATAAACATTCTCTGAAATAACAGCCTCATGCCTTGACGAGTGAATTTTCGAAGCATAAAGTATTATTAAGATGTAACTATTCAGAAAATAAACATTAGTAAACAGTGAGGCATAAAATGGGCAAGGTTATAGGTATAGATTTAGGAACAACAAACAGCTGTGTGGCAGTATTGGAGAACAATCAGCCGGTAGTCATAACTAACAGCGAGGGTCAGAGAACAACTCCATCTGTAGTGGCTTTTACAAAAAATGGAGAGCGACTGGTTGGAGAGGCTGCAAAGAGGCAGGCAGCAGTCAATGTGGACAGGACATTTTTCTCAATAAAGAGACAGATGGGAAGCGATTTCAGGGCAAAAGTGGACGGAAAGCTGTATTCAGCTCCTGAGATTTCTTCTATGATTCTCAGAAAGCTGAAAAAGGATGCCCAGGACTATATTGGTGAGGCGGTGACTGACGCTGTAATCACAGTTCCTGCATATTTTTCGGATGCACAGAGGCAGGCAACTAAGGATGCAGGAAGGATTGCGGGGCTTAATGTGCTTCGAATCATAAATGAGCCGACCTCTGCGGCACTCGCATACGGACTGGATCACGGACAGCAGCAGAAAATTCTTGTCTACGACCTCGGAGGAGGAACCTTCGATGTGTCTGTTATCGAAATAGGGGACAATCTGATAGAGGTTCTTGCCACAGCCGGTGATAATCATCTGGGTGGAGATGATTTTGATGAGAGAATCACGAATTATCTTGTCACAGAGTTTTACAGACAGCAGAATGTAGATCTGAGAAAGGATAATACTGCTATGCAGCGTGTCAGGGAGGAGGCTGAGAAGGCAAAAAAGGTGCTTTCATCCTCATCCTCAACCACTATCAACCTGCCGTTTATCACCACTGTAAAGGGACAGCCGGTCCACATGGAGATGAACCTCACAAGGGCTGAGTTTAATGAGATAACAAAGGATCTGGTGGAGAGAACGGCCATTCCGGTAAATCAGGCACTTTCAGATGCGGGGATTTGTGCAGCGGAGCTTGGAATGGTGCTGTTGGTAGGAGGCTCGACACGTGTGCCGGCTGTTGTTGAGGAGGTCAGAAGAATTACAGGAAAAGAGCCTTCACACAACCTGAATCCTGACGAGTGCGTGGCACTCGGTGCAGCAGTACAGGGTGGCAAGCTCGGTGGAGCAATTGTCGCAGGCAGCAGTGCGGCAGAGATTATACTGATGGATGTCACACCGCTTTCACTAGGAATTGAGACGGTCGGTGGTGTTTCAACCAAAATTATTGACAGAAATACGACTATTCCTACGAGATACAGCCAGATTTTTACAACTGCAGGAAGCTTCCAGACCTCTGTGGATATAAAGGTACTGCAGGGTGAGAGGCAGTTTGCAAGGGACAATAAGCTGATTGGAAACTTCAGGCTAAAGGGCATCAAGCCGGCTCCGGCAGGTGTGCCGCAGATAGAGGTGACGTTTGATATAGATGCAAACGGCATTGTGCAGGTTTCTGCAAAGGACCTGGGCACAGGAAAGCATCAGGAGATTACGATTACCGCAAGCTCTAATTTGTCTGATTCTGAGATTGAGCAGGCAATCCGCGAGGCACAGGAGTATGAGGCAACAGACGGACAGAGAAAGGCTTATATTGATGCAAGAAGTGAGGCTGATACGCTTGTGCGACAGGTGGAAAATGTCATGGCTGACAAGGAAAAAAGAAAGGCTATGGACAGCGCACAGAAAAAGAGTGTGAAATCGTCACTTTCATATGTGAAGAAGCTTATTTCAAGGACAAAGCCCGGAAATGTGAGCGAAGAGCAGGCTGCCGAGATAAAGCATGCGGCAGATGAACTGAGAAATGCGGCAGCGGGATTGATTTAATTATAAATGAGGGGCAGAATACCTTTTGACCCTCATATCATTATTATTCATTTTGCTATTTACGAGAAGCGGATTTTCATATAAAATATGGGTAAGTGGTGAGTATTCAGAAACACCCTGAATAGTTATAATGTTAATTTAAATCCGAGGAAATAGAAAATGAATGCGAACGATAAAACAGAAAAGGTACTAAGAGAAATTCATATCATGCTCTCAAAGGCGGAGCCGTATAAGCCGGAGCCGAGCAGGGTGATCATAAATAAGCAGCAAATGATAGATTTACTTGCTGAGCTGAATAAGTGTATATATGCAATGCAGGATGAGTATGAGCTCACTGAGCAGAGTCGCAATCACGCAGAGAGAGAGTTCAGAAAGAAGGGGGATCAGATAGTCTGGGATGCAAGCAGAAAGGCTGAGGATGTGTATGCAGCATCGGTTATCTATACGGATGAGGCGCTTTCAAGAGTGCGTGATATCATCAATGATACCAACGAGTCACTTGAAAAGCTGTGCAAGAATATGAAGGATAAGATTGCAGAACAGGAGAAGATAGTTAAAACTAACCAGTATGAGCTCAAGGGACAGCTTCAGGATTTGTCCGATACGGAGAAGTATCTTAAGATTATCGATGACAGAAATAAGGAGATAGAACGTCAGAAAAATGCAGGTAAGCCAGTAGAGGAGCGTACTATTGACAAGGAAGAGAAGTCTATCTATGCAAACAGACAGACTGAAATCAAGGTAAATATGGATTATATCAGAAAACTGGGACTTGCGGAGGGCGAGGACCTGGGAGATGGTGTAGTGGGTGAAGTGAAGCTTGCAGACGATACACCTGATGCCGGATTAAATCATGGCAATGATAAGGATGAAGCCAAGGATGCCGGCTCAAAATCGTCTGTTGATGAGGATTATAAGGCAATAAGCAGAAAAGCCGGCAATCCACCTGTTATCAATACAATGGAAGGGAAGGAGCTCACAGCCGGCATCCACAGAATGTGGCAGAGCATCACCGGAAATAAAGGGAAATGAAACACGCCTATGTAATATAAAGCAGCAGTTCAAAACAGAACGGCTGCTTTTTGGCTTATATTTAAAAGTGGGTAATATTAAGCAGATTTTAAGAAAAACAAAGTAGATAATCTGATAAAATATAGCTGACTAACGGCAGGAGAAGGTTTCTAATCAAAATTCATAGAAGGAGGATAATATGACAATATTAGTTTGTGATGACGACAAGGAAATAGTTGAGGCAATTGAGATTTACCTGATGCAGGAGGGCTACGACGTGGAGAAGGCATATGACGGCATACAGGCAGTTGAGATTATGAAGAATAAAAAAATAGACCTCATGATAATAGATGTCATGATGCCAAAGCTCGACGGAATAAGAGCTACTCTGCAGATACGAAAGGAAAGCAGGGTGCCGATAATCATTCTATCGGCAAAGACAGAGGATGCTGACAAGATTTTAGGCCTCAATGTGGGGGCTGATGATTATGTCACAAAGCCTTTTAATCCGCTTGAGCTTGTGGTAAGAGTAAAGTCACAGCTTCGCAGATATACCACTCTGTCAAGCAATGATGCAGCCGGAGACAAGGTTTATGAAGCCGGAGGCCTTTTGGTAAATGATGATTTAAAAAAGGTGACTGTGGATGGTGAGGAGGTAAAGCTCACACCGATTGAGTACAATATCCTGCTTTTACTCCTTAAAAATAAGGGAAAGGTCTACTCAATAAACGAAATATATGAGAGTATATGGAACGAGGAGGCGATAGGCGCCGATAATACAGTTGCTGTGCACATCAGACATATCAGGGAAAAAATAGAGATAAATCCTAAAGAGCCGCGATATCTGAAAGTGGTCTGGGGAGTAGGCTATAAGATAGAGGACAACAAATGAAGCAGTATACAATAGGAAAAAAAGCAGCGGTCATAGTTTTGCATCAGCTATGCATGATACTTATGGTGACAGGAGTGTTTGCCACAGGCTATGCATTCAGGCACGATGCGCATGGAAATATTGATATATATACATTAATATCGCTTGCGGGCCTGGTAGGCAGCTTTGTGAGCCTGGCATATATGGCAAACGTGGCCGGAAGAAAATCAGAGGATGATTACACAATATACTATTTATCGATTGACAAGGTATACTCTGATGTGATGCTAGTGATATTTACACTGCTCATGGTATTTATGGGAAAAGTGATTTCAGGCGTAAAAAACCAGCACTTTGACTATGCATCACTCATTATGACGGCCGGCACATTTACTTTTTTGTTTGATCTGGCTTTTATTATTTTATACCAGAGCATTGTAAGGAAGATAAAAGGCAATATACTTTGCACACACAGCCTGATGTACAAGGGCTATGAGCTTTTGAAAAGAGTTATTGAGAAAAAGGATATCCACACACAAAAAAACAAAGAGATAATGCGCATACAGGAGGCACTTGAAGCTATTTCGGAAGGAGCGCTTGACACTACACTCAATGTCAATGAGTTTCATGGGCAGCAGAAAAAGGTGGCGGAGGCTGTCAACCATATACGCCAGGGTCTTATGAGCTCGGTAAATGAGAGTCTTAAAAATGAAAAATTAAAGGCTGATTTAATAACAAACGTATCACATGATATAAAGACACCTCTGACTTCAATAGTCAACTATGTTGACCTGCTTAAGAGGGAAAATCTGGAAAATGAAAATGCTAAATACTATATACATGTGCTGGAGGAAAAGTCACAGCGCTTAAAGCAGCTTACAGAGGATTTGGTAGAGACATCAAAGATTACCTCGGGAAATGTGAAGCTCAATATGCAAAAGCTTGATCTGGTTGAGCTTTTATACCAGACCGGAGGTGAATTCAATGAGCGATTTGAGTCGAGAAATCTGACAATAGTTACAAAAATTCCATCAGAACAGATATTTATCTATGCGGATGGACGTCAGCTTTACCGCTCTATTGAAAATCTGTATACTAATGCCGCAAAATATGCACTGGAAAATACCAGAGTGTATGTAGAGCTTGAAAAGGCAGATACAAAGGCAGTTTTTACAATAAAGAATGTGTCTAAGAACGAGCTTGACATAGTAAGCAACGGAAATGTAGACCTGACAGAGCGTTTTGTGAGGGGAGAGAGGTCGAGAACCACTGAAGGAAGTGGACTTGGACTTTCGATTGCAAAGAATCTGACCCATTTGATGGGAGGAAAATTCGAAATTAAGGTAGATGGTGATTTATTTATTGCCACAATTACCTATAATATTATATAATAGTAAATAAAAGAATTTTGAAATACACATACGGAGGTAGAATAAGTGAAATTATATGAAAACGGTGCTTACCTTTTAAACGGTAAGGAAGTAATAATTGATGGACCAAAGGCTCAGGCAGCTGTCAAAAGCAAGACCGGCATGGACATCGACAAACAGACAGCTAAGCAGGCGACAATTGCTTACGGTATTTTAAAGGAGCACAATACATCCGGCAATATGGACAAGCTTCAGATTAAGTTTGATAAGCTTACATCGCATGATATCACATTTGTAGGTATCATTCAGACAGCACGAGCTTCAGGACTTGAGAAATTCCCTATCCCGTATGTACTTACAAACTGTCACAACAGCCTTTGTGCAGTTGGTGGAACAATCAATGAGGACGACCACATGTTTGGTCTCACATGTGCAAAGAAGTACGGCGGAATCTATGTACCACCTCATCAGGCAGTTATCCATCAGTTTGCACGAGAGATGCTTGCCGGCGGTGGAAAAATGATACTTGGTTCTGATTCACATACACGCTATGGTGCACTTGGTACTATGGCAGTCGGCGAGGGTGGACCTGAGCTTGTTAAGCAGCTTCTCGAACAGACATATGATATTGATATGCCTGAGGTTGTAGGCATTTACCTGACAGGAGAGCCAATCAAAGGCGTTGGACCACAGGATGTCGCACTTGCAATTATCGGAGAGGTATTCGGAAACGGCTTCGTAAAGAACAAAGTTATGGAGTTTGTAGGACCGGGTGTGTCTAATCTGAGCGTTGACTTCCGTATAGGTGTCGACGTTATGACAACAGAGACTACATGTCTTTCTTCTATCTGGAGAACAGATGACCAGGTTAAGGAATTCTTTGAGATTCACGGTAGGGCTGAGGACCACAAGGAGCTTAATCCGGGTGAGGTGGCTTACTACGACAGATTTATTGAGATTGATTTAAGCCAGATCCGCCCAATGATAGCTATGCCATTCCATCCAAGCAATACCTACACTATCGATGAGCTCAATGCAAACCTCATGGATATTCTCGATGACTGTGAGAAGAGAGCTGAGGTAAGCTTTGACGGCAAGGTGAAGCTTGATTTAAAGAGTAAGGTAAGAGACGGAAAACTGTATGTAGACCAGGGAATCATCGCAGGCTGTGCAGGCGGTGGATTTGAGAATATCTGCGATGCGGCTGACATATTAAACGGACATTCAATCGGAGCAGACGAGTTTACACTGAGTGTTTACCCGGCATCTACTCCAATATACATGGAGCTTGTGAAAAACGGAGCTGTAGCAAAGCTTCTTGAGACAGGTGCAATCGTAAAGACTGCTTTCTGCGGACCTTGCTTTGGTGCAGGGGATACACCGGCCAACAACGCATTCTCTATCCGTCATTCAACAAGAAACTTCCCTAACAGAGAGGGTTCTAAGGTACAGAATGGACAGATCAGCTCAGTGGCACTCATGGATGCACGTTCAATCGCTGCAACAGCAGCAAACAAGGGCTTCCTTACATCAGCAGCGGATATTGATGTCAACTTTACAAAGCCTAAATATTTCTTTGACAAGACTATATATGAGAACCGTGTATTTGACAGCCATGGAGTGGCAGATCCTTCAGTTGAAATCCAGTTCGGACCAAACATCAAGGACTGGCCGGCAATGAGCGCGCTTCCTGAGAATATGCTCCTTAAGGTGGTTTCAGAGATTCATGATCCTGTTACTACAACAGATGAGCTCATTCCTTCAGGAGAGACATCATCATATCGTTCAAACCCTCTTGGCCTTGCAGAGTTCGCACTTTCAAGAAAGGATCCTGAGTATGTAGGCAGAGCAAAGGAAATTCAGAAGGCCCAGAAGGCTATAGAGAGTGGTGAGTGCGCAGGAAAGGCTGTTCCTGAGGTTGCTGAAATCATGGGAGTAGTAAAGAAAAAATTCCCTGAGGCAAGCCATGAGAATATGGGCTTCGGAAGCACAATTTTTGCTGTTAAGCCGGGTGACGGTTCAGCAAGAGAGCAGGCTGCAAGCTGCCAGAAGGTACTCGGAGGCTGGGCAAATATCGCAAACGAGTATGCCACAAAGAGATATCGTTCAAACCTTATCAACTGGGGAATGCTTCCATTCATCATCGATGAGGGAGAGCTTCCGTTCCACAATCTCGACTATATCTTCCTTCCGGGAATCAAGAAGGAAATAGAGGATGCAAAGACGGAGTTTGAGGCATATGTTGTCAAGGATGGTGAATTAAAGCCATTTACACTGAAGATGGGTGAGCTCACAGATGATGAAAGAGAGATAATACTAAAGGGATGTCTCATCAACTATAACCGTAAATAAGGAGATTTTAATCCGATGGAAGAAACCAGAAAAGCTGGTAAAAAATCAAACATTGAGATAAATGCAGATAAGGGTGCGAAGCAGAATTCGCACCCGGGGCGTGAGGAATGGCCACATCTGATCAGAATAGGTGTCATGGTATTTGTCACGTTTGCAGTCAGTATACTGTTTTTCTTTGCACTGTACAGATTTGAGGGCTTTGCAGGCATATGGAGCAAGCTGCTTGCGGCAGCAATGCCCATTATAATGGGACTTGTGCTTGCATACCTGATGAATCCTGTCATGCTGTGGCTGGAAAGATGCTTTAAAAAGCTTCTTTCCAAAAAGATGAAAAGCGAAAGCAAGCTGCGAAAGGTTTCAAGAGCTCTTGCAATCACAGGCTCGGTTATTATTCTTGTAGCGATTATTTCGCTCCTCATTGCGGCTATTGTGCCTTCTGTCATAGCAAGTATATCAGGACTTATGAAGACACTGCCAAATGACGTTGCGGCATTCATCAACATGATAAAGAACGGTAATTTCGGAGACAGCAAAATAGCTGAGCTCGCGAGCACATGTTTACAGAATACAACCGACTACATTGAGGATTATGCCACAGAAAAGATAATTCCTGAGGCACAGAAGTATGTTGCACAGATTACAACCGGTGTGATTTCGGTAGTCAGAGGCTTATTTAATTTTATTATCGGAATAATCGTGATGGTCTATGTGATGAGTATTCAGGAGACTCTCGCAGGACAGAGCAAAAAGATAATATATGCTGTCTGCAAGCCAAAGACAGGCAATATCATCATTGAGACGATCAGAAAGACAAATGAGATTTTTGGAGGCTTCATAAGCGGTAAGATTATAGATTCACTGATTATAGGTGTGATTGCATATTTCGGATGTCTGATTTTAAGGATTCCATCATCGGTGCTCGTTGCAGTGATTATCGGCGTCACAAATGTGATTCCGGTATTCGGACCGTTTATCGGTGCAATTCCATCGTTACTCATAGTGGTAATTCAGAGTCCGTGGCATGCACTTTATCTTCTGATATTTATTGTCGTGCTGCAGCAGGTGGATGGCAATATAATAGGGCCTAAGATACTTGGCTCATCTACCGGTCTTTCGACCTTCTGGGTTATGTTTGCCATACTAATCGGCGGAGGAATGTTTGGTTTTCTTGGAATGTTACTTGGTGTTCCTACCTTTGCTGTGATATACTATATTGTGAGAAGAGTTGTTAATTATGCTCTCAGGAAAAAGAAGCTTCCTGAGGACACAATGGATTATACAAAGACAACAGGCGTAGATACAAAAAATAATAAGCTTAAATACGAGTAGGTGAAATAAGTGGATAAATACGAATACAATCTCAAGCTGGATCAGATAAAAGCCCTAAGCGCCGAGGAGGGCTATATGAGCGCAGCAGAGATTGCAGATAGCATAAATTGGAACAAAATTAAAAATGTAAATACACTCGGTAAAATCGGCGAAATCTACGAGAAGGCCGAAAGATACCAGGATGCAAGGGACATACTTTTAATGGCCTATGACCGTTCACCAATCGGCAGGATGATTATATACAGACTGGCTGAGGTCGCCATCAAGATGGGGGATTATGATGCTGCTACAGAGTATTATGATGAGTTTGTTGAGATAGCGCCTCATGATGATATGAAGTATGTATTAAGATATGCCATCAAAAAAGGGCAGGGAGCTTCATTTGATGAGCTTATCACTATTCTTGAAGAGTACAAGGATGAAGAATACACTGAGGAGTGGGCATATGAGCTTGCATATCTATACCACAAGGCCGGAAAAGCCGATAAGTGTATAGATGCCTGCGATGAGCTCATTCTGTGGTTCGGAGACGGACCATATGTGGAGCGTGCGCTGGAGCTTAAGATGCTTTATCAGCCACTTACCAAGGCTCAGGAGGAAAAGTACAGACGATTCAAGGCAGAGAAGGAAAAGCCGGCTAAGATAAAGGATGAGGCTGAGGTCATTGAGATAGGTGCCATGGAGATGGTAAAGGGCGGAGAGATAGTGCATGATGACGTAACTATTCCGCAGATTACTGTAAATCAGGAGAAGTTCAATACTGTAAATTTACAGCAGGAGATTGCCAAGGGTATGCAGCAGATCATGGAGGCCAAGGGCAAGAATGAAGTTGCTGATACGATGGATACCATCAAAAAGATAGTTGAGGATATTCCTTATCTCAAGCTCGAAAAGGAGCAGGAAGAGTATGTACAGCAGCCGGAAGAGACAGAGCATATCGCTACAGATGAAGAGATAGATGGTTCACTTAAGTTGAATTTCAAGGAGCTTTTGGGTGAAGACGCTGACGGACAGATGTCTATTGTCATGAGTGAAAAGACTCAGCTTGAGCATCAGATTACAGGACAGATGTCTATACAGGATGTGCTTGAAGAATGGGAAAAGACCAGACATGCGGCTGAAATTGCACTTAAAGAGGCTGAGCAGCAGAAACTTGAGTCAGCTAAGGCAAGAGCACTTCAGGAGGCAGGAGACATCATGGAGAGACTAAATGATGTCATTCCAAAGCTGGATGCAGGTGTCACTCCGAAGGAACTTCTTGAGGAGGAGTATTTGAAGGTGCCGGTTGATATTATAGAGCAGAAAGCTGCCGTGAAGGAGCATGAAGAAGAGCAGAAACCGGATATGCAGGAGCTTTATGCAGATGAGACTGTGGATGAAGTACAGGAGCCGCAGGAAGCACCTGAAGATACTATAGACGAAGCACAGGAGCCGCAGGAAGCACCGGAAGAGGCTATAGAAGAAGCTATAGAAGAAGTGCAGGAGTCACGGGAAGTACCTGAAGAGGCTGCAGATGAAGCCAGGGAACCGGTTGGAGAGCCGGAGGATATAATTATGGCAGAGGAGTCTGAGAAAGACGAGATACTCATGCAGCCGACTACCATGATGCCTGAAATAACAGATGATATGTTAAATGTCGATGATGATACATCAGATGATGAGACTTCACAGGAGAAAGAAAACGTTTCTGAGAAGAGAGATTTTGATCATGTGACATCATTTATCGAGCAGGAAATAGCCAAGATGACAGCAAAGAATCCGGGACTGGAGAAGAAGCTGGATATGGCTAAGACAAGAAAAATGCCGGATATTTCATTGCCGGAGGATTTAGACAGCGAAGAAGATGACTCGAAATTGAAAGAAACAAAACATATAAAAGAGCTTACAAGCGAACAGAAAGCTATATTTTCATATTTCATACCGGTAAAGGGTATGGAGGATCAGATCTGCAAGGCATATAATGCAGTGCTTGATCATTTCAACAGGAAAGAAAACGCATCCACAGGCAACCTCATTATACAGGGAGAGCAGGGTTGCGGAAAGACAATGCTTGCTACAAGCTTTATAAAGGTATTACAAAAAGATGGTGAACAGCTCACAGGAAAGATGGGAAAGATTGATGCTGCCGCACTCAATAAAAAGGATGTGCAGCAGGTAGTCAGAAAGATAACAGGAGGCTGTCTCATCATAGAAAGAGCCGGTGATATCGACCGCAGCATAGCTGCCCAGCTATCATTTTTGATGGAGCATGATATTACAGGAACACTCTATATACTTGAGGATACATCAAAGGGTATAAAGAAGGCTCTCTCAATGGATGAGGGCTTTGCATCCAAGTTCACGGAAAAGATATCGGTCCCTATTTTTACAAATGATGAACTCGTATTGTTTGCCAAATCGTACTCTGCAGAGCTTGGGTACAAGATAGATGAGATGGCTATTCTGGCATTGCATAACAGAATCAGCAATATTGAGAGGATAGACCAGGCTACCACTCTGACAGAGGTCAAGGATATAATTGACGAGGCTATAGACAGGGAGGCTCACAGCGGACTTAAGAAGGCTATAAGTATTCTGACAGCCAGGCGATATACAGATGATGACCGAATTGTACTCAAAGAGGATCATTTCAGGGAAAAATAAATACTTATGGGGGGTATATATATGTGTAATTTTACAGCAATGGATTGTTACCTGTTTGGTCAGGCAACACACTATGATATCTACAAGAAGATGGGTGCTCACTTAGCTGAGCGTAAAGGAAAAAAAGGAGTGTGCTTTGACGTCTGGGCGCCACATGCGAGGGAAGTATACGTGTTTGGTGAGTTTAACGACTGGAATGAGACCAGTCATGAGATGAAGCGTGTAGAGCCGGAAACCATGGGAGTGTATGAGCTTTTTGTACCGGGAGCGCAAAAGGGTCAGATGTATAAGTTTATTATAGTCACTGAACAGGGTGATAAGCTGTACAAGGCGGATCCATATGCAAACTACGCAGAGCTTCGTCCGGGAACAGCGTCAATCATCACAGATATCGAGCACTTCACATGGACTGACAAAGAGTGGATGGATAAGAGAGCAGCAAAGTCAGATGCTGATGTATATTCTTCACCTATGGCTATATATGAGTGCCATCCGGGCTCATGGATGAGACATCCGGGCAGGGATGATGAGGGCTTTTATACATACAGGGAGCTTGCAAAATCACTCATATCCTATGTAAAAACTATGGGATATACACATATTGAGCTTATGGGTATTTCAGAGTATCCGTTTGATGGCTCATGGGGATATCAGGTGACAGGCTACTATGCACCTACATCGAGGTATGGAGAGCCTGAGGATTTTGCATACTTTGTTGATCAGTGCCATAAAAATAATATCGGAGTAATCCTCGACTGGGTACCTGCACATTTCCCAAAGGATGCGCATGGACTTGCCAATTTCGACGGAACAGCCACATATGAGTATGCAGACCCAAGAAAGGGAGAGCATCCTGACTGGGGCACAAAGATATTTGACTACGGTAAGAATGAAGTAAAGAACTTCCTTATCGGAAGTGCATTGATGTGGATAGAAAATTACCACGTAGACGGACTCCGTGTGGATGCAGTTGCGTCAATGCTTTATCTTGACTATGGAAAGAACGACGGACAGTGGGTGCCAAACAAATTTGGAGGCAATAAGAACCTCGAGGCAGTAGAGTTTTTCAAGCATATCAATACACTCATACTTGGAAGAAATCACGGAACTGTAATGATAGCCGAAGAGTCTACCGCATGGCCAAAGGTAACAGGCAAGGTAGAGGAAGACGGACTGAACTTCAGCTACAAATGGAACATGGGATGGATGCATGACTTCCTTGATTATATGAAGCTGGATCCATATTTCCGTAAAAATAACCACAACAAGATGACATTTGCGATGAGCTATAATGAGAGTGAGAAATATATTCTGGTACTGTCACATGATGAGGTGGTACATCTGAAGTGTTCTATGCTCAACAAAATGCCGGGCTTAGAAGGGGATAAATTCAAGAACCTCATGGCAGGATATGCATTTATGATGGGACACTGTGGAAAGAAGCTTCTTTTCATGGGACAGGAGTTTGCACAGAAGCAGGAGTGGAGTGAGGAAAGAGAACTCGACTGGTATCTGCTTGAGAATCCGGAGCATAAAAAGATCCAGAACTGGGTAAAGGAGCTGCTTCACCTCTATAGGAGAAACCGCTGTCTGTATGAGCTGGATTCAAGCTGGGAAGGCTTTGAATGGATAAATGCAAACGATGCAGACAGAAGCATCTTCAGCTTTATCAGAAAGAGCAAGGATGGCAAGAATAATATGCTCTTTGTCATCAATTTCACACCGGTAGAGAGACCTGATTACAGAGTCGGAGTGCCAAAGCACAAGACATATCAGCTCGTTTTAGATAGTGAGGATCCTAAGTTTACCGGCAAAACGGTACAAGTGCCTGTAAAGAAGGCTGCAAAGGGCAGAGGCAAGGCAGCAAAACAGTCATATAAGAAGCTGGACTATAAGGCAGTCAAATCAGAGTGTGACGGCAGACCATTTTCATTTGCTTATCCACTTGCGCCTTACGGAGTTGCTGTATTTAAATACTAATATACCGGTAAACAGCAGGGTAAAGGACCGCAGAGCAGTTTATTGTAAATGCCCAGAGGGTGATTGCGCAAGATAGTCTGTAACACCGATATATATTGCATGTGCCAGGTCATCCTGATAGTTTTTGTCAGTAAGAAGAAGTGTCTCAGCAGGATTACTCAAGAATCCACATTCTACGATTACGGTCGGGGATGTGGATTTTTTAAGTATAAAGTATTCTTTATTGGGCTTAATGCTTCGTGGCTTTGCGACACAAAGAGAAGTGTTTAAAGCTCCAAGAACAGAGGATGCGAGCTCTTTTCCTGCATCAGAGGCTTCATAATAGAATACCTGTGGACCGCAGCTTGAACTGTCCTCAAAGCTGTTTTGATGGATACTGATGCTGACTGCCACATTGCTTTTAGACATCAGGGCAGTTCTCTTTGTGAGATCATCTGTCTTTGGATGCTTGGAATTATCCGGGGCGAGGTCGCAGTCGGTGGTTCTGGTCATGACAACAGTAAAGCCTCTGTTTTCAAACAGCTGTTTAAGAGCCATTGCAATACTGAGGTTGACATCCTTTTCCATGACGCCGGAGGTGGAAATCTTACCGGGATCACTTCCACCATGTGCTGGTTGTAGTTTACGCAAATTGTGATATGTATTCCCCAGTATATATGGGGAGTTAGAAATGTATTGAGATTAGATAGCCTTTTTCTCCAAGTCCTCACAGTAAACGCTTGAAAATAAATGTTCCAGTTCATTTCCGAAGTTGTATGAGATTTTAAGTTTGCGGTTTTCATAAACTGTTATCTGGTCTATCATTTCCACAATAATATCTCTGTCTAATTCTTCAATGTCTTTCAGTTCCAACAACCGCCTTAACCACGGTGTTTCAAAAACATCTTCTGTTACACTTTCTTTTTTCTTTTCTTCCAGCGTTTCAATCTGTTTGGAGTAAAGCGTTTCTTTTTGTTGATAGTCCTCTCGATAAGAAAGAAATTCTTCTTTAGAAATCAGTTCGTCTTTGTAATCTTCATAAATTGACTTTTTCAGTTTCTTTACTCTTTCAAGTTCTGTTTTTAACTTTGTCAGTTCTATGTCAGTTGATTTTCTGATTTTTGTTGCTGTGAAAGATTGTGATTTTACAAGCTCCTGCAAATTCTCTACATTGCGGATAATCTGCTTTAAATCGCCCAGCACAATATCATTCAATACTTGAAATGGGAGAGTATGCGGAGTGCAATAGTCCTTTCCACTTCTTTTGTAAGTTCCACAATAGAATGAATAAGACCTGCTTCCGTCTGCACGTCGCCAGAAATTTTTCATCATTGCCCGACCACAATCGCCACACTTTATAAAGCCTGCAAAGATATTTTTATTTGTTTCCAAGTCAATATCCCTATGCTTCTTTGTCAGCAGTTTTTGTACCTTATCCCACAGTTGACGGTCTATAATCGGTTCATGCGTATTTTCAACTCTTATCCAGTTTTCTTTCTCAACTGGTCGCTGTTTGCTTCTCATACGCTGATGTTTCTTCCCTTGTATCATGTTGCCGATATACATTTCATTTTTCAACATGATATTTACTGTTGAATACGTCCAATAGGAAGTTTTCTCCAAACGGTTGCAATTTTTATAATTTTCACCGTTGAGCTTTTTATATTCCGACGGACAAAGGATACCCTCTGCATTTAGTATTTTTGCAATGCTTTGTTTTCCTATTCCTTGTGCATACATAGTAAATACCCGTTTTACAACTTCGGACGCATATTCATCAATCACAAGTTTATTCTTATTTGCAGGAGATTTCTTATAGCCATAGCTTGTAAATGCTCCGATAAATTCTCCTGCTTTCTGCTTTGATTTTACAGTCGCTTGAACTTTATTAGAAATATCTCTGGCATACTGTTCGTTAAATATATTTTTAATAGGAAGTAACATATCGTATGCCTGCTTCATACTATCAATATTATCTGTTACAGAAATAAAACGAACATTAAGCTCTGGAAATATTCTTTCCAAAT
>OLQV01001125.1_pt1 | contig 21332 bp, 23 predicted proteins | sample 1672371 | NCBI WGS metagenome assembly OLQV01 (sample SAMEA3136676, study PRJEB25190) | human gut metagenome
CCCCGATTATTCGTCTAAGCCGGCAAAGAACTCTTCATAGGAACAATTGTAGATTTTACGAAGTTCAATGATAACGCTTGCCCGGATATTCAGTTCACCTGATTCGTATTTTGCGTATGCGGTGCAACCAATGTTACATCAACTACACGCTCACCACCATGGGTGCGATGGAGTTCAAAAAGAAATATGCCGAGAACAAAGAAGCGGCGTGGCAGGACTGCCTGAATCTCTGCAAGACTGGCGGCAGCCGCAGCTATCTGGAGACCCTGCGCTACGCGAACCTGGCCAATTCCTTTGAGGCCGGTTCTGTCGAGCGCGCCTGCGGCTACGCAGAGCATTTCCTGCTTGATCAGATCGCAAGGCAGGAGAAGTAATATAACATCATAGCCATTGAAGTGGAGCATCTGTATGGGTTGCTCCACTTCTTTTGTTGTTCAGCAGGAGCCTTGTCCGTATTATTGGACAAGGCTCCTGCTATGATGCGTATAGTACCAAAGGAACGTACCTTATAGGAGGAAAAAACATATGGATCTATTCGACTTCAACCATGATGGCGAAGTGAGCGACCTTGAGCGTATCATGGGACTTGCTGCAGTTCTTTCTGAGACCAATCCGAATGAAGAGATCTCTGTGACCGTGGGCGAAGACGATGACTATGAAAGCATGACTCACGAAGAGTTGGAAGAATGTCTGGATGAACTTCGTGCCCAGCGAGACAGCCTTGAATGCGATGAACCAGATGACCTTGATAGCGAGGCATACGAAGAGTGGGAAGAACAATGCGAACAGCTCAACGAGAAAATTGAGGAAATTGAAGACCTATTAGAAGGTTGAGGTGGCCATAGTGGCTGGTAGATATCAAAGGAATGGTGAGACTGAAACACTTGGTTGTTTGGTTCAAATACTGCTACTGCTCGCTGCCATGCCTTTTGTCGGCCTCTATCTTCTAATAAGCCCCCATTCAAAGGGCCTGGGATTTCTACTGACTGTTTTGGGGATTGCCATTTGGATCATTGTTTTTACGATGAAATGAATTCTATTCAAACAAATTTGAAAAACACCGGAGGAAATAGAAATGAGAGCTTTGCTTAGAGACGCGCAGGATCAGACCCGCATTGCCCTTGAAGTTGAGGAAGCCGTGTACGATCCAAAGGGCAATAAGCTTTTTCTTTATACCACCAGCGAGACATGCTATGCGGTCTCAAAGGTTGTGAGAGCCAATGCGGATTCGATTCTTGAAGAGCTTGCCATGAAGGGCTACAGCGACCTCACACAGTTTGAGTCGGAACAGGACGAATAACTGGAAGGAGGTCTCTTCCCATGATCGTAATAACCTGTTTAGACCAGAAGAATGGCATGATGTTCAACCATCGCAGGCAGAGCCAAGACAGCGTTCTCCGAGAGCATGTTGCTAAGTTGGTTGCCAATGTCCCTCTCTGGATGAATCACTACTCCGCAAGCCAGTTTGATACCGAGAGCATTCCGAACCTAAACATAGACGACGCCTTCCTTCAGGAAGCTGCTCAAGGTGAATACTGCTTCGTGGAAGATGCTCCGCTTGCATCATTCGAGAAGTGGATCGATAGAATCGTCATTTTTAGATGGAATCGCACCTATCCCGCTGACCGGTATTTCGATTTGCAGCTGGGATCTGGCCAATGGCATTTGGTTGGCACGTCTGAGTTTGCGGGGCATTCTCACGACCTGATCACAATGGAGGTTTATGAAAGATGAGAAGACGAACGATCTCCGTCTTCCTATCGCTCATGCTCTGCCTATCGTTGTTGTCTGCCTGCGGAACCACGACAGATGTGCCGATAAACGGTTCGAACCGTGATATCGCATTTGAGGAAACGCAGCAAGAAGAGTCGGCCGAGGGCTCGGATTCTACCACAAGTGAGAATGGAGAATCCGCCTCAGATCCGGAGTCAGGAAAGGATGACTCGGTATCTGACACAGCGCAGCCGTCTCAGCAAGAGCAGAACGCAAATGAAAATAGTCTGAGTGCTGAAGCCCCCGCCTTCTCGCTCAGCGCAATCGCTGAATACACGGATAAGCCCTATGTTGCGGTAAATGGAAATGTGCCGTATTTCACCGAGAGTGAGTTGACGGATCAATCCTATGAGTACTACAGCGATCTCGACGCACTTGGACGTTGCGGCACCGCATGCGCAAGTATTGGACAAGATCTGATGCCAACAGAGTCGCGAGGTTCCATTGGCATGGTGAAGCCTACCGGATGGCATACCGTGCACTATGATGATCTGGTCGATGGAAAGTATCTCTACAACCGTTGCCACCTCATTGGCTTTCAGCTGACCGGCGAAAACGCCAATACAAAGAATCTGATTACCGGCACCAGATACCTGAACATTGAGGGCATGCTGCCATTCGAAAATATGGTTGCGGACTATGTGAAGGAAAACGGCAACCATGTCATGTACCGTGTAACGCCTATTTTTGAGGGAGATAATCTTCTGGCCAACGGCGTTCTGATGGAAGGCTATTCTGTGGAAGACAAGGGTGCCGGGGTTTCCTACTGCGTCTTTGCCTACAATGTCCAACCGGGCATTGAGATTGACTATGCCACAGGCGAGAGCAAGCTGGCAGATAGTGCTCAGCAGGAGGAGCAGAAGACGGCTACGGTAACTCCCACACCTTCCCCAGAGCCTGAAAAGCAGGAGCCAGTGACCGGAATTGAGGCGTCGCAGGCAGATTATATTCTTAATACCAACACGAAGAAGTTCCACTATCCCACCTGTTCCAGCGTGAACGATATGAAGGAAAAGAACAAGCAGGAGTTCTTCGGCACCCGTGATGAGGCCATTTCAAATGGGTATTCTCCCTGTGGCCGTTGCAAGCCTTGACTGGTCGGCCAAGTAGGAAATCTTATTTCTTGTTAAGTGTGGTGAAACGATTGTGGATCACTTGAGGGACTATTCGATTGATTACATCAGAACACGCTGTTTGGATGTAATCAACAATCAATACAAAACCGTAAGTCAGCAAGCCAGAGAGAGAATGGCCTGTCAGTGTCCTTGTTCTGAGCAGAAACACTGCTGCGTTTTCTCCGATACCGCGATAACGATTGCTCAAGAAACTGGCTGTGAGGATGATTGGCAGGAATAATTCAACGAGTTCTCGGAATGTGACAGAATCGGCAGACTGTGATATGATGAGGTTGCTGCTTCAAGCAGCTAGACCAATTTGATAAGCGAGGTAACCTAAATTGAATTTGAAAGAAGTAAGCGAACTGCGCCGCCGTTTTCGTATGGATCGGAATGCTATCAGCCGTATCTATGGCTGTTTTGTCAATAGCAGCCGTGAAATCGTTTCATACATTGATGAATCCATGGGGATTCTCCCGCAGGACGAAGCAGAGAAGTACCTGAATCTGCTGAAGAAGGCTCTTTCCGGAAAACTTGGGAAGAACCTGATCGATATTATCTTCTCCACGGAGCAGGTAGCCGACAGTGATGAGCATCGCCTTCTCATGGCACTGCGCGACTCGGAACTGAAAGATGGTGAGATCCGTGAGGAGTTCTATCAGAAAATCATCAACTCTCTTGACCTTGGGGATAGCAACTACCTCATCCTCCTGGCACATGACTCATACGATGTCCCCCGTAAGAACAAAAACGACGAGTTGGACGCAGATGCATCCGATGCCGTATTCTCCTATGTCGTTTGCTGTGTCTGTCCTGTGAAGGAGCGCAAAGTGGAGTTGGGATTCTTCCCTGGAGATAATGAGTTCCACAGTTGTGCTGGCCAGATCGTTGCCGCACCGGAACTGGGATTCTTGTTCCCAGCCTTTGACGATCGTGCGGCCAATATCTACAATGCTTTGTTCTATTCCAGAAAGACAGATGAGATCCACCAGGAAGTTATCGACAGCGTATTTCATACCACAGCCCCCATGTCTGCCGCTGAGCAAAAAGAAGCATTCCAGAATGCACTCAGCGAAGCTTTGGGTGATGCCTGCAATATGGAACTGGTCCAGTCTATCCATGACAGACTCCGCGACCAGATTGAACAGCATAAGGAGAGCCATGCCCCCGAACCGCTGGAACTCTCCGTCAGTGATGCGGCAGCAATCCTGCGCGATAACGGTGTGGAAGAGGAGAAGATCCTTGCGTTCCGTGATAGTTGCGCCACCCAGTTCGGTGATGGAGCAACGCTGAACCCGGCCAATCTGATTGATAGCAGCCGCTTTGAAGTTAAGACCGCCGATGCGACAATTTCGGTCGATCCGGAGCATAGCTACTTGGTCGAGACAAGGATCATTGATGGCCGGAAGTACTTGCTCATTCCCGCAGACGAGGATATTGAAGTCAATGGGTTTGGGGTTCGTGTCAAAGGCGAGTAAACGAAGACAGACTACGGAGGAATAATGATGGAATATAACAAATTGATCGCAGAGATGTCCCTTTCGGATGAGGTGGAGGGCTTCTATGTTTTGAAAGCTGCATATCCCAAGACAACCGCAACCGGCAAGCCGTTTTTGAGCGCCTCTCTGTCGGATCGATCCGGCTCCATCGAAATAAAAGTATGGGACTATTCTGGCCCCATCTCCTCTGCAGATGAAGGCAATGTTGTGAAGATCCGTGGCACTGTCTCCGAGTTCAGAGGCACCCCGCAGATTACTGTCGATCGGATCCGTTTGGCTGACGACAATGATACTTACGACCTGTCCGCCTTGGTCCCGGTGGCTCCCATTGATGTGGACACTACGATGGCAGAAGTGGAGAGACTGATCAGTTCGATTACGGATGCTGATTACAGGAAGATCTGCAGCACGATGATGGCCCGCCATAAGGAGTCCCTGAAGACGATCCCGGCCGCTAAAAGCGTCCACCACGGCTTTATCTCCGGACTTCTGATGCACACTGCGACCATGATGAAAACGGCTGATTTCCTGGCCGGCCTTTATGGGGATATCATCGATCGCAGCCTGCTGCTTGCAGGCACGTTCCTGCATGACTTTGCCAAAGAGAAGGAGTTTACCTTTTCTCAGCTCGGCCTCGTCACGGAGTATTCGGTGAAAGGACAGCTCCTTGGCCATCTCGTAATGGGTGCACAGGAAGTTGCTGCCGTAGCTTCGGAACTGGGGCTCCCTGAAGACAAGTCCGTTTTGCTGCAGCACATGATCCTTTCCCATCACGGAGAGCCAGAATTCGGCGCTGCAGTGAAGCCCATCTGTGCGGAGAGCGAGCTGCTCTCCCAGATCGATATGCTTGACAGCCGGATGGAAATCTACCGCGAGACCTTGGCCGGTCTCCAGGTGGGAGAGGTGAGCAGTCGCATCTTCGCGCTGGACAAAAGAGTGTTCAAGCCTCATGAACTGAATGGGTGACGGATATGGCTATTGGAGAGAAATATGCTCCACTTGGAAATTGGCTGAAGGAACACGGAGGAGACTCTGTTAAGCTTACTTTCGATGAGTTGAACCAGATCATCCCAATCCCTAACCACGCATATAAGAACAGACCATCCTGGGCAAATCTCTCAAACCCTGCATCCTTTTGCTCCAGCTGGATCTGTGCGGGATATGTCGTGGATTCCATTAGTTTAGAGGAACAATGGGTCGTATTCAGGAAAGGCGGAGTACAGGGCCACACGCACCATAGTAAGCCGCCCTATCGTGTTGTGGATCAGAAAAAACTTGCTGAAGCCATTCAAGCCGGATACGAGTGCTATGACAGTATGAAGGATGATCCACATCACCGGTATCTCTCTTGGGAGTACTGCCATGAAGCGTTTCGGCTGAATAGGCGCCCGCAGATTGACGCCACGATCGACTATCTCTGCCTGCACTTGGCTTGGTATTTGGCCAGTTGGGGTATGCTTCGAAACTCTTTCCTCATGCAGAAGGATTACAAGATCCATGCGGATGTTGTCCGTTTGATTTATCAGCCGGAGTGGGATGATCTCTGGGACCTTTCTCCCGAGAAACTCTCGCAGGAGTATTATGCTGACCGCATCATGAAACTTAGCGAGAGCATTACAGAAGCTTATGTGGCGTCCGGTGCCGGCATCCCAACGGAAACCTTGCTTACCAAGATCTTGCTGGGTACTGTGGGCTGCGTGCCCGCCTATGATCGGTATTTCAAAAAGGCTCTTGCTGATACCGGTGCAGCACCCCAAGTATTCAGTGCGAAATCCATCCGAACCCTTGGCAACCTGTATCTTGACCATGAGGATGAGTTTGAAAAGCTCCGGAAACATTGCGGCAGCCGAATTGAGTATCCGGCAGCCAAAATCCTGGACATGTGCTTTTTTGAGTATGGCTTCCAGAGAGACGCGAGCAGCCAAGAAGACAGCGATTAGATTATCCTGTGAGGAGGGATCACTTTGGAATATGCTTTGACAGCGGATCATCACCGCGTTCACGCATTCGATGCAGAGAAGGGGCAAGAGTATTACTGTCCTGTGTGCGGCAACCAGGTGATTCCTCGCCAGGGCGAAGTCAATTCGTGGCACTTCGCTCATGTGACCTCGTGTATGGATGACTGGAAATACGATATGTCTGAATGGCACCGAGGATGGCAATCGCGTTTTCCCGAAAATGTCCGTGAGATTGTCGTGGAACACAGGGGCGAATGCCATCGTGCAGACATCTTGATGGGCGGCTATGTCATTGAGTTTCAGCACAGTCCGATTTCTGCCGGTGAATTTGAACGGCGCAATAAGTTCTACACGAGGGCCGACCATAAGGTGATTTGGGTGTTCGATGAGACCTACGCCTTTGGGAATGAGTATATCTCCAGCAGCCTGGATGATGAGAACAAGTTTGTGTGGAAGTGGCCGAATCGCGTGCTCGCTTCAGTTGTTCCTCAGCGATCCACAGATATAGCAGTCGTTCTGCAGCTCACCGAAGACCATGATGACGACGGTTGCGAATGGCTCGTGAAGGTGGAGTGGGCGATCGTAGACGATGACGGGTATGCCGACTATCGCCGATTCTTCATTGATGATGGTTTTGCGCCAGATCTTTTTACTGAAGACGGCCTACAAAACATTCTGTTGAGCAAGCGGAAGCGGTTTGATGCCTTCCTCCGTGATAACCAACCCTATGCGCCGAAGTGCAGCCGAATCAAGGGTAATCCACGGGACTGGTACATATGCCCGAAAACGCACGATTGGCATAACAACCAATGCCGGGAATGTCAGAACAATTTAATCAACGAGTTCCGGACAGGAACGGATTATAGGCAAGGAGGTTTGTTCTTCTACTGTGCTTATCCTCGCATTATCCATGAAGCGGATAAGTATGGAGAGGTGCATCTCCCATCCATTCGATTTTAAGGAGGACTCCGACATGAAAAAGGAATATGACACCAGCGTGAAAGAGACCATTGAACGAGTCATGAGCGTATTCTCCGAGTACATCAAAACAACTCCATACTTCGATATTGTATGGTCTGGTAAGGTCGGGTATATCTACATCAGCATCGATAGTTGCCGTGGTACTGTCGGCGACATGGACTGCCTTGTAATTGATAGCCCCGAAGAGCTTCTGGATAAGCTGCTGTATGAAATGGCAGTTGATATCATGGAGGAAGTCGGTCACACCATTGATCCCACTGAAGCAACGCTATTGGAGCGCGGAGAAATAGAACGGCGGATCCATCCTTATTTGGAGCAGCTGCCAGCTTATCAAGACCGGCTCCACCGCGTTTTTACAAGGGAAAAAGACTAATCTGATTAGGTTGCTGTTTCAATTGGAGAAATAAACTATATATTAACCTTTCTCCGTGGAATCAAGCACATCACAATGGAGGGGCAGAACATGAAGATAGAAATGGGCGAATCCCTAATTTACTCCTGGCTAAGACATGAGAAGCTGTGTCAGTTGGTGCAAACTAATTGGAAAGTCTCTCCCTTCTGGGAACTTGAAAATCGTCAAGATGTTGAGACCCTTTTCGTCATATGTAGGAACTATTTCCTCGAAAAACATAGTTTTGATATTTCAAAAGGGTGCAGCCTGGAACAGTTCCTCAAGCAGGCAGAAATTGATGGAATTGGTATTGCATATTCCACGGAAGCGCAGTATATCTACGCGGTTGATGTAGCTTATCATGAGGGCGGCCTGAATTATGGGGGAAAGGATGAGACGATAACAAAGATCGCCCAAAAGTGTATCCGAACAGCGCTCTGCCTGTATGGCTATTTCAGCATGTCTACTGGGGAAGTGCTTTTCGTATCTCCCAAAATAACTCCTGCCATCGAAACGGCTTTAGTTCCTCTCTTTGATGAGATTTCCAAATTACTGCATGACAACGGGCTGAACATAAAGGCAATCCTGCATTGCAATGATAATTTTAGCTCCGAGGTCATGTATCCAGTGGTAGAAAAGGCATCAGCTGTGGCAGACACTTCAGAATTATTCATGAGGGGACTTCAGCTTTATAATCTGGCCACAAAAGTTGAACCAACGCATAAGGAACTCTCTGCGGTTACGACCTCACAATGCAAATTGAAGCCTACTTCAATGCCACCAGCAGATAAACAGGAGTGGAAGGCAATTCGTAAGATTCCTGATTGGGCAGCTGCTCCAAATCAGAATAACCATAGAATTATTCGTGCTTTTTTGCAACTGCAGAAGGAACGTGGCTTTGTGTGTAGGCCAGAATTGGAAGCTCGCTGTCAGGATCCCGAGGGTCACGCAGATGTGTATGTAAGGGACTTTAGAGGGAACTTTACATCGATGAAAACGGATGCAGGCAAGAGCCACGGCAAGGTGTTCAGAGATGACGGATATAACATAACGATTTGCCCTGAGGTATTAGCGACGCTTGAGCAGTACAGATCTCTTTTTGAGGCATGATTGTCTAGTCAGACAGAAAGTTTTGATTTTGCATAATGACCTTATGAAGGAGATACTTTCCATCGGGCTTACGGGAGGATCCTGCAATGGCTCATGATATAAAAAAGCGATCTGCAAGCCATATCTATTTTGGCGTACATAGCGAATCAGGGGAGATCATGCACATTTCCAAAGTTCCGAGTGGCCAGAAATGCAACTGTGTTTGCGCTGCCTGCGGACAGCCCTTTGAAGCGAGAAAGGGATCACTCGGCGACATCAATTTGCGCATGTCTCCAACTATGAGTGCATGTATGCCAGTGAGGTTGCCATCTATAAGGCTTTGGCAGCCGAATTGGAAAAGACGGATTGTTTGACCCTTCCTTCCGTGATGCAGCGCTTCCCTGCATGGTCCAAAGATGAACTGCTTCAAAACGCCAAAACTGTCCATGTTGACTCTGTGGAATTCAAATGCGAGCCGCTTGCCTATCCTCCCCTCCTGCAGATCGAGGCACAGGGTAGTTGCTTACGGATCCTCCTCGATTTCAACCATTATTATGACAGTGAAGATCTCGCTACGCTGGCTACCGAGGCGAAGAATGACAGTTACTCACTGCTCAAGTATGCTATGCCGAAGTTGGATGAGGATCAGGAATTTACACATGATCGCATTATGACCATTCTGAAGAATTATGAGAAAGCGGAGTGGGTATTCAGTCGTCTGGAACAGCACTGGAAAGAGAAATACTATGCGGTAGCCATTGAGCCTGAAGAACATGGGAGCGGATACCTTTGTCCCATCTCCATTGGTCGTTACAAGGGTAAATACTCCGCAAGGTGGGTCGATTGCGCATACTGCAGATTCAATGTGGATGAGCCTCCAGTCTGCCTCTGTGTCGCCAAGGCCGGCATCCAGAAGAAAGATGACTTCAAGAGATCCCCGGAGGAGCGTACTGCCGAAATTGATCGAATCCGTATCGAAAATGAGAAGAAGATCCAAGAGCGCGAAGATCGCACAGCCCGAACTGTGGGCAGAATCCAGACCTATAGACCCTCATCGTATCCCAAGACTCCTGCGATTCCCTCAGGACCAACAAAAGAAGAACTAGATGCTGAGTATGACAGAATTTGTCAGTCATTTGATGTCAACTCGGAACAGAGGACAGTGGATCGCTTCAACCGCCGTTGGATTCTATGTGAGGAATGCGGTGAGGTCAAGCAGGATACGCAGATGGCTATTTACGGTGGGATTGGCAGGATCAATCGAGGAGTATGTTCCTCTTGCAGCAGAAAAGGAAGAGGCGGCTAGCATGACATCCCTCCACAATCCTTTTGCGATGAACATTCGAGTGGCCTTCAGCTCTTTTTTGAGTCGCTTTCTGTTGATATTGTTCGCAAGATAGTGTAAAATGATCTCAATGCTCGAAGTATCTAAAGCTGCACCATGGCAGCCAAGGGAGAGGTTCTGCCATCCGCAGGACCTCTTTGCGTTTAGTTGGGGTGTTGAGATGGATTATATGACTATAACAGAGGCCTCGAAAAAGTGGGAAATATCAAACCGACGTATACAAACGCTTTGCGCACAGGGCAGAATTCCGGGCGCAGAACGATTGGGCTATTGCTGGTTACTACCCAAAGAAGCTGTAAAACCGGCAGATGCCAGAATTAAAAGCGGCAAGTATATCGGGTATTCTGAAAAGCGAAAGAGAAAGTTCGTTACCGAAAGTCCAGTCGTCACAGAGGATAATGCAAATAAGAATCCTGGCTATTACAAAATGGAGGTATCGGAATAGAGAGGCATTGCCTCGAGGTGAAGTATGGGTATAAAGACTCCAGAACAGATCAGAAAAAACATGAGGGCCGTGAAGAACAAAGATTCTGCTATAGAAGTACTTCTGCGCAGAGAATTATGGCGAAGAGGTCTCCGGTACAGAAAGAATGTAGCGGGTTTGACAGGCAAGCCCGACATAGTTTTTATGGGGAAGAAGATTGCTGTATTCTGTGATGGCGATTTTTGGCATGGATACGATTGGGAGAACAGAAAGCAAGATATCAAAAGCAGGAAAGAGTTCTGGATACCAAAAATTGAAAGAAATATGCAGAGAGATATTGAAGTAAATGAAGCACTTGAACGAGATGGCTGGCTTGTGCTTCGTTTCTGGGGTAATGAGATAAAGACCAATTGTTCGGCATGCGCTGACAAAATTGAGATGATTTTAAGGTCGAGGTGAATAATCGTGACTGATTTTGAAAGCACATTATTTCAACCGTGTGGGGAGTGGATCGCCGCCCAACTTAATGCCGGCTATAGCTGGGATGATATATATACCCTCGGGGTTCAAGACGAAGAACGGGGTCAAAAACTTGCGGAATTGATTGATGAATACATGTGGCCTGAGGACCTTACGGTTTCTGATTGGGAGAATTATGTCGATAATTATAAATCGACGCATTTGACTGTTGCCATAGCTGAACAAGAGCCTGTAATTGCAATTGATAATGGTATTGTAAGAAATCAATATCTCGTTCCTGTAGGGCACCATTCTACTTGGGAACAGTTTAAGTCGCATCTGAAAGCATCCATGAGTGATGTATCAATAAGCAATGTTCAGAAAAGTTGTAATTGGATTCTAAACCACCTGAGTAGCGATACTCGGAAATACGGGCCAGTAAAAGGACTGGTTACAGGTAGTGTCCAATCCGGCAAAACCGCTAATATGGAAGGCCTAATTAGTATGGCAGCCGACTATGATTGGAATTTTTTTATTGTCTTATCTGGAACGATCGACAATTTAAGGAAACAGACACGAGATCGATTTAGAAAGGATCTCCAGAACAGTGAGGGCGTTTTGTGGCGTGTGCTTGATTTCACATCAGAAGATAGACGATTTGGCGCTGAAAATCTAAAGCTCAATCCACTTTCTGGAAGCAAAAACTTTTCACAACGGTATGTTACTGTTTGCTTAAAGAATCGTAAGCGCCTTGAGAACCTCATTGACTGGCTTTATGAGGATCCTAAGCGCACATGTAAATTGCGAGTAGTTGTCATTGATGACGAGGCAGACCAGGCAAGCATTAACACAGCAGAGATAACCCCTGAGGAGGAGCAGGAACGATGTGCCATTAACCAACTAATATGCAATCTTGTGAACGGGAAAAAAAGCGATGGATCGTCCCCTGAAACAAGCTTTCAAGCGATGAATTATGTCAGTTATACTGCAACGCCGTATGCTAATGTCTTGAATGAGTCGAGTGCTGAATCACTCTATCCGAAGGATTTCGTTTGCACTCTTCCAGAAGCTTTTGAGTATTTTGGAGCAAAAGTCATTTTTGGGAATAACGAGCAGGATTGTCCAGGCTTTCCCATTCTTCGTAGTATTTCTTCTGGCGATAACAAGTTAATGCGAGATATTCAGAAGAAAAAGAAGACCGGCTTGCCTGAGAGTATGAAAGAATCCATTAGTTGGTTTTTATGCGTTGTTGCGACCCTCCGTTTGCGTCAACACAGAAAGAGCATTAGTATGCTTGTCCATACATCTTCAATTCAGAAAGAACACTTTGTTGTCTACAATGAGATCCAAAAGTGGCTCAATAATGTGGAAGATGTTCTTTCACATTGTAAAGCGGTATATGAAAAAGAAGCTCATGCCATCACAAAAGCAGATTTGATCGAGGCAAACCCAAAGTATGGACTGATTGATAAGGTAGATGAGCAGATGCCAGAGTTTTCTGCGCTGACAGACGGGATTTGCAGCTTACTTTGCAGTATTACAAACATTATGCTTGGCGATGATAAGCACTTGGAGTACTCTTCAGGACTTCATCTTTGCGTAGATAACTGTTCGGCGAATCGTGAAGCAGAAGCAGGCACTTATCTACGAATTGTCTATCCTTCAGATAATCAACTCAAGCAGTTGGAAACCGCACCTGCCTTTTTGGTAATTGGTGGAAATACATTATCTCGAGGATTAACGATAGATGGTCTTGTGTGCACATACTTTTCGCGGACATCAAACCAAGCAGACACTCTGATGCAAATGGCAAGATGGTTCGGATATAGAAAGGGCTATGAACTTCTTCAGAGAATATGGATGACATCAGATGCGGAGGCGAAGTTCAAAGCACTTGCAAAGATTGATATGGACCTAAAAAGAGAAGTTGAACTGTTTATGGAACGAGGTATTTCTCCTTCAAAATTTGGACCGCGAATTCGGAATACTCCAGAGATCGCTAAATTCAGGATAACTGCAAAAAAGAAGAGCCAGCGGGCGCAGTACGCGGATTTCGATTTTTGCGGGGATAGCTATGAAACTACAAATTTTGAAAATGGGGAAAACCTTAGCCAGAATATTTTACTTACAGATGAGTTCATAAAGGAGCTAAATAATCAGGCAGGATTTAGAAGGTCAACTGCTGCCAATGCATATGTGTGGGACAATATCGAGTATCCATTTATTCTTGAGAATTATCTAGATAAGTATGTAATATCGAGATATTCGTCTCTGTCAGTCAACTTGCGGTTCTTTTTTGAATGGATGGAGCAGATGAATAAAGAAGGAAGATTTTGCAAGTGGAACGTAGCTGTAGTTGACGGTGATAATCACGAACAGCTTTGGAAAATAGGGCCAGGTGTGAAGGTGGGTCTCATTGAGCGAACTCGTAAAATAGTGCCAGAGAATGACCACATAGACATTGGCTCACTGCGTTCCGGACGTGATGCAATTTGCGATGTAGACGAAGACGCTTTCACCCCAGAGCAGGCTGCTGAGTTTAAGAAAACCCGGAAGAATGGCAAAAATATCATTTCACAAAGAAGCCGATTGGGCTTGGAAGACAGGCCTTTGCTTCTGATCTATCGAATAAAGAAAGATGGCGGCGATCCTAAAACGAAAAACAGATTGAGAATGGATGCAGCCGATGATATTGTTGGCATTAGTATAATTGTTTCTGGAGACAGCATAGGAGAAACCCATGCAAAGTCTCTTCGGATAATGATGTGAACGACATGGAGGATGCCGATATGCTTCAAAGTCTAATCCTTCCAATGAAAATTGGAGTTTCATATGGAAGTGGCGCATTGAAGGCTCTGCAAAATGAAAGTATGCCTGAACTGGATTTGCTTGTTAGGGAGGCAATTCAAAATAGTTCCGATGCAGCAATCGGTTTGCCGGATGAGTCATGTAATATTAACTTTACACAAGGACAATTCGTCCCAGCCGAGTTTAATTCGATGCTATCAGACATCGGCCCCATTCTGGATAAAAGATTTCCTAACGATAGTGCAGAGTATCTGGAAATACGCGATTATAAAACATCAGGACTAACAGGTCCAATCCTGCAAGGCGATCTGGATCCCGATGACCACGGCAACTATTTCAAACTAGTTTTCGATACAGGTAAAGAGCAGACGAATTCCAATGCCGGTGAAGCCGGTGGTAGTTGGGGCTTTGGTAAAAGTGTCTACTATCGTGTCGGCATAGGACTAGTGGTCTTTTACAGCCAAATATGTGAAGAAGGCTGTTATAAATCCAGAATGATAGTATCGTTAATAGAAAACGAGACCGACAAATCATCCTTGCTTAAGGAGGTGCTTGGAAACTCCATTGGCCGTGCCTGGTGGGGTAAACGGATCCCGGGAACGGATGACGAATTGCTTCCTGTGACCGATGATGATGAAATACAAAAGATCCTTGATATTTTCAATATTAAAAAGTTTAATTCGACACAAACCGGAACATCTATAATCATTCCTTATATTGATAAATCAAAGTTGCTGCATGGCATCTTTCCGGATAATTGCGGAATACCCGAAGATGAAATTGCCATGTGTTCTTTCAAAGATGATATTGCCCAGTATGTTGAATTGGCTGTTCAAAAATGGTATGCCCCAAGAGTCTTTAATAAGCAACTCAGGAATTACTCGAAGCAAAAATGGCTTGCAATTCGGGTTAATGGAGCACCAGTAACCACGACAAGCATGAGACCGCTGTTCAGGCTAATTCAGGAACTATATACAACGGCATTAAGTGCAAACTGTGGTGGGGCACAACAATACAAATCTTCGGATTTCCCGTTTATCAAATGCGTACCCGTACCATCCACAAAACTCGTTGGTGGAAAATCTGGGCATGCAGCGTTTGTGAGAGTGTCGAAGGAGGAGATGGGGATGTCAAGCTCCTCCATAGAGCCATATACATACTTGCGCCTCTTTGGGAAGACAGCAAAGAATGATCCTATCGTTATGTTTGCAAGAACGCCTGGTATGATTCTGGACTACAAAATTGATGATAAATGGGCAAAGGGCCTAATTAAGCCGGAAAATGATGATGAATATCTTTTTGTGTTCTATGTACCAAACTGCGATGTGCTTCTGAAAGAAGACGCTGCAGCTAAGGATTTTTCTGGTAGACCATTTGGGGAGTATTTACGAAAAAGTGAAAAATCCGACCACATGGACTGGATTGATCCTTCTTCGTTGACACTCATTACAAATATTAAGAACCAAATTTGTAATAAGGTTAATGGTGCAATAAAAGGAACAGGCGAAACCCCCGTTGATGGAACAACCAGCAAGCTCTCAGGGAAACTTGGAAAACGATTATTACCTACTACGAAATTTGGCAAGAAATCAAAGGGATCTGGCACAGGGGGCGGCGGAGGCAGCAGTACGGATAATTTGAACCTAGTGCTCGGAGACAAAAACTATATTGACGACTGCATTATTATTGATTTTACCGCTAAATTCAGTAATACGAAAAAGCAAGCTGTTATTGGGGTATTTGTTGAGTCTGAGACAGGACTGCTTGACTATGCTGCATGGGTGCAGAATTTAGGCAGTACTTTTCCCATTTCGATCGATGCAGTATGGGAGTGCAAGACATTTGCACAGAATTCAGGAACTGAGTTACCGCAACCACATGATTGCGATACCACCAATCGTGTAAGTAAATCTGATTTTACTGAAATTCAGATTATCACAGGTGATCATAACGAGGGAATATGTGGTATTTCAATAAAGAATACTATTACCAATGCAATTGTATCTGGCAAGCTGGTGATTCGATCTATGAATAAGAAATACCGGTGTGCAATAAAGGAAACAAAGAAAACTATCGAGCGGGGGGATTTGAATGGATAATTTATCGTTTTATCCCACGCTGTCGGATGACCTTTTGGAAAAATCTGGTTTCGTCTGTGGAAAGTATGAGTTCAGCTATCTCATTGAAGGAAACTACCGATACCTTAGACCCCGGGGAAAAACAACGCTAAGGCTTGAAGATAGCCTTGAAAGTTGGAAAATTCAAGATGATGGGCTAAGAATCTGCCGGCAGATTATTATTGAGACACCAGATGCATTATTCGGGAAAAACGGAGTATTGTGTAAAAATGCTGATCTCGGAATTTGCATCATATGGAATAATAGAACCCTAACTCAAATGGGGTATATAATGCCTAAGTCTGTAGTGCATTCCAGAGAAAGGTTAATATGCAATTTCAGTTATGATTTCCTTCCAGGCGAAGTAAAAGGTGATCTGCTCCTAGATACGGTTTTATATGTGAAAGAAGCTGCTGCTATTGTTGAATCTGGAGAAGATCATCTGATTAACGAGGCTGGAGTGTCCGTTGGTGTTGTTGATAGTATATCGCTTGACTTTGATAACCTTTACATGGACTTCCCAATAAAGGAAGTCAAAGATGCAGCTCTGCCCTTATGGTGGTTGGAGTTAAATCAATGGAGTGATCCAACACAAGACCCATTTTCTGAAGACTATGTTTGCTTGTATTTGAACTCATATTATAGCCATTGCCCTAAAGTCGGCGATGTAATTAAGAATGAGGATATCTTAATTGAGATTATTTCGACTTCTTATTTGATGATAATTAAGAAGATAGACGAGATGGGGTATTTGTCACAAACACTTGACGGGGTGGACTTGGAGTCGGGGAGCATTTCTCAGGTAATCTACTATTTCTATACTAGCTGCGAAATTGCACTACGGATGGAGTCTATAGATGCTCTCCAGAAGACAATTCACATGAATGTTGAGAAAATGCTGAAAGGGGGCGACAATGAATGAACTACAAAAAATTTACAAAGGCACAAGCAAAAGCTTTTGTGGACGATCTTGATTCTCTCCCTGACGCAGCATGGGAAGATATTGTTGCAAAATGGACGGCATATAGTGTCGATGATTTTGATCCATCCTATAGTGATTTGCGTGATAAGATTGTCGAAAAGTATAAGGAGGCAGAACCAAAGGGCGGATACGCAATTGATTTAAGTGTAGGGCTGTGCCTCTACGAGGAACTTAGCTTGTCGAGCGGTTTTACAAATGTTGTTGCAAATGATGATGATGTATGGAGATATCTATCGTGCAAGGTTTTTCCTGATATTACATATATGCGGTATCCTAAACCAGCCCAGAATGATATAAGGGTAAATCAAAAGCGATTCTACTCTCATCCAAGAAGAATATGGCTCAAAACGCTTTGGTGGTATGTCCATCTCTCCTGGCAGGGCAGCAAAGAGGCTACATATATGGTACTGAAAAGCTTCGGTACTGATACTATCAGCGATTTCATTGAACGTCCAGGAAAAGGATATCGGCTTGGATTATTTCGAGAGTTAATAAAGGCGTATTCCCATGTTGAGAAGAAATCGTCAAATCTTTTCAATATTATTGCAACACAAAATAGAGTGAATTGCACTACAGTTGAGCCAGCTCTTACTTCGAATGGAGAAGCTGGGTATGTATCGCGATTATTTTCCCAATTAAATATCAGCGGAGGCGAGAAACATGCTTGCTGATGAAATCAGAAAAAACTGGGCAACTTCTGCCTCTGGCTATGCTGCTATCATAACAAGCCTTGCATCAATAGGATATGAGGCATGGACTGTAAAGACGGAGTCTTCATTCGGGGTTGCTCTTCCTATAGAAGAATCATTACTCGTTTCGGAGAAGTTTTCTGGTGCCCATCTTTATACAGATAGGATTACCTTGGATGGTGCTGAATCGCGATCTGCTCTCTTACTTATGGCTCAATCAGATGAAATTCAGGTGCCGTTTTCTGCGCTTTGTGCCGAACTAGTCAATCCAGGTCCTAACGGTGAGTTTCGCGATTATGTAGCGAAAAATCCTGTTGCTTGGTGGCTACAGTGGAAAGAGCTACTCGGAAATAAAAATGTTGATGAGAGAGTCTATGATGTACTCGGCGAGTTGGTTACGCTGAGGTACCTAGCGAAAAACGGAGAAAATGCAGAGTGGAATGGTCCTTCTGGGGCAACTTATGATGTAGATTGTGATGAAAAATACTATGAGGTAAAATCAACAACGGCACGAAACAAGCGTGAAATAACACTGAGCAATCACTTCCAGTTAGACCCGCCAGATGGGGCGCCTCTTTTTTTAGTCCTCTGCCAGTTTGAAAGAGCCGTATCTGGTATCAGTATAAATAGCGTCCTCAAAGACCTTGAAGAACTCGGGTATAGCGCTGTGGCTCTGAATTCAAAGTTAGAGTTATTAGGGCTTGAAAAAGGAATGTCCGCAAGAAACAGGCAGTACATTTTGCATGCGATGTTGGAGTACACAGTAAATGAGTCTTTCCCAGCAATAAAAGATTCATCGTTCGTTGATGGACATCTACCTAAGGGAGTAAGGAGCATCACCTACACCGTTTCCTTAGAAGGACTGGATGCGGTTAACTTGATTATGAGACAAGCGAGCGATTGATATGATTTATAAAACAATTGATCTGTGTGCTGGAATTGGAGGAATACGGCGAGGTTTTGAATTGACCGGAAAATTCCAAAATGTGTTATCTGCCGAGATTGACCAATGTGCAGCAAAAACATATGAACACCTATATGGCGAAAACCCACTCAATGATTTGACATCGGATGAGTTCAAGGCCAAGGTTGCAAACACAGAGTATGATGTGCTCCTCGCGGGCTTTCCATGCCAAACATTCAGTCGAGTTGGCAAACAGCTCGGCTTCAGGGACAAGACAAGAGGCACTATTTTTTTCGATTTAGCTGATATCATTTCTCGAACGAATCCCAGAGCCATCTTACTTGAGAATGTCGAAAACCTTGTATCACATGACAAAGGTCAAACTATTCGCACTATTATTGAGACATTGGAAGACGAGCTTGAATACCGCGTTATAGGCGTTACCCTGGATGATGATGGTAACTATAAATATTCACCGAAGTCCTTTATCCGTAATGCCCGGTATTTTGGCGTGCCACAGAATCGTCCTCGCGTTTTCATAATGGCATTTAGTAAAAAACGTTATGGTGATGCCGTAAAAGTGCTGACAGAAGGACTTCCAGTAAGAGGATCAAAAACGATTTACGAAGATGTCCATGCAATTCTTGATTCGGATGCAGATATTCACTATTATATGGCTTCTGGATATCTTGAAACACTTAAGCGGCATAAGGAGCGGCAATCAAAAAAGGGCTATGGGTTTGGGTACTGTGTAGTCAACGCAAAGCCAGAAGATCACCCTGTTGCAAACACGATTCTTGCAACGGGAGGTTCTGGAAAAGAACGAAATTTAATCTATCAGCCTAAAGATGGAGTTGCAGGAACAATAATTCCAAGCAAGAAAACGCCTCTGAATAGTGAAGGAATTCGTGTTATGACACCGACGGAATGGGGCCGCCTTCAGGGGTTTATTGGATATGCATTTATGAAAGATGGCATCGATAGTTTTAGTTTTCCTGATGGGATGACCGACGGACAAAAGTATAAGCAGTTTGGGAACTCAGTAGCCATACCAGTTATCGAAGAACTCGCTAATTTTATGCTGAAATGTTTTGAAAAAATGAACAATAGCCAGACTTCAATTGTATGTAAACTTGCATCTGAAAACGAGTATATTACAAAACGTGATGTTATTGAGAGCCTGAGAATATCGGTCAATCAAGCCAATTATCTGCTCAAAAAAATGGTTGCGAACGGAAATCTACGACTCATTAGCCACGGGCGCCACTCAAAATATAAGTTGGTGACGGAGTAAATTGTGATGGCTATATGAAATGTCAAAAGGCCGTTTCGGAAGATGACACGCCCCAAAAGTGAACGCCAAAGTTTTGGCGCACTTTTGGGGCGTGCTTTTCATATTAACTGAGCCTGTCAAAAAGTATGCCTTTTGGTGCATAGAGGGCCAGCTCTAACGGGGCCGGCCCTCTGTTGACTTACTGGAGTTACATCCAAATAAGGAAGAAGTAGAAATTGACAGTAAAAAAGTTGGGATTGCCATTTCATCCTGCGCTCGGTATAATAGTAATATGTCAGAGATATCCATGCATGAGAAGATGTTCGTTTATGGAGGAACGAGGAAATGGGAATGACTGTTATCTGTTTTCACAACAATAACGAAGAGAATGGATACCTTAGCAACTGGTATCCTTCCACATTTACGCACAATGGTATCACCTTTTCCTCAATGGAGCAGTATATGATGTACCGAAAGGCACTTTCCTTTGGCGATGAAAAGGTTGCCACACAGATTCTTGCTACGGATAATGCTGCCGAGATAAAGGCTCTTGGACGGCTTGTATCCGGCTATGATGAGAGCCTATGGAACGGTATTCGACAAATCGTCGTCTATGAGGGGCTTTTCGCAAAGTTTACGCAGAACCCTGATCTAAGGGAGAGACTGAAAGATACTGGAAATGCATTTCTTGCTGAGTGCGCTGTAAATGATCGGATTTGGGGCATTGGTTTATCCATGCGTGATCCAAGCAGACTTGACCGGGCAAAATGGCAAGGCCAAAATCTACTTGGTTATGCCCTTATGATGGTGCGTGAAAAACTCTAAGAGGGTCTTGTCATTTCATTCCATAGGCACCTAAACAATTATACAGAAAACAAAATAACATCAAGGAGAAAAACTATGAATAAAACCGAACTGATTGCCGCAATGGCTGAAGCGAGTGGCCTTTCCAAGAAGGATTGCGAGGCTGCTCTCGCTGCATTTATCACGACTACTGAGAGCGCTTTGAAGGCTGGCAACAAAGTGCAGCTGGTGGGCTTCGGCTCTTTCGAGGTCAAAGAACGTGCTGCCCGTACTGGCAAGAATCCTGCAACAGGTGAGCAGATTGATATCCCTGCATCTAAGGCACCTGCGTTCAAAGCAGGAAAGGCTTTCAAAGACGCCATCCAGTAATTTGAAAACCCATAGAGAGGCACTTACGATATTGATCCGTAAGTGCTTCTTTTTTAGCTAATCTCATAACGCCCCAACGCAACTGCCGTTTAATTGCGGCAAATTCGCCACAAATAAAATGCAGTTTCTGCTTTCTATTGCTGATAATGCATAAATCGGATCAATTCTGCCACCTGCACGGACTTTTTCCGCCACCATGCCGGAGCACCTTGCCACAAAAAACTCAGCCAGTACAAGCACTGGCTGAGCAGATATTTATCATTGTTCAATGACCTGCATTTCAGTGCCCTCACCGCCGGATTTTATGCTTCTGATTGTCTTTTCCAGTACCTTCATATCAATCGGTTTTGAA
>OLQV01001127.1_pt1 | contig 21292 bp, 14 predicted proteins | sample 1672371 | NCBI WGS metagenome assembly OLQV01 (sample SAMEA3136676, study PRJEB25190) | human gut metagenome
TCATGATATTCATGTTAATATTGTATTTTTTTCTTAGATAAAGGTTTTCCCGGAATTACAAAAGCTATAGCAATTCTTTCTTCGCAAAAAATTCTCCGCGGCACTCTCCCATCCTGGAAGAAAAGCCGCGGAGAAATAAATATAGTTACAATACAGAATGAAGGACGAAGGTATGGCTAACATCAATGCACATGATGCAATGCGTGAGTTAACAGTGATGCTGATATACCTTTCCCGGTTTTCACAGGGAGAGAAATTTGATGAAGCAACCGATTTTTACGCCTGGAAAGGGTATAACTTCGATATTCTGAATGAACTGTCTGATGCAGATTACATCAGACAGGGCAGTCATCCTGCTGTACATTTTCTGTATAAAAGCGCGATGACCGCTCGGGTAGGCACCGAAACGGTCATCAATTCTATTTCTTGACTGTGAGGGTCTGACTGCGGTAACAGCGTCCCTTTATATTTATATAATAGCATACGCTCCGGCTTTGTCAAGGCGACAGGGCTGGAGCGTTTTATTCGATATATCTCGTGCTTTCAGCCTTTCCCTGCCTCGAGGAACCGGGCGACGATGGCATCGAGGCCGAAGCGACCGCATAGCCGGCGACGGCTCCGGCCGCATTCAGCGCTAAGCGCTTTCTTTACAAATACACCCATAGTATTTTCCCTCTCTGCCCCCTGCGTCTGCCGACGCAGGGGGCTTTGCGTAAAAGCCTCGACAGATACTGAACTAAACTTTTTAGTCTATCATATATTCCTCAATTATATCTTTTACAGAGTCATATATTTTTACTGTTCTCCCCGGATATTCAATTTTAAACACACTGCTTAATTCTTCTGCCGTCCCGTGAAACATTTCGGATTCGTGTTGAGAATAAAACCTCATTACTAAAATCAGTCTGATCGTGCATCCATCCAAATGTCGTATTTTTCTGTCTGGTTTTCTCCGAACCCCTCTAATACATAAATGGGCTGGATATACTCGCTTTCTGGATCTGCGTAGAAAGCATCAGAAACAGAATCGACCAGAATACTCTCTGGAGCGACTTCGGCATTTAGTGTATACTCTTTTTTGCTCAGCGATGTTGCTACCTCACGATAGTTCTTGCCTTCGACATCAACATCAACCAAGGTATATTCATTTGCAAACTTGTCAACACCAACGATTTCTCCGCTCCCGGATACGGAAATGCAGATACGAAATGTTCCATATACAGGTTTGCCGGCAATCTCAGGGTAGAAATACACATTTTTTCTGAGGATTTCTTCTGTCCCTTGTGCTGCATCCCCGGTTGAGGTCGTACCAACCTTAGCGTCGCCCAGTTCCTGCACTGGGTACAGATTGTTGTCTGCAATAAACTGCTCAGCGATTTGGATGGCATCGGCGTCCGACAATGGGCCTTCCTTTGCATCAAAGTCGATTGGCGTTTGATAAAACCATCTGCCGGTTTTCGCATCAATTCCAACTGCAGTTCCATCAGACAGTGTATTGCCGGTTGGAAAAGTTCCGATATCAGATGCGGAAATCCGAAATAAATCTCCAATTTTTTTCTTTTCCTGATTAAGGTTAACCGGCTTCAAACGATATACAGTCAACGACCGGCTCGCGTTGTCGATCTCCGATTCGGCAGTATCCACGATAGATACACGGGTATTCGCCGTTACGGTGTTTTCAACTACAGGGAGCTTTAACTTGGGAATTTGCTCATCCTGCGGTTCTGCAAAATGCAGCACTGTTACGACGCATAACATCACTGCGATACATGCCGCGACAAAGATTTTACGGTTTTGAATAACGAATTTTTTCATGCTGCACGCTCCTTCCTGTGTGGAATTGTTTCTGCAATGCAATCGTCAATTTTCCCTGTTGGTTTTACGATACGGCCGGGGTTTTCTTACATTTTATTATAAAATTCATTCTCTATCAAGATATTTATTTAGCGCAGGAAGTTTCTTGAACACTCCAGTCAAGTTTTCCCTAATAAATAGCAGCTTCAATCAAACCGTTCTATCCTTGCCGGGCAGCAAAAACCTCCCTTCACACATTCATTCGCGTGTGAAAGGAGGTTTTTCAGATTATTCAGAAATTACTGCGGACTTCTGGATCGCAACCAGATTGTTCGGCATCAGCGGATCCTCGGTCTCGATGGAAAGCGGGCCGTGGTAATCGCCCTCTGCCAGAGCTGCGAAGAAGGTCTTCCACCACAGAACATCGTGGCCGCAGCCTGTCAACGCCGAACTCGATTATCTGCCTGCTCGGCCCGCGTTTCCCGCAGCAGACACAGAGAAAGCACTTTTCCGACATGATTCTCCCTTCTTTTCATTATATATAGATAATACATCAACGAAAATTCGGTTGTCGCGTTACTGTACTACTGCAATCTGCGGCCCTGCATATTCTCGAGATAGCTCCTGCGGTAGCGGATGGGCGGCAGGCCGACTAGCTTCGCAAAAATGGCGTTGAAATGGTTGACGTTGGTGTAGCCGACGATGGCGGCAATCTGCGTTGCACTGTAATCGGTCGAAATGAGCAGGTTCTGCGCCTCGCCGATGCGGCAGCGGATCATATAATGAATAGGCGACATGCCGGTCATGTCCTTGAAGATATGCGCGAGATGGTACGGCGACATGGAGAGCGCCTCGCCGATGTCCTCGAGCGTGAGCTGCTCGGTGAAATGCGTGCCGATATACTGGCGGATGCGGTTCGCGAGCACCAGATTATGCGGCTGGTCGGCGGCGCGCGCGTCGGGCGGCAGACTGGCGGCCAGCAGCACCAGCGCGGGCAGCAGATGCGAAACGATCTCGTCCGAATAGCCGGTGCGGCGCTCGGCGTGCTCGTAGATCATCTCGCACAGCGACTGGATATGGTCGATCTCGTCGACCGCCGGGCGGACGAAACCGGTTTCCGCCCGGGTAAAATGTCCCTCCGGCAGGCCGCGCAGATGAAGACCGGAAATGGCGAAGCAGAACGTGCCGATCTCGTGATGCAGCGAGGAGGTCACCTCGTGCAGATCACCTTGATTATACAGCAGAATATCGCCAGTGCGGATGGGGTAGCTGTATCCGCCCGCGATGTACTGCCCCGCGCCCTGATAGACGTACAGCATTTCGGTGAAGCGCTCGTGGCGGTGCACGGCGCGGGTAACGGTCGACGACGCGACGGTCTGTCGGGTCGCGTAGAGCAGCTCCGGCGTCTGGCCGGAGGCATAGCGAAGCGGTTCTGACATGGGCTTATCCTCCTGTACGGAATATGGATATAGTATAGCGCATTTTCCCGTCGACCGCAAGAATACGTATAAACCAAAACGGACGCGCCGCTTTTTGTGCAATATTCCTGCGAAAATCAAAAAACAAAACGCAAGAACAAAGAAACATCGATACCCGTGGAATAGTATAATAATATCATCAAAACAAAAGAAAAATCTCACGAAATCCGTGAAAGGAGTTTGATATTATGAGCATTCAGATCTGCGGCGCACCTTGCTGCTGGGGCGTAGACGACCCCAAGAATCCGTATTTGCCGCCCTGGACGCGCGTGCTGGAGGAGGCCGGCAAGGCCGGCTACAGCGCCATCGAGCTCGGGCCCTACGGCTATCTTCCGATCGATGCGCAGCTGGTCGCGGACGAGCTGAAGAAAAACGGTCTCGCCATTGTGGCGGGCACCATCTTCCACGATCTGCTCGACCCGGATAATCAGGAGAGCGTGCTCCACGCGGTCGACGACATCTGCCGCCTCATCACCGATCCGAAGCTGCCGGTGCTCAAGACCCACAACGGCCAGAAGTTCCCGACGCCGTACATGACGGTCATGGACTGGGGCCACGACGAGCGCGACTACGCCGCCGGCCATCCGGACACCGCGCCGCGCCTATCCGACGAGGAATGGGCGCGCTTCATGGGAAACGTCCGCGCGGTATGCGAGCGTGCAAACAAGTGGGGGGTCCGTCCGGTCATCCATCCGCACGCAGGCGGCTACATCGAATTCGCCGACGAGATTGAAAAGGTCGTGCGCGATATTCCGTATGAGGTCGCAGGCCTGTGTCTGGACACCGGCCACCTGTATTACTCGCACATGGATCCGGTAGAATACCTCAAAAAGTACGCAGACAAACTGGATTACGTTCACTTCAAGGACGTAAATGAGACCGTTTACCGCGAGGTGCTCGGCGAACGCATCCGCTTCTTCGACGGCTGCGGCAAGGGCGCGATGTGTCCCATCGGCACCGGCTCGCTCGATTATCCGGCCATCAAGCAGGCGCTCTCCGACATCGGCTACGCAGGCTACATCACGATCGAGCAGGAGCGTGATCCGCGCAATTCCGACACCAGCCTGCGCGACGTCAAGGCGAGCGTAGATTACCTCAAGTCGGTCGGGTATAAAATTTAAGTTCCCTCTGGAGCAGGAGCACGGAACTCCCCTCCCGCGCTCCCGCTTCTTCTTTCTTTGTTTCATTTTTCATCATCTATCACTACTGTTATTACTGCAAAATTCAAGGAGGATTTCTGATGTATTACGGTGAAAAGCGTGTAAAAAATCCCATCCGCTGGGGCATGGTCGGCGGCGGCCGCGGCAGCCAGATCGGCTATATCCATCGCTCGGCAGCGCTGCGCGACTTCAACTTCCAGCTGGTCGCCGGTGCATTCGACATCGACCCGGCGCGCGGCAGGGACTTCGGCGAGCAGCTGCATGTAGCCGCTGACCGCTGCTACCCCGATTATAAGACCATGTTCGCCGAGGAGGCCAAGCGCCCGGACGGTGTACAGGCAGTCTCCATCGCGACCCCGAACGGCATGCACTACGAGGTCTGCAAGGCGGCGCTCGAGGCCGGTCTGCACGTTGTCTGCGAGAAGCCGCTGTGCTTCACCTCGGAGCAGGCGGACGACCTGGTAAAGCTGGCGGAGGAAAAGCACCGCGTTGTGGGCGTGACCTACGGCTACTCCGGCCACCAGCTCATTCAGCAGGCGCGCCAGATGATCAAAAACGGCGATCTCGGCGAGATCCGCGTCATCAACATGAGCTTCGCCTTCGGCGGCTACAACTTCAAGATCGAGGACAAGGTTCCGTCCGCAAAATGGCGCTTTGACCCGTCCAAGGCAGGCCCGTCCTTCGCGCTCGGCGACGTCGGCACGCATCCGCTGTTCATCATCGAGGCGATGATCCCGGACATGAAGATCGACAATCTGATGTGCACCAAGCGCTCGTTCGTCGAGGGCCGCGAGCTCGAGGATAACGCCTTCGTCATCATGAACCTCAAGGGCAGCGAGAGCGTGCAGGCGGGCGCGCAGGTCTACTGCTGGGCAAGCTCGATCAACAGCGGCGCACGCCACTATCACAAGATCCGCGTAGTCGGCTCCAAGGCGTCGCTCGAGTGGGACGATGAGCGCCCGAACCAGATGCTGTACGAGATCGAGGGCGAGCCGTCCCGCGTGCTCGAGCGCGGCGCAGGCTACCTGACCGATGAGGCGCGCGTCGAGGACCGCATCGGCGGCGGCCATGCCGAGGGTCTGTTCGAAGCGTGGAGCAACCTGTACGCACGCTTCGCCGTCGCCATGGCGGACGCAGACAAGGGTGTCTACGGCGACTTCTGGTATCCGGACGTCAAGGCCGGCGCACAGGGCATCAAATGGATCGAAAAGTGCGTGGAATCCGCAGACAAGGGTTCCGCATGGGTGGATTACGAATAATCCCGTCAACAGCATATCCCCAAAAATCTTCTGATAGCATTTCATTTCTACTTTACATCTGTTATTACCTGATTTCGGAGGAACGACTATGAAAAAGAGATTACTTGCTGCACTGGTTTCCGGTGCGATGCTGATAAGTGCACTTGCAGGCTGCGGCAGCAGCGGAGCGCAGACGAGCGGCGATGGCAGCGCCGGGCAGACGGCAAATCAGGATTACCATATCAAGGTCATTCTGAAAACGCTCGCGTCCGAGTACTGGCAGTATGTCGGCAACGGCTGTAAGCAGGCCGGCGAAGATCTGGGCGTCACGGTCGATGTTCTGGGCGCGAGCTCGGAAACCGCGTATGACGAGCAGCTCTCTATGATCGAAACCACGCTCAGCTCGAGCGACTGCGACGCCATGGTCGTGGCGCCGCTCCAGGCGGAGACCGTTACAACACAGATTGCCGGTACTGACCTGCCGATCGTTGCGATCGACACCGCGATCAATTCGGACAAGGTGCTCAGCTTTGTCGGCTTCAACAACGAGGAACTCGCCGCGATGGGCGGCAAGGCTGCAGTCGAGGCCGCGAAGGACAAGGGCTGGGACAAGATCACGGCCATCGGCATCATGGGCGTGCAGGGCGACTCGACGTCCGAAGCGCGCATCACAGGTTTCAAGCAGGGCATCACAGAGGCAGGCGGCGAGTATCTCTCAGCGGAAACGCAGTACGCGGACAGCGTTGCGGACAAGGCTGTCACCTGCATGGAGGCCATCATTCAGGCGCACCCGGAGGGCGTATCCATCATCGTCGCGAACAACGATGATATGGCGGCCGGCGCAGCCCGCGCAGCAGCCGCGTTCCCGGCGTACAAGGATACCATCTTTGTCGGCATCGGCGGCAATCTGGCCGGCATCGACGCGATCCTCGCCGGACAGGAGACCATGACGGTCGCGGTAGACGGCTATGACGTCGGCTATCTCGGCGTGCAGGCAGCGGTCGATGCGCTGAACGGAAAGACGCTCGAAAAATTCATCGCCACCGACGCGACGGTCGTTACTGCGGAAAACGCAGCGGAGCGCCGCGCAGAGGTAGAAAAGCGTCTGGGAACCTCCTGATCCGGTCCTCTCTCCATTAAAATATGCGGAAAAAACCGCCTCTTCAACAAGGGGAGGCGGTTTTCTGCACCCAAAAATCCGATATTTGCACACACACAGAAAAAACAAGGGGGAAACAAGCAAAATGGCATTTACTGTCGCAACCTTTATCGCGTTCACCGTGCTTGTCGCGGTGCTGTCCTGGTGGAAGACGCGCGACGACGACCTGTCTACCAAGGAAGGCTACTTCCTTGCCGGACGCGGTCTGCCCGGCATCGTGATCGCCGGTTCTCTGATGATGACCAACCTCTCCGCGGAGCAGCTTGTCGGCACGAACGGACAGGCCTTCGCGGGCAACATGAGCACGATGGCGTGGGAGGCGACGTCCGCGTTCGCGCTGATCGTACTCGCGTTCATATTCCTGCCCAAGCTGCTGCGCGGCGGCATCGCCACCATCCCGGAATTCTTCGAGATGCGCTATGATACCTTCACCATGCGCCTGTTCTCGCTGCTGTTCCTGATCGCGTATGTCGTTACCATGCTGCCGACCATCCTGTACTCGGGTGCGGTCGCGCTGGTTAAGATCTTCGATCTGGAGAGCATGTTCGGCATCAGCTATTTCAGCGCCATCACCATCATCTGCATCGGCACCGGCATCATCGGCATGTGCTACGCGGTGTTCGGCGGTCTCAAAGCCGTTGCCTACTCGGATACCATCAACGGTATCGGCCTGATCATCGGCGGCTTCGCCATCCCGATCCTCGGCATCATCGCCCTCGGCAAGCTGGACGGCGGCGGATTCATGGCCGGTCTCGACCACCTCATCTCCGCAACGCCGGAAAAGATGAACGCATGGTCCGCGCCGAACGCGCTCCCGCCGGAGGTGCCCTGGCCGCTGCTGCTGACCGGCATGTTCGTCAACAACCTGTTCTACTGGGCGACCAATCAGTCGATCATCCAGCGTTCGCTGGGCGGCAAAAACCTCGCTGAGAGCCAGAAGGGCGCGATCTGGGCCGGCTTCTTCAAGTGCCTTGACGTATTCGTCATCGTTCTCCCAGGCATTATCGCCTTCCAGCTGCTGGCGGCTAATGGCCAGATGGATACCTCGGTCGGCATGGCTGCCGATCAGGCCTACCCGCTGCTCGTTATGAAAGTGCTGCCCAAGCCGCTCATGGGCTTTTTTGCGGCCGTCATGTTCGGCGCGATCCTGTCCTCGTTCAACTCGGTGCTCAACTCCGCGTCCACCATCTTCACCCTCAACGTATGGCAGCCCATCTGGGGCAAGACCGCCTCGAATAACAAGGTCGTCAAGGTCGGCCAGATCTTCGGCACGATCGTCGGCGTTGTCTCGATCGCCATCGCGCCGTTCGTCATGTTCTTCGGCACCGGCATCATGAACTTCATCAACGAGTGCTGGGGCTTCTTCTCCATGCCGCTGCTGACCGCCGTTCTGTTCGGTCTGCTCAGCAAGAAGGCTCCCGCCATCGCGCCGAAGATCGTTATCCCGGTACACATCGTGCTGTACGGCCTGACCAAGGTCATCCCGTTCTTCAGCCAGTTCCACTATCTGTACGTCGTATTCGCACTGTTCGTGCTCGAGTGCATCATCTATGCGGTCTGCATCAAGACCTGCCCGCGTCAGCTGGCGTGGGAGATGCCGGACGCCAAGGTCATGAACATGACCCCTTGGAAGAACGGCAAGGTCTGGGCGATCACCGGCGCGGCGGTCGTTGCGGTTATGTATCTGATCTTTTCGCCGCTCGGCATCGGAGCGTAAACACTGCTCCCCATGTGCTGCTACCGTTAGATAGTACCGCTGTGTCCTTCAGCAGTGGTGCAAAAGGCTCCTGTGTCACAAGACACAGGAGCCTTTTTGCTTTTCACGCCAGCTGTTCAAACCGCTCAAAGGACCAGAACAGCGCATCGCCGCTCATGGCCAGCGCACAGACGCATATACCCTGCACGGCGCGGCTTGCACCGTCTATGTTGTCCGACGGGATATTTTTCTGCCGCACAAAGGTAAGGATTTCCGCGCGAACGGAATCAGTCTGAAAATGCGCAACCAGTTTTTTTATTATATCTTATTCGGCGAGCAGACGATGATCTTTTTGAACAGGCGCGAGAAACAGTTCAGGTCGTAAATCCCGACGTACTCCGCCGCTTTCTTGATGCTCATGCGGCGGCTCTCCAGACCCTCGCAGGCGCAGAATGGCTCGGCGAGGTTGTTTTCGATGTCGCTGAGCACCTCCGCAATCACGCGCTGGCTGCCAGCCGAGCAGTCCGCATATTTGCGGTTCTGGTGGTGCTGCGTCATTGTCACCGCGTCTTTCGCGTCAGCATTATAATCTGTACCCGCAAGATTTGCCAAAGGCTGATTACGGAAGCCGTAATCGGTCGAGCGGAGGTGGTCTTCAACTGCTCAGCGCCTCAATCTCCCGCTGCGCGTTCCGCAGCGCCGTATCGATATCCTTCTGCCCGGTCACGCTCTGCCGGAAGGCATCGCACAGGATTTCCTGCTCCCTGCTGGTATCCTGATACGCACCGACCGCAGTTTCCCGATCCAGATATACCATCGGGTCCAGATACGCGCCGTAAAAGCTGTTCCGGTAGATCTCCTCCACCTCGCTGTCCAGATATGCAGGCATCATCTGCTCCGCCGCCATGATCTTCGCACCCTCGGCCCCCGCTGCAAAGCGGATGAACTCCCACGCCAGCTCCTGCTGCTGCGAGGAACGGCAGATGCCCATGCCGGTCTGGATAACGGTTTCGCTGCTCTTCTGGTCCTCCGCCCAGACCGGCGCTTCCGTCACGCCCCAGCGAAAATCAAACCGCCCCGCCCGATAGTCGGTCATCAGATAATTCAGATACCACGTACCGCCGATGTACATGCCGTACTGCCCCAGTTCAAAACACTGCTGCTGTATATCCTGCGCGATGCAGGTGCTGTACTGCGGCATGCACCGTTCCTGCTGCATCTGCTGTACCCAGCCGATGATCTGCCGCATGCTTTCCGCATTATCATAACCGCCGTTTTTTCCCGTTGCAAACCACTGAATATCCATCGGCAGCGACATCATCGCGTACTCGCCCTCGCTCAGGCTGCTCTGCATCTGCTGCGCCAGTTCGTGCACCTGCTCCCATGTCAGCCGCTCCTTTGGATACGGAATTCCTGCCCGGTCAAACAGCTCGCAGTTGTACAGCAGCACATAACGATCCCGCCGGTAGGGAATTCCGTACTGATGTCCGTCAAACTGCATCTGCACCAGCTCCGCGCTGTCCTGCAGGTCATGTCCGTACTGCGCGAGCAGTTCGTCGAGCGGCTGCGCAACGCCGTATTCATACAGCTTGTACAGCGAGTCCATCGTACGGCAGAGAAACACATCGGTCTGCCTGCCACTCAGCAGCCGCGCCTGCATTTTCTGGTCGTAGTAGGCATCCGGATAGCTGACCACCTCGACCTGCACATCGGGATGCCTGTCCTCAAACGCCCGTATCAGCTTCCAGTCATAGCTGGTCTTGTCGTAGTCCCACAGCACCACGGTAAGCATTGTCCTGCGCGAGACGTCTGCGATATTGCTCTGCGCGGTGCAGCCGCACAGAGCGAGCAGCGCCGCCAGCAGCAGCAGTCCTTTTTTCCGCAACGCTATCCCTCCCGACGCTGATTTTTGAACTCGACGGGCGTCATGCCCGTGACTCTCTTGAAAATACGGCTGAAATAGAATTTATCCTCATAGCCAACCATCTGTCCGACGCGGTACACCTTTGCATCCGTGAGCAGCAGCAGTTCCTTCGCCCGCTCAATACGGTACTCCATCAGCAGCTCGGTATAGCTTTTCCCGGTAAACTTCTTGAGCAGCGTGCTGAAATACGACGGATTCAGGCTGACCGCCCGTGCCGCCTCCTGCAGGGACGCTGCTTCGCGGTAGTGCGCCGCGATCCAGTCCTGCGCCATGCCGACGATCTTCGCACCGCCTTTTTCGCTCTCTCGAAGGAGAAAATCAGACAGATCCTGCCGAAGCGCGTCAAGCCATGCGATTACCTCGCCCAGCGTTTCCATGTGCAGCAGCTCCTCATAACTGCGGCAGCTGTTTGTCAGAACCGTGCGTATCGGCAGTTCATTGCGCTCGAAATGCTCCTGCACGATGTACAGCAGCTCGAGCGCGATCGCACGCACAGTGGAACGGCTGAGCGCCAACCGCTGCATATCGGTTTTGAGCCGTGCAAACACTCGCTCCAGCTCCTCCGGCGTGCCGGAAACCAGAATTTCGCTGAGCTCCGCACGCACACCGGACAGACTGTAGCTGTCCTGCCTCGTCTGCTCCATATCCTGCCGCCACAGCAGCACACCGTCATGCGATGCATAAAACCGCTGCGACACGGCTGCATTTGCCCGCCAGAATGCCTCCTTGATGCCGGCGCCGCCCGGCTGCATGCTGCTGCCGACCAGCACCGTACACGAGAGCTCCAGATATTCATGCAGCATTTTGCGCAGCCTCTTCGCCAGCCGCAGAACCGCCTCGTCCGGCGCCGGCGCCGGCGCAGTCAGCAGGACATCAAACTCACCGGTACGCCCGGAAAAACAGTAGCCGCAGCAGACATCGCTGACGATCTCCTCCGTGATGTTAACGACCGAAATACGCAGCGTCTGTATCTCCTCTGCGGTGGCTTCCTCAAAGCGATACACCTCGCCCACCTTGATTACCATGCAGTACACCGGACGGCCCTCCAGATGAATCTCCAGTTCACGCATGGACTGCTCCAGCTGCTGTCCGTTCATGTAGTAATTAGAAACCACATCCCACAGAAAATTCTGACGCAGCAGCGCACGGCTCTTCTCGTCGTCACCAGAAAACAGCGGCGAGGCGGCAGTATTCTCCGCAGCAATGGCGCGCAGGCTGTGCAGCAGCTCCTCCGGATTGAGGTTCAGCTTGAGCAGATAGTCCCGTGCGCCCAGCTTGAGCGCCTGCTTGACCAGTTCGAACTCGTCGTAGCTGCTCAGCACCAGAATTTCCGGCGGCGTGCTCTGCTGCCGCAGCTGACGGATGAGCTCGATACCGTCCATGCCCGGCATTTTGATATCAGTAATGACGATGTCCGGCTTCTTTTCCTGTACGAGCTGCATCGCCTCCAGTCCGTTCGCCGCCTCCCCGACCAGAACGAAGCCGTTTTCTTCCCAGTTAATGACGGTTTTAAGTCCAATGCGAACCATCGTGTCGTCATCCGCGATCAGTATGCGCGGTTTTCTCATTTGCTCTCCCCCATTTCCCGCAGGTGTACCGTCACACAGGTACGAACGTGCTCCTCGCTCTCAAAGGACAGTCCGCAGTCCTCGCCGTACAGCATGCGCAGACGTTCATCCACATTGTGAACGCCGATGCTGCCCTGCGTCACCTGTTCATGACGCTGAAGGCGCTGTAAGATCTCCGGCGGAATACCTGCTCCGTCGTCCTGAACAGAGATGTAGATCTCCCGCTTTTCTCTCCATGCCGTCAGACGGATCGTGCCGCCGTGATGCGGCGCGGCTTCAATGCCATGCAAAATGGCGTTTTCGATGAGCGGCTGAAGCAGAAAGCGCTGAAGCCGCAGATCGAGCAGGCTCTCATCCTGCACATCGACCTCATACTCAATGTTCCCCTTGTAGCGAATGTTCTGAATATAGATATACTGCTCCAGCAGAGCCAGCTCCTCCCGCAATGTGATCTGCTCCTCTGCCTTGCTCAGGCTTGACCGCAGGATGCTGCCCAGCGCCTCCGTCATATTCTGAATACCGCGCGACCCCTGCATGACCGCCATCATCTTGATCGAATTGAGTGTATTGTAAATGAAATGCGGATTGATCTGCGCACGGAGCATACGGACCTCGGCCTTGCGTTTTTCCTTTTCCTGCTGTACGCGGCTGTCCAGCAGCGCACGGATATCGCCCTGCATCTGCTCGATGCCCTGCTCCAGCCGGGCATATTCCTGCACGCTGTCGCGCGGCAGCGCACAGTCGAACTGCCCCTGCGCAATACGGTCTACCGCGTCCGCCATGCTCCGTATCGGCTGCACCAGCCGCTCCGCGAACACGGATGCCAGAATAAGCGCCAGCAGCAGCGCCAGCACACCGACTACCACGAACGCCTGCAGCAGAATGCTGCGCTGCTGCGCAAACTCGTAGGTCGAGACCGCTTCTACAATGCACCAGTCATATACGCTCGAGCTCCTCTTGAAAAACTGGTATGGTGCATCCCACAGCCTGTGTTCCTCATTCATCGCCATGCGGCGCAAATCCTGTTCTGTATGGGCCGACAGCCTTTTCCAGCCGTCGCTGCGCACGACATACGAGTCTGTCGTATCGACCAGACAGAACGCTGTGTTCTTCTGACCGAGCAGCGCATCACCGATGTTGGTCAGCACGGCCTCGCGCAGCAGGATGACGAGATAACCGGCGGTTCTGCCGGTGGTCTCATCGATAATACGGCGGCTATACGGCAGTACGGTCTCATACTGGCTGAACCGGCACGGATTATCTGCACCGCTGCCCCAGCAGGCAATGCCGCCGTCTGCGAAAAATGCGTCACTGCAAAAAGCATGGTACACCGCATCCCGATCGACCAGCGCCGCCTCCTTGCCGCGTCGGATATCCAGACCGTTTTCTCCGATCAGATAAAGCGACAGAATATCCTCCGTAACCGTTACGAACTGAAACTGCTCGTCCAGCATGGATGCAACCGCCATTGTCTCCGCCGGAGCAAATGGATCATCTGCCAGCATCAGCGCGCGTATCTGCCCGTTCTGACAGATCTGGTTTGCGAACTCCTCCACGCGCATCGCATTTTCCTCGATCTTTTCAATCGCATACTGCAAATTCTTCGTGTTCTCCCGCTCGAGATTGTTACGCAGCACACGCTGCTCGGAGACGAAATAGTACGCACTGAATATCAGGCACACCAGAACCGCAGCCAGCATGAAAAACAAAAACAGCTGCTGCTTCATAGTCGGTTTTGTCCGGCGGATTTTCATGGCTGCACCTCCGTGAGTTGATGGATTTATTATAGCACATCCGGGGCGGAAAACGAAAGAGCAGACCCTGCCAGTTGGCAGGGTCTGCATGCAAATGAGAGGGGAAATTTACGGATTGTAAACGAGTGTGCCGTCTGCACTGCGGCTGTAGTGACTCAGCCAGTTGTTCCATACACGGGCAGAGTGCTCGGGCATGGTAGCGTGCGGCATGTAATCTACGATCTCCGCCTGTACCATCGGAACGCCATCCTTCTCACAGGTCATGGTGTACCAGCGGCCGGACTTCGTAAACGCGCCGCCGTTCTGCCAGTCAAGGCTGCCCTTGGTTGCATTACTGCCGTTGATCTTGCTCCAGTCCAGAGAACCGGTGCAGCCATTCAGCGCGAACCAGTCGCTCAGCGTCTTGCCGGAGGAATTTTCCTCTGCCAGCGGAACCGGGCAGATTGCCCATTCGGTGCCGCCTTCAGTACCTGCTGCCATGTAAACCGGAACGCCCGGGTAGCTGCCCTTTGCCTTGGCCGCTTCTGCCTGCTCAAATACAGCTGCGTTGAAGATGAAACCGGACAGCGGTGCAACTGCCGCGAACATCTCCGGCTCATTCAGCGCCAGTACGTGCGTCATCTGAGAGCCCCAGGAATGACCGGTTGCATAAACTCGGCCGGTGTCGATAGAATAGTGTTTCTTCAAATCGTCCAGCATGTACTTGAAGAATTCAATTTCGTCCATGCGGGTCGGGTCCATTGCAATGTTCCACGCAGGGAACGGTGCATTGCCGTTTTCGGAAATGCTGCCCGGGATTGCCGACGGGGATACAACGATGAAGCCCTTTTCGTCCGCGACCTTGTGCCAGTCGGTCTGACCAGCGTAAACGCCGCCGTTCAGCGTGTAGCCATGGTTTGCAAAGACGACCGGCGCCTTCTGCTGTACGTTCTGCGGTACATATACATACCACTCACGCATCCAGCCGCCGACTTTTTCGTAATGGCGGGTCATATGAAGGTCTGCGATCGGGTCCTTGGTAACGCGCAGGTCACCGCCCGGGTCTGCCATCCAGCGGCGTACGCCGAACAGGAAGTCATTCCAGATCGTGCTCTCCGTGTTTTTCGGAGCACTCTCGCTCGTCCAGATGCGGTACGCTGCGGTATCGCGGTTGATCTTGTACACATTCTCGTCTGCGGTCCACCCCGCCGAGCGGGTGTACTTGGTGATATTGCCGTCTGCTGCCTTGTCGCTGTCGGTGATATGATCCGCAGCCTTCCAGTATGCCAGTGCGTTTGCATTGTTGTCGACCGAACCGATCATCCATACCGGAAGCGGCAGTGTGCTCTTCGGGATCGTGCTCTTGCGGGTGGAGGACTCCACATCATTGTAGCCGTTCAGGCTGGAGGCCATCTTCGCACCGTTTTCTGCAATCCAGTCAGCATCAACCGAACCGGCATCGACCGTGGCCAGGCCTGCCCATACGGCTGTCTGATCCATTGCCGCCATCTGTGCGATAGTTCCGCCTTCGCCGTAGCCGACCATGTAGTTTTTCGCCTCATGGATGCAGTACATCGTGCGGCCGGAGGCTGCTGCATAAACCTTGTTCACGTAGTCAATATCTGCTGCGCGTTCTGCAGCACTCGTGCCGTAGGTCAGGCCATCCAGATAGATTACGATAAACTTTTCCTGCTGCTTGGTCCAGTCTGCATCGATTGCCTGCGTATCCGTGCTGTCCGCAAGCGCCTTCCATTCGTCGAACTTGCCCTCGCCCTTGTTCGGCAGAACAAATACGCCTGCGCAGGATTCGCGTGCGCCTTCCGGCACATAAGAGGTAAAGGTGCGGGTTTCGCCGTTAGCCAGCGTTACGGTTTCCGTGTGCTCGCCGGTGTACAGCGTTGCATACGGGTTTGCCGGGTCGATATGGGTGTGAACGGTCAGTGCATAGGTTTTCTTCGTCGTGCCATCCGGTGCAGTGACCTCAATAGTGATCTCCTTGTAGCCGTTATTCAGATCAACGCTTACCTTACCGCCAGATACAGAAGTTCCGTTGACCTTGACCGTTGCGTTCGAGGACATTGCAGTCGGATAAATATCAACGCTCTTCGTACCTTCCGGCACCTCCGCGGACAGCGTGTTCTGCTTGCCCATGCGGATTGCATACATGCTTGTGTCGTCTACTTCGTGAATGTTGGAAATATCGCACAGCTGGTTATTCGTCTCACCGGAAACCGTAACACGCAGATTTGCCAGTTCGTCCACTGCTGTGCAGGCCTCTCCTGCCAGAGCGTTAGCCTTGCTGCCGTTCATGCAAATGAAGTGTCCGGTGCCGTTATCTGCGTAGCGATCTCCTGCGAAGGAAGCGCCGTCCGAGCCGCCGGTGTTGCGTACCGAAGTGCGCATAGCGGTTTCCGGACCGTAGTCTACGATGTTCTGCGCCGCGGTGATCAGCGTGTCCAGATGACCGGGCAGATCCTTGATCTCATAATCATCATGACCGCTCCAGGTAACCAGTTTGTCAAGATCGATTTCGCCCGCTTTGTCCAGTGCAGTTACCTTATCGCGGAAGATACGCAGGCTGGAAAGCAGTACGCGAACATCGTTGTTTACCAGTGTCAGCGAGTCTGCAACGCTGCGGCGATTGCAGCCAAGCTGATCGGACGAATAAAGAATGTTGTGTGCCTTGTCGAGCAGCATCATGCTGCCCGGCGTATGTCCCGGAATGTCATAGTTATCGAGCACGACGCCGCCGAGATCAAACTGATAGCCTTCGCTGATGCAGGTAAAGTTGTTTTCCGTTACGGTCTTGTCGTTCACACCGCTCAGCGCCATCGGAATATCTTTTTCGTTGATATAAACCTTGCGGCCTGCCTTAACGAAATCACCAATCTGTGCCGTATGATCCGAATGACCGTGCGAAATGTACAGATCGATATTGTCCATACCGGTTAGTTTCTTTGCGTAGTCATACAGGTCATCTGCACCTTCCGGTGCCATGCCTGCGTCAACCAACAAGGCTCTTTCAGTACCCTTGATTAAATACATCTTGTCGCTGTCGTAATCAATGATATTCCAGACCTTCATTCCAGCCTCATCATACAGCAGGCGATTCTTATGCTCATTCTTCGCCATGCGGTCAACGATGTAGGTAAAGGTTACAACATTGCTGTCCTCCATACCTGCCTTGGAGGCATAAGCCTTCAGCTCTACCTTGGTCTGCTTTGCCCTGCCGTCCCAGTTGTCCGTGTCTGCGCCGATGGTGATGAGTTCTTTCACTTCTGCGCCGCCAGCGCCGGAGGCAGCCTTGAACTTGGTCTGATCAAAAACCTTCGCAGTTGCCGAAGTCTTGGGATCAGAACCGTCCACCGTATACTTGATCTGCGCGCCCTCGGTATCCGAGAACAGCGCCATATACTGCGTTACCGTGAAGGTACCCGGTGCATCCGGATAAAACGGATCAGTATAGTTATCATAATCTGTGTAGGTATACGGTTCTTCAACCTGATTGCTGTTTTTCTGTCTGACTTTCAGCGTGTAACGCTTGCTGTCCGAACCGTTCTTTGCCGTTACCTCGATGACAAAACGCGTGCTGCTGCCAGTCAGCTTGCCCACATAAGCCTTGCCCGATGCTGCGGCTTCGCCGTTAATAGTGATCTTCGCGCCGGAGGAAGCTGCGGTCGGAACGATCTCGATCGAAGTCGTGTTCTCGTCCACCTCAGCGACAAAGCTGGTGGTGTTCTTGCGGGTCGGCTTAGTGCCGTCCGTCGGGTACTGCCAGTTTACATTGATGCCGAAATTCGGGTCGTTCCAAAGCAGGTTGCCCTTCTCGCCCTTCTTGTGTACGGACAGGTTGGACAGGTCTGCAATCTTGTTCTGATTGCCGTCGCGGTAGCCGTCGGACAGATAATTCTGCTTGTTAACGTTAATGCCGACCCAGTTGATGTCCTTCAGGCGGTTGCCGACTACGACAGTCTTGGTGTTTTCCAGATATCCCTCATAGCTGTCCAGCGTGCGCAGGGTCGGGGTCGTAGCGTCCCAGCCTTCGTCAACGACCTTCTGCACCGCCGTCTGAAGATTATCCAGATAGCTTGCCGTGCCGTCCAGTACAACGTCGTTGTGACCGGTGAGGATGCGCTTTACCGTGCCGAGGCTGTCAACGCGCTCCAGCGCGATCTGAAGCGAGGACAGGTAAACGTCCATCGAGTCCGCGAAGAACGTCGGGGACAGGTCTGCGAACTGCATCCAGAACGAGTCCGTGATGTGTGCGCGGTTGTTGCCGATCTGGTCGGTCGTGAACAGATTGCCGGTCGCGGCATCGAACAGCATGATGCCTGCCACCTGGTGTCCCGGCAGCTCGATTACATTAAATTTCGTGCCGCCCATGTCGTAAACGTCACCGTTTTTCAGCGTTGCCAGCTGTGCATTATAGGCTGCGCTTGCAGCGTCCTCATCTGCGAACATGCCGGAGGCTACGCCAAACTGCTTGACATAATCACGCAGCACCTCAATACCGCGCTCGTTGACATAAACCTTAGCGCCCAGATCCTTGTTTTCCTTGCACAGGAACTGATGCGTCATCTGCACGTGATCCGGGTGCGGGTGGCCGATGATAAGGTCGATCGGCTTGCCTGCGCCGACGATCTTTCGTGCGGTCTCGTACAGGTTTGCCGCGTCCTTTGCATCAAAGTAGCCGGCATCCAGAACCATTGCGCGGTTGGTGCCTTCTACCAGATACATCTTGTCGCTGTCGTAATCCTGAATGAGCGTTACGTTCGGAACGTCGCTGCCGTTCCAGTCCTTCGGTACGCCAACCTTCAGTTCGTGGTGCGGGATGCTGGTAACATCGTAGTTCCAGTTCGCTACACTGCTGGTCCTGCCGTTTTTCACCGCGACTGCCTTAACGTTATAGGTCTTGGTGACCGGGCCTTTCGCGCTTGCGGTCGGCTGGGTGATCTCGATCTGACGATACTGATAGGTATCGAACTTTTTGCTTGCTGTGGTCGGGACAGCTGCCTTGTCTGCACCTTCCGCGATCTCATAATAAATGTCCGCGCCGTCCTGTGCGGTCAGCGTGACGAAATAGGTCATGTCGTAATTGAATACGCCCAGGCTCTTGGAGGTCTCCTGACCCTTGGGGAGCGGATATGCGCTCGGTGCCGCAGGCGTAGACGAGCTGCCGCCCGAAGAACCGCCGGAGGAGCCGCCCGTGCTGCCGGTCGTCAGAGTAGAGTTATGAATCTTGACCACCTTGCCGGTGATTTCGCAGCCGGTCGCCTTGACTTCGCCGGCCTTGCCGCCGAGAATGACCGTGCCGCTCAGCTTCGCCTTGTTCAGCGTCACGCCGGAAGCCTTGACGATGACAATGCCGGTGCCCTTGGGCGTTACCGTGCCGGACTCGGTGATGTAATCCGAAATCATGTTGTCGAGCAGCTTGACTACTTCTGCGCGGGTGATATTCGCCTGCGGCTCAAAGCGGTTGCCGCTGCGGCCTGCGATATAGCCGTTCTTTGCAAAAGCGGCTACGTTCGCCATCGCCCACGAGGAAATGCGGCTGTTGTCCGCAAAGCTCGTCGAGCTGCCGCCTGCCGTTACCGACAGCGCACGCGCCAGCATGCTGACAGCCTCTTCGCGGGTGATCTTGTCCTTTGGACGGACATTTTTTCCGTCGCCCTGCATCACGCCCGCCTGCGCCACACGCAGGATCGGGTCTTTGTAGTACGCATTATCCAGATCAGAGAATTTGTTCTCTGCCTTGGTCTGGTAATCCATTATGCGGTCTATGATAACCGCCATGTCTGCTCGTGTTATGGGACTGTCCGGTTCAAAGTCTCCATTGTGGCCTTGGATGACACCGCGGTCACTCCAGCGGCTGATCGCATCCTCCGCCCAGTGTCCGCGCGTATCCGCAAATGATGCGGCAAGCGCTGACGGCAGCATCGTCAGCAGCATTGCCAGTGTAATAAACCATGCACAGATCCGTTTGCGTTTCATTTTCATTCTCCCTTCTTTACTCGTCATCGGCCGAATTTCATCGGCTTCCTGCTGCCATTATTGTACCGTGTCCGCGCCAAAGCGAAAATGAAGCAAAGCCAGAATTGTTGTGCGATCCGCAGGAGTTTGTTCTGACCCTGTTCGGTGTTGCACAATTCCTATGGTATTTGTTGTCCGATTGTCAGAACAGTTCAGACCGCGCAGAGCACCGCGTTACCGCCTGCCAAATGATATGCCTGACCGGCGTCTTGAAACAACATTTTCCCTCTTTTATCTCCGAAACCTTGACAAAACCGCTGTTTTGCGGTACGATAAATACAGAAATCCAAACGCTCCTCAGCCTTATTTCCTTTCGTTTGGCGAGATACACATCTCACAGGCGCAGGTATCCCGTCTGGAAAAGGGCGCGCTCGCGCACATCCGCGACGGGCTGGCATAAATACAGAAATCCCTCCGGTTCCACCCTGTTCGAATGGTTCCGGAGGGATTTTCGGTTCTGTCAGATCATCCGTTCCTGCATCATCTGTGCGAGCGCCATGATACATTTTTTGTTCGTCGGTCTGCTGTGAAATCTCAGAACCGTATTATGCGGATCGCCCTTCACCCGGCGCAGGCCGCCGCAGTTCCGACCGACCTCTGGTTGAGGTCATGAGCAAGCATGGCGCATGCCGCGAGTGCTATCAGGACTTCATCCCGCGCTGGCACGATGCCTACATCACCAAGATCGCATTTCGCTGCAAGGAGTCCTTCCTCACCGACAAAAAGCTGACCCTCGAATAAGCTCTCACTCCAATCAATAGTTTCCAAAGTAATCTGATTCTCGTCTCCATATCACTCCCGACCGTTTTCTCTCGCCGGCCGGGAGATTTTTTCGTCTGTGCAGCCGCCCTTCTTGTGGATACGCCACAGAACAAACAGCTCCGCGAGAGTGACAGCAATCCAGATAGCAAGCGCCACTTTTCCGGCCGTCCCCCACGAAATTATAGTATCGAACAGCTGTCTTCCGAAAATTCCGTAGTGCAGATAGTATTTGATCGTGTATGCCATGCCTTTTCCCCTTTTTCTCTCTTGCCTGTATTTCCATTTCAGCGCATTACGGATGCAAAGGAAATCTGTGTCAAACAGTCTTTTACCTCGTGCGGCGGCACATCGGGTGAAAACAAAAGAAAGCAGTGATACCCTTTTCAAACGTGAAGAGTACCACTGCTTTTATTCTTTTTTACAGCTCCAGCGGAGCAAGCGTTGTCGTGTCGATCGACCGGATGGCCGACCGCAGCGGCAGTACCGCCGACGGCGAAACCGACAGCTCATCGATGCCCATCGACAGGAAAGTCTCAGTCAGCTCCGCATCCGCGCCAAGCTCGCCGCAGATGCCGATCCAGATTCCCGCCCTGTGCGCGTTCTCCGCCGCCATGCGGATCATACGCAGTACCGCCGGATGGTGCGCGTCGAAAAACCGGTCGAGACCCACGCCCTGCCGGTCGACAGCCAGCGTATACTGCGTCAGATCGTTCGTGCCGACCGAGAAAAAGTCCACCTCACGCGCCAGCT
>OLQV01001138.1_pt1 | contig 21170 bp, 14 predicted proteins | sample 1672371 | NCBI WGS metagenome assembly OLQV01 (sample SAMEA3136676, study PRJEB25190) | human gut metagenome
TAATCTTTCTTGGTTTCATTATTAATCTTTCTTGGTTTCATTATTAATCTTTCTTGGTTTCATTATTAATCTTTCTTGGTTTCATTATTAATCTTTCTTGGTTTCATTATTAATCTTTCTTTGTTTCATTATTAATCATTTTTATTTTATTATTAATGTCTCCGAAGGGGTTCACATCGCCTTGATTTTTCTTTTTTCACTATTATTGGGGGTTATCTCCCTACTTTCTTACTTACTTTGTTAATAGTAGGGTTTTTATAAAAAATAGATAATACAAAAAACACTCCAATGTCTTTATACTTTGGAATGTTTTTCTTTGCTTTATATATATATTAAACTACTTACTCTATTCTCCCTACTCTTCATCTTTGGGTTCTAATTTAACTAATACTTCTCTTGGTTTAGAACCGTTGGCAGGACCTATTATCCCTCTTTCTTCTAATAAGTCTATAATACGAGCGGCTCTGTTATATCCTAAGTGATGTTTTCTTTGAATAAGAGAAGCACTTATTTTTCCGGTTTGGATGGCAAATTCTACTATTTCATTATAAAGGGGATCGTCATATTCTTCATCACTGGAATAGGAATCTCCGGATGAGGAAGATGAAGAAGATCCTCCTCTATCTATAGTGAGGGATTCATCATATACGGCTTTTTGTTGGTCGATAACGAAGTCTACTATTTTTTGGAGTTCTTCTTCGCTTACGAAAGCTCCTTGTATTCTAAGAGGCGTGTTTTCTCCCATTGGGAGGAAGAGCATATCTCCTTTACCGAGGAGTTTTTCGGCTCCGGTTGCATCTAGTATGGTACGGGAGTCTATTCCTGATGATACAGCGAAGGAGATACGGGATGGAATATTGGCTTTTACAACACCTGTTATGACATCTGTAGATGGTCTTTGGGTTGCTACTATGAGGTGTATTCCAGCGGCACGAGCCATTTGGGTTATACGCATAATGGAGTCTTCTACTTCTTTAGCAGCAACAAGCATTAGGTCAGCAAGTTCGTCGATTATTACTACTATATAGGGAAGGGGTTGATAGTCTTTATGGGTTTCACAGTATTCGTTATATTGTTCTATTTTCTTGGTTCTTGTTGTTTCAAACATTTCATAACGGCGTTCCATTTCGGCAACAATGTTTTTGAGGGCGATACTGGCTTTTTTGGGGTCAGTTACTACAGGACATAATAGATGGGGTACACCGTTATACATTGTTAGTTCGACTTTTTTGGGATCGACCATTACTAGTTTTACTTCTTCGGGTTTAGTACGCATTAGGATAGAAGCAATGATACAGTTCATACAGACTGATTTTCCTGATCCGGTTGCTCCGGCTACTAGTAAGTGGGGAGTGGTATTTATTTCTGTCCATTTTACTTTACCCATTATGTCTTTTCCTAGTCCTACGGCAAGAATGTTTTTCTTGTTTGTTGGTGGTATCATTGAAAGGACTTCTTTAAAGGATACGGATGAGTTTACTTTATTTGGTAGTTCTATACCGATAGTGTTTTTTCCTGGTATGGGAGCTTGGATTCTTACGTCCTTAGCAGCAAGAGCAAGGGCTATTTCTCTTTGGATAGATAATAGTTTACTTACTTTAGTACCGGCTTTTAATTCTAGTTCATACTGGGTTACAGTGGGGCCGATATTTACTTGGACTATTTTTCCGCTTATTTCGAAAACGGCTAGGATTTGTTCTAGTTTGGCTATTGATTCTTTGGCGTAGGTTTCGTTTTCTTTACTGCTTACGTTTTTAGTGGTTTTGAGAAGAGATAGGGGGGGTAGTTTATAGTTGGTATTGGGTGTTAATGGGGTCTTTTCTTCTTTTTGGGGTTCTTCTTTTTGTTCTTTATCTTTTAAGTGGGTTAGTTCTTCGACTGAGGAGATTACTACTTTGGGTTCTTCTTCTTTGTCAGGGACTTCAGGGGTATTTACTATGATATTGTCTTCACTTTTTTCTTCTTTATCTTTATGTTTTATTTTTGGGAATTTTATTTTCTTTATTGGATCTATTATAGAGGTATTTAGTGTTAGCATTAGTCCTAGTATGGCCATAGTTACTACTACTATGATGGTACCTTCCTTAAAGGCTAAGTTAAAGATATAAGAGAAGATTGCACCTATCATTCCTCCTCCACAGTTCGCAATAGCGTAACTATCATTAAATGTGAGCATTACGTTATCGAATGTGGCTTTGATTATACTTACATCAGCATTTGTTACTTTTACATATTGGGTATGGAGAAAGATGAGGAGGGATAGGAATATTATGTAGATTCCGAGGAGACGGGCGGTTAGGAGTTTAGGCATTTGTCTTTTTAGTATGAGGTATCCTCCGATAAAGAGGGTGAATAATAATACTATTATATAGGGTATTCCTACTAAGAATACTATAAAAGATTTGATGAAGTTTCCGACTGGGCCGTAAGCTCCTATTCCTATTATTGATGTTAGTATGAGGAGTATTCCTAGTACTTCATTACTATATTCAAACTTACTTTCTTTCTCTTTCTTTTGTTTCTTTTTAGTCATTTTTTACACCTTCTTTATTATTTCCCTATTGGGAGTATATATATTGATTATATATAGGATATATATTATTATGATAAGATATATATTCTGCTTAAGACAAAATATAAGGGGCAGCAGAGGTCCCTTCTCCTCCTGTTATAGTTGTACTAGAGCTTAGATAAAAGACTGGGTGCACCGAACGGGTAAAGTAGATAAAGTTGATTTTGCGGACGGCGCCGGACGAGAGGACGTCGAACACAACGTCCGAAACGCTCGAAGAAGGCGACATTAACCACTGGAAAGTATATGAATTATAGAGCCAATCCTTATTCATACATCCTCCGTCATAATAATATAAGTTAGTACCATTTACACAACTGTTTCCTGCTGCATATCCATAATCACTAGGATACATAAGTCCAACCATTCCTTCCCAATAAAGTGGTCTATCGGTATTATATCTTAACGTACCCCTTTCATATCCATACATTTCATTAGTTAGTGGGGTATTACTATTATGCCCTCCTAAATAATATCTACTTGTAGATATATAACTTTTAGCCTTATCACTTAATTTATAATAAGTAAAATTAACATTTGTGGCCTTAGTACGTTCATTATAATAAATGCCACTTGTTCCATTCCACCAAGCTCCACTATTTAAGAGTTTCATAAGCTCGCTACCACTTGTTAAACTATTACTATAGTTACCACTAGTAACAGTAGCCCATATATTATCATAATCATAATTTCCATTATTTTCCTTGTAATCCCAACTAAATACACTAGTAGTCCCATCTGTTAGTGGTCTTGCCTTAATAACTTTTAATCTATTAGTATTTTCCTTTTCTTCATATATACTACCAATAATTCTATATAAGTGTTTATCTGGACAAGTACTTTTTCCTTCCATATCTAGACATACATAGTTATTAGGATTAGGTCCATAATATCTATAATCAGTTACTGCTGGTATCTCACTTCCTGTAGCACTGTTACTGCCCGCGATAGCGTCATGACTAACCTTATATACCCCACTACCAGAGTCCCCGCTACTATTGTCATTTAATCCTTCTATTACTTCTACAGCAGTAGGTATTAATCTCTCCATATTAGAATTTGTTCCTGTTATATCTAAACTAAAGTCAAAACTCTTATTCATCATAGTACTTGGGTTATCCATAGTTCCATCTATCCATATATAGAGGTTATAAGTACTAGTAGTAGTGGTTAATTTATTGGTAGTACTTGTATTAGTTAAAGTAGCTAGAGTTATAGTACTGTTATTAGTAGCTGAAGAGAAGTTACCTTCTTTTATAATAGTATTACCACTAACTAGGGTATATTTGAAACTAGAATCTTTTAATCCAGTATCAATAGTATTTATTTTTAAATTAATATTAACTGTTACGGTGTCAGGGGTTTCTTCTTTTAAACGTATTTTAATGGGTTTATTTATGTTACCTGTACTTGTATATTTTAAAGTGGGCATTAGGTTAGCTCCGGTTATGTCTTTACCATCATTAAGTTCTACTGTAACACCACTTACTGTAAAACTTATATCGTTATTGGTGCTTTTCCAAGTGAAATAGGCAAAGGTAGAGAGAAGGCCTATTAGTATTACAAATATTGATATTATTATTATAAACTTTGATTTATTTTTCATTTAATCCTCCTAATTATTCATAAGTTAATTTTATCATAACTAAGGGAAATATGCAAGGGAAATGGATGAAAAAAGAAGACGAAATGGTCTTCTATACATCGCTTTCGATATCGAACATTTTTTTAGCGGTTCTAACCATTTGGTTAGAGTATCCGTATTCGTTATCGTACCACGCTACTACTCTAACGAGGTTAGAGTCTGCTATGACAGTGGTTAGGTTGCCATCAACCATTCCTCCACATTTTGATCCGATTATATCTGATGATACGATGGGGTCAGTAGTGTATTCTAGGGATGAGGAGATATTGTCTTGGAAGGCTTTATTTATTTCTTCTTTGGTGGCTTTCTTTTCTAGTTCGAGGACGAGATCTACTAGGGATCCATCGGATACGGGAACCCGTAGGGCACTTCCGTTTAGTTTTCCTTCCAAAGTTGGTATTACTAGGCCTATTGCTGAAGCGGCTCCGGTTTTAGTGGGAACGATATTCATTGCACAGGCTCTACCGCGACGCTCTTTAATGCCTTTTTTGTGGGATACGTCGAGGGTTACTTGGTCGTTGGTGTAGGCGTGGACGGTGGTCATATTTCCTTTCTTTATTTTGAAGGTGTCTTCGAGGACTTTTAGGACGGGAGCGAGGCAGTTAGTGGTACAAGATGCTGCACTTACTATTTGTTCTGTTCCGTCTAGGATATCATCGTTAACTCCATATACTATGGTTTTCATTGGGCCTTTTCCTGGGGCACTTATGAGGACTTTTTTGGCACCGGCTGTTATGTGTTTTTGGGCGTCTTCTAATTTGGTGTAGTGTCCTGAGCATTCGAGGACGAGGTCGATATTGTACTCTCCCCAAGGTAAGTTTTGGGCGTCTTTTTCGCTAAAGACTTTGATTTTACGACCGTTTACGATGAGGCTATCTTCGGTATGAGATATGGCTACGTTGTAAGTACGATGATTGGTATCGTACTTTAGTAAGTAAGCTAATTCCTCAGGGGTTGACAAGTCGTTAATGGCAACTACTTCGAGTTCGCTATTTTCTAGAATACGGAAGACTAGGCGACCTATTCTTCCAAAGCCATTGATGGCTACTTTTTTTGACATTTTTTATTCCTCCTTTATTAGTATGGTTTCATTTTATCATAGAAATGTGTTTTTTTCAAGAAAATGTGTGTATTTTTATGGAAGGAATATTAGTAAAAAGGGAGAGTTTTTTTTGAGGGATGGTATTAGGGGTGAGGGAGGAATATGAGAAAGGGATTAGATTGATAAGATAGAAATGAGTAATTAGGCCGTGAGGTTACAGTCGGCATAGTAACTGTAATAGGATCCTGTTCCGATTATGAGGTGATCTAGGAGGGGTATGGCGTGGAGGCTTGCTATTTGGGTTAGTTTATGGGTAAGGATGGTGTCTTCACTTGAGGGGGTTGGATCGCCTGAGGGGTGGTTATGGATACAGATTATATATGAGGCAGAGAGGAGGTAGGCTTCTTTGAAGATTTCACGGGGATGAGCGATAGAGGCGTTGATGGTGCCTTTGAAGAGGAGTTTTTTATCGAGGTATTTTTTCTTGTTATCGAGGTAGAGGACATAGAAGTTTTCTTGTTTTTGGTCTTTGAGGAGGTCGTGGAAGTAGGTTATGATGGTTTCGGGGTCGGTACAGTTTAGGAGGGTTTCGGGAGGGGTTTGGGCGTATACTCTACGGCCGAGTTCAAGGGCGGCTAAGAGTTCGAGGGATTTGATTTCGCTCATTCCTTCGATATCTTGGAGGGTGTTTAGGGTATAGTTTTTGAGATTGGATAAGTCCCCTACTTTACTTAGTATACTGATAGAGATGTCTTTGACGGAGTATTTGCGGCTCCCGCATTTGATTAGTATTTGCAGTAGTTCTTCGTTGGAGAGGTTTTCTTTTCCGTATAGTTTTAGTCTTTCACGGGGTTTTTCGTTATTGGGAAGGGATTTGAATTGCATATTGGGGCTCCTTTCTATGAAAAAATAATTAGAATTTGCTTCTAATTATTTTGGGTTTATGATACTGGTTATATCATTTCCTTTATGTCTTTAGTCTTTAAATCTTTTAGGATAGTACTATCGATCGTGGTTGTCATATTATCGTGTATATTTTTGGTCTTTATTGCATCTTTTATGAGAATATTTAGTAATTCTTTATAAGAGATATTGTTTTCAATCCATAGATGATGACAGAAGCAGTTGGGGATTGGGTTTATTTCGTTTACGTATAGTTTTTTGCCATCGTACAAGAAATCAATGCGACAGAAACCGGTAGAAAATATTTGATTGAATGTTTTGTGGGCTATTTCTTTGATTTCGTCTTCGAGTTCCTCTTTTATTTTAGCGGGACAATATCTTTTTATGGTATCGTTTTCTTCCCCATCTTTATAGCATTTGTCTTTATAGGCACGGAACTCGACTTCGCATTTTATTTCTTCGATGGCACTAGTTAGATATTTTTCATTACTTCTTAGTATAGAGATATTGAACTCGGTTCCTTTTATCATTTCTTCTATTACTATTTTATGATCATAAGATAGGACTCTTTTGATAGTGGAATCGAGTTCTTCTTTGTTTTTTATTATCTCGATACCGACGCTACTTCCTAAACATGCTGGTTTTATGATAAGCGGGTAATTTAGTTTATCTATTTTTTTGAATAGGTTTTCTTTGTTGTTTTGGTAATCGCTTTCGTAAAACCATATATAATTTGTTATGGGAATATTATTACTCTTTAATATTTGTTTAGTAAATACCTTGTCCTGACATATTGCCGAAGAATAGATGTTGTTGCCAACACAAGGGACGCCTATTTGTGATAGATAGCCTTGTATAGAGCCGTCCTCGACGCCCATACCGTGTACCATTGGGAATGCGATATGGATTTCGGTTAATTCGCTTTTGATAAAGCCGGCTCGTTCGAGGATATATCTACCGTTTTTGTTTACTAGGTGGACCTTGGTGCCATATTTTTCGATTAGGTTATAGTTATTGAAACTATCTATATACCTAAACATCCCGCCGCTATACCACGTTAGGTCTTTTGTTATATAGATTGGGACTACCTCGTAGTAGTCGGTATCTATATAGTCCATAGCTTGTAAGGCGGTTATTATGGATATTTCGTGTTCGACTGATTTTCCTCCAAAGATTACTCCTACTTTTAATTTCATATTTTTAACACCTCTTGGATTTATTTTACCATAGAGAACACGGAAAGTCCATAGTTTAGGAAAATTTTCGTATTAAAAAATATGTGTAAAAGAGAGTTCTTCGGCGTTCAATATCTTCACAAGTAATATTACGTTTCTGTTTCATAGAAACTTTATTAGGGTTTCGTCAGCAGACATAACTTCCGATAGGTGCTACCGTAGATATTTGGTTAACATTCTGTGTTTTGCAAATATGCTTCGTATTATAGATTATAACTGTAATATTGTCAAAGGGTTTTTGGAAATTTTTTGAACTTTTTTTATTTTGTTAAAATTACTAGCCTACTCGGGATAATATAGACAGGAAAAAACTTCTTGCAAAGAAGAAGTTTAATACATTTACGACTGGAATCTCTTATATCCCGCACCATCCAGAAGCGGCTAACATTTCGCGACTGGAATCTCTTATATCCCGCACCATCCAGAGGCGGCTAACATTTATGAAGTGAGTTTCCTCAACAACTGAATTGATTATACCATTATATATATGGGTTGTCAAGGGTTAATTTGGATATGATTAGTCTAGATCGTGTCTTGATAATATAGAGGCCGGAGTTTTTCTAACGGTATTAAATACAGGGATGAGGCCTACTATAATATTGAATATATATATGGATATTATTGCTATTAGTAATACTAAGGGGCTTGCTAGTATTAGACTTTTTAGATAGGGAATTGTCTGAAGTTTAGTCAGTATGTAATACATTAGGGCAATTCCGGGGAGACAGCCGAGGGTGGTGGTTGCTATTATTTCACCTATAAACATTTTGTATATGTCACTTCTTTTTACTCCGACAGCTCTTAGTATTCCTATTTCTTTTATTCTTGATAAGAATGATGCTCTTGTCATTAGGAATATTTCTATTAGGGATATTATGAGGGTTATGAGGGAAGCAATGATGACGTTTTTGGTGTGTGAGGACATTTCTTTTTTATAGGCTTCTTTACTGCTTTCATAGCTATCTTTGATGTTGAGATTTTTGGCGTGAAATGCTTCTACAGTGTTTTCTTTATTTGATGTATATATTACGTAGTTACTTAGAGTAGTTATATTGTTATATTTTATGGTGTTTTCATTTGTTAAGATATAGTCATAGTTATCGGGGCTATCGTAATATCCAACTACAGTAAGGGGGGTACCTGCTACTTTGGTATCTAGTTTCTTTCCTATTTTATAGTCTTCTTTTTGGTTTATGTTTATTATAGCCTCGTAATCGTTAGTTGGGATTCTTCCTTCTTTTAGGGTTACTTTAGGGGATATTATATCGTAAGATAGGAGTTTTAAATCGGTATCGTAATCGCTAAGAGAAAGGACATTTGTAAAATTGTCTTTACTCATATATATAGATGGGCTTTTTAGATCAGTAAGGCCGACTATAGTATAGGTTAAGAGTCCTTGTAGTTTTATTTCTCTTCCTATCATACTTTGGACAGTGGTTATACCGGCCATTTTGGCGTAGCTCTGTTCTTTGAACATTTTATTTATGGACATTATATCGACTACTACTTCGTTATTGTTTTCAGGGAGACGGCCATATATTAGATTGTCTTTTGTTATCATACTTGTATCAGAGATGCTTGCTGAAAGGGTATCATTTGTTGTTGATGTTTGGTAATATTCTTTGTAATCGACAGTAAATTTTACTATGGAGTTTGATGGTATTATATAGTTTACTTCAGGTGTTTGTTCATTTTCGAGATAGGTATTTAAGTCGTTTTTTTTGCTTTCAACGATGAGATAGTTTTTGTTTATGGTTATGAAGTCTTCATCGTTTATGGTAAGGACTTTAGCAATACTTGATGATGCATACATTATGAATATTCCGGAAAGGAAGAATCCAGCTAAGAGTATTTTTTTGAGGAAGCTATAATTTATTACTTTTTTGAAGCCTTCTATTATAAGGGTTATGGGGTTTAGGATACTGGAGTATTTTTTCTTATAGTTATTGTTTACGATATTACTGAAATCGAAGGTGTATTTATCGATATCTTTTTTGGATTGGGCTTTGTAATGGTCATCGATTAGTTCGATAGTGCTATCTTGATCAACGATGACGGGTTTTTGGGGGGTATTGGATCTTATATAGATATTTGCTCCTCGTACAACGATATCGATATTTATTTTTTGGGTGGCCTCGTCATTGTTTTTATAGATTGTTACTTCGTCTGTTGGTGTTTCTTTGTGCATATCTTTTAGGTAGAAGGTGTTTTCTATTTCGTAATCGAGGATATCATCGTTATCGTTTGGATAGTCTTCAATTACTTTTCCATCTTCGAGTTTTATTATTCGAGATGCGTAGAATTTGGCGAGGTTTTGTTCGTGAGTTACGAGTATTACGAGTTTTTCTTTGGAAATGGCTCTGATTATTTTCATTATTTCAAGAGAGTTTTTGGAATCGAGGTTTCCGGTTGGTTCGTCAGCAAGAATGATATCGGGGTCTTTGGCTATAGCACGAGCAATGCCTACTCTTTGGCGTTCACCACCGGACAGCATTGAAGCGGGACGGTTTTTGTATCTGAGCATTCCGACTTTATCTAAGACGTAAGTTATTCTTTTGTCTATTTCGGTTTTGTCTTTGAGTCCGATTAGTTTTAGGACTAGTTTTATGTTGTCATAGACAGACATATTATCGATTAGTTTATAGTCTTGGAAGATGTATCCGATATTGAGATTTCTTATTTTATCGACTTTATGGGGGAATCTAGAACTTATTTTTTGGCCATTTATATAGATTTGGCCTTTGTTTATTTTATCTAGTCCACCAATGGTGTTTAATATTGTTGTCTTTCCACATCCGGAGGGACCCAATAGGGCCACTAAACCGGTTTTACCCATTGTAAGGGTGGTATTGTTTATGACGTGGATTTGGTTTTTGCGATGTCTGTTGTAGTATTTATTTACTTTTTTTATTTGTAGCATTATGACGCCTCCTCATTTAGGGTGCTTGTGGCACTTTTTTGGAATAGTTTACGGGAAAATCTGGTACTGATTAGGTACGATAATAGTAGAATTAGGACAAGGACAAGGATGTAGTCTTTTGTCTTCATATATTCTATGATGGGGGTTAGATAGTTTATATTTATTACATTTATGTTATGCATATATAGAAGAATTAGGAAGATGATATAGGCTAGTATGGCTACTATTTGGAGTTCTAGTATTAAGAGTTGTCTTAGGACTTTTTTGGTTCCACCGAGCATTCTTATTGTAGCGAAATAGGTGTTACGGGATTTTAGTATTAGTCTTATGACAAAGTATGATATGAAAAATAGGGCTATGAGGAGGGCAATGGTGGTTATGGTTTTGAGAATTTGGATAATTTGCACTCCTTCTGAATTTACGAGGGTGTCTTTTATTAGGAGAGTTGTATAGCCCTTACTATTTAGGGTTTCTTTGGTTGTTTGGATTTGGTCAACGTCTTTGACAAAGACACTGGCTTGGTATGAGGCTTTATCATAGAGATTGTTATAGTCTTCGGGATTTATATAAACTATACTTTGTTCATTGTTTGCTGTGGTTATACCGAGGAGTTTTTGGGCGTTATCTTTGTTGTAGGTTTTGGTTATTTTGAGATTTAGCTGCTCAGTATAGTATATATTGGATGTAGTTATTTTGGTAATGGTGCCTGTAGGGTTATTGTCTTTAAAGAGATAGTTTAATTCGTCAGGAATGTAGATTTGGCCCTTGGGAACGTTTGTATTTACGGCGATATTTAGGTCATTATGGTTATGGCCAGCAAGATTTACTGTGGTGGTGCTAAAGGCTTGGTAGGTTTGGTACTTTAATTTATCGAGTATTTTGTCACTGGCATAAATGTAGTTATTGTAGTTATAGATACTACTGGTGTCGTCTAAATATTTTATACCGACTATTTCAAGGGGATTATTTTTATTTATTTCATTTGTATAGGTATTTTCGAGATAGATTTTTTTTCCTATTAATTCGTCTTTCATATTGCCTAAGTAGTAGTCATCTTTGGAACCGGCAAGGATTATTTGGTCATCATTTGTGGGAAGGGTTCCGTAATCGAGAGTTCCTTTTAGGTTAGTTATGCTATTGGGGATAGTGTTTATCCAGAAATTGGCGTTATCGGTTAGGTTGACATTGCTATCTAAGAGAATATCGTTTTTGAAAAGGATATCTACATTGGGAATTTTTTTTATATTGGTATAGTCTTCCTCGGTAAAGGGTGTTTTGTCTTCTTTTTTGAGGATAATACGGGTATCACTTGTATTTTGGAAGAAACCGTTATAGCCACTTTTGGACTGGATATATTCGTCTTTTTTGAAGTATGAGTATTCTCCCATAAGGGATGCGACTATAAAGAGGTAGACGGCAAGGATTAAGAGGAATTTGGGAAGGATACTAAAGGCGTTTCGTCTAGCTAGTTTGATTTTACTTGAGAGGGTTATGTCTTTGTATTCTTTGGTTACTTCTATTTCTTTGGGTTCTACTTCTTTTAGGTGTTTATCTTCAAGGATACGGCCATCGTGCATTGTTATTTTTCTGGTTACATACTCTTCTACTTGTTCGTAGTTATGGGTAACGATTATGACTAGTTTATCGTGTGATATTTCACTTAATAGTTTGATAATGCCCCTTGCACTTCTTTGGTCGAGGGATCCGGTTGGTTCATCGGCAACTAGTATGGGACAGTCTTTGGCAAGGGCACGAGCGATGGCTACTCTTTGTTTTTGGCCTCCGGATAGTTTGGATACTTTGGTATTTCTGAATTTATAGAGGTCTACTTTTTTTATTAGTTCTAGTACTTTCTTTCGGACGTTTTTGCTTTTTTCGCCATTTAGTAAGAGGACTAATTCTACGTTCTGGTAGACGGTATAGTTATTCACGAGATTAAAGTTTTGAAAGATATTGGCGATATATTTTCTTCGATAGTCTTGGAAATCTTTTTCGGTATAATGGCTGGTTTCTTGGCCAGCTATATACATTTCTCCTTCTTCATAACTGTCTAGTCCGCTTATTACGTTTAGGAGGGTTGATTTTCCAGAACCTGATTCACCGGTAATGGCCACGAATTCTCCTATATTTAGGTTTAGGCTTACTTTTATAAAGCCACTTGCTATTATTCCTTTATTATAATAGTATTTGGATACGTTTTTTAGTTTTATCATATTTCTCTCCTTTTTATTATTATACATTATTATGGGAATAATTAGTATAATGTTGTTAAATTTTCTTTTAATTTGTTTAGGTTGTCAAGTGAGGTTGTTATGGTTACTTTGTAGGTGTTACTTAGAATGTAGTTTCTTCGTTGTTTCTTTTTGATGTCTTCCAAAAGGTTTTCAAGACTTGTAAATTGGTCACTATTATAGTAACAGTTGATATTATAGGTTACGTAGTCTTTATCGTAGTAGGTGTCGCTATAGGTATATATATTGTATGTTGTTCCTTTGAGATGACTTACTTCTATTTTGATTTTTTCTTGGTTATTATCTATTTTTATTTCTGTAGTGCCTTCCATTATAAATGGTATTATGAGGTTATCTTTAAAGGTTATTTCTCTGGTGTCGGTAATAAAATCTTTGTTGTTATAGTCTATTTTGATGGGTTTATAATTTAGGTAGGTTGTTATGGTAAGACCGGAGAATATTCCTATTAGTATTAACCCTATAATAAAGATATAGAAGGTTTTTTTGAAGGAACTTTTGAGGTTAAAGATAAAGTTATATATGATTTTTATTAGTAGGTAATTTAAGATAATGGCTCCCAATAGGGTAAGTAAAACATAAAGGGCAATTAGACCTAAATTTAGGTGATAAATAGCGAATGAGGCAAGCATTAATATGAGTATGAATGATAGTATTAGGGGTAGCAGTATGAATATTAGTACGCCTTTTAGAAAGATATTTAGGAGTTTGCCAAGACATTTTATGAAGGCATCTGAGGTGTGTTTGGGATCTCTTATTATTACTTTGGGTTTAGTTGGTATGATGTGTTTATCTTTTGTTTCAGAGTTTATTTTGATTTCTTCTTCGATGGTTTTCTCCCCTACTTTGTCATCTTCGATGGTAATATAGTAGTCGAGATAGCGTAATTTAAAGATATGAATGATTGTAATTATGGCGAGAATGGTCATTACAAGGAGGGCTAAATCTTCTATAATGGTAAAGATGTAATATCTTATTTGATAGGGTATAAAGAAGAAAATGTGTTCTATACATACTACTATTATTGCATATATCATATAGGATATTAAGGCAAGAATAAGGGTTGTCATTGCCATTTCAAAAATGCATACTACTTTCTCTTTAAAGGTCATAGAGAAGAACATATTGACGCTTTTTGTTATGAAGTTTAAGAGACTATAGAGGTAGTCTTTGGGTTTACTTGTTTTTTCTTCTTTGGGTGGGTCGCCTAAGGCTCCATCATCTAGTAATTTATCTAGAGTTGTATCTAGAGTAGATGCTATTTCGATCATTTTATTCATATCGGGATAGCTTTGTCCTGACTCCCATTTAGATACGGCTTGGCGAGATACGCCGAGGCGATCGGCTAGTTGTTCTTGTGAGAGGTTTTGTTCCTTTCTTAGTTTTGGTAACTTGTCTTTGAATTTCATATTTTTTCTCCTTCCACCTAAATTATATACTAAATACTTCCGGTTGCACTATATATAATCTGTATCTTTTTGTATATTTTCGGTTGCATTTGTCTATATTATAGCATAAAAAAAGAGAAATAGATGAGTATTTCACTTTTTTAAGATAATATATAGGGGTTAGTACTACTTCCTTCTCCGTCCGATATACTTGCACTAGAGTTCAGAAAAAAGACTGGGCGTGCCGAGAGGACAAAGCTGCTGTAGCGGTTGTAGCCGCAGACGACGAAGCCGGACGAGCCGACGACAAACACAGTGTTGGAGTAGAGCGAAAGCGGCGACATTAACCACTGAGTAGTATTTGAAATATAGAGCCAATCCTTATTCATACATCCTCCTTCATAATCATATAATTTAGTACCAGTTACACAAGTGTTTCCTGCCGCATAACCATAATCACTAGGATACATTAGTCCTACCATTCCATCCCAATAAAGTGGTCTATCTGTATTATATCTTAACGTACCTCTTTCATATCCATACATTTCATTAGTTAGTGGGGGATTATTATTATACCCTCCTAAATAATATCTACTAGTAGTTATATAACTTTTAGCCTTATCACTTAGTTTATAATTAGTAAAGTTAACCGTAGTTGCAGTAGTACTATTATTATAGTAACTTCCGCTAGTTCCATTCCACCACGCCCCACTATTTAAAAGTTTCATTAAACTAGCTCCACTTGTTAAACTATTACTATAATTACCACTAGTAATAGTAGCCCATATATTATCATAACTACCACTTCCATTATTTACTTTATAATCCCAACTAAAGTGTTTAATTTTCCCATCAGTAAGTGGTGTTGCCTTAATAACTTTTATTCTATTAGTATTTTCTTTCTCTTCATATATACTTCCTATTATTCTATATAAGTGTTTATCAGGACAAGTACTACCACCTTCCATATCTAGACATATATAGTTATTAGGACTTGCTCCATAATACCTATAATCAGTAACTGCTGGTATCTCACTTCCCGTAGCACTATTACCACTCGCAATAGCGTCATGTTCTATTTTATATACTCCACTTCCACTATCCCCTGTGGTACCATCGTCTAAACCTTCAATATATTTTGAAGCAGAAGGCTCTTTATATAATGCTCCTTCTCCACTCGCCCCTAAGGTAAAACTAAATGACTGTCCGCCCATAGTTGTGGGATTGTCTTGGCTGCCGTCAATATAGATATAAAGGGTATATTTTTGAGTGGTATCTTTGGTTAGGGTTTTGGTATTTAGTAAGTTATATATTTTACCAGTAGTTGCGTCGGCAAAATTACCATTTGATATTTTGCTAGTACCGTCATATAATTCATATATGAATGACTGTTCTTTGAGACCGTCGTCGATGCTATCTACTTTTAGAGTTAAGTTAGCAGTTACTCCTGCACATTCGGGAGTCATTGATATTTTTTTTGATATAACATTGTTGGTATCATTTTTGGATAGGGCTGGTCCAAAGGATGCCCCGCTAATATTGGAACCTCCATTGTATGTTACATAACATCCTTCAACGTTAAAAGTTACATCGGAGTTAGTACTTGTCCATTTAAATATAGCATAAGTTACACCTACCGAGATAGTTAGTAATAATAATATTAGTAGTATTAATTTCTTTTTCATTTATTCCTCCTTAGATATGTAAAAAAGGATATAACAAGTTAGAGTACTGTTGTACTCGTATTGTTATATCCTATTAATATAGTTAGGAAAGTAGATTTATATTGTACATCTATTCGATGTACCCCCCCCCCGAACAAACGTTTGTACTTATAATTGCTTCTCATTAGGGAGGCACCTCTCTTTCTTTTATTATTTATCTTTAATGAAGAGGGGGAGAACCTTTTTAAGGTTGGTTTCTCCGAGGACTTCATTAAAGTATGCTCTATCATTTTCATAAGATATGGTTATTATTTTATAGTTATCTTTGATATCGTTTTTTTCATCATTGACTTCGGCTACATAAAAGTATTCTTTGTCATCGCTTACTACTTTATCTATGATTAAGTATTCATCACCACTAGCTAGAGTTACTATTTTATCTACTTCTATTTTCATATATAAGTTTCCTTTCTATTCTTCTTAAAATGGGAAGTTTGGTAATTCAAACTCGGCATTATTACTTGTATTTAAGTTATTTGGTTTAGCTGTATAGCCAGTGCCTGTAGGGAGACTTGGCATTTCAAAGAATAAATCTTCTTTTGGTTTTTCAGGGGTAAATGCTGGTGTCTCTGGCACACTTGGCATTGGAGATGGGTTATTTACGAAGATGTCGTTAGGCTTTTCTTCAAATAGATCACCTAGGGGAACTGTGTTTTCACGTGGAGGAAGAGTTGTTACTTTTGGAGTAAATACTTCCTCTGTTTTAGGAGGAGTTACAGGTCTACTTGGTTTAACTTCCACTTTTTCAGGGGCTGGGCCAATTGGTCCAACTGGGCTTATTGTTTCTACTTTAGGTACATTTGTATTAGTGATATTAGGAAGCACAGTTCTTACTGGTTCAACCTCTTTAATAGGAGTTTGTTCTACTTTTATTGGTTCCTCTCTTACTACTTTTGGTTTGGGAGCAACACCTAGAAGTTTACTTACCCTTGACATTACCGTGTTAGTTTTACTTCTTATACTTAGTATATCCATACCTGGATATAGAGGGGTTACATTTATTATGGTATTTGGTTTTAGTTTTGGTCTTTCTTTAGGTATTTCAAATGTTATTTCCTCTTTTTTTACTTCTGGCTCTTTAGTGTTATCAACCTTAATGATATTGTATTCTATTAGTATTCTTTTGATGTTTTCTTCATCAAGGATTTGTTTGTACTCACTTAGTTTTCCTTCTTTGAAGTTTATTTTTTCTTCTAGTTTCTTAATAGTACTTATGTTATCGTATTGTTTTTTTATAGAATCATATTGTTTATCGATTAGTACTTCTAGTTCACTCATATAGTTATCTTCGGTTAGATTGAAGTCTCTTCTTATTTTGGTAATTTCGGCAATAAAACTTCTTATTTTATCTCTTTTAAAGAGCATTTCTTCATAGTTTAATTTAACAGAACCGGTTACTACTTCATATATTTTAATAGTAGCGAGTTTTTTCTTGGCAGTGTAATAGGCTTTTCTAAATTCACCTCGATCGCTTTCATATCTTGTGGCTTGTTCTATGGATATTCCACTATTTTTTATGGTATTAAAGGCTACATTGAAAGCATCTAAACCGTTTTCGGTTTCTTTTACTTCTGCTTTTACTTCTTTCATATACTTTTCGGAATTGGTATCGTTTAAATCTTTTAGGAATGGTAATCTTGATATGATACCGTTTAGTTTTAATTTTAGATCAGTTTCATACTTTTTGTTGTTTTCTAAATTTATTAATTCTGTTTTTTTGGCATCCTTCATAGAAAGAGATAAATCAGCAAGTTCTGTTTCAAGAGTGTTTATTTTTTCTTTGGCATCTAGATATCTATTTATATTGTTATAACGTTCTCTGTATTCTTCGACTTTGTCCTCGGCTTTAATGTTATCAAGTGGTTCAAGGGAAGCACCAGTTGCACTTTCGAATTCTTTTACTAGTTTATTTCGTTTATCTACTCTCTCATCGATTAGGCTTACTAATTCTTTTAAACGTACTTGTTCTTCTTCAAGTGTATCTTTTTTATCAAACTTGGATATGGTATGGGCGTTATACTCAGTGGTATCTATTTCATCTAGTTTACGAGCTGTTGTTTCAAAACTTCTTATCATATCAATACCGATATTTTGTTTATCTAAGTTAAAAGCCATTTTTTGAATATTGTATAAATTTCTTAACATTTTTTCGTTCTTTTCTTCTAGCATATTATCACCTCAAATCTCCTACGGGGATGTCTGGAAAAATGGTATCACTTCCAAAGAAGGCGTTGCTCTCTTTTTTAGGAGCTGGTTCATTAAAACTTTTCATATAGGTATCGAAGTCACTATTTGGAAGGGATGTGGCCATTTTTTCTTTATTGATAGTATTATTTCCTATTACTGGTATTTCGTCAGATGCGAGTAAGTTGGTTTCTTCTGTTGTCCAAAATTCTTCGGGTTCATCATCCTTAGGTAATGGTGATGTACGTGAGAATTCAGCAAATAGTTCTTTTTCGATGTCGCTCTTTGGTTCTTCTCTTTCTGTAAATACTGGTTTTGGTACTTCTCTTGAATTCTCTTTTGGAGGGGCTTCATAGGTATTTATGGGACTAGGACTTATGGCTTTCTCCTCCTGCAAATGTGATGTTATATTTGGTGTAAGTGATTTTCTTTCGGGAGCGGGGTTATTTACTTTGTTCTTTATGGTTTCAAAGCTATAACCGTTAGGGTTTGTTTCTTCTAGTTTCTCCTTACTTAGTATTGATTTTTCTTTTTCTTCAAGAAGTTGTTTTATTCTTTGTTCCATTTCTTTTTTGCGACTTTCCTGTGCTTGTTTTTGTCGTTTTAGTAGTTCTTGTTGTTTCTTTCGTTCTACTTCTTGTCTTTTTTGCATTGCTTCTTCTATTTTTCTTTGTTCTTCTTTTATTTGTTCTTGTTTCTTTTTCTTTTCGTTAGCTATTAAGTCTTCTAATACTTTTCTGAATTTTTCACTATTATTTTCTTCATCTATTTCTTTTATTTTAGCATCTTTTTCGTTTTTCTCTATGAGTAAGTAGTTATAGGTATTTATGTCTTGTTTTTCTATCTTAATTGTATTGTATTCTTTATTTATTTCGGGATATGTTAATTCATATAGTTTGGTATTTGTTAGGTTACCGAAAATATCATTAATTTTCTCCCTTTTATTTAACAAGTCTTCATAACTTCTTACCTTGGTATTGAATATTTCCATTAGTTTTAATATATTGTATTTTTCTTTGTACTCGTCATAATCTTTCTTAACGCTTGCCATCATTTCTTCACACTCGGATAAGATATCTCCACCACCGTTTTCAGCCATTTTTACGTTATCACGGGCTAGATTTAGGGAGTATTCTAATTCCTTATAGGCTTTCTCTATTTCTTCACTATTCTTGGTATAATCGTATAACTTTAGTTTAATGAATGCTCCTTGTAAGACTTCAATCATTTTGGACTCTAACTCTCTATTTAGAGCTTCGTTTATTTTGATTTTTTCCTCAGCAAGGGTCATTTTGTTATTTACATCTTCAAGAGTTTTTAGTATTTCCTCTTTTTCTTTGATGTTTTTTGTATATTTTTCTATAATTTTTATTCTTTCTTCTAATTCGCCTAAAAGGTTCTCACCAAGTACAGAACCGTAATTTACTTCGTGTCCAACTAATAGTTTATGATTATTTTTTCTTGTTTCTATGTATGTAAGTCTTTGACTTATTAATTCTATTAACATTGTTATTCTTGTTTTTTCTTCGTCTAATAGTGAGGTTTTTCTATTTAAGAGTGTTACGTATTCTTCTTCGTATAACTCGTTAGTTAGTTTTATTAGTTTTTCTTCTAATCTATCTAATTGGTGATAGATATTATCTCTATCCTTAGGATTAGTTATCATATCTAAACTATTAGCGAACATTTCATATTGTCTTAAACAAGCGACGATATCGTTGTTTGTGTAATCCATATAACCGACCACCTTATCTATATATATGTACCGCGGTACTTTCTACTGTTGTCATTATAACATACTTTTATTTTTTTGTCTATGGTTTTTGAAGGGATATTTGTAAAAAATGGAGAGTTTAAAATTATTTTTAATTTTATTTTCGGTATTTTTAGGGGATAAAAGGGGCTTTTTGGGGGGAAAATTAAAGAAAATTGAAAATTTTTTAATTTTTTTTCAAAAAAGGGTTGTTTTTTTATTTTTTTTAGTATATAATGAACTAGTCAGCACGAAAGAGTGCAAACGAAATGCCTGAGTGGCGGAATAGGTAGACGCACAGGACTTAAAATCCTGCGAGATTTAACCCTCGTGTCGGTTCAAGTCCGACCTTAGGCACCATATCTGGAGGAATACCCAAGTCTGGTTGAAGGGACCGGTCTTGAAAACCGGGAGGTCGTGAGAGCGGCGCAGGGGTTCGAATCCCTTTTCCTCCGCCACTTAATTTGTTATCGCGGGATGGAGCAGTCTGGTAGCTCGTTGGGCTCATAACCCAAAGGTCGTTGGTTCAAATCCAGCTCCCGCAACCATTTGGTTCCGTAGTGTAGTGGTCCATCACGTCTGCCTGTCACGCAGAAGATCGCGGGTTCAAATCCCGTCGGAACCGCCATTATATTGGTCTCATAGCTCAGTCGGTAGAGCAGAGGACTGAAAATCCTCGTGTCACTGGTTCAATTCCAGTTGAGACCACCATTTTCACAAAATCTAAACTAATTTATATGAAACTTACGATGAGTGAGTTTTTTTTTGCATTACTCCCCTACTTTATTACAAAGAAAAAAGAACGGGATTAATCATTCTTTATTCAAAATATTTGTTATTGTTTTAGTTCCATAGAACGAATTTTGGCATTTTTTCGTTCTATAAATTTTCTTAGAACGAATTTTGGCGATTTTTCATTCTATGGATCCTAGGATAGGATAGTCTTTCAGCATTAAAACATCTTTCTAACAAGTAATTTCCCATTTCATCTATCCTTGCTACTTTTTCCTTGTATAAAGGATCTGTAGTTATTACATAATATATTTTAGTACCACTTGTTAAAATTAAACTGTATTTTCTTGGTTTACCTGACCTTATTATAACTTTTCCTATATATATTCCATCTATTTTTTCTATTGGCACAGCAACTACATTATATATGTCATAAGGTTTACTTGTATGTACTATATAGTTTTCTGTTATATATAAGCCATATCTTGGAAATTCTTTATCTAATTTATTATCTAGTTCATCACATATCATTCTTTTTTCGGTCATTGAATAATTATATCCAGTAGTAATTATTTCATAGAGAATTATTAATATAAATATCACTAGTATTATATAAAAGTAAATTACGTATTTTTTTTCTATATATGGAAGTAAATCTATAAGAACTATTTTTGTTAGAAAGCCTATTATTAATAGGGCTGTAATGATATGGGATACTATAACTAATTTCAGTTTCTTTAAAAATTTTTCACTATTTTTCATAAACACCGTTGCCAAAAATCTATAAATATCTATAAATCTTGTTTAATTCCCTGTTCTACGA
>OLQV01001143.1_pt1 | contig 21111 bp, 23 predicted proteins | sample 1672371 | NCBI WGS metagenome assembly OLQV01 (sample SAMEA3136676, study PRJEB25190) | human gut metagenome
TATGTACCGGCCAATGCTTTTTAATTCTGAATATTTCTGTTCATACTGCTTGGAAATGGAATTATATTTTCGGAGATTTTCGGATGAAAATGAAATATCAAGACAGTGATTATGAAAGCTGGCAAGATTTTGAGCAGCAGTTTTTACATCATTCAAAGAATGAATATCACATTCCGTTCCTGAAAAGGTCTTTCTTAGCACAAACGTCTCATAATACCGGTCAAATGTAAGAAAATAACCATCTTTATTTAAAAGGTATTGATCGGTCTTATAAAAATGATGATCGTGCATGGCATCTGTCCATTTGGCTACGGCACAAAGCCGCTCTTCAGACAGAGAAGTCTGAGAAAGGGCATAAACATCATCTTTGCCAAAACATAAAACACAACCCCGTCCCCGCCTGGTATAAGAAACAGAAATATCATATTGATCGAGCAGCATTTGATATTTTTCGTTCAACATATATCCTCCTTCATGTTCTACCTCTAATGATATGAAGATAATAAGAGGAATATGATAGTAACTTGCTATCAAAGATTAAATAGGATATACTGAAAATATCTCAGAAAGGAGTAAATTGATTATGAGAAAAAGATTTTTATTAATTTCAACAATATTTGTACTAAGTGCATTTACATTAGCAGCCTGTGGAAAGAAGAGTCCAAGCAGCCCGGAAGCAAGCAGTGAGACAACAGAAGAAGCAACAACGGAAGAACCAACTACAGAGAATAATACAGAAGATACAACAGAGAAAGAGACACCAGTATCAACGGCAACAGAGGCAACAAAATCCTCAACAGAAGAAGTATCAACAGCATCCAAGAAAGACGAACAGGCAAAACCAAAGACAGCAACAGGAACATACAATGGATTTGCAGATACAAACTCTGTAGAAATTGAATTATCCAATGGTAATTTTGAAACATTTCTTGTAAATGACGACGATGTCAAAACAGCATTAAGCAAGAAGTCAGAAGGAAGTAAGATCACATTTACTTATGGAGCTGTAGAAGGACAGGCAAATAAGGAAATTCTTTCTGTAAAATAATAGAGATTGATGTATAAACATAAGATTTATAAGAAAAGGGTGGCAGCTCCACGTTTTTAGGAGCTGTCCCCTTTTTCTCTTATTTTGCCACATTAATCATAAAGACTACCTTCACAAATCAAAATCTGTTATACTAAAAAGACTAACAAAAACAAAGGAGCCTCAAATGAAGCATGTCAAGAAATCACTCCTGATTCTGACATGTCTGATTTTTATATTATCCCTAAATGGCTGTAAAAAGAACAAACAGCAAACGACAAATACAAGAAAAGCAGAAGTCTTAACTCCAAAAGCACCAGGAGATGAAGTGTTGGATTATGGGGAGGCAGTTGTAGATATATCGAATGGCTCACAAGGATATGTTGCGGTCAGATATAGTGGAAATGCCAGAAAGATCAGCATAGAGATTACAGGGAAGAAAGATAAAACATATAAATATTTTGTAAATAAAACAAAACAACCAGTTTATTTTCCACTGACATGTGGGAATGGAACGTATCAGATCGCTGTATATGAGAATATTCAAGGAGATGAATACAGTGTTTTGATGATGGATAGTTTTGATGTAAAATTAAAGAACAGATTTCTGCCGTTTTTATATCCAAATCAATATGTAGAGTTTACAAGTGAAACAAAAGCGGTGAAGAAAGCAAAAGAACTTGCGAAAGGAAAGGAAGATGCTCTTTCCATTGTTAAATCGATATACCATTATGTTGTTAAGAATGTAAAATATGATGATGACAAAGCAAAGAATGTGCAAAAAGGTTATCTGCCATCGGTGGATGAGACATTGGAGACAAAGAAAGGGATATGTTTTGATTATGCGGCATTGATGACAGCGATGCTCAGATCGCAGGGAATTCCGACGAAGCTTGAGATTGGGTATTCTGGCAGTGTCTATCATGCTTGGATCAGTACGTGGCTTGATGAAAAAGGCTGGATAGATAATATTATCAAATTTAACGGAAAGAGTTGGGAATTGATAGATCCGACACTGGCAGCGAACAATGATAACAAAGATGATGTAAAAGAATATGTTGGAGATGGAGATCATTATGCACTCCAGTATAGTTATTAAGAAGGGACAGATATGAAGAGGAAACTTAACAATGAAGAATTGATCACGTTTTGCAGTCAGATGGCGTTGATCTTGAAATCAGGAATATCTTCGCTGGAAGGAATTTATATCATGGAAGATGGAGATGTCTCTGGGGATGGAAGAGAGATTTTAAAAGAGATACGAGAAGAAATCGAGATGTGTGGGATGTTATATCCAGCAATGAAGAAGTCAGGGGTATTTCCGGAATATGCATTGCATATGACAGAGATCGGAGAGCAGACAGGAAGACTTGATGAGACGATGGAAGCACTGGCAGCTTATTATCAGAGAGAAGAAGAAATATTTGAAGCAGTAAAAAGCGCAGTAACATATCCTGTTGCAATGCTTGGAATGATGCTTGTGATCATTATTGTATTATTTGTTAAAGTAATGCCAGTGTTTGAACAGGTTTATCTTCAGCTTGGCCAGGAAATGACAGGTGTAGCACGTAATATTTTAAATATTGGAAACTGGATGAGACAATCAGCGATCATACTTTCTGTAATTGCAGTGATCGTATTAATGATCGTGTGTAGTGCAGTTTTTTCAGAAAAATTCAGGAATAAATTATTTGAAAAAATTTCAAAGATCGGATTTATGAAAAAGCTAGCTTGGAAACGGGCAAGAACGAGATTTGCAAGTGGAATGGCGATGTCTTTAAAGAGTGGGCTTGATATGGATGAAAGTCTTACACTTGCAGAAAAACTGGTAGATTATGAACCGTTAAGAAAACAGATCGCGGTGTGCAGAGAAGACATGAAAAATGGAGAATCATTTCCAAAAGCACTGAAGGAATCTCATATTTTTGGAGGAATGCAGGAACGACTAATGGTGATTGGATATGAAACTGGAGCAACTGATGAGGTGATGGAACAGTCTGCGGATCTGTATCAGAAGGAGCTTCAGGATCAGATTCAGAAAATGATCGGCATTCTGGAACCAACATTGGTTGGGATTTTATGTGTGATCGTAGGAGTTATTTTGCTGTCTGTTATGCTGCCATTAGCAGGAATCATGGCAGGGATTGGATAAGGGAGGCGTGCCTTGAAAAATCGTTTTCAAAAACAAACAAAAATAAAAAGTAAGATTGCTTTTCTGCTTCCAATCGTAATATGTCTGATCATGGCAGCAGTGTTGTGGGGAAGCAGCAGCCGTATTTTTAGTGAAACTCAGAAACGCCAGGAAGAAAGCACAAAGAATGCCGTTCTCAAAAGTGCAGTACAATGCTATGCGGTAGAAGGCCGTTATCCAGAAAGCCTGTCATATCTGGAACAACATTATGGAGTCAGTTATGATAAAGACAAGTTTATAGTTTCCTACGAGATCACAGGATCAAACAGAATGCCGCAGGTAACTGTGATCGCATTGAACGAGAGGTGATATCGGTGGAGAGACAAAAACATATGGTAGATAAGATGTTTCTCATTCTTTTATTTGCGACGTTTGCAGTGTGTGCATTTACATTGATCATGGTGGGTGCAAATGTATACAGCCATACGGCATCGGCAATGAATGATAACTATGAGAAGAGAATTGATATTTCTTATGTCACAGAAAAAATAAAACAGTGGGATGAACAAAACAGTATTTCCATTGGAACATTTCATAATAAGACGGCTTTGATTCATACAGAAGTGGCAGCCGGAAGAAAATATTATACATACATTTATCAGGAGAATGGCGCTTTAAGAGAATTGATGGTTCGGGAAGGGCTTCATACAGAGAAAATGCAGGGAGAACAGATCGTGCCGGCAAAAGGATTTGAGATAAAAGAGGAAGACCAGATGTATGGTATTACGATCACAGGAGAAGATGGAAAGCAGTACCGGACTTGTGTATACAGACAGAGCAGAGAGTAAGGAGGGACTATGAGACAAAAGAGAAATGGAAGCCATTTGATCTTGATGGAATTGATGTTTGTCTTGTTTTTCTTTGCGATCTGCGGGGCGGTTCTTTTACAGGTATTTGTAAAGTCACATAACATCAGTGTAAAAGCAAAAGAACTTACGGAGACAAAAAATTGTGTCACACAGGTAGCAGAACTGTTTGAAACAGGGTATACAGATATAGAACATTATCAAGAGTATTTTCCAAAGCTTGAAGAAGATCAAGGGATTTATCAGGGATATTTTGATAAAGACTGGAAGATGACCCAAAAGAAAAACGCAGTATATAAAATGACGATCAGCTTTGATGATCAAGGATCAGACAGAAATGGGAAGATAACGATATTCAAGGCAAAGAAGCAGATATATCATTTGGAACTTTTAAAACATTTGCCAGGAGGGAAAAGTAATGAAAGATCATAGAATGCCGTTTCTTGGAATAGGAGCAGCTTCCATTGTTCTGGTTTTAACCATTGTTAGTTTATCAGTGTTTGCAACACTTACGATTTCCAGTGCAAATGGGGATTATACATTAAGTCAAAAAAATCTGGAGAGAACAACAAATTATTACAAGGCATCGAATGAAGTAAATTGCACGTTAAGCCAGATTGATAAGAAACTGTGGAAGAATTATCATAAAACAAAAAATAAAAAATCTTACATGAAAAATATATCAAAAAGTTTGGTGGATTTAAAAGGTATCACGTATGATAAAACAAAACATACTATACAGTTTCAAAAGAGTATTACAAGTAAACAGCAGATTAATGTAAAGATCAGAATCTGTTATCCAGAAAAACAAAGAAACCATTGCTATGAGATATTATGTTTTAAAAACGAAGCAGTTGGTACATGGAAGAAAGATGATTCACTTCCAGTATTTCAAAGAAAATGATCAAAGGGGACAAAATGAACATAGAAGAATTTTTAACATTGGCGGCAGAGAAAGAGGCATCGGATCTATTTATTATTGCCGGATTACCTCTTACAATGAAAACAAATGGAGTAATGCACCGGATCAATGAAGAACGAATGATGCCACAGGATACGGAAGAAATGATCCGTGAGATTTATAAAATGGCAGCTGACCGCAATATTGATAAATTACTGAAAACAGGAGATGATGATTTTTCTTTTGCGATCCCAGGGTTATCAAGATTTCGTGTGAGTGCTTATAAGCAGAGAGGATCGCTCGCAGCTGTGATCCGTGTGATCGCATTTCGTCTTCCGGATTCAAAAGAAATTGGAATACCTGATCAGGTAATGAGGCTGAGTGAATTAAATAAAGGACTGGTGCTTGTAACTGGGTCGGCTGGAAGTGGAAAGTCAACGACACTTGCCTGTATGGTGGAAGAGATCAATGAGACGAAAGAAGATCATATCATTACATTAGAGGATCCGCTGGAATTTCTGCACCAGCATAAGAAAAGTATCGTAAGCCAGAGAGAAGTGAATATGGATACGGTGAATTATGTAACATCTTTACGTGCAGCATTAAGACAAAGTCCGGATGTGATCTTGCTTGGAGAGATGAGAGATTATGAAACAATACAGGTTGTTATGACCGCAGCAGAGACGGGACATCTTGTATTTTCAACACTTCATACGATTGGAGCAGCAAATACGATTGAACGTATCATTGATGTATTTCCACCAAACCAGCAAAGACAGATCACGATTCAGCTTGCATCTGTTCTGCAGGCAGTTATTTCACAGCAGTTGATTCCAAGTGTTGATGGAACACTGATCCCTGTATTTGAGATCATGGAAGTAACTCCTGCGATCCGCAATATGATCCGTGAGAATAAGGTTCATCAGATCGATGGCCTGATCTATTCATCAACGGGGAGCGGAATGATGTCTATGGACCAGTCATTAATGCAGGCATACAGAGATGGAAAGATCACGAAAGAGACAGCGGTTTTATATGCGTTAAATGCTGAAATGTTAAGTAAAAGGCTGCGTTAAATGAGATAAATTCATTGACAAAGAAAGTTGAATACTGTACGATGAAAGTGTATAGATAGACGATGTTTCAAACTTGGGGAAGTTGGAACATGAAACTAAATCAAGTATAAATAAGTATAAAGAAGGGGCGATAATTATGAAGAAGAAAGTTGTAGCAGGACTGACGTCAATTATTCTTGCAGTTGTATTAATTTTCGGCGGGGTTACATTTTATAATAACCATCAGCAGAAGAAGTTTGAGAAACAGATGGCTTCATTTGAAAGTGTTGATACAATGAAGCATCCAAAAGAATCAACAATTAAGATTGATGGTGTTGAAGTGCCATTGAGCAGTGCACCGAAAGTAACAACAAAGACAACAACCAAGAAAAGCACAAAAATTCAGAAACTAAAGAAGAAAGCTTCAAAGAGTAAAGTAACAACAATAAGGAAGACAAAGACAACAAAGAAAACAAGTCAGAGTAATTCTCAGCGTAAGGTAGTAGATACAAAGGTTATCACAACAACGAAAGATTACGATAAGAAGGGTTCCAACAAGAGAACGATTAAGACAGTTATTCAGACAACGGTTAAGACAACAACTGTACAGCTTACACAGTCAGGTTCTAAAGGAACAACTGTAAAAACTTTGGGAGCAAAGGCAGATAAGAAGATTCTTAATGCATTTGATACATTAAAGTTTAAGTTTGTGATCAATAAGAATGCATCACATACAGGAGTGTTCAGTGTAAGGAATCATAAGATTGAGATCCAGAGTGCGAAAGATTATGTATTATTACATGAACTTGGACATTTTGCAAACTTCCTTGCAGGAGATAAAGTCAGCACAAGTGAGTGGAACAAGATTTACAAAGCTGAGAAGTCAAAATATACAGGATATAACAAAGCTTATGTAACAAAGACAGCTTCTGAATATTTTGCAGAATCTTACAGAGATTATAGAGAAAATCCAACAGCGTTGAAGTCAAAACGACCAAGGACTTACCAGTTTGTTAAGAAGACGATCAATGGTATTTCTGACAGTGATGTGCAGGAAATCAAAGATACTTATGGAGAATACTGGGGATTATAAAAGCAGACCTTAGGAGTACTTTCTTGGAAAGTACTCCTTTTTTCTTGTGATAAAGAAACTAAATGTGAAAGGATGAATAGAATGTTAAAGATTAAGGAGTATGTCAAAGCAGAAAGTCTTGAACAGGCATATGAGCTGAACCAGAAGAAGACGAACTGTGTGATTGGCGGTATGTTGTGGCTTAAAATGGTCACAAGAAATGTACAAAAAGCAATTGATCTATCGGGACTTGGGCTTGATCAGATTGAAGAAGATGATGAGAAATTTTCCATAGGAGCAATGGTCACATTAAGACAGATCGAACTTCATGAAGGATTAAATACATGGAGTCATGGAGCTGTCAAAGAAAGTGTAACACATATCGTTGGCGTACAGTTTCGTAATCTGGCTACGGTTGGCGGAAGTATTTTCGGAAAGTTTGGTTTTTCAGATGTATTAAGCTGCTTCCTTGCATTTGACAGTTATGTGGAATTACATCACGAAGGAATTATTCCACTGGAGCAGTTTGCAGTGAATAAATATCCAGATGATATTCTGGTGCGTCTGATCGTCAAGAAACATCCACAGGAAAGTGTTTATCTTTCTCATAGAAATTCGAAGACAGATTTTCCGGTTTTAACATGTGCCATTTCATTAGGAAAGGAAGAGGCTTATGCAGTTGTTGGAGCAAGACCATCAAGAGCGGTAAAAGTAAAATTATCAGATCAATGGAATGTTATGATCAAAGACGATGAAGGAAGAAGAAAGATTGCGGATGAAGTCACAGGACAGCTTAATTTTGGAAGTAACATGCGAGGAAGTGCGGATTATAGAAGACATTTATCAGAAGTCCTTATAAGAAGGGGATTGGCACAGTTAGAAGAAAGGAGGGAAAATTAGTCATGAATATTACATTTACATTAAATGGAAAGAAAATAAGCAGACAGATTGAGGCAGATACTCTCCTGATCGATCTTGTAAGAGATCTTGGATGTTACAGTGTGAAACGTGGATGTGAGACATCAAACTGTGGATTATGTACAGTATTTATGGATGATCAGCCAATTCTTTCATGTTCTATTCTTGCAGCAAGAGTCGATGGGCATAAGATTGATACATTAGAAGGGTTGCAGGAAGAAGCAGCAGAGTTTGGAGCATTTATTGCAAATCAGGGAGCAGAACAGTGTGGATTCTGTAATCCAGGAATGATCATGAATGCGATCGCATTGTTCAGAGAGATTCCTGATCCAACAGAAGAAGAGATCAAAGAATATTTAGCAGGAAATCTGTGCAGATGTTCAGGATACGAAGGACAGCTTCGAGGAATCTTAAACTTTTTAGAATACAAGAAAAATAAAAATGGAGGTGCCGAATGAAAGTAGTCAATCAGCCAGTTATGAAGAAAGACGCAATGGCACTTGTGACAGGAAAACCTGTATTTACAGATGATAAGGCACCAAAAGACTGCTTGATCGTAAAATTACTCCGAAGTCCATATGCCAATGCGATGATCAAATCGATCAATACCCAATTTGCTATGAAAGTGCCGGGAATCGAGGCAATTTATACATGGGAAGACGTGCCACAGGAACGTTTCACGATGGCAGGACAGACTTATCCAGAGTTAAGTCCATATGATAGACAGATCCTAGATCAGCACGTCCGATATGTTGGAGATCCAGTTGCGATCGTTGCGGGTGAGAATGAGAAGTGTGTAGATCAGGCAATTAAGATGTTGCGTGTAGAATATGATGTACTGCCTGCAAACTTAGATCCACGGAAAGCAATGGATGAGGGTACACCATTAGTGCATCCAGAAGATAACTGGAAAGCTTTATGCAATATTGGAGCAGATAATAAGAAAAATCTGTGCGCTACAGAAGAAACCCATGAGGGAGATGTTGATGCAGTATTGGAAGATTGTGATGTTGTTGTAGAACACACATATCATACAAAAGCCAACCAGCAGGCGATGATGGAGACTTTTAGAACGTATTGCTTTATTGATGAATACGGAAGATTAAATGTCGTAAGTTCCACACAGATCGTATTCCATGTACGAAGAATCTTGGCAAATGCATTATGTATTCCAAAATCAAAGATTCGAGTATCCAAACCTAGGATCGGTGGTGGATTTGGTGCAAAACAGAGTGCGATTTCAGAAGTATATCCAGCATTTGTCACATGGATGACAAAGAAACCATCTAAGATCATTTTTTCAAGAGTAGAATCCCAGATTGCATCTTCTCCACGTCATGAGATGGAAGTGACAGTTCGTGTCGGGGCAAATAAGAATGGAAAGATTCGTGCGATTGATGTGTATACACTGTCTAATACAGGAGCTTATGGAGAACATGGACCGACAACCGTTGGATTGTCTGGACATAAATCTATTCCTTTATACAGAGATCTGGAGGCACATCGTTTTGCATATGATGTTGTGTATACAAACCGTATGTCAGCAGGTGCATATCGTGGATATGGTGCAACGCAAGGTATTTTTGCACTGGAATCTGCAGTGAGTGAACTGGCAGCGAAGATTGGCATGGATCCAACAAAGATCCGTGAGATGAATATGGTTCGTGAAGGCGATGTTATGCCTGCATATTATGGAGAGACAGCAAATAGTTGTGCTTTAGACCGATGTCTGGCTCGTGCCAAGGAAATGCTCAAATGGGATGAGAAATATCCATGCAAGGATATGGGAAATGGAAAAGTCCGAAGTGTTGGAGTTTCTATGGCAATGCAGGGATCTGGTATTTCGGGAGTTGACGTTGGATCTGCAACGATCAAATTAAATGACGATGGACTGTATACACTTTCTATTGCAGCAGCAGATATGGGAACTGGATGTGACACGATCTTAGCACAGATGGCAGCAGAATGTCTGGAATGTTCAATTGATGATATCATGGTCAGTGGAGCAGACACTGATACATCACCATATGATTCTGGATCTTATGCATCAAGTTCTACCTACGTTACTGGAAAAGCAGTAGAACGTGCGTGTGAAAAATTAAAAGGACGTATTTTAAATAAAGCAGCTCAAATGATGGAAATTGATTCTGCGGATAATCTGGAATTTGATGGTAAAAAAGTAAGCGATCCAGAGAGTGGAAAAGAAATTTCATTAGTTGATATTTCAACAGCATCTATGGTCAACAATAATGAAACATTCCAGGTGACAGAAACAAATAGTTCCCCAGTATCACCACCTCCATTCATGGTCGGAATGGTTGAAATCGAGCTTGATAAAGAAACAGGACATATCGAGATCTTAGATTACGTTGCAGTTGTAGACTGTGGAACACCTGTGAATCCAAATCTTGCAAGAGTACAGGTAGAAGGCGGACTTGGACAGGGAATCGGAATGGCATTATATGAAGGCGTTGATTATACTCCGAATGGATATGTGAAGCAGAATTCTTTCATGCAGTATAAAGTGCCATCACGAGTGGATGTTGGAAAACTTCGCGTAGAATTCGAAAGCAGCTATGAACCAACTGGACCATTTGGAGCAAAATCGATCGGAGAGATTGTTATCAATACACCATCTCCAGCAATAGCAGATGCAGTATTTAATGCGACAGGATTGTGGATTCGTGAATTGCCGATCACAAGTGAAAAAATTGCAATGGGTCTGATGGAACAAAAATAGGATGAAAACAGCAGTTATTTATCTGGCATCAGGAAATAGCAAACGTTTTGGCTATGAAAATAAATTATTAAAAAATATCCAAACCAAACCGATGTACCGTTATGGTTTGGACAGACTGATCGATATATGCAAAGAAAAGGAAGAGTTTGAAGTTATTGTTATCACGCAGTATCAGGAAATTATGAAACAGATACAATATGATTCGGTAACGACAGTATTTTGTAAAGAAAGCCAATATGGGATTTCATGGTCGATCAAAGCAGGAATCAAAGCAGCTAAAGATGCAGATTTCTATACATTTTTTGTAGCAGATCAGCCCAATATGAAAAGAGAGACGATCGAAAGATTTCTCTCTTTTATGGCAGAAGGACGTTATGAACTTGGATGTGTCAGGACAGAAGAAGAACTTGGCAATCCAGTATGGTTTTCAAAGAAATATAAAAAAGAGCTTTTATCTTTAACAGGTGATTGCGGTGGTAAAAAAATTCTAAAAAAACATATAGAAAATGCCAGATTTTTCAAGGTTCTGGAAGAATCTGAACTTTGTGATATAGATTATCCAAAAGAAATGCAAGCAATGCTTGCAAAGCAAGGCAAAAGTAGTTAAAATATTATTTAAAATACAAAAGAGCGTGGAGGCCAAGCAATGGAGCTATTAAAAGAGAGAATCCGAAAAGATGGAGTTGTAAAAGAAGGAAATGTCTTGAAAGTAGACCGTTTTTTAAATCACCAGATGGATGTAAAATTATTCCGTGAAATTGGAAAAGAATTTAAAAAACGTTTTGAAGGTGAAAATATTAATAAAATTCTTACAATTGAAGCATCAGGAATTGCACTGGGATTAGCACTTAGCTATGAATTAAATGATATTCCTGTTGTTTTTGCTAAAAAAGGAACATCTAAAACAGTTAACGATGATTTATATACAAGTGAAGTTTATTCTTATACAAAGGGGAAAAGATACATTGCTTGGGTTAAAAAGAAGTATTTAAACGAAGGTGAACATGTTTTACTTGTGGATGACTTTTTAGCGGATGGAAATGCAATGATGGGACTTGTTGATATGTGCCAACAAGCAAAATGTCAACCGCTGCTCCAACAAGAGCTGCGAGTGCAGCAATTGAAACATCAAAGACATCCAAATGTTGTATGGCATTAAACTCTGCGTTCATCTTCTTAATGGCAAACTCGTTGCTTTGCAGTTCTTCTTCGGTAAATATGGATTCCAAACCACAATTTAATCCAACATGCCGTTCTGCTTCAGTGCATACTTCTTCCCAAGTCGGAACGACCATCACTTTTTTACTTTTTGAAATCGAGATTGCGCCATTATGTCCCTCTGTCTGATATCCTAAGCTACGAAGCAATGTAGCGGCTTTTTCAGCCGTAGCATCTGCTTCTTCTGTAGAAGGAAAATGTATGTCTTTAAGTTCTTCGTCCTGATGTTTTAGGACAGAATTTATCTGTCTTTCAGATTCGGTATATTTAAACCTACTCACTCTGTAACACCGCCCTCGGTTATATTTTTTACGATTGCTTCCAATTGATCCACCTTCTGTATAGCTTCGTGTGCTTGTTCAGCCTCTTCTTTTAGCACATTTATTTCAGCCTCATGCTTTCTAATAACCGTTTGTTGCTTTATGTTATTCTCTTCAAAAGATTTCTGGTCTTTTTTTCGCCCAAGACGTACACGAATATTATCAATGGGAACAACAGAAAGTGCTCCAACAAGGAATTCAGGCATATGGTCACCAACGAATTTACCTGTTGTTTTTCCAACTTGCATAAGAGCATTACCGATTTTACTGAAATCAATATTTGGTAGCTTAATGCGGTTTCCCATTTGACCTCACCTTTATGCCACTCCCAGGTCGTGGCTCAAATCTTTTAAGGCTTGTTGCAGAAGTATATTCAAACTCTGTAAATAGTCCAAGCGTTCTTTAGTGGCGTCAGACTCATCTTTAAGTGCCTTAATGATAGCCTCATGACGAACAAGTACTTCCTTATATAAACGCTCTTTTTCTTGGCGTAGTTGTTTGTTTTTTAAATGCGCTGCGACGCCCACACCACCAGCTGCGAGAACTGCGACCGGCGCAGCGAGAACGAAAACTCCCGCTACCATTCCACCGCCAACAATCGCACCAGCGGCAGCCAAACCGGAGGTTATTCCAGCGGCAGAAAGTCCTACTACCCCCAATCCATACAAAGCAGCAAAAGAACCGACACCACCGATGCCTGCTCCAAGTGCGCCAGCTAATACTTCGGGAATGGCACTTTCCTTAATAGTGCGTTTAGAGTCGTTCACAGCCGCTGCCGCTTCATTTACTACATTTACGACCTGCTGTAGAGAGTCTACGCTTTGAAAAACCATTTCCTTTTTCTTTTTTATATATTTGCCCATAGCAGCTTACTCCTTTTTTGACTTCTTTTTTGTTTTAGCAACAGATTTTGCGAGCCATACATTTACAGCTGCAATACCTGCGCTAACACCTAACGGTCCCAATAAAGCGCCAGCTCCAACAACGGCGCCTGCCACCTTCATCCATTCTTTTGATACATCGGCTCGCGAGGTGGTTCCTGCAAGAATTGATGGCGTCATCAAATTAGCTTTGGCCAGAAGTTCTTCGCGCTTATCTGTGCTGTATTTTTCTGGATTATCCACAAGAACATCCAGTAAAACCTTTAACATTTCGGTATCTTCGGGTGCTTGAATTATTTCAGCATCAAGCACACTGCGCATAGCAATATACTGTGTCTTGGTAAGCTTATTTCTACCGCTCTCAATATTATTAATGGTTTGGCGAGTCACTCCGATTCTTTCACCAAACTCTTCCGCTGTCCAACCAACTGTTCTACGAATTAAAAGCAGGTTTTCTTGCATACGAATAATTTCTTCCATACTTTTGCACCTCCTGTATAAATTATAGCCATTGACAATAAATTTGTCAATGGCTTCGAAATTAAATTGCTTTTAATATTACAACCTCACCTCAACCTCGCTGCCGTTCTTGAAATGAAACACTAAACGTTCATCTGCGTACACGGTTACATGGTCGACAGTGGTATGCCAGAGGGTATGTAAATTACTACGACCAAAACGGCAAGCTGCAAACCGTCTACTCCAACCAGATCAATCTGGTTGCCCGAGAGCAGGTATAAAAACAAGTGAAAAACCGTCGCCCCGGTACGCCGGAACGGCGGTCTTTTTTTGCCAAAAATGCGGCAGCACCCACCGACACCGACCCGAAAAATGACCAAGTTATGAATTTTCGATTTTTTGGCGTTTGGGTGTTGTGTTCCCTTTATATTTAATATATAATATTATCGCTGAAAGTTTATACAGCGGGCGGCGGCACTGCCCCCCTGTTTTTGAAAGTGAGAGAATACATATGATTTTGTCAAGAGATATCGGTATCGACTTGGGTACTGCCACCACCATGATCTGCGACCGCAAGGGCCGCATTATTGTGCGGGAGCCCAGCGTGGTAGCCGTAGATGTAAAGACCAAGCGGGTGGTTGCCACCGGCACCCAGGCCAAGCAGATGATCGGCCGCACCCCCGGCTCCATTGTGGCCGTGCGACCGCTGAAAAACGGCGTTATCGCCGACTTTGATATGACCGCGGATATGCTGCACAGCTTTATTTTCCGCTCGGACAAGCGCTCCATGTTTTCCAAGACCCGGGTGGTCATCAGCGTGCCCTCCGGGGTCACCGAGGTAGAGCGCCGTGCCGTGGAGGACGCGGTACGCAGCGCCGGTGCGCAGGATGTGGAGCTGATCGACGAGCCCATGGCCGCAGCGCTGGGCGCCGGTCTGCCGGTGTATGAGCCTACCGGCTCCATGATCGTAGACATCGGCGGCGGTACCACCGATGTGGCGGTGCTGAGCCTGGGCGGCATTGCAGCCTGCAAGAGCATTAAAGTAGGCGGCGAGGCCATGGACGAGGCCATCATCGACTATATCAAAAAGCACCACAACCTGCTCATCGGCGAGCCCATGGCGGAGGAGATCAAGCTGAAGATCGGCTCTGCCGCACCCTATGACGGCGAGGGCGCTATGGAAGTGCGGGGACGCAACCTGACGAACGGCCTGCCCGGCGCCATGGAGATCACCAGCGCCCAGGTACGGGAAATCTTGACCGAGCCGGTGCAGGAGATCATCCGTGCCATTAAGGAGACCCTGGAGGTGACCCTGCCGGAGCTGGCAGCGGACATTATGGACCGGGGCATTTACCTGACCGGCGGCTCCAGCACCCTGCGGGGGCTGGCGGACCTGATCGAGCAGGAAACGAAAATCAAAATTCACATTCCGGACGCCCCCACCGACTGCGTGGCTATCGGCACCTCCATCAAACTGAGAAGGGCGAGATAATGAAAGCATTTTGGAAAAGCCGCCCGGTGAAGACCGTAGGCATACTGGCAGCACTCCTGGTGCTGGGTATGCTCATTGCGGCAGCCACCGGCCACGGCGAGACCGCCCAAAGCGGCGTACTGGGTACCGTCTTTGCCCCCGCCCACTGGGCTGCGGAGAAGATCAGCGACGGGCTGGCCACCCTCTCCGGCAACGCCAAGGGCAATACCGAATACGAAAAGAAGATTGACGAGCTGCAACGCCAACTGGGCGAAATGCAGGAGCAGCTGGCGGATTATAAAAATATCAAGAGCCAGAATGAGGAGTACAAAGAGGCACTGGAGCTGAAAAACGAGAACAGCGGTTTTCAGTATGTGGCTGCCGATGTGGTCGGCCGGGACAGCGCAGATCCGTATCTCAGCTTTACCATCAGCAAAGGCGCCGTCAACGGCGTCAAGGAAAACGATGCGGTGCTTTACGGCCGCTATCTGATCGGCATTGTGAAGAAAGCCTATCCCACATACAGCATCGTCACCACGGTGCTGGACCCGGACTTCTCCGTCTCTGCCTACGACATCAACTCCGGCGAGGTCAGCTATGTAACCGGCGACGCCAAGCTGGCGGCGGACGGCTGCTGCAAGTTTGAGAACCTGAGCACCTCTACGGACATTACCTACGGCTCCATCATTGCCAGCGCAGGCATCAGCTCTAAACTGCCCAAGGGCCTGATCATTGGCACGGTGGAGGAGGTGGCGGACGAGACCACCAACATCAGTACCTACGCCATTGTCAAGCCCGGCACGGATATTGCCAATATTACCGACTGCCTGGTGCTCACCGGCTTCACCCCCGCTAAGGGAGGCAAGTAATGGAACTGACAACACATCAAAAGACGGTGAAATACACGGTCTACTGTTTGGTCATCGCCGTCGCCGGCCTGTTGCAGAATACCCCCGGCCTGTTTTGGCAAATCGGCAGCGCCCGCTGCTTTTTGCTGCTGCCGGTGACCCTGTTGCTGGTCATGGGCGAGCGGGAGCTGCCCGCCGCACTGCTGGGACTGTTTGCCGGGTGCGTGTGGGACCTGCACGCGGCCAAATCCGCCGGGTTCAACGCCCTGTTCTTTATGCTGCTGTGCTTTGGCGTGTCCACCGTGATGGAGCGCTATATTCGCAGCACCTTTGTGACCCACATGCTGTTTGCTCTGCCGGCGCCCTTCCTGTACGGTCTGCTGTACTGGCTGTGCTTTATTCTCATTAAGGGCGTGGACGGCGGCACAAACACCCTGTTCACCTTTTACCTACCCTGCGCCCTGTACACAGCGGTCGTTGCCCCCATTCTTTGGTTCCTGCTGCGACCCCTGCGCCAGCGGCTGAACCGCAAGGCCCTACAATAATGGGCATCCTATAAAAAAACGAAAGGAGAAAAGCCGATGCAAAGTCGATACAAAAGCACCCGTTCGGTCATTGCCCTGCTGCTGGTGGCAGTGATGATCATCGGCTTCTCCGCCACGCTATATAAAATCCAGGTTCAGGATCACGAATACTACGCCGCCCAAAACAATACGGTCAAGACCTACAAGGTCGCCATTGAGGCCGCTCGAGGCGAGATCGTGGACCGCAACGGCAACGCCCTGGTCACCAACCGAGAGACCAACTCCATTATTCTGGACGCTGCCTACTTCCCTGCCGCTACGGAGAACGACAAGCGCAACGCCATTTTGCAAAATCTCATTGCGCTGTTTCAGAAAAACGGTGAGGAATACACGCAAAATCTGCCCTTAAAGCTAAAAAGCGGCAAAATCGTCTTTTCCGGTAAAAAGACAGACATTGCCACTATGAAAAGTGCGGATATGTTCAACCTGCAACCCTATGCCACAGCACAAAACTGCTATGACGCGATGGTGGAGAAGTACGGTCTGGAGCAATACGACACCAAGACCGCCCTGCAAATCGGCAACCTGCGCTACGAGCTGACCCGGCTGCAATTCTCCATCAGCACCCCGGTAGTGATCGCCGACGAGGTGAGCAGTGAGACGGTAGCCGCCATTAAAGAGGACAAGGACCGTTACCTGGGTGCCGATGTACAGGTGGTGACCCACCGGGAATATACGGACTCCACCCTGGCGCCCCACATTCTGGGCACCGTGCGCAAGATCAACGCAGAGGAGTACGCCCAGCTGAAAGGCAAAGGCTACGGCATCCATGATCAGATCGGCGAAAGCGGGATTGAAAGCGCCATGGAGAGTGCGCTGCGGGGCACCCCCGGCGAAAAGACCATTACCGTAGACAAGGACGGCCATGTAACCGAGGAGATCACCAAAGCCCCGGTACAGGGCAACACGGTGGTACTGACCATCGACCGTGACCTGCAAACCCTGGCCCAAAAAGAACTGAAAAAGGTCTGCGACAAAACGGATCTTTACAATTCCGCCGGCGCCGTGGTGGTGCAGGATGTAAACACCGGTGCGGTACTGGCATCCGCCAGTTATCCCACCTTTGACCTGGCGGATTACTATGACAAATACGAGCAGCTGGCCACCAACCGGCGGCGGCCCTTGTGGAGCCGCTTTGCCCTGGGTACCTACGCCCCCGGCTCTACCTTTAAGCCCATGATGGCAGTGGCCTCCCTGGAGGAGGGCGCCATCACCCGCAGCACCATCTTCAACTGCGGCGGTCTGTTTCGCTATTATGACCAGACCTTCCAGTGTCTGAACAAAAATGCCCACGGCGGCGAGAATGTGGAGACCGCCCTGCGCGACAGCTGTAACATCTTCTTTTACAATTGCGCCAAGCGCCTGGGCATTACCAAGATGAACGAATACGCCAGTGCCTTTGGTCTGGGACAAAAGACCGGCGTGGAGATCGCCGAGTCTGCCGGTACCCTGGCCGGGCCGGAGGAGCGTGAAGCTGCCGGCGGCGTGTGGCAAAGCGGTGATACCATTCAGGCAGGTATCGGCCAGTCTGACAACCTGTTTACGCCCTTACAGTTGAGTAACTACTGCGCCACTGTGGCCAACGGCGGCACCCGCTACCAGCTGCACCTGGTACAGAGCCTGATTGACAACAGCAGCGGCACGGTCACCGAGACCCAGCCCAAGATAGAGGAGAGCCTGGATCTGCACAAATCCACCCTTACTGCCGTGAAGAGCGGTATGCGCATGGTGGCAACGCAAGGTGCACCCTCGCTAATCTTCAACCAGCTGCGCACCGAAGTCGCCGCCAAAACCGGTACATCGCAGGTGTTCGTCAACGGTGTGAAGAAGAACAACGGCTTTCTGATCACCTTTGCCCCCTATGACAATCCGGAGATCTCCGTGGCCTCCGTGGTTGAGCTGGCAGGCAGCGGTACTTCCACCGCAGAGATCACCTCTTCCATCATCAAATACTGGTATCAGAACAATACGGACGAAAAAACCAATCAAAAAACCGGTGCCCTGCTGAACTGACCTGTATTTTTTGTTGAATAAAGCGCCAAAATATGGTATGATGAACTGTAAAATGAAAAACAACCGCCGTTTATATAGAAACGGCTGAACCTACAGCGCCCCGGCGCACCTAACCACCTGACCACCCTGAGAGAAACGGAGGAGCATTATGAATATTGCACTGATTGCACATGACGCCAAAAAAGAACTGCTGGTGCAGTTTTGCATTGCCTACTGCGGCATTATCAGCCGCCACGAGGTGTGTGCCACCGGCACCACCGGCAAGCTGGTGGCAGAGGCTACCGGTCTAAAGATCAACTGCTTTTTAGGCGGCAGCCAAGGCGGCGGCCAGCAGATCGCCAGCCGTATTGCCTGCAACGAGATTGACCTGCTGATCTTCTTTAGAGATCCGCTGACCGCCAAACCCCATGAACCCAACGACAATGACCTGCTGCGTCTGTGTGATGTGCACAACATTCCCTTTGCTACCAACATTGCCACGGCAGAGGCGCTGATCCGCGGCGTGGAGCGGGGCGACTTTGAATGGCGAGAGATCGTCAACCCCAAATACAATCACTAAAAACGCAACGGGTGAGCCAGCTCACCCGATTTTGCTGGTATTACACGAACGGAGAAAGAACTATGGCATTGATTACCAAAGCGATTAAGGGCACCAAGGATGTGCTGCCTCAGGACGCCTACAAAATCCAGTATATTGAAGCCACGGCTCGGGAAACGGCCGCCGACTTTGGATACAAAGAGATCCGTACCCCTGTGTTTGAGCACACGGAGCTGTTCCAGCGAGGCGTGGGTGACACCACCGATGTGGTGCAAAAAGAGATGTACACCTTTGACGACAAGGGCGGCCGCTCCATTACCCTGCGCCCGGAGGGCACTTCCGGTGCTGCCCGGGCATTTCTGGAGAACGGGCTGTGCAACGAGGCGCTGCCCCAAAAGGTCTATTATCTGGACAGCTGCTACCGGTACGAGAAGCCTCAGGCCGGTCGCCTGCGGGAGTTCCACCAATTCGGTGTGGAGTGCTTCGGCACCCAATCCCCCCTGGCAGACGCTGAACTAATCGCCTTGGCTTCCGCGTTCTTTGACCGGCTGGGGGTCACCGGACTGCGATTGGAGATCAACTCCATCGGCTGCCCCACTTGCCGTGCCAAATATTATGACGCCCTGCGCAGCTACTTTGCTGCCCGCAAAGACGAACTGTGCGACACCTGCCGGGGCCGGCTGGAGCGCAACCCCATGCGCATTTTGGACTGCAAAAGCCCGGTATGTCAGGAGATCGCCAAGGACGCCCCGGCAGTGACCGACTATCTGTGCAACGAGTGCCGGGAACACTTTGATAAAGTACAGTCTTACTTAAAAGCGCAAAATATCGACTACACCGTAAACCCCCGCATTGTCCGCGGGCTGGACTATTACACCAAGACGGTATTTGAATTCGTGTCCGACTCCATTGGTGCCCAGGGCACCGTATGCGGCGGCGGGCGCTACGACGGCCTGATTGACGAACTGGGCGGCCAAAAGACCCCGTCCCTGGGCTTCGGCCTTGGACTGGAGCGGCTGCAACTGCTGATGGAGGCACAGGGCTGCGCTTACCCGGAGCCGGAAAAAGCAGACCTGTTTATCATCGCCCTGGGCGACAAGGCCACCGGCAAGGCGCTGGAGCTGGCCGGGGATATGCGCAGCGAGGGCTTTGCGGTGTTGATGGATCTGAACCAGCGCTCCCTGCGTGCCCAAATGAAATATGCCAACAAGCTGGGCGCCCGCTACACCGTGGTGCTGGGCGACAACGAAGTGGATACCGACCGGGTGCAGCTGAAAGCTATGGACACCGGGGAGGAAACAGAAATAGCGCTTTCTACCTTTGTCAACGGATTTTACAGTGTCAGCATGCAGGCGCAGCTGGCGGATCTGGAGATCAACGGCGAAGCCTTTGACTTTACAAGTCTTTTTCAAACAGGAGAAACGGAATAATGGATACTTTAACGGGAATGAAACGAACAGACTACTGCGGCAACTTCACCACCGAGCAGATCGGGCAGGAAGTGACCGTTTACGGCTGGGCACAGCGCCAGCGGGACCTGGGCAACCTGATCTTTATTGACCTGCGGGACCGCACCGGTATTTTGCAGCTGAGCTTTAACGACGCCACAGATCGAGAGATTTTTGCCAAGGCGCAGAGCGTACGCAGCGAGTATGTGCTGGCTGCCACCGGCACCCTGCAAAAGCGAGAGAGCGTCAACAAAGAGTTGAAAACCGGCGAGATTGAGCTGGCGGTCACAGACCTGCGCGTGCTTTCCAAGGCGCAGACCCCGCCCTTTGAAATTGCCAACGCAGATAAAGTAGGCGACGAGACCACGCTGAAATACCGCTACCTGCACCTGCGCAACGAGCGGCTCACCCAGAACCTGCTCATGCGCCACAAAATCGCCAAGATTGCCCGGGAATACTTCTACGGCCACGATTTTGTGGAGATTGAGACCCCCATGCTGATCAAATCCACCCCGGAGGGCGCCCGGGACTATGTGGTGCCGTCCCGGGTACACAAGGGCAAGTTCTATGCCCTGCCCCAAAGCCCCCAGATCTACAAACAGCTGTGCATGATCGCCGGGC
>OLQV01001151.1_pt1 | contig 21006 bp, 20 predicted proteins | sample 1672371 | NCBI WGS metagenome assembly OLQV01 (sample SAMEA3136676, study PRJEB25190) | human gut metagenome
GAGCACCTGACTGTTAATCAGGGTGTCGCCTGTTCGAGTCAGGCAAGAGGCGCCACGAAGGCAATGTTCTTTGGAACATTGCTTTTTTTGTTTGCCGTGCCGCATGTTTCAGAAGTGTTAATTTTTCACACTTTTTTCATTTCTCACGATTTCTTAAAAAAGAAGTTCTTGAAGATGCTGTCATATTGTGGTATACTGCACATAAGCTGTAACGCCTGCGCATACAAACTTTGCAGGCATTGCAAGCCGGAAATCTGAGCATTCTGCCCCATTCCCGGGCGTTCAGAGGCGGTAAATCCTTCCGGTTTTGGCGGTTTTGTCAAATTCACTGCATGTTTTCCGGTCCGTGTGTCTGGCAGATGTGTATGGTGTTTGAATAAATTTGTATAGTTTCAAAGGAAGCATCTATGCGTTATACCTATGTCCGGCAGCATGACACTACCGACTGTGCGGCTGCCTGCCTCGCAATGGTGTGCCTCCATTACAAAAAGGAGATCACCATCACGCGCCTGCGCGATATGATGGGTACGGACCTGAAAGGCACAAATCTCGTCGGCCTGCAGAAGGCCGCGAACGAGCTGGGTTTCACCACCGCCGCGGTGCGTGTGGACCGTGAAAACTTCCTCAGCGACTTCTCGCTGCCCTGCATCGCGCAGGTCATCACCGACCAGGGCCTGGCCCACTTTGTGGTGGTGTTCAAAAAGACCACCCTCCGCGATGACGGCGAGCGCCGCAAGCACATGCTGGACGAAGCCGAGCGGGTCAAGGAAGCCGAGGAAAAAGGCAAAAAGCACAAGTGCAAGGATTACGTCATCATCGGCGACCCTGCTACTGAGCTGAAAAAGATCAGCCTGGACGAGTTCTACAAGAACTTCACCGGCGTGCTGTTGCTGCTGAACCCCACCTCGGAGTTCAACGTGAGCCAGCGCAAAAAGCTGGCACCCGGCGCCCCCGGCTATGAAGCCCAGCAGGCCAGCGAAAAAAACGACGGCAAGCCCAACCGCTGGGGCATGATGAAGCGGTACATCGACCTGCTGCTGCCCCAGAAGAAGCTGTTCTTCTATGCCATTTTAAGTTCCGTCATCACCACCATCCTGGGCATCGCGTCCTCGATGTTCAATAAGATCCTGATGGATGAGGTGCTGCCCTACGGGCTGGACAACCTGCTGGTCACCCTGATCATCGTGTTCAGCATGGTGAGCCTGACCAGTTCCCTCATCGGCTTCGTGCGGCAGTGGGTGCTGATCCATCTGTCCATCAAGATCGACATCCCGCTGATGCTGGGCTACTTCGGGCACATCTTCCATCTGCCCATGAAGTTCTTTGCCACCCGCAAAACGGGCGATATCACCACCCGTTACTCGGACGCAAACACCATCAAGTCCATCTTCACCAGCATTGCACTGAGCCTTGTGATGGACATCTCCATGGCCATCATCACCGGCATCATCCTGTTCCGGATGAACGCCATGCTGTTCTCCATCTCGCTGTTCATGGCACTGGTCAGCATCCTGCTGGTGCTGGTGTTCAAGCAGCCCTACAAGCGCATCAACGAAGAGACCATGATCCAGTCGGCTGCCCTCAACAGCCAGATGATCGAGAGCCTGCGCGGCATCGAGACCATCAAGTGCAATGCCAACGAGGACACCCAGCTGGAAAATCTGGAAAAAGAGTACATCAAGAGCCTGAAGATCAGCCTGCGGTCCAGCCGCATCAGCACGGGCCAGGGCCTGATCTCCACCTTCATCTCCACCGGTTTCAGCATGCTGACCACCTATGTGGGCATCAGCCAGGTGCTGCACGGTGAGATGACGCTGGGCGGCTTCATGGCGTTCAGCACCTTGTCCAGCTACTTTACCTCCCCGCTGAGCAACCTGATCGGTCTGCAGATGAGCATTCAGGAAGCCGGCATTTCTATGAAGCGTCTGACCGAGATCATGGACTACCCCGCCGAGGACGAGGCCAACGAAGGCAGCGAGCTGATCCCGCTGGAAAAGGTGGAGGGCGACATCGAGTTCAAGGACGTCACCTTCCGCTACGGCAACCGTGCCCCGGCGCTGGATCACATCAGCTTTACCATCCCTGCCGGTAAGAAAGTTGCCTTGGTGGGCAGCAGCGGCAGCGGCAAATCCACCATCACCAAGCTGCTGCTGAAGTACTACGACCCGGAGTCCGGCGAGATCGACTTCAACGGCGTGAATCTGGCCGAGTACACCCATGATTCCGTGCGCCGTGCCATTGCCTATGTGCCGCAGAACATTGAGCTGTTCAGCAAGACCATCTACGACAACATCCGCATTTCCCGTATGGATGCCACCATGGAGGAAGTGAAGGAGGCTGCCAAGAAGGCCGATGCCCATGAGTTCATCCGCCATCTGCCGCTGCAGTACAACACCTACCTGGAGGAAGCCGGCAACGGCCTGTCCGGCGGTGAAAAGCAGCGCATTGCATTGGCGCGTGCCTTCCTGAAGGATTCCGGCCTGTACATCCTGGACGAGTCCACGAGCAATCTGGACTTTGCCACCGAGAATCTGATCTTCAACATGATCTACGAGCAGCTGGCGGATCGCTCCATGCTGATCGTAGCCCACCGTCTGTCCACCGTCCGCGACTGCGACCTGATCCTTGTGATGGATCACGGCAAGATCGTGGAGCGCGGCACGCACGACGAGCTGATGGCCAAGGATGGCAAGTATGCTGAGCTGTGGAACATGCAGCAGGGCATCTACCGCCGCCGTGAGCCGGTGGCCAAGCAGCCTGTGGCTGCCGCTGTGGTAGAGGATGACGATGACGGCGAGGCCTTTACCTACTGATTCGTTGCAGTCGGGTGCGCACCCGATTACATAAAACCGGTTCCCTCCCGGCAGCGCAGCCGGGGAGGAACCGACAAAAGTTCATTATTTGAAGGGAGTAATTCATCATGATGATGCCTGCAAATTTTTCCGCAATCTCTGAGAACGAGATGACCTACGTCAACGGCGGCGCAAGCCTGTCCGAAATCCTGGCCCCCGAGCTGAAGCTCGAGAACTGGCAGAAGTTCAACCAGAACATGGTCACCATTATCGGCAACTCTTTCCTGGGCGACTATGTCAGCAACACCGTCGGCACTCTGTTCGGCGGCGCTTACAAGCCCGGCAACCTGGGCAAGGCTTGGTTCAGCGGTGTCAGCAAGTACTACAATAGCGGCTACGATGCCGTTGTCGGCAACGGCACCGACGCCGGGATGACTTATGGCAATACTGCTCTGGGTACTCTGAATGGTGCTCTGAACGCCGGCCTGCGTATCGTGGGTTCCGCTGCTGCCATCTACAACCTGGCAACCGCCAACGTCAAGAACGGTCTGCCCAGCCTCTTTGACTTCGAGAAGAAGGAGACCGTCTTCCCTAAATAAGACTGTCTGATCCTGGCTTTCCGGGGGCCTGAGCAACTGCACCGGTTTCCCCGCCGCACATGCTCCGGATGCAGACAGGTGCGCACCTGTCTGCTGAAAAAGTGCTTTGCGGTTGCGCAGCCGCAAGGTGCCTGACAAGTATGGCAGACGGCAGAGTGCCCTGTGGTATCTCAGCCCCGACAAAAAACGATATGCAGTGTGTTTTCCGGCCCCGCTGCAAAGCGCCGGACCGGTGACAATGCCTCGTTATGGTGTGCCCGGAGGCGTCCTGCCTCCGGGCACATTCTATTTTTCGCATCACCCATTACTGCTACAGTAATAGGTGATCAGAAGCAGAGAAGGTGTGCTCTGCCCTTTCTCTGCCTGTGATTGCCTATTACGGCCTCCCCTTTGCGGAGGAAATTCAACGATAGGACAAAGAGGTATTTCAACATGAACGAGATCAAAGTTGCTGAAAACAAGACCCTCAAACTGACCAATGTCGTGGCACGCCGCATCGCCCCCGAAGAACTGGGCAACATGATGGTGGCGCTGACCCAGCTGCAGAACTTTATCAAGAGCCACAACGCACAGCCCATCGGCCCGCTGGTGCAGGCCCTCAAGATCGGCCCGGCCCCGGAGCATGCCCCGGAGCTGTACCTGATGCAGCAGGCCACCCAGCTGATCACCCAGACCGAGCCCGGCTACGAAGTGGACGCCGTGCTGCGGGTGAAGAACTGCCTGTACGCTCATTATACCGGCCCCATGGCCTACAGCCAGCTGGCAAGCTCCAAGCTGCAGATCCTCGCCTTTGAAAAGGACCTCAAGCTCACCGGTGACAACTACACCATTTTTGTCAGCCAGGACGATGATGACGCCGTGGTTGACGTGTTTATGGAGACCAAGTAACTATGACAACGACCATCCAGAACCTCGATGATCTGCAGGACCGCCGCATTATGATGGACCGGGACGTACCTCCCTACGGGTACGCCTTTGTCATTCTGGTGGGCCTGTTCATGATCTTTCTGCTGGTGTGGAGCACCCGCACCAACCGCATTTACGTCAGCCAGAACTCCGGCACGGTGCAGGCCAGCAACAAGACCTACATCATGTCCAGCTATTCCGGCACCCTCACCGAGCTGTACATCTCCGAGGGCAGCTATGTGAACGAGGGCGACCTCGTGGCCCACATCAAGAGCACCGACCTGGACATGCAGCAGGATAACCTGGAAAGCCAGCTCAAGATCTACCAGACCCAGGTGGACCAGTACAATAAGCTGCTGCAGTGCATCCAGGACGACACGAACTACTTCAGTGAGACCAGTGTCGAGGATCAGCCCTACTACTACCAGTATGAGACCTACAAGAGCCAGGTGGAGCAAAAGACCTTTGACGCTTCGGCTTATCAGGCGGCCGGTTACACCGACGCCCAGATCAAGACCATGATGGAGCAGAACCAGAGCGAGATCCAGGCCCTGTATTACTCCACCATGCAGTCCATCTCCCAGAGCATCACCAGCGCCCAGAGCAACGTGGACAACGTGCAGGCGCAGATCGACGCCCTGAACACCGGTGCCAACGACTACTATCTGTATGCCCCTACCTCCGGCGTGATCCACATGGACAGCCCCTACAAGGAGGGCATGGTGTTGAGCGCAGGCTCCCCGCTGGCCACCGTTGCCAGCGAGAACGATGACCTGGAGATCGTGGCCATGGTCACCGTGAACGACCGCCCGCTGCTGCATGTGGGCGACCCGTGCAAGATCGCCATCACCGGCTTGTCGGAGTATTCCTACGGCACCCTGACCGGTACCGTGACCGCCATCGACAGCGACGTGACCACCAGCACCAGCGCTTCGTACTACAAGATGACCATCAAGCCGGACAGCACCTATGTGGTGAGCCGCAGCGGCGACAAGGTCGATCTTTCCAACGGCATGAGCGTGACCGCCCGCGTGGAATACGATCAGGTCACCTACTTTGAATATGCAATGGAGGCTCTGGGTGTGCTGTTCCGCTGATGCGGGCACCGTTTCCGGCGCTGAATTTCGCTCCATTTTTAACACCCAGAGAGGTACACGAACCATGAAATCAACCGCAAAGACCCTGGCCCTTGGCGCGGCACTGCTCTGCCTGCTGGCCGGCGGCATGGCCCTGCCGGCATCGGCTGCCGTGCCCCTGACCGGCACCGCCGTGTCGCTGCCCTGGAACAGCGACAACAGCGTGCCTGCCGAGAGCATTGAGGCCGGCACCTATTCTTCCAACATGCTGTTGGGCGAGACCCAGCAGCTGTCGCCCACGGTGCGCCCCCGCAACAGCACCGACTCCGTCATCTACCTCACCGATGACAGCAGCGTGCTTACCGTGAGCAACAGCGGCGTGGTGCAGGCTGTGGGCGTGGGCACCGCCACCGTGACGGCCGCCGCAGGCAACCAGATCTGTGCTTACACCATTTCGGTTTCCATGGACTCCACCATGATCGTCACCGAGATGGATCTGGCGCTGTCCTCCAACACCATCTATGTGGGCAACTCGGTGTCGGCATCGCTGCAGGTGCGGCCCTCGTCCGCCTCGCAGTACGCCACCATCTCCCTGACTTCTTCCAATGAGAAGGTGGCCACCGTCAACAGCTTCGGCCGCGTGACCGGCGTGAGCCCCGGCACCGCCACCATCACCGCCGCCTGCGGCTCGGTCACCGCCAGCACCACCGTTACCGTGCTGGCCATCCCCACCGAGGCAACCACCGGCGGCACGGTCAGTTCCGGCACCACCTCCGCCAACAGCGGTCAGGTCATTACGGTAACCCCCTCATATGTGGTGCTCAAGCCGGGTGCCACCCGCACCCTGACGGCCAAGGCCACCCCGGCTTCGGCCTCCCAGAGCTTCACCTACAAGTCCGGCAACAGCAGTGTGGCCACCGTGAGCCCCAGCGGCGTGATCACCGCCGTGGGCACCGGCTCCACCTCCATTACGGTTTCCAACGGCAAAGCCACGGCGCTGGTCACCGTCATCGTGAACCGCTCTGCTTCCGCTTCCTCGGGCAGCGACAGCAGCAACGGCGATGACGCTGCCAACGGCGACGATGACAAGATCACGCTGGACCCCACCGTGCAGACCATTCAGGACAGCGCCGACCATGAGGTCGTTTTTGCTCAGTCGGAAGTCCCGGTGATCACCGGCGACATCCTCAACTCTCTGCGCACCACCGGCAAGACCCTGTGCGTGGTGGGCGACGGCTACACCCTGCAGGTGTCCGGCAAGGACGTGCGCAACACCACCGGCGAGCTGAACACCTCGCTGGAACTGCAGCAGGTGGAGCAGGGCCTGGAGTTCGTGGTGAACGACGGCAAGACGGTCCCCTGCTCGGCCCGCATTGATCTGGACAAGAGTGATTACTCCCGTCTGTACCTCTACAACGAGACCACCGGAAAGTGGCAGTACCTGAACAGCTACAAAGACGGCGTGATCACGCTGGACACCGCCGGTCGTTATCTGCTGACCAACGAAAATCTCCGCTTCGCCAACATCAACTGGACCTTCTTCATCGCTGGCGGCGCGGTGCTGGTGGTCATTGCGGTGGCCTACATCGCGTTCAAGAAGCGTTACTGGTTCTGGTAAGCGCCGCTCTTCCTCATCTGAAACAAAGATACAGCGAGGCCCCTCTGAAACGCTCAGAGGGGCCTCGCTGTTGTTGTAATTATATTCTGGTTGCCGTACTGTCAAAAGGCTCCATCCCTGAGGGAGCTGGCTTTGCGCAGCAAAGACTGAGGGAGTTCCCGTAATTCCCGTAAGCAGCAGTTTATTCCACGGTCACGCTCTTGGCGAGGTTGCGGGGTTTATCCACGTCGCAGCCGCGCAGCACCGCCATGTAGTAGGCGAACAGCTGCAGCGGCACGATCAGCTGCAGGGGCATCAGGATGTCCTCATATTCGTCCAACCGGATCACGGCATCGGCCACGCCCTCCGGCACCACGGCATCCTTTGTGGTGAACAGCAGCACCCGTGCACCGCGGCTGCGGGTCTCCTTGGCGTTGGAGATGGTCTTTTCGTACACCTGTTTCTGGGTGGCCAGCGCGATCACCGGCACACCGTCGGTGATCAGGCTGATGGTTCCATGCTTCAGCTCACCGGCGGCATAGGCATCCGAGTGCACATAGCTGATCTCCTTCAGCTTCAGGCTGCCCTCCAGTGAGAGGGAGTAGTCGAACCCGCGTCCGATGAAGAAGCAGCTCTGGGTGTTCATATAGCGGCTGGCAAGGTATTTGATCTGCTCGCAGTCCGCCAGACGGGCCTTGATGATCTCCGGTGCCCGCAGCAGCTGGGCCGTATAGCGGCGGGTCTCTGCCTCGCTCAGGCGGCCCCGGGCGTAGGCCAGACGTAGCGCGAACAGATACAGCACGCACAGCTGCACCATATAGGCCTTGGTGGAGGCCACAGCGATCTCCGGCCCGGCGTAGGTGTACAGCACATAGTCGGCGGCCCGGGCGATGGAGCTGCCCACCACGTTCACGATGGCCAACACCGGCACGCCCCGGCTCTTTGCCAGCTTGAGGGCGGCCAGCGTATCACTGGTCTCGCCGGACTGGCTGATGATGATCACCAGATCGTTGGGGTTCAGGATGGGGTCCCGGTAGCGGAACTCGCTGGCGATGTCCACCTCGGCGGGCACCCGGGCCAGTGTCTCAATGGCTGCCTTGCCCACCATACCGGCATGCATGGCCGTGCCGCAGCCCACCAGATGCACCGTACCGATGCCGCGCAGCACCTCATCGGTGAGCTGCGGGATGCGCAGGTCCGGCATGCCGTCCTCCACACGGGGACTGACCGTAGCCGTGATGGCCGTCGGCTGCTCGTTGATCTCCTTGAGCATGAAGTGGGGGTAGCCGCCCTTTTCGGCTGCCTCCATATCCCAGTCCGCCGTCAGCACCGGGCGCTGCACCGGCTCGGCAAATTCATTGTAGAAGCGGATGCCCTCGGCCGTGCACACGGCCATGTCGCCCTCTTCCAGCACGCTGTAGCGACGGGTATACTTGAGCAGGGCCGGGATATCCGACGCTACGAAGTTTTCGCCCTCGCCCCAGCCCACGATGAGCGGGCTTTCGCGCTTGACTGCAAAGATGGTGTCCGGGCGGTCCCGGAACAGCACGGCCAGCGCATAGCTGCCCCGCACCTTGGCCAGTGCTTCCTGCAGCGCCCGCAGCGGGTCGCCGGTGTAGCAGCTGTCGATGAGCTTGACCAGCACCTCGGTGTCCGTTTCGCTCTCAAAGGTATAGCCTTTGGCAATCAGACGCTCCTTGAGGATGCCGTAATTTTCAATGATGCCGTTGTGCACGATGCTCACCCGCGGGGTGGAATGCGGGTGGCTGTTCACGTCGCTGGGCTCACCGTGGGTAGCCCACCGGGTGTGCCCGATGCCGCAGAAGCTCTGTGCCAGAGCCTGTGCGGCCAGTTTCTGGCGCAGCTGTGTCAGCCGCCCCTTGCTCTTTACCACGCGGATGCCGCCGTCCAGCGCCAGCGCAACCCCCGCCGAATCGTACCCGCGGTACTCCAGTTTTTCCAGACCGTCCAGCAGCACATCCTGTGCGCTGCGCTTGCCGACATAACCAACAATGCCACACATACAAAACACCTCCATGCCGGCGTCCCCCGCGCAGAAAAAACGCACAGCCGGGGCCGTCAGCTTCCCTATCAGTTTATGTTCTTGTATGGCTTTCTTTGAAGGGATCTGTTGCGGTATCACTGCCGTTTTTTGCCCTTCTCTGCGGCTGGTCTAGCCTTCAACCGGAGAAACATCCGCCGAAATTTTCGATGATTCCTCTCCTCGTCACCCTCGCGGCTGTCACCCGCGTGGCCCGGCGCTTTGCGTCAACTGGTGGTTTTGCATTCCCTCTTTCTGCGGCCCCTGTGGGCTACTGGTGGTTCAGTATACCACACTTTCCCATTTTGTGCAACTGCTGTGCAACAATCGTTCTCAGTGCATGCCCAGCATCCGGTGCAGCTTGGGCTGCCACACCAACCGGTACAGCATGAGCAGGTTGTGCAGGGCCCGGTCGTACAGCAAAAAGGCCACGTTGCCCATGGCCAGCGTGGACAGGGTAACTATCCACGCCGTGGTGCGCAGCTCCTGTGAGATGCTGCCCGCCGGGATGAGCACCAGCAGCAGGCCGTACATAGCCAGCACGGCGGCGTTGCACAGCAGCAGCTTGCACACGCACCGCAGCACGGCCGGGCGGATGCGGTCGAACCGGGGTTTTGCCAGCGGGTAATACCCCAGCAGGAACACGAAGATCAGGGCCACTTCTTTGTCCGGCACAAACAAAAGCGCCAGCAGGCTGACCGCCGCGTAGGCTGTGAGCGCCATGGTGCGCCCGCACTCCACACACACTGTCGCGATCAGAAACCCTGCCAGCGCAGGCGCAATGAACATGGCAATGGGGATCACGGCCCCCAGCAGCATCAGCGCGACGCACAGCGCCGCCGCCATGCCGCAATAGGCCATGGCCCAGCTTTTTCGGTTTTGTTTTTTCATGGGATCTCCCAGTTTTCCTGCTCTGCGCCCACTTCCAGCGGTTCCACCGCGTGGTGCAGGCCCAGCAGCATGATATTATCCAGCAGGCTGCGGTTGAGTTTGACATCCAGCATGCTGTACACCCGCATCAGGTCGTTGGCGGCGGCCAGCGCCTGCCGACGGGCATTTTCCACAGCCGAGGCCTGCCCCATCAGGTCATTGACCACAAACACGTTGTACCGGCCGCTGCACTTGTCGGCTTCAAAGCGCTCGGCCTTGTCCATCAGGTAAAAGATGCGCCCAATGCTGCTGCCGATGTAGCGCATGCTCTTGCGCTGGTTGGGGTCATCGGTGGCGAGGGTGGAATACAGCGCGCCGTAAACGTTGCTCATGGGCTCTGCAGCCAGGTTGTAGTTCTTGGCATTCAGGTTCATCTGCACCACGGCCTGGTCCCGCTCCTGCCCGAACAGGCGTTCCAGGGCCGGGTTCTGCTGCACGGCCCGCTCGTAGGCACGGCGCAGCAGAACTCGGTCCAGCGCGCGGCGCAGCCGCTTGGCGGGCCGCAGTTCATCCGGCCGTCGGTCCTGCAGGTTGTGCCAGCCCAGCAGCACTTCCACCTGTGCCGCCTGCCGGATGCCCTGCGTCTGGCACATCATCCTGCGCCAGCACAGGGTGCCCGGCACCCGCTGACGCTGGCAGGTGGCTGTGCGCCCGGCAAGGCTGTCGGACAAAATGGCAAACACCACGCCATTGTACCGCAGCAGATGGCAGGAATACCACCCAAACTCGGTGTACAACTGCCGCCGCACGCCTCGGAGATACTGGAGGTAGATATTATAATCACGGATGGTCAACTCCGGAAGATAGGGTTTCATTCGACCCTTCATAGGGGGCACCGTTCCTTTCCGCCACAGGCTGCACAGGTCATGGTAATAAGGTAAGTATAATCTATTTTGTTCCGCTGTGCAACGGTAGGAGTGTAAATTCTCCATGAATTTGTCTCATCTTGTTTTAGACTTATTCATAACATTTCACAAAACTTTGTTTGCATTCGTCCTTTTCTCCGGCAGGCATTGTGTGGTCATTCGTTCCGGAATTTCCCGGATTTTTCCGGCAGCGATGCAAAAAGCCGCGCCGGGCAGTTCCGGTGCGGCTTACGGGATCATTCGGGGTCAGTCCTTTTTCTCAAAGCGGCGCTTGCCGTCAAAGCCGGACTTGGGCATCGGCTTTGCGGTGTGCTCGAACTTGGGGGCGTTGTAGTACATATACAGCTGGCAGGGGATCATGCCGTTGTACATCTTGCGGCGTTTGTTGGCACGCTTGCCGTAGTGGGCTTCAAAGTCCATGTCAGCGGTGATAGCGTACACACCGGCGCAGGGGTTCGCCTCCATCTGGCGGCCCAGGGTGCGGGCCAGCTTGGCCGCGCCCTCAATGGTGCTCATGCGCTCACCGTAAGGGGGGTTCGTCAGCACGATGGCCTCCTGCTTTGCGGCAAAATCCGCCACATCGGCCACCTCAAAGTGGCAGCGCTTTTCCACACCGGCCAGCTTGGCATTGGCGTTGGCCAGCGCCACGGCGGCGGGGTCGATATCATATCCAAAGGCCTCGAAGCCCACATCCAGCTTAGATTCAGCCAGGGCCTTCTGGCGCTGCTCGGCCCACACAGCGGCCGGCACAAAGCTGTAGTGTTCGGCAGCAAAGCGGCGCTTGAGGCCCGGTGCGATGTTCATGGCCTTCTGGGCGGCCTCAATGAGCAGGGTGCCGCTGCCGCAGAAGGGGTCCTCCACCAGGCTGTCCCGGCGCACGCGGCCCAGGTCGGCGATGGTAGCGGCCAGCGTCTCGCGGATGGGGGCCTCCATGGCGTTGCGGCGGTAGCCGCGCTTGTGCAGGCCCTCGCCGGTGGTGTCCAGCATGATCTCGCACACGTTCTTGCGCAGCATGAAGCGGATCTTGTACTCGGTGCCGCTCTCCGGCAGCACGGAGGTGTGGTGCTTGGCCATCAGGCGCTTGACCACAGCCTTTTTGATGATGCTCTGGCAGGCGGGCACGCTGGAAAGCTGGCTGTCCAGCGAGGAGCCGGTGACCGGGAAGGCCGCATCCGTCGGCAGCAGATCCTCCCAGGGGACGCTGTACACGCCGTCGAACAGTTCATCAAAGGTGGACGCCTTGTAGCGGGCCAGCAGCAGCAGCACGCGCTCCACGGTGCGCAGGTGCAGGTTGGCTGCCGCAATCATCTCCGCACCGCCGGAGAAGGTCAGGCGGCCGTCATCTACCCGGATGTTCTCCGCGCCGATGCGGTTCAGTTCAAATTTTGCGGTGGACTCGCACCCGAAGAAACAGGGGGCGATCAGTTCAAATTTTGCAGGCATGGTGGTTCCTTTCTTTTCCTCTTGGGCGAAAAAACAGACCCGCCCGACCAGGGGACAGGTCTGTTCTGTGCATTCTGATCGGCTGCTCAGCGGCCGCGACGGCTGCGCGGGGCATAACCGCCGCCGCGGCGGTTGTTGGTCTCGTGGTCCAGATCCGCCATCTTTTCCTCACTCTGGCTCTTGAAGCGGCTCATCATGTCCTCAAAGCTCAGGTTGTCGGAGCGGGCCGGAGCCTTGGGCTGCCACACGCGGGGGGCAGCATCGCGGGGCTGACGCGGGGGACGGCCTGCGCCGCGCGGGCCGCCGGAGCGTCCGCCGTCACGCGGGGCACCGGGGCGGGGGCCGCGGCCCTCACGGGGCTGGCGCGGGGGCGGCGGCAGCAGCCGCTTGATGGACAGGGCGATCTTGCCGTCCGGTGCCACATTGATGACCTGCACCTTTACGGTGTCGCCGTCATGCAGCACGGCTGCAATGTCCTGCACGAACTCGTTCGATACCTCGGAAATGTGGACCATGCCCACCCGGCCTTCCGGCAGTGCCACGAAGGCACCAAACGGCTTTACGCCGGTAACGCGGCCCTCAAAAACGTTTCCAACCTCAATTGCCAAAACTCAATACTCCTTGTTTTCCTAGAATGCGCCTGCCGCCCGGCTCATTTGCCCGTCACGTCCACAAAAATGCGCTCGTTGGGCGCGGCATAGTTGTAAGAGTCGCGTGCGACCCACTCGGTGATCTGGTCCGCGTCGCCGCTGAGGATGCGCTGCATCTCCTGGTTTTCCGTCTGCTGCTGGGCGATCTGCTCGTTCAGCGTTTCCAGCTCCGCACGCTTGGAGCTGATGGTGACCTGATTGGAAATGTAGGCTGCCAGCATGCTGAGCAGCATCAGCACAAAAAACAACCGGATCAGCGTTTTGCCAAACGCACGCTTTCCGCCCTTTTTGCGGCTCTGATTTGCCATTGCACACGCCCCCATCTGCGCAGCAGACACACTGCGTCCCTTCTCTTACTTTGATACGTTTGAATTATACAACACACGGCGCTGGTTTGGCAAGTTCTTTTTCGGATTTTTTGTGGTTCTTTTTGCGTTCCGGCGTTCTTTGCGTGCTGCGCGGCGCGCTGCGTGCCGCACAGCCAGCGGCCGCAGCACCCATTGCCGGGCAAGGCGCACCGGAGCACCCAGCACCCACGCCAGACACCGCCCGGCCCACCGCACCGGAATGCTCAGCACGGCTGCCGTGCAAAGGGCTGCGGCAAAGGCCGCCAGCACCATGTACCAGCGCAGCACCCCGGCGCTGCTGAGGGCGGCAGCATAGCTCTGCACGCCGAACAGCACCGCCCCGGTGAGCAGGGCATCCGGCACAAAGGCGCTCCGCCCCCGCACCGGGAAAAACGCCCGTACCACACCCACGGCTGCACCCAGTATGGTGCAGGCGGCCAGCTCCCGCCCCAGCTGGGCGGGCTGCAGCACCGGCAGCATCAACGCAGAAGCCGGTGCCAGAAGCCCCCGGCAGCGGCAGTGCGGGTGTATTCCAGCGCATCGAACCGGCCGGTGAGCTTTGCTTCCCCGGCTTCCAGATCCAGTGAAACGACACTGAGCTGCGCCCCGGCCAGATGCAGCGTGCCCTTGCCCGTTTCCAGCGCAGCGCTCTCGGGGCTGCAATGCAGTACCTTCTGCACCCCGGTCACGGTAAGGGTGGTGCGGCTTTCCAAAATCAGGTCATGGGGCCGGGCTGCGGGTCTTTCTTCCGGTTTCGGCATAAGGCAAAGCTCCCTTCCTCTGGGAACATCCTATGCGGGGCGAGTCCGGTTTTATTCCTTGGGCGGCTCGACGGCCAGCACGGCGGGCTGCTCGATGATCTCGTACATCTCGCGGGCCACGTCCTTGGTGCGGGGCTCCACGTCCGAGAGCACCCGCACCTTGATGGGCCGGTTGCCGAAGGTGACCTCGATGATGTCCCCGGCGTTGACGGCCTGGCTGGCCTTGGCCACCTTGCCATTGATGAGGATACGGCCTGCATCCGCCACTTCGTTGGCTACGGTGCGGCGCTTGATCAGGCGCGAAACTTTCAGGTATTTGTCCAGACGCATGTGCGTGGTTCCTCCTTTTGTACAAAAAACGCCGCCGCGCCTCCTGTGAGGCAGCGGCGGCAAAGCAAAAATCAGCTTACAGGGTGTCCTTCAGGGACTTGCCGGGCTTGAACACGATGCTGCGGGAAGCAGCGATGGTGATGGGCTCACGGGTGCGGGGGTTGATGCCCTGACGCTCGGCGCGCTCACGCACCTCAAAGGTGCCAAAGCCGGAGATGGTGATCTTTTCGCCCTCTGCCATGGCCTTGCCCAGTGCCTCAAACATGGCGCTGACAGCACGCTCAGCGTCCTTCTTGCTCATTTCGGTGTTTGCTGCCACCTGTGCAATCAGATCGGTCTTGGTCATACGATAAACCCTCCAAAAATCCTATTTTTGTATTACTTCGTTTCTTCTATCGGGGCAGGCGCATCCGCCTGAATACCGCGTTGTTCCTGCTGCAGACATGCATCGCAGAACCGCCTGGACGCAAAGGTCAGCGCCTCTTCGGCGTCCACACCGGCCAGCCGCATGGCATTGGCCGCTGCAAACAGCAACTCCCCCGCTGCGTCGGCGTTCTGCGCAGCGTTCCAGCCGTCCACAGCCTGCTGCAGAGCCTGCTGTGCCTGCGTTCCTTCCGGCTCCGGCACACCGCAGCGCACCGCACGCTTCTGCAGCTTCTGGGCACGCATGAGGGCCGGCAGGGTAGCCGGCACCGTGTTCAGCTCGTCGGCCAGGGTGGTGCGGCCCTTTTCCTTATTCTTGAGCGCATCCCAGCCGTTTATACCGGCATTCTGCGCCGCTGAAGAGGCAAAGATGTTCGGATGCCGGAACACCAGCTTCTCGCACACCTCGCGGCACACGTCCTCAAAGGTAAAGCGCCCGCGCTCTTCTTCGATGACGGCATGGAACGCCACCTGCATCAGCACATCGCCCAGCTCCTCCCGGAGCATGGCCGGGTCGTCGGCGTCGATGGCCTCCAGCACCTCACAGGTCTCCTCCAGAAAATTTTTCCGGATGGAAGCATGGGTCTGCACTTTATCCCAGGGGCAGCCGTTTTCCGGGTCGCGCAGGATGCGCAGCACTTCCAGCAGCTGTTCCGCGGTATAGGGTGCGCTCGGTACCCAGTCCAGCATGGCAGGCCCTCCCTTCCAAAAGATACTACAAATTGTACCGCATCCTCTGCGGTTTTGCAAGGGTATAAGGGCATTTCCCGGTATTTTTACGGAGATTTCTCTTTTTTCGCAAAAACAGGGCGGTATCCTGCCAAAGGGGACACCGCCCGTTTTCCGGTTTTTGCTGGGGCGCTGTTTACGTTACAGCTGTGCGCCGCACTTATTGCAGAACAGTGCATCGTCCGAGACGGGTGCACCGCACTGCGGGCAGGTCTTGCGGGGCTCTTCGGCAGGCGCTGCCTCGGCAGCGGGAGCTTCTTCAGCAGCCGGCTCTTCGGCTTCGGTGAATTCCACCTCAGCGGTTTCCACCGGGGTCAGAGAGGCTTTCAGGCGGGCGATCTCGCCCTCGATGCTGTCGATCATCTCGATGTATTTATCCACCAGCGGCTGGTTTTCTTCCTTGCCCTTGGCCAGACTGTACACCAGTGCGCCCAGCTGACGCTGTGCCTTGAGCAGCTTGCCCTGCTCATTGACGATCAGTGCCTGGGTTTTGCCCTTCTCGGCCAGGTCTTTGGCGGCGTTCTTGCCTTTTTCTGCGTATTCCAAGCCCATTTCCTTGATCTTATTGAAATCGAAATCCATAAAAGACACCTCTCTCTTCCTCCATACACGGCCCGGCCTGCGCCGGACCACGGGTTGTGGGGTCATGCCCATTATAGCGCGCCACCTGTACAATTGCAACGCATGTCCTGCATTTTTTACAGTTTGGTGCAGGTTTGGAAACAAATTTTTCGCATTTTCCCCATATCTTGGGGTCGGTCAGACCTTGCCGCCATAGAACTCCCGCAGCATGCTGTCGGGCGGCAGCAGGTCCAGGCTCAGCGGCGCCACATGCTCAAAGCGGCGGGCCGTCTCGTCCCACAACTCGGCATTGTGGCCTTCCAGCGTGAACTGGCGGCGCACCACGCCCAGCAGGTTGGAGATCAGGCCCAGCTCGTAGGTAAAAGAGGTGTCCAGCAGAAAGTCTGCCGTGGTCTTGAAGCCCTTGATATACCGGGTCTCGCCGTCCAGCACATGATCCCACATGGTCAGGGTCTTGGCCGGGCTGCGGCCGCGGGTGGCGGCATCCCGCAGGGTGCGGCGGCACAGACGGATATCCTGGGTGTTGATCACCCGGCGGCCGTCGATGCAGTATTCCTCCCGCAGACCGGCATAGATGCGGTAGATGTCATCCCCCTTGACAAGGCCGGTGAGCTCCGGGTTCAGGGCATGGATGCCCTCCACCAGGCACACGCCGCCCTGCAGGTCGATGGGTTCTGCTTTATCCGAGCGCTTTTCGGCCGAGAAGTCGTAGACGGGCAGGGTGGTCTTGCCGGTCTCGCTCAGCTCCCGCAGGCACTGCTTGATGAGCGGCAGGTCCAGCGTATCGGGGTTCTCATAGTCCAGGGTTCCGTCCGGCAGGCGGGGGTAGAACTCCGCCCCCTTGAAGAAATTGTCCAGACTGATGACCTGCGCCGGGGTGCCCTGCTGCTGCAGTGCCCGGGCGATGCAGTGGGCGCTGGTGGTCTTGCCGCTGGCCGACGGGCCGGTGAGCATGACGATCTTTGCGCCGGACATGCGGATCTTCTCGGCGGCATAATTCACCCGCTGGGCATAGCTGTGCTCGCTCAGCTGTGCCAGCTGCTGCGGGCTGCAGGCCGCCACATTGTAAAGGTCGATCTCAACCAGACGTTTCGGGACCCAGATCGTGATCATAAAAATCAGCCACTCCTTTTTTCCGTTCCAGTACCTCCGCAAAGCGCTGGATATACTCGTTCGGATACTTGAAATTGAAGATGCGCTGCATCCGTTTTCCGCCGTCGGCCACCAGCTTGGTGCTGCCGCCCGCACCGGCGGAAAGGATGGTCTGAACTTCCTCCATGATGTAGATGTTGTAATATCCCTCGTGGCCCGGTTTGCACCAGCCCACGTTTTCCAGGTTCTGCAGGGTGTTCTTCTGGCGGTAGAGGTAATAGGGCCGGTAGCCCGCCTCGGCCAGCAGGCGGCATTTTTCCAGCATGGCGGCCACGTCAGCGTAGTCGTTTTCCCGCTGGTCCTCGATGACGATCCGGGAGGCCCGCTTGAGGGTCAGGGTGTGCACGGTGATGTTCTCCGGGTCGAGGGCAATGGCCTGCCGCAGACTGTGCTCAAAGCTTTCCACCGTGTCGCCGGGCAGACCGGCGATGAGGTCCATGTTGATGTCATCGTGGCCTGCCTTGCGGGCCTCGGCGTAGCAGTCCAGGATATCCTGGGCCGAGTGCTTGCGGCCGATGCCGGCCAGTACCTCGTCCGAGAAGGTCTGGGGGTTGATAGAGATACGGGTAGCCCCGTACTCCTTGATGACCGCCAGCTTTTCGGCGTCGGTGCAGTCCGGGCGGCCTGCTTCCACCGTATATTCTACGACTTTGGACAGGTCAAAATTCTGCCGCACGGTGCCCATGAGCTGCCGCAGCTGGTCGGCCGAAAGGCTGGTGGGGGTGCCGCCGCCGATGTAGATGCTGCACAGGGTCAGCCCGGCCTTTTCAGCCTGTCTGCGGATCTCTTCCACCTCGTTGCACAGGCAATCCACATAGGGCTGCACCATCTTGCGGTCACGGTCGAGGTTGCAGCTCACAAAGCTGCAGTAGCTGCACCGGGACGGACAGAACGGGATGCCGATGTACAGGCTGTAGGTCTTGGGCGCACTGCCCACCTTCAGGATCGGCTCCTGCAGGTCGGCGATGGCCTTGGCCATCTGGTATTTCTGCTCCGAGCAGTCGAAGCGCTCCAGGAAAAAGTGGTCGATGTCCGTTTCGCTCCATCCGGCGGCACGCTTGTCGTGGATGAGGCGCACCGGGCGCACGCCGGTCATCTTGCCCCAGGGCGGGCGGATACCGGTCCACTGCCGCAGCAGGTCATAGGTCAGGCTGGCCAGACTGAACTCCGGCGTCTCGCCGCCGGCCTCCGCCGGAGCGGGCAGCGGTGCAGAGCGCTCGGCGCATTTGCCGCCCTGCCGCACCATGGCCCACAGGCCGTCCGGCTTTTTCTCGGCCCACACGCAGTCCTCGCCCGCTTCGGGCGGGGTCAGGGTAAGGGGTGCCATAGGGTAGAACAGGCGGACCAGATGTTCCACCTCGTACCCGGAGGGCAGGCCCGTGATATAAATCTTCATGTCGTTCTCTCGTTTTCGTTAAAAATCAGCATTGCCGCGCAGCGCGCTGCGGATGAAGTAATTGTTGTCCAGTTCCTCCCCGAAGGTGGAAAACTCGCCGTGGCCGGGCAGCACCTGGGTCTCCCGCGGGATGGGCAGCTTTGCCAGCTTGCGCAGGCTCGCGTTCATGGCGTCGCTGCTGCCGCCCTCCAGGTCGGTGCGGCCGATGCTGCCTGCAAACAGGGTGTCACCGCAGAAAAGATACTCTCCGCACAGCAGCACCACGCTGCCGGGGGTGTGGCCCGGCGTATGCCATGCCGTAAACTGCAGCTCATCCACTGCCACGGTCTGGCCTTCCGCATAGCCGTGGTCGGCCTCGGAAAGCGGGTACATCTTATCCCCGGCCAAATCGTCCGCTTCGCAGTAGAGCACGGCGTGGTACTTCCGGCGCAGGGCCTCGGCGCTGCCCACATGGTCAAAGTGGCCGTGGGTGCACAGCAGAGTGGTGAGCACGGCGTTGTGCTCCTGCAAAATCTGCTCGTAGTTCTGCACGTCCGCCGCCGGGTCAATGATGACCGCATGGCCGGCGTCCGAGATCAGCAAAAAGGTATTGGTGTAGTACGGCGGGGGTGCCGGGATGTGAAATGCCTGCATGGGATCACTCCTTCTTTTTCCACTCGTCGGTGTCGATGATGATGGTACAGGGGCCCTCGTTCACCAGCGACACCTGCATGTCGGCCCCGAACTCGCCGTGCTGCACGTCTTTGAGGCCCTGTTTGTTCATCTCGGCCAAAAACAGCTCGTAGGCATCCACCGAGAGGGGCGGTTTTGCGGCCTTGATAAAGCTGGGGCGGTAGCCTTTTTTCGTGTCGCCGTAGAGGGTGAACTGGCTCACCACCAGCGCCGAATACCCAAGGTCCCTTGCGCTGAGGTTCAGTTTGCCCTCCGCGTCCGGGAAAATGCGCAGGCCTGCGCACTTATCCGCCAGTTTGGGCACGATGTCCAGGCTGTCGGTGTCCTTCACCCCCAGCAGGATCATCAGCCCCGGCCCGATGGCCCGGGGATCGCCACCGTTTACCCGTACACTGGCCGACGAAACGGCCTGAATGACTGCTCGCATCGCGTTAACTCCTTGTCACCTTGAGCACATCCTTTACCTTGGAAAGCCGCGCCACCACGCGGTTGAGGTGCTCGGTATTGTTGATGCCGATGGTCAGGCTGACCACGGCGCAGTTGTTTTCCACCTGACGGGCGTTCAGGGCGTAGATGGGCACCCGGATGTCCGCCAGGGCGGCCAGCACATCCTGCAGCAGCTCGTTGCGGTTCAGGGCGATAATTTCAAGGCCGGCCTTGTAGCTGTCCTTGACGCTGTCGGCCCAGTAGGCCTTGACCCAGCGGGGCGCGTTGGTGGGGTCCTTCATGCTGGAAATGGCGTTGGCACAGCTCTGCTTGTGGATGGACACGCCAAAGCCGCGGGTGATGAAGCCCACGATGGGGTCCCCGGGCAGGGGGCTGCAGCACTTGGCAAACTTGATGGGGGTGTTGTCGAAGCCCTCCACCACCACACCGTCGGTGGCGTGCACCTTGCTCAGGTCCACCTTGGGCAGATCCTCCTCAGACCGCTCCTCTGTGGCCTTCAGCTTGGTCCACTCCTCCTTCAGTTTGGGCAGGCAGTTGGCAATGGTCATGCCGCCATACCCGATGGCGGCATACAGCTCCTCGGCGTTGTTCTGGCGCAGGCGGCGGCAGCAGCTGTTGATGAACTCGTCCAGCTGGTCGTCCGGAATGATGATCATCTCGCGCCGCAGTTCACGGGCCAGCGCATCGCGGCCCTGCTGGATGTTCTCCTCCCGGCGCATCTTCTTGAACCAGTTGCGGATCTTGCTCTTGGCCTCGCTGGTGCGCACGATCTTGAGCCAGTCGCGGCTGGGGCCCTTGTCCGCCGGGCCGAGGATGACCTCGATGATCTCGCCGGTGGACACGATGTGGTCGATGGGCACCATGCGGTTGTTCACCTTGCAGCCCACCATGCGGTTGCCCACCGCCGAATGGATGGCGTAGGCAAAGTCGATGCAGGTGGCACCGGTGGGCAGGTTGATCACGTCGCCCTTGGGGGTGAAGGCAAACACTTCCTCCGGCAGCAGGTCGCTCTTGAGGTCATGCAGCAGGTTGCCGGAATCCTCGCTGACGCGCTGGTTTTCCAGCAGCTGGCTCACCCAGGCCAGACGCTCGTCCAGCTTGTCGTGGCCGCCCAGGCCCTCCTTGTACTTCCAGTGTGCGGCAACGCCGTACTCGGCCTGCTCGTCCATGGCACGGGTGCGGATCTGTACCTCGAAAGGGATGCCCTCGTGACCGATGACCGTGGTGTGCAGGCTCTGGTAGCCGTTGGGCTTGGGGGTGGAGATAT
>OLQV01001160.1_pt1 | contig 20843 bp, 20 predicted proteins | sample 1672371 | NCBI WGS metagenome assembly OLQV01 (sample SAMEA3136676, study PRJEB25190) | human gut metagenome
TTCTGGATATGGTAGAAGAAGGTAAAGTGAACTGGAAGACCGTAGTCAGCAATTTTTATCCGGATCTGGATGAAGCAGTTCAGAAAGCAGAGAAGGAACTGGAGGAAGTAATAATCAACAAACAAAAGATGAAATTGTATTTAAATTAACTGTATTTAATGGTAAAGAAGAAAAAGTCGTATCATTTACATTAGATAATAAAACTATCCAAGGCATAAAAGATGGTAACATAGTTGCTAATGAGATAGTAAATACATATGCAAATGATGTATATATACACCAAAGTTTAAAATAATAAATAATATAGATAAACATCAGGGCAGTTTTACCAGCTGCTCTTTTTAATTAGGAGGAAATAAGATGTATGCAATGTATTTAAGGAAAAGCCGTGCTGATGATAAGGATATTCCATTAGAAAAGGTTCTAAAAAATCATTACAATATGCTAACGGAATTGGCTGACAAGTTAAAAATACAGATAGAAGAAGAAAATATATTTCGAGAAATAGAAACTGGAGATAGTATTTCTATCCGTCCAAAGATGCAGGACCTACTAGAAAAAGTATCTGAGGGATTATATGAAGGTGTTTTTTGCACTGAATTATCAAGGTTATGTAGAGGTAGTAAGATAGACCAAGAAATTGTATCTAGTACCTTTACTGCTGCGGAATGTAAAATAATTACACCAAGTAAGACTTATGACCTTGCAAACAATGAGTTCGATGAAGAAATGGTCGACTTCGGACTGTTCATGTCTAGAAGGGAATATAAAACTATCACGAAACGTATGCAACGAGGTCGTGAACAATCCGTAAAACAAGGTAAATACATAGGCTCTATTCTTCCTTATGGCTATAACAAGGAGAAATTAGAGGGAGAAAATGGCTTTAAACTTACAATCAACGAAGAAGAAGCACATATAGTAAAATTAATATTTAAATGGTTTCTGGAAGATAATATTGGTGCTAGCATAATAGCGAAAAGGCTTAATCAAGGAGGCTATCCTACTAGAAGTGGTCGTGTATGGAGTTACAACTCAGTAAAAAATATATTAACAAGCAATGTAGTAGCTGGATATCTCAAACATGGAGAAAGAAAATATAAGAAATATATAGATGCAAAAGGTAATGTAAAAAAATCTAGACCAGTAAATAAAGATGTTGAATATTATAAAGGACTGCATGAAGCAATTATACCTTTGCACAAATTTGAAAAGGTACAAGATATATTAAATTCTAGAAAGCAACATAAATCTAACTTTGATTTGCCACTTAGTAATCCACTTGCTGGGCTAATAAGATGCTCTGAATGTAATAGAATCATGGTAAAAAGAAGATGTTCTCAAGGTGATTTCTTATATTGTTCTACTACTGGATGTAAAAATATAGGTTCTTATCTAAATAGAGTTGAAGAACATATTTTACAAGCATTATCAAATATGTTATCTGATTATGAATATTATGTAGATAATTATGAGCAAGAAACGATAAAAGAAAAAAGAAATGTAGACAATGATCTAAAAAGAATTGAAAAAGAAATTGAGAAACTAAATAAGCAATTTGAAAAATGCTGTACATTTTTAGAACAAGATGTATATACTATAGAAGTTTATAAAGATAGGACCAGTAAAATAAAAGATAAAATCAAAATACTAGAAGAAAATAAAAAAGTATTAGAAAAAGAATTTGGTAGCGATAAAGTTATAAAAATAAAAAAACTAATACCTAAATTAGAAAATGTATTAAAAAATTATAATATTCTTAGTATAGAAGGAAAAAACGAATTGTTAAAAAGCATTATAAAAGAAATAACTTATGCTAAAAAGAAAAAAAGTAAAAAAGGCAGCAATGAGGATTACTTCGAGTTAGAAATAACACTAAATATATAATTATTATGTATAGCATTGATGTGCATATGAATAGGTTCGTTAATGCTATACATAAAATAAGCTAAGGAAAATAACTTCCCTAGCCTTATTTTATACTATGAACAACATAGCACACAATACACCAATACCAAAGTATGCAATGCGCCCTGCTACTTCTAAGATAATTTTATTCATGCACCTACCTCCTTTTTAGGATTATAGGCACTCTGTTATATATTTATACCTATCTTTCGAAAACTTCTACATATTTCGGAGATGCTGTTATATATACTCCTGATTTTAACTTATACATATCTGTATCTGTTCTCTCTATTTTTTCTACTACAGTATATACCCCGCCTTTTTTTATAACTCCTATTACACTCGCAGAAGTAAAGTCTGGGCGACTATGCATATTTATATCCTCTTTTATTTTTACGTATAATATTTTATTGCTTTCTTTATTTTTATCTTCTATGTACGCTATTCCAAAATATTCACAAACTGCCTTACAAACTGCTTCTGCACATTTTTCTTGATGTGATGGGTTTAACATAAGTTTTGCTTCTTTTTCATAATCCATAAATCCATATTCAATCAATATTGCAGGCATATTTGTTTGTCTTAAAATAGCTAATGTAAATCCACTCATATCGACATCTCTCATCAAACCGTAGTTGTATTCATAGTCGATATCTGCTGCTAAATGTTTTACTGCTAATTTACCTAATGTTATTGACTTAGAAGAACAATTTTTAGTACGTAAAACAAGTAATCCTTTAACTTTTGTTTGCCAAACAGTTGCTGTTCCAGCTGCATTATAGTGGTTAGAAATTAATATATCTGCACCTGCTTTATTTGCTCTATATGATCTAGTTGCTAGAGGTACATCTGTTTTTCCTGTCATATCAGCAGTATACATATAGCCAATTCTACATCTAGTTAATGCTTTTGCTAAATACTCAGATATAGCTCTATTCCATTCATTTTCTTTAATTATTTCACCTTTTTTTCTAACTAAGACTCCATTAACATACAGATCTGAAGACAATTTTACAGAACGCTTACCTGGTGTACACATTCCATGTCCTGCATCGATTGCTACTAAATATTTACTCATTTTTTTCACCCCTTATTAAATTTTTAAAAGTTTGATGTAATCCAGTTGATGCAAGTCCTGATAACATACCGCCTAAAATTATTTCTGGACTTATATCTCCTGCTACCCAAATATTTAGAACACATCCAAGTATAGTCATTATACATGGTATATATTTATTATTTATAAAATCGAAACTTGTTTTAATTACATAGCCTATACATACACAAATTCCTACAACTAACAATACTATATAATCACCCAATATATTTAAGTCTAACATTTATTTTCCTCCTTCTGATAGTTCTGTTATCCTATGATGCGCTGATTTTACTGAATCTTCTACTTTTGCCATTCTTTCTACTAAATTGTTATGCTTATTGACTCTATTTGACAGAGTATTTATTTCTTCTTTTATGCTCTTAATTTGTTCCTGCATAACTGCAGTTGTTTTACTATTAGCAAAATAAGAGCCTACTAATGTTCCAATAAATGCAATCGCTGCAACTATTACTTCTGTATCCATGTTTTTCTCCTTTCTATATAAAAAGACTGTATTTCTACAGTCCTTTAAAAGTTTTATATATTAAATACATAAATATAATAATTTTACATTGTTATCACTTCCTTAAAATAATCCATTTTAATATTCTCCACATGAATGTTTTATTCTGTCTTTAAGTTCAGCTTTTTTACCATTATTCCAACGATCAGTGGTTCCCACTAAATATCCAGTTATTCTTCTAATTCTCTCAAAATCAACTGGTGCTAACTTATATTCTAAATCAGCATATCCTAATTTATCTAATGTTATCTTAAGATATTCTATCTCTCTATTGGGGTTATTTTTTCTTACATGTTTTATATAAGCTTCTATTTCTTCTTGTTCTATTTTAATTCCCTCTGGAGTTTTTATGTTAATTTGCATGTTAAATCCTCCTTTCTTATATAAAAAGAGCAGTTATTAATTTAGCTGCTCTATGATCTTACTTTGTATTTACTTGGTATTTACTTAGCAAAATAGTTCACAATATTTTTCTTTTGCAAAATTATAAACTCTTTAGAAAGTTTTCTACGAAAGTACTTTCATATTCATGAGCTTTTATGTTTGGGTGTGAATTGTTTGGGCTCACCCTCATTTGATTATCTCTTAATTCTTTAGCTTTGTTACATACATAACTCTTAACCGTTCTATGTAGCAAAGGAACGTGGTCTCCATTTGCTTCATCTAAATAAGGTATTCCCCACTTCCTAGCACTTTCTCTAATTGCATTTGCATAATCTACAGTGCAACCATTTGTAACTATAATACCGATTTTTGCCCACGGGTGATTTGTTATTAGATATTCTAATACAACATTCCAAGCACCATAAAAAGTTTCATTTGTTGTATCATTAATTGTGCCGAGAGGAGATTTTTTATGTCCAGCATCATCATTGATGCCAATTTTTATGAGTATATAATCTGCATCAGCCGGTATATTTTTATATCTAGCTTCGGAAAATGCGTTTACAAAATTTGGTAAACGAGTTATAGTTGTACCACATTTTGCTTCATTAACTAGAGTCATATTGTTTCTTTCTGCAATCCACCAAGGATAAGTTCTGTACATACCCCTTACAGAGTCGTATAGTAAAGGACTATTTTCATAACTTAACCCATTGTCATCTACATATCCCGTAAAATCACCTTCTGTAAAGGAATCTCCACAAGCAACCAATTTTTTGCCATATAGTATTCCATCAGCCCTCACATTAGTTTTTATTTCAGATACATCAGTTTGCAAGGTATTAACATTAGTTTTTAAATTAGTGACATCAGTTTGTAAAGTATTAGTACCATTTTTTAAATTAGTAACATCAGTTTTTAAATTATTAACACCAGTTTGTAAAGTATTAACATCAGTTCTTAAATTATTAACAAACGTTTTACCTTTGTAACTAACTTCCAATACTATATCATTTGCAATCTCGGTAAATGAGCTAAATATAACATATGACGTATTAGCTGGAATAATAATATTTTTTTCAGTAGGCGTATGAACATTTAATATTTCACTTCCTATAACTACATCGTTAGTGCCTAAAAAAGCACAAGCTATCGCTTGACTTCTGCTAATTCCTTTATATAAAAATTCATCGCCTTCCTTACATGGAATTTTTTCTGTGTATTTACAATGATATCTTTCATCATTTAGAAAAGATACTTTATTCTTATCTATCTGTAGAAAGCCACTGTGTTGATTAAATATAAATGCGTTTGTAGTTTTAATCACTTCATTTATCCTATTATCATACATATTTACAATACTATTAATATCATTATATTTTTTATTTAACTCGACTAAAGGTGTAACAGGTTTTTTGAAATTATATTCGTAAGGCTTGTAATCTGTTGCAACTTCTTTGCCTTTTCTAACTTGTATCTTATTAATATCTTCTTTATAGTATGTTATCATCAGATATTTTTTATCTGTTCCACTATTGAACACATAATTATTTTGCGCATCATCTATAAATAAAACGCATTTATTCACCATATTTCTTTCAGAATAGAAAGCAATTTTCCTAGCTCGTGGTGTAATATTGTAATCTGTATTCGGTTCCAGTCTAATGAAATCGCTAGTATCATAAATATCGCTAGAAAGCAAATCAGCACTATTCTTTCTGTCTATGAAGCAATTAAGTTTTGATTTTGAAGTGTCTAACAGATTTTCAGTATATAAAAAATCTGTTGTTACTGGAGTAATTTGACCAATTACAACATTTCCCTCAAGAATAGAGTCGTTATCCACTACTGCAACACTTCCACCGGTTATGGCTTCTTTAATGTCTTGTCCCATGTTAGCCATTGTAAATATTTCAGTTTTATTCGCTTTATTCTCCAATTGTGAATTAAGTCTTGTTATATCTTCTCTAGCCTTTGTGTCTGCTGTAGGAATTGTTATTCCGTTGCCTAATTTACTACCACGTGAATTTACAAGTTGAAGTGAATTATTGCTATTTAATAATAAATCAGTTGGTTGGTTGTTCGCAACAGTGTTTAGTTGCGAATCAATCTGATTCTTTGAATAAGTTTCAATTTTTTTGTAATAATTTGATAAATCTATTTTCACTTCTCCACTCCCACCTCCTGTATTTCCGCCTGAACTTCCTGTATTTTCTCCTATACTTTCACGCACATCTGCTAATAGTAAGAATGTACTAACTTTCACATCGTCTTTTTCTATTGTAAATATCATTTTAAGTGTACCAGATGCCTTAGTTATATCACTGTCCATTACAGCATAAAAGTAATTATCGTTTATATTTTCTATAATTCCATCGTTAACTACTTCTCCATCTGCTCTTTTATATTTAGCAGTAATAGAGCAACCAGTTAGATTTACTGGTTGCCCATCTTCATATATATTTATTTTTATCTTATTTCCTCTGTCACCTTGAACAAGTTTTATATTTTGAAATTTCTCTTGTTTAAGATCACTCTCTATATCAAAATCTCTCATGTTGCCGTTGCCACCTCCTAGCTATTTAATATATTCCAATAAGTACTACTTCTTATATTTGCATCATCATTGTAGAACTTCAAGCAATTCATGAGTACGCCTCCGTTGCTAATATAATTTTTAAATGCAGACTTATATTTTGAAAGAGTTCCTGCTTTATACGCCCATGCATAAGAGTCCGTATAACTCCATATACTCTTAGTACTTGTTCCCCATTCTAAAACGTATACCTCGTATCTTCCAGGATTCGTATAGTTACTCGTACATGCACTTGCTGTACTACCAGCTACAATATCAAAATCAAACATTCCGACTCCCGTATCTGTAACGGTAAAAACTCCATCTAGAGTTACTTTTGTTCCATTGGCATTAGTCCAAGTTTGCCCCTTTAGACCTGGAATATAAATCTTTGTACCGTATGGAATGTTAAGGCTCGCAACTGTTTTACCCATATGTGTACCAAGTCCACTTGCTCCTATTGTGTTACTTTCTGCGGCTGCATAACAAGTACATCTAGCATCGTGTAATCTGTAAATATAAGATTTTCCGTCTATTGTACCTCGCTCATTAAAACAATTTTTGTATTCTTCTTTCACAGTTGTTCCTCCAGAAGAACTCGAACTATCTGCCTTGTCTAATTCTGGCAGTCTTATAAAGAAGGCTTGTTTACTAAGATTGTACTTGCTATAAATGATGCCTTTCTTATATCCACTCGCCTCGGCAATATATCCATTGCCCATGTATATAGCAGTATGATGAGTTTTAACTGTAGCCATATTAGATGTTGTTACTGTATATCCGTTATTCGCAAACATGATTATATCTCCTGCCTTAGCTCTTGTAAACCCACTATCTGCGTATCTCCAGAATGTTGCACCATGTTGTTTTGCCGTAGCCTGTAAAGTTCCCATACTACAAGTTAATCCTTTCATATAGCTCATTCCAGCTTTTTCGTAACAACATCCCACAAGAGAACTACAGTCAAAACCGTATGTTACCCCTATCTGTACCCAGCTTGGTTGACTGTAAGTTGTACCACCTACTGTTTCACTTCTGCCCTTTATTGTAACCATATTATTAAGTGAAATTGTTCTCCAATATTGGGAGTACCACGCAGTATGAGCTGTACCCATATTTACTATTTTCATAGCTGTGTCGCATATCGTCTTACGCAAATCTGACACAACCGTATTAGTTCCTCCTGATGTTCCCCCACTAGAACTTCCTCCACTACTTGTAACCTTAGTGCTTGGACGAACCGCCAATACAATAGTACTAGGTTGTTGGTTTTTAACAAGGTCTTTTTTTAGTCCTACATACCAGCCATCTGAGTGTTTCTCTCCAGGATTACTCATCGCCGTAATTATTTGTGCATTTCCGCTACTATCTTGTCCTATGCAAATTGCTCCTGTGCTTATATATTTCCATCTAGTTGGATAGACATATGCTCCACTACTTGTTTTTCTTGCATAAAATAATAAATCACCCTTTTGTAAATTACTATAATCGCTCTTTACTTCAAAGGTTTGTCCCTTATTGTAAAAGTATTGTGCTATTTCTGCACAAGTTCTCGCAAGATTTGAACCATTTGTAGGAACTATTGCTCCTGCATATGCACTATTTTTTGCCATTATATTGGTTCTATAACTGTTAAAGTTTACTAAACTTGAATAAGGAGAATCTGTATAAGGATAACCCATAAGACAAAGTAACATTAAAGTAGATTCATCTATCATTTTCCAATAGTTCCCCGATGTAGATTTCTCCCATATACTATTTGTAGCCCCTTGCGTACCACTTGCACTAGTGTTACATGGTGTAGAATCTCCGTAAGTGAACCCGTTATCCCAACTTTTAGCAGAAGTATAATTATTTCTTGCATTATAATAAGTTTCTGCAAATCCTGCAACTTTTGCTCCATCGTAAAGTTCTGGACTTACTGTAGCCGTTCCAGTAGTTACTTTTACATAAGTTGTGTTATTAGTCACCCAACCATATTCACCGTTGTAGCTTATTTTGTACCAACCTGTAGTGCTATCTGTTTCTAGTATATCTGCAACAAATCCTTTGCTTACAATTCCGATAGAAGAATTACTTGTTCCTGGTCCACTTCTTACATTTAAGTTGTCTGCCAATACTTCTACTTTTTGTGTAATTGTTCCGTTAGGGTCTCCACTAATTATTTCTACATATTCGGATTTATTAGTTACCCATCCATATCCACCTTCAAATTTTATTTTATACCAACCAGTTATGCTATCCACTCCTACTATCTCTACTGTATCTCCATTTACAAGCAATCCAGCATATTCTCCGTCTGTTCCTGGAGTTTTTCTTACATTAAGGGCATTGGCTAATATTTTCCCTATTGCCTTTACATCTGTTCCAATATCTCCGCTTTCTTCTCCTTTAGCCGTTCCTACAACTACCAATTTTATATTATCTACTATCAGATAATTGCCTACCTCATCTGACAAAAATTCTACAGAATACACTCCATAAGTTGCTATTTTATCCGCAAGGTCTTTCGGTAATTTTCTATCTTCCGTAGCATTATAATCTATAATTTGCGCTCCTGAACCATCTCCAGTTAGTGGGCTTGTTAGTGGGTCTAACTTAGAGTATGCTGTATATTCACCGTTTCCAAGTTGGAATCTAACTCTCGGTATTGGAGAAGTAGTATTATTATCAGCTCTTGTCATTCGTAAGTACATATTATAACTTCCCAAAGTCTTTAGATAATCCCCTATTGAATCATCTGTATCACTTATAAATATTGCATACCCATGCATAAATTTATAGTCTTCCTTAAATTTTCCTTGTCCTACAAGATTCAGCATACTTGTTTCTTCGTTTATTCCGTTACCTTCGTAGACTGTGTATTGTTGACTAACTCCAAATATTGCCAAAGTATTTGTATTATCGTCTTTGCTAAAAGTATCTTGGAATTGTGAATCTTTTTTAACATATGTTTCAAAAGAGTTCACGACAGCGGATGAACCATATACTTCACATGGTTCTGTCTCTGTGTAAGAAGGCACTTGAGGCGATGAACTAAAAATACTTCCACTCGCAAGCGTAGCAAGTTTGTTTACATTACCTTGACAATTAGCTAGAAGTATTTTTGAAGAATTATATCCGTCAGCTATTTTATCCATATTACTTACATCGCAGTTTGTAACCTCTAATAGATTACTATCTGCACATCTAAAACCTACAGAATCAAGCGAATTTCCTCTTATACGAAGTCCATCAAATCTAGCATGGCTGTTATGGCTAAGTTTAAAACCTGCTACATCTTTAATTTCCACACATCCTAATGTATTTAATTTACCGGATTCATTGTAAGAATCTAGTGTATCCGTTCCGTTGTATTCTGAAGAAGTTACATAAATTCTACATCTCGTATCTTCTATAACACTTCCTTCCTTTACTTGTAGAAGTGCATCTTTTCCTAAATTTATCTGCAATAGAGTTCCATAAAAATCCTGCAATACGATTTTCTCTCTAACTCTTACACCTGCTTCTAAATTAATATATATTGCGTTAAAAAACAAACAACCATTTTCTTTTAAAGTTCTTAAAACGGTCTGAAGACTATCCGCCTTATTTGCTTCGTCTCTTCCCGAACCGTCTCCTGTAGCAATTTTCCCAACATAATAATCTTTTGACCATCCTTGTTGTCTATCTATTATTTGTGCGCTCGGATAATGGTTAAATCTCCCATCTACAGTCATATTAGCAAAATGCGCTCCACTAGCACCTATATCCGCCAGTTCATTCCCGTCTTTGTCTAATATTCTAAAACCTTCCTCGTCCATTACTGTCCTACCTACAATAGATTCATTTTGTTGACTTTTATGATAAATTTCTATTCCGTCTTGACCTACATGTATTGCTCCTTCATCTATATCTACATTTCCGTCACTATCTACAGAAAAAGTAACATCTCCGTTTCCATCTATTACTCTTAAATTTCTTGCATCTATATAAGTCCCTTTTAATTTACCTGTATTAATTACATCTGCATTTAAAGAACCTATAAGAGCGCTTTCTATTGCTGCTTCTTGAAAATATTCTGCAGCATCACTTATTTTTGTAGTTGTTGCACTAACTTCTTTTGAAAAGTCTGTAGCATTTCCATAAGTATTTATAGCTCTTACTTTGTAGTACCAAGTTTGTGCACATTCAACTTCATGTAAGAAGGCACTGGCATGGCCCTTAAATATTAGGTCGAAAGTATTAGGTGTAAATCCTTGTTCTTGGCTTGCGTATACCTCATAAAAATAATAAGGTTTATTTTCATATTGCCAACTAAGAGAAATAGTTTTAAATCCAGCTCTATCTATAGTTACAACAGGCACTATTGGTAATGTATTAGGATAATCTTTTTTATTATTTTTATTTATAAGATCTTTTACTTCATCTTTTGTTACTGTACTGTTATTAGATTTATTTATAATACTTCCTAACGTTGTCTTTGGATCACCTAGTTCTATAGATATATATTTTTCTGTTAATACGTTATAAGTTGTTTTTATAACTCTAGCTTGGTCTCTTATACCATATTTACTGTTAAAAATATAAACACTGTCGTCCATACCTATATATTCTAGCTCTTTTAAACTGTCCTTATATTCCTCAGTTTGACTAAGTGGTTTAAATTCTATTTTATAAGTCATTTTAGGAATGTCACAACTGTTATCGCTAAAATATTTTTCAGCTAGATTTTTTAATTTTTCTTTTGTCGGAGTTTCATCTTCATCAAATTTATCCGTAAAATTTAACCATTGGCTTTTAATAATATCTTCTTCTACATATCTAGGGGATTTTACTCCTATTTCATCTAAATATATAGTTTTTTCAACTTCATTTTCTGTATAAGTAGCATAAGGTTTTATAATATTTACTATTTCTGAGTAATCTTCTTCTAATGCAAATCCCGTTATATTTTTTTTATAAGCTATTAATACATTGTTATCTTTACCCCTTCTATTAAGTATAGAAATTGTAAAGTTATCTCTTAATAATTTAGGACCATTACCGTAAGTATCTATCAAACTCCCTCTTGTACCAGCTATAGCAGATAAGCAATCTGTTTTTCTATCCATGTTGTAGTTTCCAAGCATTTCTATATCGCTTACAATGCTAAATCTACTATCAGCATCGGAGTTTTCTAGCATGTAATTTCCTGCTCTTTCACATGTTGCATTTGTTTTACTTACATCTTCATTTAAAGAGTTTTTAGCTAAATCAAAACTTATATGTTTCGCATATACTGTCACTTGGCCATTTATAGTTTTACTTATGTTATCTATTCTGAATAACTGTCCCTTTAGAGTATCCGATGCGTGAGCCTTTATAAGATTATCCTTTATAAGAGCATTAAAAAAAGAGCCTGTAACTGGATATACAAGCGTTAACTCAAAATCTCCGTTAGACTCTTCTTCGACTTGGCAAGATATAGCATCTACCAGTAATCCTAGACCGTTGCTCTCGTATGTTGTAAAATTATTATCAAAAATTCTTGGTATCACTATATCACCGCCAATCTGTATTTTATTATTATTTTAGTAAAACTTGCTCCACTTCCTAAGGACCAAGTTATATTATTATTACCTTCTTCTAATATTGGAAAATCACTATACATTTTTTGATTCGCATTTACTGTTTTTCCAAGCAAATTAACAGTAGTTGCATTCATTTTCTCGCAATCAATCTTTATATTTCCTTCTAAATCTTTTAAGATAATTTCCTGGTTATTTATATTAATAGTTATGTCTCCAGTGGCATACACCTCTATTACAGGTTTAGTTTTATATTCTGTATTTTTTACTATAGTATTTTTAGTAGTTATTTCTACTGTTTTGCTTTTATTTGAAAATCTATAAGGTTTACATCTAAATTGTGCCTGAAACAATCCAAAATTTACAATTGCTTCTTCTATGTCGATATCAGAATTGTAAGTCCCTAACAGATAGTAATCCATATCCTCACTTAATTGTATTTTTCTAGTTGTTCCATTAAGAAGAAATTTCTTTGCTCTCCTTGCTAATGCTGGAGTAGTTTCAATCTCATCATGCTCGTTTACTAGCACACAACTTAGTTTTAGTATAAAATCTTCATATCCATTGTCTACTGTTAATGCTCCATCTCTTCCTTCTATTTCAATAAACTCTAATTTTTTTGAAGGTGCAGAAAGAACATTACTTTCGTACACTTTTATTCCATAATCCGTGCTAGGTTTATCATCTAAGTACAAAACTATTGGATCTCTGTATTCCATAAATTCCATTTCTACACCTCCTTATACTGTTAATACATTTTTTCTTTTAAGATAGAATGCTATATCATTCGCTAGTGTTTCTACATCTTTATCATCATTTATTGTTAAGTTTTCTACATGTAATAGACTGTCAAATTTATTTATTTTACTGTCTTGGCCAGTTGCTTGGTTAGTAGCTATATTCATGCTTGTAGTTAGGTTTTTAGCTGTATTAAGTAAGTTAGTTGTAGCAATATTACCACTCATCACATCAACTACACTGCCTGCTAGTTTATCCGCTTTTGTTAATAAGCTATCTTCTTCGTTATCTATACCAACTCCTATACCTTCTACTATTCCCTTACCTATAATGTCTCGCATGATTTTAGAAGGAGAGTTTATTTTAAATGCAGATTTAAATCCATTTATAATACCACTAGCAAAATTACTTATTTGACTCCTTAACCATCCTGCTGCTCCACTAATTCCACGCCATATGCCTTGCACTATATTCCTTCCTATGCTAAGCATTTGATTTGGTATATTTCTAACTCCATTAACTATATTAGTAGTAAAGTTTCTTGCTGCTTGTGTAGCCTTTTGCCCGAACTGACTTACAAAAGTTACGGCTTTACTTATTGTTTGGCTTAAATAACTCCATACCTTACCTGGTAAACTTTGTATTGTACTTCCTACTTTACTAACAAAATTACTTCCAACCTCTCTAGCTTTATTTATCATCTGTGTTGCCCAGTTAACTACTTTATTATAAGTTTGTGTTAACCAATTATACACAGTAGTGGGTAAATTTTTAATAAAATTAACTACATTATTAACAAAATTTGTACCTGTTTCTATTGCCTTAGATAGCATATTGCTACCCCAGCTAATTACGTTGTTATACGTATTTGTTAACCATGTGCCTATTTTACCTGGAAGTTCACTAAACCATTGGCCTATAGATTCTATCCATTTGGGTATATTAGTAGTAAAATAATTCCATGTATTAACTATCCAACTTGCTATTGTGCCTAAAGCAGTGCCTAAAGCAGTCCCTATTTTACCTGGAAGTTCATTAAAAATCTTTTGAACTTGACCTGGTATTTTACTAACCGTAGAAACTATATTATCCCAAAGGTTAATCCAAAAATTACGGAAAGATTCACAGTTATTCCAAAGGTATACAAATCCAGCAACTAATGCTGCTATTGCTGCTATTACAAAGGTAATTGGATTTGTTAACATAAATGCCCATAAAGACTGTAATGCTGGTACTACAGAACCCATAATTACATTCCTTAAACTAGTAAACAGTCCTGATACTCTACCTATTGCACTACTTAATATACTGGATTCAGCCAACAAAGCTTTTAGTTCTATTAAGTTTCCTATCGCACTTGCTAGAGAGCCTAATATTAATAGTACTGGTCCTATAGAAGCAGCTACCATACCAATTGTTGTTATAATCCTTAATGTCCCTTCATCTAAACTAGCTAAATAGCTAGCAAAGCTTGATAATGCACTCATTAAAGATTGTAAAGTTGGTAATAATATCTGCCCTATAGATATACCTACATCTTGGAATTGATTCTTTAAAATTTCTAACTGGCTTTCTGTTGTTTGATATCTAGTTTCTGCCTCTTTTGAAAGTGCCGTATTTTCCTTCCAAGATTCAGATCCAACATCAAGGGCTTTACTTAAAGTCCCATAACCTCCAGCTAATGATGATAATGTTTGTGACATTCCAACTTCTGTATACCCTAATGCATCAAGCACTGCTGTTACAGATGTCCCTTTTTCTTCTGATTCAGATAATCCTTTTATAAATGCCTGTAATGCTCCTGAAGCATCTTCTTTAAATGCCTTTGAAAATTCACTAGATGACATTCCAGCAACTTTAGCAAACTTGCTTAATTGAGAGCTATTTGTTTCTACTGCTAATTGAACATCTTTTGCAAACTTAGAAAATGACGAACCACCAACTTCTGCTGATACACCCACTGAACTCATTGCACCAGACCATGACATAATTTGTGCTTCTGTCATACCTATTTGAGAACCTGTTGATGCCATACGTTGCCCCATTTCAACGATAGCTGATTCTGTAGTTGCTAAATTATTCCCCAATGCAACTATTGTAGAACCTAATCTATCTATATTATCCATTGACATACCAGTAACATTTGCAAATTGTGCTAATGCTGAAGCTGCTTCTTCACTGGATAAGTTAGTAGTGTCACCTAATTCAACCATTACCTTTGTGAAACTCAATACATTTTCTCTTTGAATACCTAATTGCCCTGCTGATTCTGCTACTGTAGCAATTTCAGCAGCACTTTGTGGCATCTGTTTTGACATGCTCCTAATTCCATCTTCTAAATCTTTATATTGGCTTTTAGTTGCATCCACTGTTTTCCTTACACCAGCAAAAGCACTTTCAAAGTCAACGGCACTTTTTAAAGATGCAGCACCCATTCCAGCTAACGGAACAGTTACACAGGCTGTCAAAGTTGTTCCAGCTCTTGTTAGCATTTGACCTGCAGCTTGAAATCTACTACTCATACTTTGTGAACTATCTGCTAAGGTCTGCATTTGTTGCCTAGCGGTATTATAACTGCTAACCCAACGGTCCGAGTTAAGTTCTAAATATCCAACTGCTGTGCCTAAATTTACACTCATTTACTTACCTCCTTTCATAGCTTCTTTACGTAGGAAGTCATTTAAATAATATTTATCTTTGTCGCTGTCTACTTTTTCATCTTTAAAATGTGGTTTTTTCTTATTCTCGATTTGATTAATTATATATAAACAAGCTTCATCGAAACAAAAGGCTGTATATTCATCGTCTATTCTTAAAATCTCGCTTGGCAATCTATTAAACTTCAATGCCTGGTTGATTATTCTCATTACGTTGTTGCTCTTTACGAAAGTTTTTTAGAGTTTCTACCCCTCCTTGCGTAAACATCATTATAGACATTTTCATTTCCTGTGTAAGTTCTATATTTATTTCTTGTAGTTGTTTATATGTTGGGTTGACTAAAGAAGCTTCCGCTAAAACATTCATCAGTTCTCCTAGCTGTGCTAATGCTTCTGCATCATCCTCAGCTACAACTTTTTTCGCTAATTTATTTTTCCCATTAAATAACTTAACAACTTCTGTAGCAAGTACATTAGGTATTTTTCTTTCTGCTGCTAATTGCATTAGATCTGGCTTTTTTAGTTCTGCCACAAATTCTGTTCCATCTTCAAATTTGCCTAAATTTATAATTTCTGTTTGTTTTACTTTCTTTAATTTTTCTAAGCTTGTTACTTGTAAATTTTCCATATATTTATTCCTTTCATAATAAAAACCTCCCTAAAATTATTTAGGAAGGTTATATCTATTTATATATTTATTTATGCAGTTGGTAATGCATTTACTAAAGAAGCGGTGTAAGGTGCTACATTTTTAGCTGGTCTAGATTTTATTACATATTCGTTTGTGTAGTATTCACCATCTTTAAAAGTAAATGGAACACTAGTTCCTTCGCAGCTTGGATAAGATACTTTTACATATTTCCCTGTATCTCCATCAGTGGAAACTTCGCAAGTATATATATTACATGTAAATTTCTTTTTAGTTGCTTTTGTTCCTATTGCTGGAGGTGTATATGTAAACATACCATTTTCACCTGGTGTTAATGTTCCTCCTTGGAATAATTCTAGCAACTCAGGACACATTAAATTGTCTGTAAATGTCAAATTATGTCCTAATAATGTATTTTCTGCTTTTCTATTTGCATATAGTACATTTTTTATTTTTAAAGTTTGTTCATCTCCTTCGTCAAGTACTTCTTCTATACCGACTTCGGAAGCAGTTACAAACGTATAGCTTTTGTCATCTTCTGTAACTATTTCTACACATGCAACATCAGAAAGCGCATGTTGATTTAAAGTTACTGCTGTTTCTGCCATTATCTCAACCTCCTTTGAACGTATCTAAAATACGTTAATTTTGTATAATATGCTTTCATTTCATTATCTATCTCTATTGCATATTTTTCATAAGCTTTTCTTAATTTGCCGAATTTAGTTACTGTATTTTCAACTTGTTTTATATAGTCATTTACCTTAGAATACTCATTAAATGGATAGAATACCCATAATTCAATGCTTTCTTTTTTTAAATTCTTACTTGTAGTATCTTCTATTCCAGCATCGTAAAAAAGTACAAACGGCTTAGTGCAAATCTTATCTTGTTGTCCTAAAGAAAATACAGTTAATCCAGCAGTTTTAAGAAATTTATATAAATCTTTAAACATTTAGATCACCTGCTTAGCAATACAGTTAATCCAGCCATAATTTGTGGGCCTACATGTTCTATAGCTGGCATAATAATCGGATAAGGTCTAGTACCTGGATGATTTACTTGCTTAACAGGATGACTAGCTCCTTGCCAATATAACCAAGGATTACCTTTTATTACATGCGCTGGTGTACCTTTTTCTAGATATATTCCGTAGTTAACCCCATGTGATAGGGCTATTACTATTTTGCTACCTCGCCATTCCCATGTTGCATTAAGTCTATTTCTAGCATCGTGAGTATTATCTTTCCATGGCCTATTTTGTCTAGCATAGTTTTGTAATTTAGTGGCACTATTAGTAGCATACAATTCCATACTTGCTTTAAATCTAGTTTGTTGTTGTGCTAGATTGCCAAGCAATTCACTAGCATCAAATCTAAAATTGCTCACCGTAACTCACCTCTTGTAGTCGCATGTCCATGTAAATATTCATTTTGTTAACATTGCCAAGGTCTTTAATTTGGTACTTGTAACCCTCTATATAAATATAATCGTCCTTTTGTATAAGCTTTGCAGTCTCATCGTAGGCGATTAGGAAATACAAGCCTTTATCTGACTTTACCTCTCCTTTATTTTCTAAAGTTATAGAAAGATTGCTACCTTCATGGTATAGACCTTCTAATTCGCATACTAATTCTAATAAATCCGACTTTTCTCCAAAGTCATTTTCATAAGCTCGCTTAACTACCGCTTGCGAAGGAAGTTTTTTTATTGCTTTTTTAACTTTAGCTTTAATTTTATCTTTATTTATCATAATATCTTACTTCCATTCGGTCTGTATTTTTTTGCAAGTCTTAGCCAATATTCTTTATTGTTAGGCAAGCTTAATCCTCCTGGTAATGCAATGCTGTCATCTTCTGCTTTAGCTAGAAAACATTCGTAGGCCGTTTTATTTATGTCAAAATTATTTTTTTCTGCATAAAATCTTAATTGTTCATCACTAAAAAAGGGGGAATCGTTCTCCCTTAAAATCAGCTTTAGCATTTCTAAATCATCCATTTTGAATCACCTATTTTTTAAATTTAGCAAGTACTATTTTAGCATCGTTAGTTTTAGCTACTCCGTAGTATTTAGCAGTTGTTAAATCATGTATTTGTTTTTTAGGGAACCATTCATGATCTAAAGAAGTATCTTTTTTAAGGAAGATTGTTATTGCTGGTAATTCATCTTCTGTATATTCTGTTTCAGGACTATCTGGCTCCATTTTTAATATTGGGTTTAAATAGTATTGATTAGCTGCTGCTACTGCATTAACTTTATCGCCTACTTTTAAAGTAGAACCATCTAAAGTTTTCTTTTTATATTCTGCTAAGTTTTCTGCTGATATTTCAACTGTACCGCTTGTATTTTTTTCTGCTTGAACTAACATAACTTTTTTAGATTTTTTAACCCAGCAACCAGCTATTTTACCTATAGCTCCGTTTACTGCTACTCCAGCAGTGAATTTATCAGCTGATAAGAAGTTAGAATCCTTTAGCAATGTTGCTTCTTGTTTTGGATGTATAAACATAACCTTTTCTATTCCATCTTCTTCATCTTCGAATTGTGTTACTGCATCAACTATACCACTGTAAGATATTACAGCTAATGTATTTCCAGCTACTCTATTAGTTCCAGTATAAGCAGCATCTAATACATCATTATCAACTTTTTGTGCTATAGATTTTGCTAATTGTGTTTCAGCTTGTGCTACTGGATTACCTAATCCACTATTAATAGATTCTTGTGTTATAGATACAGCTTTCATAGCTTTTTTGATTGTAAAAGTAGTTGACCCAGTTTTTAATCCTACTGTTCCGACTTCTTCACCTTCAGCTACATCTTCTGCATCTCCTATGTATTCCCAACTTGGTGTTGTTTTTGTATCCCCTGGAACACCTTGTAATGTTGTATCAACTTTTGCATATGGTGTTATTTTACAAAGTGCTTCTACTTTTGCACCTATTACTGGTCCCATAACCTCTGGATTTATAATATCCTCTAATTTTGTTGTTGCCATATATCAATCATCTCCTATTCATTCATTAATCTGTTAAATTCTTCTTTATTGTTGTTGTAGAATTCAACTCTTTTACTATAAGGCATTTTTAATATGTCTGCCTTTGTTACTCCAGTACCTCCACCAACTCTTGGATGGTTACCTGCTCCGCCAGTATTTCCTGGTGCTGGATTTGATGTTTTGAACACTCCAGGCTCATTTTCTTGAAGTTGCTTCATAAAATCATCTGCTCCTAAGAAAGCATCGTTTTCTAATTTAAATTTTTTCTCTTTAAATTGGTTTAAAACTGCATTTCTTACTAAATTTGAAGAGAATTCATATTTATCTAAAAACTTATCAGCTTTATGGTCATATTCCTGTTGAGCTATTTTATCACTTAATGCTGTTGTATCTGTTTCGTATTTTGTTTTCCAGTCCTCAGCACTCTTTTTAATACCTTCTATATCCATATCCTTATAAGATTGTATTGTTGTATTAGCATCATCTAACAGTTGCTTTGTATCTTCGTATTTAGTTTTGTAAGCATCTCTATCTGTCTTGTGTTTTTCTATATCTTTTCCATTCTCTGACATGATTTTATTTATAACTTCATCTTCTAAGCCTAAATCTTTTAAAAAATCTCTTTTCATGTTTTACCTCCAAATTACGTTTTTTACGAGTTTACATCTCTTATTTTTTAGTAAATAGTTTATTCTTTTACGCCTACAAACTATAAAAAGGCATAAAAATAAGCCCTTTCGGACTTTTATTGTTTTTATTTAATTTTCTATTTATTTTTAAAGATATAAACTATCAAGGAACTTTTTGCAAGTACCTTAGAATTGATTTTAGAAGGTCGAATTATGTAAACCTATCTTAAACCTTTTCTATAATCTCTCATTTTATTTATTAATCTATTTTTCTTCGGTATTCCTTTTAAATTATTAATAAATTCTACAAATTCTTTATAAGTATCATCTGAAAAACAAATATATTCTCTTGACTTCCCGAATAAACTTTCTGATTTTCTTAGATATCTTTCTCTGTATGATATCTAGTATCCATTTATTTGCCTTCCTAACAACCTATTATATTTATTCCGTATGCTTTTGCTATTTCATATTCTATTTTACATCCTCTTGCTTTATCCCAACCTTCTCCGAGATATATCATATCTGCTTGGGATAATAATTGTATTGATTTACCTAAGTACCAAACTGGTATATGTTTATTAATTTCTCCAGAATAATCTTGTAAAAACGAATCTATAAATTCTATTTCTTCGTTTATTTTGGTTTCTATATCTTTTTTTATTTCACTTCTTTTTTCTAATATTTCTTCGTCTGTTAGTCCTCTCATTGGTTGACTTATGAATACTTTTTTCATTTATTATCCTCCTAACAACAATTTCTACATCTTATAAAATTCGGCTTTCTGTTTATTACTTGAGATTTCAACTTGAAAGCTTTTCTCCATTCTTGTTTGATTTCTTTGTTAGCTTTAGTTCTTATTTGATTATTTATAGAATTTGCATCTAAAAACTCTGTAATTTGATTAATAAGTTTGTTAATTTCTCTAGCAAATTTTATCAAGCTATCTTGGACTTCTTCTCTATATCCTAATACAGTTAAGTATTCTTTTAGTTTTTCTTCACACAGTTCCATTATTTATACCTCCCATGCTTCAAACCATTTATCAAGTTTTTCATTTTTACCACCATTAGCCCAGTCTTTTAACTCTCTAGCTATATCTTCTAAATCATCTTCTATAACTGGTAATAGTGT
>OLQV01001165.1_pt1 | contig 20769 bp, 14 predicted proteins | sample 1672371 | NCBI WGS metagenome assembly OLQV01 (sample SAMEA3136676, study PRJEB25190) | human gut metagenome
CAGTATCACTATAATCAGTCTAATTATTATCAGTATTAGTTCCGTGTGATTTTCAAGAATCCAGAAGTGTGAAAATCACATATCAAGAATCACCTTTTTCACAGCTCTTGCCAGTTATCGTTGCTGCGAAGTTTTTTACATAAATCAAATTCGGTCTACCAAGCCCCTGTCGCTTGCGCTCGATAAGCCCTGCCTGCTTTTCCAGTTCCACCATCAGGCGCGTGGCTTTCTGGTTGGCACAGTTCAGTGCATCCATGATTTCCTCCACGGTAAAGATAATGTAAACTTTGTTCTGTGCATCTAACCATTGATTTTTCAGCGACAAACTCATTCGATCCAGCAGAATCCCATACAGTACCTTGGCATCGGTGGACAGCTCCCTGAAGTTCGGCTCTGTAAATAGCGCTTTGGGTATGCGGTAAAAAGAGAACTGCTCGGCTTGAGCGCCGTAAAAATATTCGTATTGCATCTCACTTCTCCTGCCTAAAAATGGGTGCAGCTAATAAAGCCCACAAAACTACATTTCGCAAGCTATTACATATTGTATTTTTCTTATCTTTCCAGTTCTTCTTCGTGTTGTGGACGCTGGCGGCTAGACCGCTTATGCTCCCAATTCCGCAGCAGTGATATGATGACATTTTGCATCTGCTGCGGTGTATAGCTGGATGGGAAGTATTGCTGCACATCCGACTGATTTAAGAAGAACTTCTGTCGCTGGTTCGGCTTTTCTTCTGTCAGTAGGGTATGCAAGTAGTTCTCCGTCAGCGTTCCATTTCGGCTCATATCCTTTAGCGTCCGAGACTGAACCAAAGACGGTGTAGCATCACACATATCCATTTCTTCTTTGAGCCATGTCTGGTGTTCCTCTGTCATATAGGAGATTTCGACCGCTGGGTTGAATGCAATGCGACCGTCATCGACCATTTGCAAAATAGATGGAATCAGATAGCTCAATCGAATATAGCGTTGTACTTGCTTGTAGCTTTCCCCTACTTCTTCGCCAATTACCGCTTCCGACCTATTGTACTTTAACTTTGGGACAACTTGTCCCAAAGTTGCTCGTCCTTGATGTTTCAACGCTTCCATGCGCATTTTATAAGCAAACGCCTTCTCACTTGGCAACACATGCTCACGCTGGATATTGCTGTTGACCATCAGGATCGTGGCTTCGTCATCGTCTATGTATTCCACTCTAGCAGGGATGCTTTCGATGCCGAGTTCCTTACAAGCCTCCCACCGGCGATGTCCGCTTATCACTTCATAGCCGACACCAACCTTTGGTCTGACGATGATGGGCGTAATGATGCCACTCTCTGAAATACTGTCTACCAATTCACTGAATTCCAGATCATGGCGGATATGGAACGGATGATTGGAGAACGGATGCAACTTATTTATTGGAATAGTTTCCTCTTTGCTTGCTCTGTAAGCAGGCGATGTTTTCTTTGTCATGCTGCGTACTCCTGCGGTTTTTTGATAGCTCTTAAGTACCCCGATTTGACCCCAAAAATGTACCCAAAAATCGTATACTTTTTGCCGAAAATGTACCCAAAGGGCATTTTTGCATAAAAAAAGCCCCTAACCACTGTAGTACAGCGATTAGGGGCTTGCTATGATTTATAGATCGACCTTAACTGTCAGGTCTTTCCATTGCTTCGGCCAAAGCACGCAGCCACGCGAATTTCGATAAGAACGAGCCTTATCGTAATCCACATTTAATTGTAAAAATCTACGTGATTCAAGAACGGGGATTTTTAATTGCTGCCTGTGCGGCGGCCAGGCGGGCGATGGGAACACGGTAGGGAGAGCAGCTGACGTAGTCCAGGCCAACGTTGTGGCAGAACTCGACACTGCTGGGATCGCCGCCGTGCTCGCCGCAGATGCCCAGACCCAGGTTCGGGTTGGTCGCGCGGCCATCGTGGGCAGCCATCTTGACCAGCTTGCCAACGCCGATCTGATCCAGATGCTGGAACGGATCGCTCTCGTAGATCTTGTTGTCGTAGTAAGCAGTCAGGAACTTGGCAGCGTCGTCACGGCTGAAGCCGAAGGTCATCTGGGTCAGGTCGTTGGTGCCGAAGCTGAAGAACTCAGCTTCCTTGGCGATCTCGCCGGCAGTCAGGGCTGCACGGGGGATCTCGATCATGGTGCCGACCTCGTACTTCATGTCAACACCGGCAGCGGCGATCAAGGCATCGGCAGTCTTGACGACAACGTCCTTGACAAACTTCAGCTCCTTGACCTCGCCAACCAGAGGAATCATGATGTGGGGGGTGATCATCTTGCCGGTTTCGGCAGAAACCTTGAGGGCAGCCTTGATGACAGCGTTGGTCTGCATCTCGGCGATCTCGGGATAGGTAACAGCCAGACGGCAGCCACGGTGACCCATCATGGGGTTGAACTCGTGCAGGCTGACAACAACGTTGTTCAGCTCCTCGGTGGTCATACCCATGTCCTTAGCCAGAGCCTCGATGTCCTCGGCCTTGGTGGGCAGGAACTCATGCAGCGGCGGATCCAGATAACGGATGGTCATCGGACGCTCGCCCATGATGCGGTACATAGCGGTGAAGTCGGCCTCCTGGAACGGCTCGACCTTAGCCAGGGCAGCCTTGCGCTCCTCAACGGTACGGGCGCAGATCATCTCACGGACAGCCTTGATGCGGTCCTCAGCGAAGAACATGTGCTCGGTACGGCACAGACCGATGCCCTCGGCACCCATGTCAACGGCGTTCTGCGCGTCACGCGGGTTGTCGGCGTTGGTCATGACCTTCATCTGGCGGTTTGCGTCAGCCCAGCCCATGAAGCGCTTGAAGTTGGCGTTCTCGGTGGAAGCGACGGTAGCGATCTGGCCCTCGTAGACGTTGCCGGTGGAGCCGTCGATGCTCATCCAGTCACCCTCGTGGAAGGTGTGGCCGTTGATGGTGATGACCTTGGCGTCATAGTCGATGGCGACGTCGTTATCGTTGCCGCAGCCGGAGACGCAGCAGGTGCCCATGCCGCGGGCGACAACAGCAGCGTGGCTGGTCATACCGCCGCGGACGGTCAGGATACCCTGAGAGACCTGCATGCCGACGATGTCCTCGGGAGAGGTCTCGAGACGAACCAGAACGACCTTCTTCCAAGCGTCGTCCTTGACCTTCTCCTCGGCGTCCTCAGCAGAGAAGACGACGCGGCCGCAGGCAGATCCCGGAGAAGCGGCCAGGCCCTTGCCGATTGCCTCGGCGGCCTTCAGAGCGGCAGCATCAAACTGCGGGTGCAGCAGGGTGTCCAGCTGCTTGGGCTCGACGCGCAGAACAGCGGTCTTTTCGTCGATAACGCCCTCGTCGACCAGGTCGCAGGCGATCTGCAGAGCAGCCTGGGCGGTACGCTTGCCGTTACGGGTCTGCAGCATGAAGAGCTTGCCATCCTCGATGGTGAACTCCATGTCCTGCATATCCTTGTAGTAGTTCTCGAGGCGGGTAGCGATCTCAACGAACTGATCGTAGACCTCGGGCATCTCCTCATGCAGCTTGCTGATGGGAGAAGGAGTACGGATACCGGCGACGACGTCCTCGCCCTGAGCGTTGATCAGGTACTCGCCCATCAGTTTCTTCTCGCCGGTGGCGGGGTTACGGGTGAAGGCAACGCCGGTGCCGGAACGCATACCGGAGTTACCGAAGGCCATCTGCTGCACGTTGACGGCAGTGCCCCACTCGTAGGGGATCTCGTTCATCTTACGATACACGTTGGCGCGGGGGTTATCCCAGGAACGGAAAACGGCCTTGACGGCACCGATCAGCTGCTCCTTGGGATCCTGCGGGAACTCCTCGCCCTGCTTCTCAAGGTAGATCTGCTTGAACTCCTTGACGAGCTCCTTCAGGTCGTTGGCGTCCAGCTCAACGTCCTGCTTGACGCCCTTGCGCTCCTTCATAGCGTCGATGCGCTCCTCGAAGAAGCTCTTGCCCAGCTCCATGACGACGTCAGAGTACATCTGGATGAAGCGGCGGTAGCAGTCGTAGGCAAAACGGGGGTTGTTGGTCTTTTTGGCCAGACCCTCAACAGCCTGATCGTTCAGGCCGAGGTTCAGGATGGTGTCCATCATGCCGGGCATGGACTGACGTGCGCCGGAACGGACGGAAACCAGCAGGGGGTTCTCGATGGAGCCGAAGGTCTTACCGGTCTGCTCCTCGAGGATGCCCATGTATTTGAAGATGTCTGCCTTGATCTCATCGTTGATCTCGCGGTTGTCAGCATAGTACTGGGTGCAGGCCTCGGTGGTGATGGTGAAGCCCTGCGGAACCGGCATGCCGGCGTGGGTCATCTCGGCCAGGCCGGCACCCTTACCACCCAGAGTGTTCTTCATGGTGGTCTGGTCGCCGCCGAAGGCGTCATGGCCCTCTTTGAACAGATACAAGAATTTCTTGCTCATAGTTACCTCCCAAATTGGTGACGTGTTTGCATCACATAAATCATGTCTGCATAGTCCATTATAACAGACCGAAAGACAGATTTCCAGTAGATTGTTAAAAAAATGCTCAATAGTTTCGCTGAAAAGTTGCCAAACTTTTTTGGTTCAGGTATTGCAATTTGCACAAAAATCATGTATTTTATAATGGGTGGAAAGTTCGAAATATTTTTCGAGCTGTCACTTTTTTCTTTTTGAGTGCCGCGGTAAATTTTTACGGCGAACGGCGTTTTTCGGCTTGCTAAAATGCGCCGCATGTTATACAATATATAGGTATAAGGTCCGTCGGCAGCCCCCGTGCGCCGCGGGCACGAAATGAGTGTATAAAGGAAGAACCGCTATATGTCTACCGCAAGAGAGAATTTCGAGCTGGCACAGCAGCGCTATGCCGCCACATTTGAGCGCCATCTGGATAACGGCGTAAATTTTATCAGTGATAACGTCTGCATTGAGCCGGAGGTCATCATTGCCCCCGGTGCGACCATCCTGCCGGGCTGCATCCTGCGCGGCCAGACGGTCATCGGCCCGGACTGCGTCATCGGCCCCAACACCCTGCTGGAGGATACCGTCGTTGACGCCGGGTCCACGATCAATGCCAGCCAGTGCTATGGGAGCCACATCGGCCCCAACAACAAGATCGGTCCCTTCACCCATGTGCGCGTCGGCACCAAAACCGCCGAGGGCTGCCATCTGGGCGCTTATGTCGAAACGAAGAACGCTGACTTTGCCGAGGGCAACACGGTCAGCCACCTGACCTACATCGGCGATGCCACGGTGGGCAAGTACTGCAACTTCGGCTGCGGCACCGTCACCTGCAACTACGATGGCGAGGGCAAGTTCCACACGACCATCGGCGACTATGCGTTCATCGGCTGCAACACGAACCTGGTCGCACCCGTCACCATCGGCGACCATGCGTTCACGGCTGCCGGCTCCACCATCGGCCATGATGTGCCCGCCGGTGCGCTGGGCATCGAGCGCGCCAAACAGGCCGAGATCGACGGCTGGGGCGAGCGCAAGCTGGAGAAGTATATCGCCAAGAAGCAGAAGCTGGAAGCGGAGAAAAAAGGGAAGTAAAGCGTTGTAGGGGGCGGCGTCCTCGACGCCCCGCGGCCTTCCCATAAGCAGCCGCTTATCTTACGCTGCCGGGCTGGGCATGCCCGGCCCCTACGGTACTTCACGATTTTTCAAAGGATATATCTATGTTCGAAATGACCTCCGGGGCAGACTGGCTGATTGCCGGACTGGGCAACCCCGAACCGAAATATGACGGCACCCGCCACAACGCCGGTTTTGAGGCGCTGGACTATCTGGCCGCGCAGTGGCAGTGCGACATTGCCAAGGCCAAATGGCAGGGCCTGTACGGCACGGCACAGGTGAACGGCCACAAGGTCGTGCTGCTCAAGCCGCTGACCTACATGAACCTGAGCGGCCAGAGCATTGCCCCCGCCGCCAACTTTTACAAGATCCCGGCAGACCACATCATTGTGCTGTGCGATGACATCACCCAGGAGCCGGGACATCTGCGCATCCGGCCCCACGGCTCTGCCGGCGGGCACAATGGGCTGAAAAGCATCATTGCCAGCCTGGGCACCGACCATTTCAGCCGTATCCGCATCGGCATCGGCGCCAAACCGAACCCGCAGTACGACCTGGCCGCTTGGGTGCTGGGCAAGCTGCCTGCCGCAGACCGCAAGGCCATGACGGACCGCTACCCGGACATTGAGGAAGCCTGCAAGCTGCTGATGGACGACAATCTGCAGTACGCCCAGAACAAGTTCAACCACTAAGGGGACGTGAATCATGAGTGAAATCCGTAAAAAAGCAATGACCCGTCTGGTGCTCTGCGCTGTAGCGCTCGTCGCCTCCATCATTTTCAGTGTCCTGCTGCTGAGCGGCACCTTTGACGGCCAAACCGGCGGCAGCAAGCCCGCCTCCGGCGATACCATCAGCAGCAGTGCCCCCGCGGAGGGCGTTGACGATCCCACCGCTGACAACTTTACCGCAGAGAGCGCCTCTGCCGAGGAGGCGCCCGCCGAGCCCGAGGCCACCCCCGAGCCGACGCCGGAGCCCACGCCCGTGCCCGAGTACGAGGGCCTGAGCGTGCAGCCCACCACCTATTATAATGAGGGTGAGCAGCCGACCTACACCGTGACCGACGGCAACAACCTGAACATGCGCGGCGGCCCCGGCACCGACTATGACAAGATCGGTCAGGTGCCCGCCTCCACCGGCGTGACCGCACTGGGCACCAATGAGGACGGCAGCTGGGTCGTTGTGAACTACAACGGCACCTACGGCTGGCTCAAGACGGAGTTCTTGAACGGCTGATAAGCAAGAAGCCAATTTTCGGTCAGACGTAGGGCGGCCTGACCTCAGGCCGCCGCGGCGGGGTGAGGTCACCCCGCCCTACGTTTGCTTTATACAATGGGTTCTTTTATGTTCAACGCACTTTTCACCAAAACAGACGAATACGCAAGACTGGCGCAGGCGCTCGGGGGTCCGGGGGCTTGCGCCTTATTTGGCATACCGGGGTCGGGTCGGGCGATGGTCTATGCCGCGCTGGCGAAGGCCCTCGACAAGCCGCTCTGCATCGTGACGCCCGGTGAGGCCGAGGCGACCCGGTTTGCGGGCGACCTGAACGCGCTGGGCGTGGCGGCGGCAGTGTTCCCTGCCCGCGACTATGTGCTGCGCCCCATCGAGGGCACGGGCCGCGAGTACGAATACCGCCGTCTGGCCGTGCTGGGCGACCTCGTCGGCGGGCGGCTGCAGGCCGTCTGCGTGCCCGACGAGGGCCTGACCCAATACACGACGCCGCGGGCGGATTTCTGCGCGAACACCCGCAGCCTGCGCCCCGGCGACACACTGCCCCGCGCCGAGCTGACCGCGCTTTTGTACGGCGCAGGCTATACGCGGCGCGACCAGGTGGACGGCCCGGGTCAGTTTTCGATCCGCGGCGACATTGCGGACATCTACGCGCCCGACATGAAGCAGCCCGCCCGCATGGAGTTCTGGGGCGACGAGATCGACACGATGCACACCTTCGATCTGGCGACCCAGCGCCGCGACGAGCCGATTGAAAAAATCTACGTCTCCCCCGCGCGGGAGATACTGTTCGGTCAGCCCGCCGACGCAGCGGAGAAGATCCGCTCCTATATCAAAAAGGCCCGCGGCAGGCGGCGCACCGCCTTAGAGACCTGCACCGCTGCGGACCTGGCACAGCTGGACGGCGGCGCGATGCCCGTCAACATGGACAAATATCTCACGCTGCGCTATCCCGAGCCTGCGACGATTTTAGACTACTTTGACGATCCGCTGCTGATCCTGGAGGAGCCGGCCTCCCTGCGGGAGGCCGAGCGCGCCACCGCGTTCCGCCGGGACGAGGAGCTTTCCGCCCTGCTGGAGGACGGCGTGCTGGCGGCAGGGCTGGATAAGCTCTACGCCGAGAGCGGCTGGCTCTGGGCGCAGTGCGCCGCGCACCGCACGCTCTGCGCCGAGAACTTTGCCCGCAGCATGCCCGATGTGGCGCTGAAAACCATCGTCAACGCACCCGCCCACACGCTGCCCGCCTGGGGCGGCGAGGTCGCGGCGCTGCTGGAGGACATCCAGCCGCTTTGCAGCGGCGGCACGGCGGTCACGGTCATGGCCGGCACGCCCCGTGCGGCGGCGGGTCTGGCCGCCGACCTGCGCACCAAAGGGCTGAACGTCACGACGGACGCGGCGGCGGAGCCGAGCGCCGGGTTGGTGCAGATCCTGCCGGGGCAGCTTTCCGCCGGGTGCAGCCTGCCGTTTGCGAAATACGCCGTGTTTACGGCCCGCGCCTTCGGCGTGAGCGGCGCACAGAAGAAGAAAAAGCGCAATAAGGACGCGCTGAACAGCCTGAGCGAAATCTCGGTGGGTGATCTGGTCGTCCACCAGAACCACGGCATCGGGCGGTACGCGGGCATCCAGCGGATGGCCGTGCAGGGCGTCACAAAGGACTATCTGCGCATCGAGTACGACAAAAAGGACGTGCTGTACGTGCCCGTCACCCAGCTGGACCTTTTGTCCCGCTACACTGCGCCGGGCGACAGTGACAACGTGAAGCTGAGCCGCCTGGGCGGCAGCGATTGGGCCAAGACCCGCAAGAAGGTCAAGGCTGCGACGGAGCAGATGGCGAAGGAGCTGATCGAGCTGTACGCCCGCCGCAAGCAGGCGCACGGCTACGCCTTCCCCGCCGACGACACCTGGCAGGGTGATTTTGAACAGCGCTTTGCCTATGAGGAAACGCCCGACCAGCTGACCTGCGCGGCGGACATCAAGCACGATATGGAGGAGCCGTGGCCGATGGACCGGCTGCTCTGCGGTGACGTCGGCGTCGGCAAAACCGAGGTCGCACTGCGCGCCGCGTTCAAATGCGTGATGGGCGGCAAGCAGTGCGCGATCCTGGCCCCCACGACGATTCTGGCGTGGCAGCACTTCAACACCGCGCTGACCCGCATGGAGTCCTTCCCCATCCGCATCGGGCTTTTGTCCCGCTACCGCACCGCCAAGGAGCAGAAGGAGACGCTGCGCGGGCTGAAGGACGGCACCGTGGACATTGTAGTCGGCACGCACCGGCTGCTGTCCGGCGATGTGAAATTCAAGGACCTGGGCCTTGTCATCATCGACGAGGAGCAGCGGTTCGGCGTCAAGCACAAGGAAAAGCTCAAAGAGAGCTTCATCGGCGTTGATATGCTGACGCTGTCGGCCACGCCGATCCCCCGCACGCTGAACATGGCGCTGTCGGGCATCCGCGATATGAGCACAATTGAGCAGCCGCCGTTTGAGCGCCAGCCGATTGAAACCTATGTGCTCGAGTACGACGAGGGCATCGTGTCCGAGGCCATCCGCAAGGAGCTGGCCCGCGGCGGGCAGGTATACTACCTGCACAACCGCGTGGACAACATTGAGGAATGCGCCGCGCGGGTGGGCAAGCTCGTGCCCGGGGCGCGTATCGGCATTGCTCACGGCAAGATGACCGAGGAACAAATTTCGTCGGTGTGGCAGCAATTGTTGGACAACGAGATCGACATCCTTGTCTGCACCACCTTAATTGAGACCGGCGTGGACGTGCGCAACTGCAACACGCTGATCATTGAAAATGCGGACCGCATGGGATTGAGCCAGCTGTACCAGATCCGCGGGCGCGTGGGACGCAGCTCCCGCAAGGCGTATGCGTATTTCACCTTCACACGCGATAAGGTGCTGACCGAGATCGCGGCCAAGCGGCTTTCGGCCATCCGGGAGTTCACGTCGTTCGGGTCGGGCTTCCGCATTGCGATGCGCGACTTGCAGATCCGCGGTGCGGGCAGTCTTTTGGGCCACAGCCAGCACGGCCACATGGAGGCCGTCGGCTACGATTTGTACGTGAAGATGCTGGGTCAGGCCATTGCCGCGGCCCGCGGCGAGGCCCCCGCCCCCGACAAGAGCGACTGCCTGGTGGACATCACCGTGGACGCATTCCTGCCGGAGGAATATATCCCGGACGCTGCCGGGCGCATCGAGGCATACAAGCGCATTGCGGCCATCGAGACGACGAGCGACGCCGAGGACGTGCTCGACGAGCTGATTGACCGCTACGGCAGCCCGCCCAAGAGCGTGCAGGGGCTGGTGGACGTCTCCCTCGTGCGCGTGACCGCAGCCCGCGTCGGCATTGCGGAGATCGTCCAGCGCGGCGACCAGCTGATTTTGTATAGTGACATCGTCGGGCCAAAGCAGCTGGGCGAGGTCATGGAAAAGTTCCCGCATCGGGTGCTGTACAATGCACTGGGCCGACCCTATTTCTGCCTGCGCGTGCAGAAGGGCGAAAGCCCGCTGGTGCTGCTGCGGGATGTGGTGACCCTGCTGCCGGGCGCACAGAATCAGCCACAGACAAAGCCATAAGAAATAAGCACCTGTTTGCTGCGGTAAAAAGCAGTAAACAGGTGCTTTGCTTTTGGGGTAAGACGCTGAAATTTCTTTGGTCCTTTCTTTATAAAGAAAGGACAGAGGGGGCCAAGTGCCGGGCAGCCGTAAACGGGCAGAGTCCCTCAGGCGGCTTCGCCCGCGTCAAAAGCCTCCCCTCACAGGGGAGGTGGCCGAGCGCCAGCGATGGCCGGAGGGGCTTCGCCGGGCGTGAATTACACCGCCCGTTCCCCCCTTGCATCACTCAAACACGTTCTCCTCATCCTCCACCACTTCACCAACGTGGTTTCCCTCGCTGTCCAGCCCGCGCTTGTCCAGCATATAGTGCACAAATTCCCGCGCCAGGCCGTAGAAGGTCGCAAAGAGCGGCACGCCGACGACCATGCCCACAAGACCGAACAGGTCGCCGCCGACCACGATGGAAAACAGGATCCACAAGGCAGAGATGCCGATGGACGAGCCCAGGATCTTCGGGCCGATGAAGTTGCCGTCCACCTGCTGGATGACCAGAATCAGCACGCCGAAGATGACCGCTTGGATCGGGTCAACCAACAGCAGAATGAAGATGCTGGGGATCGCGCCGATGAAGGGGCCAAATACCGGGATAATATTCGTGATGCCGATAAACACACTGATGAGCAGTGCAAAATCGAGCCGCAGGATCGCCATTGCCACAAACGTGATAACGCCGATGATGGCCGAGTCAATGATCTTGCCCACAAAGAAGCCCGTGAAATTCACGTTGGCATAATGGCAGATGCGCAGCGTGTTTTCCGCAGCCTTTTCCGGCAGGAAGGCATGCGCCAGCGTGCGCAGCTGATGGAGCAGATGCTCCTTGTCCGCCAGCATATAGATGCTGGCCGCAATCGAGGTGAAAATCGCCACAAAGTTCGATGCCACGCTGCCGATGCTGGCCACGATCTGCGGCATGGCGGCGCTGGCCATGCTGTAGATCTCCTTGACCATCGCCTCGGAATCGTCCAGCACTTTTGTGGCCGACGACAGGTCAACGCCGAAGCGCTCCTGAACCATGCCCAGCATATCCTGTACGCTGTGTATGTAGCTTGGGAAGTTCGTAAACAGCATGGCGATGCTGTCCACGATCTGCGGGATGACCAGCCATGCCAGCAGCACAAGCAGCAGAATTGCCACCAGATACGCCAGAAGGATCGCGAATCCGCGCGTCTTTTTCTTCTCTTTAAACAGCTTTGTGTAGAAGAACTTGACCATCGGGTCAAGCACATAGGCAATGACTATGCCGCCCGCAAACGGCGACACGATGCCGATAAACACACCGATTTTCCCCAGAAAGTACCCCAGATTGTTCAAAGTCAGATACAGCGCAATACAGGCCCCGACCACGCAGAACCAGTCCAGCATCGTCTCCGGCTTTTTGGTCCAGATATGTTCCTCTTTCAAATGCTCCGCTCCTTTTACATCATTTTACAAGAGTATTGTACGCTATGCACGCCTGTATTGCAAGGAATAACTTGTTAATTTTCTTGCGGCCCGCCTGGTAAATTCCGGCGCGGCTCACCGTTTTCATCCAGGCCGCGGGCCGTCAGCCCTGCCCCGACAGCCTGTTTGAGCAGCGCCGCCAGCACGGCCAGCGTCGGCACGCCCAGCACCATGCCCGGGATGCCGAACCACGCCCCGCCCACCACGATGGCCAACAGCACGCCCAGCCCCGGCAGGCCGGTGGCCCCGCCCAGAATGCGCGGCGCAATAAAGTTGCCGTCCACCTGCTGGACCACAAAAATAATGATGGCAAATTCTGCCGCCTTCCAGGGCAATTCCAGCAGCAGGATGATGAGCCCCGGCACCGCGCCGAGGAACGGCCCCAGCACCGGGACAATGTTTGTCACGCCGACCAGCACGGCCAGCAGCGGCGCGTATTCCAGCCCGAAGATCGACATCAGCGCAAATGTTTCCCCGCCCACAAGCAGGGCGTCTACCAGCTGCCCGCCGATGTAGCCGCTGAAAATTTTGTTGGCAAGACGGCAGATTTCCAGCACACTGCCCGCGGCACGCGGCGGCAGCGCCGCGTGCAGACACGCCCGGGCCGCGCGGAGCAGCGCCTCCTTGCCGGAGAGCAGGTAGATGCTGGCGGCCAGTGCCACCACGGCGTTGCCCGCAGCCCCCGCCGCGCCGGAGACGAAATCCGCCGCCGCACGCGCCGCACTGTGGGACAAACCGCCGAACCAATTTTGCAGTGCCGTGCCCACCATCTGCACAAGCTGTTCCGCCGTGGCCGTATCGATGCCGAACGTATTTTGCACCCAGACCAGCAGGCCGCGGATGGTCTCCTCATACGCACCGAGCCGCCCGGCAAAGGTCGTCACGCTCTGCACGAGCTGCGGGACGACGAGCGCCGCCAGAAGCGCCAGCGCACCGAAAAACAGCGCATAGCTGACGGCCATCGCCCCGCCGCGCCTGCCGCCAAAGAGCTTTTGCGCAAAAAAGCGCGTTGGTATGTCCAGTACATAGGCCAGCAGCAGCCCCCAGCCAAACGGTGCCAGCAGCCCGAGAAACGCCCCGGCCCCGCGCAGCACGCCCGGCAGCCAGTCTGCCGCGGCAAACACCGCCGCGACGCCCGCCGCCAGCAGCAGCCAGTCCTTCATCGTGTGGGGTGTGCGGTCAAAACAGTTTTTCATTGTCGCTCCTCCTGTTTTGTGGTACACTGTTTACAGCGCATACTTTGTTCATCTTACTTGCTTCTGTTATACCACTTTTTTTCAAAAGGTAAAGAGCCGTATGATTGGAAATTACAATAATTTACGGAAAACCGATGTTTTTCGTGAAAATTCTCGTCAGTGCCCGCCTGCCGGGCGCATCGGTGCTGTAGGGGGCGGCGTCCCCGACGCCCCGCGGAGGGGGCAAGACCCCTCCCTGCAAAGCCGCTCGAAAGGGGGCTGCAGTCCTTTGCACTTTTCCTGCAGTTTTGTAAAATTTCTTCGGCAATCTTGACAGAATACCGTCATAATGTTAAAGTGGTCACAAAGCCGCTTTCTGTCCCTGAAAGGAGATTTCCATGTGGTTTGATACGATTTTATGGCTGGTTGCCGTCGTGGCGTTCATCATGGTCGAGGCCGCCACAACGGCGCTTGTCTCGGTCTGGTTTGCGGTGGGCGCTGCCGCGGCCATGCTGGTCAGCTTTTTTAATGTCGGCTTTGGCTGGCAGATGCTTGTTTTTGCCGTTGTATCGGCCATTACGCTCGGCCTGATGCTGCCCCGGCTCATCAGTCGGCGCGGCGCGCACCGTGCCCCTGTCACGAACGGCTCGCCGCTGACCATCGGCAAGCAGGGCGTTGTGCTTGTGGACATTGAGCCCGGCCTTCCGGGCCGGGTCCGCGTGGACGGCCTGGACTGGCAGGCCCGCGCCGAGGTCACACTCCCGCAGGGCACCCGCTGCAAGGTCGTGGCCGTGGACGGTGCGATTCTTATTGTCGCTCCCGTGACCGCTGACGCGGCTGCGGTTTAAATCACAAAGGAAAAAGGAGGACCCCCAAATGCTGTTAGTCTTTGCCATCCTGCTCATCATTATTCTGGTGGTTTTGGTGCGCTGCATCGTTATTGTGCCGCAGTCCAACGCCTATGTCACCGAGTGGCTCGGCGTCTACAAGGACACCTGGGGCGCGGGCCTGCACATCCGTACGCCGTTTGTCGAGCGCATCTCCCGCAAGGTCTCGCTGAAGGAGGAGGCCGCCGACTTCCCGCCGCAGCCCGTCATCACCCGCGACAACGTCACGATGATGATCGACACCGTCGTTTTCTTTCAGGTGTTTGACGCCAAGATGTACGCCTACGGCGTGAACCGCCCGATCCAGGCCATCGAGAACCTGTCCGCCACGACGCTGCGTGACATCATCGGCTCGATGACGCTCGACGAGACCCTGACGAGCCGCGACCTCATCAACACGAAGATCACCGCCAGCCTTGACGAGGCCACGGACCGCTGGGGCATCAAGGTCAACCGCGTCGAGCTGAAAAACATCGAGCCGCCGGTGGAGATCCGCCAGGCCATGGAGAAACAGATGAAGGCGGACCGCGAGAAGCGCGCCTCCATCCTGCTGGCCGAGGGCGAAAAGCAGGCTGCCATCACCCGCGCCGAGGGCGAAAAGGAGTCCGCCATCCTGCGCGCCGAGGCCGTGAAGCAGCAGCGCATCCGCGAGGCCGAGGGCGAAGCCGAAGCCCTGCTGACCGTCCAGAAGGCACAGGCCGATGCCATCCGCATGATCAACGAGGCGAACCCCAACCACAACTATCTGGCCCTGCGCAGCATGGAGGCCATGGAGAAGGTCGCTGACGGCAAGGCCACCAAGCTGATCGTGCCCAGCGACATGCAGAATCTCGCCGCAACCGTGTCCGCGATCAAGGAGATTTCCGGCGAAGTGACCGAATAAAATTTGACATACTGTTTTCCCTGCCCGCGGTGTTCTGCCGCGGGCAGTTTTTGTGGGGACGAACGCTGGCGGCAAGGCGCGAAAGCCCCGCCCACACTGCTCCTTTCCCGCAATTTTTTCTTGCGTTTTCCACAAAATCAGGTTATACTATAAGCAGAATAGTATGCCTTTTTGCGCATACTACATAAAATATTGCGAGGTGTATCAGTATGAAGGAACCTATGGTCATCACTATGGCGCGTGAGTACGCATCCGGCGGCAGCGAGATTGCACAGGCCGTTGCCGACAAGCTGGGTATTCCCTTATATAATAAGGAGCTGATCACCCTTGCCGCCAAAAAGAGCGGTCTGACCGAGGAGGCCATTGCCGCCAGCGAGAACCAGCGCAGCGGCAGCCTGATCTACAGCCTGTACATGATGGGCAACACGATGCCCCTGGCCGACCAGGTCTACATTTTGCAGAGCAACGTCATCAAGGAGCTGGCCGCCGAGGGCCCCTGCGTCATTCTGGGCCGCTGCGGTGACTACGTCCTGCGTGAGCGCCCCAACGTGCTGCGCACCTTTGTCTACGCGCCGCTGGAGACCCGCATCCAGTTTGCCAAGAGCCGCCCCGACGCCAAGGACATGCCGGACCGCCTGTGGGAGACCCAGCTGGCCAAGCATGACCGCGCCCGTGCAAGCTACTACAACTATTACACCGAGAACCGCTGGGGCGAGGCCAAGAACTACGATCTGTGCCTGAATGCGACCCTGGGCCGCGAGGCCTGCGCCGACCTGATCGTGGCCGCCGCCAGGGCTATGCAGGAAGCCGACAAGTAAAAAGGAGCCTTACACTATGCTGCGCTATGTCAAAAACGGAATGCTGCTGTTGAGCGTCGCGTATATCGTCATCGGTATGCTGCTGCTCATCATGCCCGAGACCAGTCTGCTCTGGATCTGCAACATTTTTGGTGTTGTGGTGCTTGTCACCGGCATTGTCTGCCTGATCCAGTATGCCCGCATCCGCGGCACCGGCTTTACCGCGCCGTTCATGCTGGTGGGCGGCGTCATCACGGCGGGGCTGGGCATCTTCACGCTGGCAAAGCCGCAGGTAGTGACCAGCTTTCTGCCCATTGTGTTCGGCATCTTCATCGTCGTTGACGGCCTGAGCCGCATCGGTACCGCCATTGACCTTGCCAAGCGCAAGGGGCAGAAATGGTGGTTGCTGCTGCTGTTCAGCATCGTATCCGTTGCCCTGGGCGTACTGCTGGTGCTGCACCCGTTTGATGCGGCGGTCAGCGCCGTCATGCTCTGCGGCATCCTGCTGATCGCCGAAGGTGCGCTGAATTTAGGCTGCATTCTCTACGCCGCCATGGAGCTGCGCACACTGGACCGCATGGCCTCTGCCGCCGCCAATGCGGCCTTGGGTGCCATCGGTGACGCCTTGGACGAGGCCGAAGCCGCCGAGCGCGATGTCGGCAGCGACGGCCCTGTGGTGTACGACGCCGAGAGCAAGGATGTGTCGGAGGACGGTGAATAACCGTTCCGTGACACCGTAGGGGCGCATTCTATATGCGCCCGCAGCGCCGTGCCATCAGCAAACGGGCACGGGCGGATATAGAATCCGCCCCTACAAGCTCCGTTTGTCCTTATTTTGTTTCCCGCGCGAAGGATCGCGAGTTATGTTTAAAGGAGAGAACCCCTATCCATGTATGACCTTATCATCGTAGGCGCCGGCCCTGCCGGCATTTTCACCGCGCTGGAGCTGCTGCGCAAGAGCAGCACCCCCCACAAAATTTTGCTCGTCGAAAAGGGCAAGCCTGTGGAAAAGCGCCACTGCCCCAAGGATAAAACCGGCGTCTGCGTAAACTGCAAGCCGACCTGTGCCATCACCACCGGCTTTTCCGGCGCGGGCGCATTCTCGGACGGCAAGCTGTCCCTGTCCTATCAGGTCGGCGGCGAGCTTCCCGACCTGATCGGCGAGGACTTCGCGCAGGAGCTTATTGACTACACCGATAAAATTTACCTCGAGTTTGGCGCCGACCCGAAGATCGAGGGCGTCTACGAGGGTCCCGACATCAAGGACATCCGCAAGCGCGCCATTCAGGCGGGTCTGCAGCTCGTTGACTGCCCCATCCGCCATCTGGGCACCGAGAAGGCCCAGCAGCTCTACCTGAACATCCAGAACTATCTGGCCGACGCCGGTGTTGAGATGCTGTTCAGTACCGAGTGCGAGAACATCATCCTCGAGGATTCCGTCTGCAAGGGCGTCCGCCTGCGCGAGAAGGACGGCGTCCGCGACGTCTACGCCAAGCAGGTCGTTATTGCCACGGGCCGCCGCGGTGCGGACTGGCTGGAAAAGATCTGCGCCGAGCACAACATTGCCCACAAGCCCGGCACCGTTGACATCGGCGTCCGTGTTGAGTGCCGCAACGAGATCATGGAGAAGATCAACAAGGTCCTGTATGAGGGCAAGCTGATCGGCTACCCGGCCCCGTGGCGCAACAAGGTGCGCACCTTCTGCCAGAACCCCGGCGGCTTCGTTGCGCAGGAGAACTACGACAACGATCTGGCCGTCGTCAACGGCCATAGCTTCAAGGAGAAAAAGAGCAACAACACGAACCTGGCCATTCTGGTCAGCCACAACTTCACCGAGCCGTTCAACCAGCCCATCGCCTACGCGCAGAAGGTCGGTGAGCTGACGAACATGCTGGGCGCGGGCCACATTCTGGTGCAGCGCTACGGCGATATTCTGGACGGCAAGCGCACTTGGGCCAACGAGCTGGCCCGCACGAACGTCCGCCCGACGCTGAAGGACGCCGTGGCCGGTGACATCACCGCCGCCATGCCCTACCGCGCCATGGTCAACATCATCGAGTTCATCAAGATGATGGACGAGGTCGTGCCCGGCTTTGCCAGCCCCGAAACGCTGCTGTACAGCCCTGAGCTGAAGTTCTACTCCAACAAGGTCAAGATGGACACCGATCTGGAGACGAACATCGCGGGTCTGCACTGCCTGGGCGATTCCTCCGGCTGGACCCGTGGCCTGATGATGGCCTCCGTCATGGGCGTCCTGATGGGCCGCAAGCTGATGGAGAAGCACGAGTTCTGATTTCCGGGGACGCGGGTGTTCTTTTCTTAGAAGAAAAGAACCAAAAGAATTTTAAACAAACGCATGGGGAGAGTGCCGGAGACGGTGCTCTCCCCTTTTTTTGCAGGCGGCGAGTGGCGACGGCATGAGGGCATGCCGCCCTACGCACTCACTTTATGTCATTCGTAGGGCGGGATGCCCCCATCCCGCCGCGGGCAGGCATCCACTTTACTGCCAGCCTGTAGGGGGCGGCGTCCCCGACGCCCCGCGTCCACTTCCCGCAAAAAAATTGCAAAAATCTCCAAAACACCCGCTCCGTGTGACAACTTTGCAACATCCGGGGTGTAGGATAGTGGCAAACCAGGCACAGAAAGGAGCTTTGAGGATGAAAAAAGTAGCTTTATTATTGGCGGCAGCCATGCTGGCGCTGGCCGGATGCGCGTCTGCGAGCGATACCGCGGCGGCTTCGGAGGCCGCACCGGCTGAGAGTACGGCGGAGAGCGCCGCGGCGGAGGACAGCACAGAAGCGGCGCTGCCGGGTGAGCCGCACCCCCTCTCGGCCTATAGCGCCTGCGCAGTCAGCGGCAGCAGCGTCTATACGGCGGTCTCCCACTTTTCAAGCAGCGAGGACAGTCTCGGCAGCTTTGATCACAGCACCGTCTACAAAACCGACCTTACCACCGGGCAGACCTATGAGATGTACCGCACCGGCTCCCAGCTTGCGTCCGCGCCGCTGATCATAGACGACACGCTGTATTTCATCTGCTACGACGGCGGTATGCTGGCCCTGCCGACGACGGGCGGTGAGGCGCACGTGCTGCCGTTCTCCTACGACGACTGGATGCCTGTTTTTTACGCAGGTCACTACCTCTACTGCCGGAGCGTCAGCGCCGCGCCGTTCTGCCGTACCGGCGGTATGCGGTTTAACTTGGAAAACGGGGAGACCGCGCCGTGGAATATCCCGGTGGAGACAATGTACATTCCCGATGTCGTCGGGGACGCGCTGCTGCTCTGCCGCGTTGTCTCGGATTATCCGGTGCCCTACCCGGACGACGACGAGATGTCCCAGGCGCTTTTGCAGAACACCACGCTGGAATACACCCTGGCCGACCCCGCGACAGGCGCGGTGCGGCAGACCTGCTTTACCCTCCCCTATGACATACCGCAGCCGGGGAACCTTACGGTCTACACCTACCTTGGCAAGTGCGGCAGTGACTTCTATTTCCGCGCAGACCAGTGCGACGATGAGTACGCTTTGGTTTCCCAGTCCGTGCTGCGCATCGGCACGGACGGCACCCGGACCGACCTTGGCATTACCAAAACGCCGGATTACCTGGATTACTGTGCGGTTTTGCAGGGCGATGAGGTGCGCTGGCTCCTGACCCGCGGCACCGACGGCATCTATCTGATTTACGACACGCAAGGCCATGAGATTGGCCGCAACGAGCGTCCCGCCGGACTGGAGGCATTCTTCCCGCTTTGTATGCTGGACGACGGACGCCTGCTGATGGTCGTCGGCTACGACTGGGAGCACGACAGCGCGGCCCGGTACGCCGTGATGGACGCCGACGAATTTCTGAACGGCGGGTCGGCATACCGCGAGATGACGTTTGCGGAGTGAACGGGCCCGCCCTACAGGGAATGGCACGGTGGGCCGTGCCCGCTGCCGCAGGGTTTTTCAATCACCGGAAAGGACGTGTACCCATGAAAACGAAAAAGCGCATTCCCCTCATCCTCACCGCGGCGCTGGCGCTGTCCGCCTGTGCGTCGGCGGCGAATTCCGCAACCATAGCCGCATCGGCGGCGGAGACTGCCGCCGCCACACCGGAACCGACGGCGGCACCTGAACCGGTGGGGGAGCTGCACGCCCTTGCCGAAACTGGGCAGAACAAATTCGGCAATGTGATTTGTCAGACCCGCCCCGCCCTTGACGATGAGGGCAACTTTACTGGAACTGTCATTTACAAAACAGACCCTGACGCCAGACAGACAACCGCGCTCTACGAATACAACGATAGCGCGTATAGTACGTTATACCAATTTCTAGCAAACGACACGCTGTATGTCGTCATGTACCGCGATGACAGCGACACCAAGCTGCTTGCCGTTCCGTTGGACGGCGGCGAGGTTTGGGAAATTCCGCTTGGCCCCAACACATGGAGTGCAAAACTGTACGATGACCGCTATGTCTACTGTATGTCTTACAGCCAAGCGCCAGCCGCGCTCACCCGAGGGATGCGTCTTGACCTGCAAACGGGGACAAGCGAGACATGGGACATCCCCGTCGAGACTTACGGGGTGCTCGGTGTGGCCGACGGTGGCATTGTCACAAGCCGCATCATTTCGGACTATCCTATCCCGCTCCCGTCCGACGCCGAAATGCTCAGTGCCATCCTGCAAAATTCCACCTATGAGTTCGACCTGACGGACCCTGCCACGGGTCGGCCCATCCAAAAGATTTTTGAGTATCCCTGCTACGGCACACCCGAGGGGGACGGCTATATCACCTACACCTACGCGGGCAAAAACGGCAGCGATTTCTATTTTTTCGCCGACCACATGACACCGTCTTACTGGGTCGGCTCCTCTATCCTTTGCATCCACAGTGACGGCACGCAGGAAGATTTGGGCATTATGACGGCGCAAAAGTTTATTCGCCCTATGCACCAAAACGAAGCGCTGCGGTGGTTTATGATTCCGAACGATGACTTTCCCCGCACTTACACGTTCTACGACTTGCAGGGCAATGAAATCGGACACAACGCCGCCCCTGCGGGTGTTGACGTGGCCCTTATTATGGAATATCTTTTGGACGACGGCCGCGTTGTGCTGACCCTCGGTAGCGACCCCGCGCATAATTATGTCACCAATTACGTCACCATCCCCGCCGACGCATTTTTGAACGGGAGTACGGAGTATACGGAGATGGAG